>Ga0316194_10002417_pt1 | contig 13031 bp, 10 predicted proteins | sample CroRivsedime1_MG_FD_204936 | JGI IMG/M metagenome (GOLD analysis project Ga0316194, IMG submission 204936) | Coastal sediment microbial communities from Maine, United States - Cross River sediment 1 | ecosystem: Environmental > Aquatic > Marine > Coastal > Sediment | place: USA: Maine...
TGACCAACCATTCCCTGATTCTGGCGTCGTACATCTCCCGCTCCAACGCGGCGATCATCGACCTTCGCAAACTGCTTTCCGAGGGCTGAACCATGGACTCTTCCACCGCACATGCAGGCTTGGGTGGATCTGATACCGGAGCGGCCGTGGGCAGACCCCGCGAGATCCAGCGAGCGCCGCGCGATCAGCGTCTGGGTGGCCGGGTGCTGTTCATGATTGGCAGCTTGATTGGTTACAGCCTGGCCGAATTGCTGGTCAAGGGTTTGATGCTGGTGCAGCTGCTGGTGCGTATTTTCACCGGGGCGCCAAGCGAGCGCCTGCTCGACCCCGGTGAGCGGCTGAGCCGGTACATTTACACAGCGTGGCGCTACCTCTGTTTCTGCGCCGATCATCCGCCCTGGCCCATGTCCCGCTGGCGTTGAGTCGCCCCGCGCCACAGCGGGCCTCATGAATGTACGGCTGCCCCATTGCGGCGTTTCGCAGCGGCCGCTCACGCCAGCACGGTAACAAGTCGGGCATCGCCGTATCTATGCCGGCAATCCGCCAGTCAGTCTCGCCGCCCGGCGTGAAACGGGATTGCGGGAGGCCCTCTATACTCAATCCATGATGCAGCGCGGCTGGTCAATGGCGTCGGATTGTGAATCCGGTCGCCGTTGACTCCGATGCACTGAATCCATTGCTGCCGGTGCCGGGTTTGCTGACCCATTCTGGCCATGGTCTGCCACAGCGGCCGGCCGGCAGGGCCTGCCACTGTAGGATCGAACACGGTAAGAGCGGACATCATGGCGTCAATGACAGGCCGACAGGTGGAGGGTGAGGGCGGCAGCAACCTCTGCGATCGATTCCTCGCCTTGGTTGCGGAATCGCCCTCCGCCGAAATGTTTCAGTTCGCGGACGCGCAGGGTCGCATCGCCAGCATACTGACCCGTGGGGAACTCCATCGGCAGGCGCAGGCTATCGCCGGCCTTTTACAGCGTCATGGAATCGCCCCCGGGGAACGCGTGCTGCTCGCATATACGTTCTCCATCGATGTGGTTCCGGCCCTGGTCGGATGCCTGTTGGCTGGGGTGGTGCCGGCGCCCATCTCACCCCCTAATCCAGCTCGGCTTAGGGCCGACCTACCTCGTTTCGAGCAGATCGCGCGCGACAGCGGTTGTTGTGCCGTGCTCACCAACGCGGCGTATTATCGGTACAGACGGGTTGGGAACATACGTTCGCCGTTGTTGACCCGGGGAACGCTGTGGCGGGATCTGCCCTGGCGCCGGACCGATGTCGAGGCTTCCACGACGCCAACCGAGACGGAACCGGTCCGATACCCGGCGCGGCCGGATGACGTCGCGTTCCTGCAGTACACCTCGGGTTCGACTTCCGAGCCCAAGGGCGTGATGGTCAGCCATAGCAATCTAGCCGCTCAGATCGATGCCATCCAGTCGCGTATCCGGGTCGGCAGGTCGAGCAGGTTGCTGGCGTGGATTCCCTACTACCACGATCACTGCCTGGTCGGCGGAATCTTCAACGTTCTGCTCAGCGGCGGCCGTTTTTGTCTGATGTCACCCCTGACGTTTTTGCGAAACCCGGGCGCCTGGTTCGATGCACTGACGTCAATCCGCGCCACCGGCACCGCGGCCCCCGCCTTTGCTTTTCACTATGCCCTGAACAAGACCACACCCGAACAACGCAAAAGGTGGGACTTGTCGTCGCTCGATGTGTTTCAGTCCGGTGGTGAGCCGATTCTACCCGCGCTGGTCGATCCCTTTTTGGATGCCTTCGCGGAAACCGGTTTGCGCCGGGAGGCGTTCTCGCCGGGCTACGGTATGGCCGAGCACGTACTCGGCATTGCAATCGACGGACACAACCGGGTCAGCCTGGATCGCGGCCAGTACGCCTCCTCTGGTTGCATCGTTGCCAGTGCCGCCCCCGATGCGGTTAAGCTGATCGGCAACGGAACACCGTTGGATCAGGTGCGGATCGAGATTGTCGATGAGGTCAGCCGGCGACCACTGGGCCCAGACCAGGTGGGTGAGATATGGGTGAGTTCGCCCTCAGTCGCCATGGGGTATTGGGGCAAGCCCGAGCTCACAGCAGAGGTATTCGACGTCAAGCTGGCGGACGACCCCGATGGCGCCGGATTTCTTCGCACGGGAGACTTGGGCTTCCTCCATGGGGGTGAACTGTATGTGTCGGGTCGTATCAAGGACACCATCATCGTGCGCGGCCGAAACATCTATCCACAGGATGTGGAACTTCTGGTATCGCACGCGCACCCGTCGATACGTCGCGGACGCGCGACGGCGTTCGCGTTGACCGGGGAAGACGGGCGCGAGGCGCTTGCGGTTGTGGCCGAGACGCGTTCCAGAACACTGTCCGGCCAGTTGGGGCAGGCGGTGGCGGATGCAGTGCGCGAGCGGGTGACGAGCGCACTCAATGTCGCGTGCCGAACCGTCGTTCTGGTCAGGCCCGATACGATATTCAAGACCACCAGCGGGAAACAGCAGCGAAGCAGGACTCGCGCCAGCTATCTGGATGGCTCGATGGCAGCGAGCGTTGTTTGGCGAGACGCGTTGCCGCCCGATTCCGATTCCAACACCGGACCCCGTGAGATTGCCGGCGCATCCGCCCCCACGCCCTTGACCCAGGCCGCGGTCGAGGCGTGGCTGACCGGCCGAGTCGCTGGAATCGAGGGTCTGTCGGGGGAAAACATTGATGTGACGGCGCCCCTTGGCCGGTTCGCGCTGGACTCCCTGGCTTTGATGGGGCTGGGCGCAGAACTGGCTGCCTGGTCCGGACGCGATCTGTCCCACGATGTAATTCTGGGGGCCGATTCACTGCGGGCACTGGCGGTCGCTGTGCTTTCCAGTGACAGCAATTCGGGCGTCCCGGTGCGGGTTCCGCGTCTGACCGACGATACCCTGATGCCGCTAAACCCATCGCAAGGGTGGTTGTTTGAGCCGGAGGGTCCGGATCCCCATGGCTGGAGCATCGGCATGCTGCTCAAGTCACCGGCCCGCCTGGACACCGCTGTCATGCAACAGGCGCTGGCCCGGGTGGTTGCTCACCACGATGCACTGCGGCTTCGACTGGTGGAGACCGAGTCCGGCTGGAAGCAGCGCGTGCTCGGCGAGGATGCGCCGCAGGTCGAGGTGATCGACCTGTCGTCCACGGTGCGCGCTGGACTGGATGATGCCATCGGGCGGCAGGTCGTCGAGCGGCAGCATGCGCTCCATTTCTCGAACGGTCCCATTGTCCGTCTGGTGGTTTTTCGTCTTGGCGTCGACCGGGAGGACAGGGTGCTTTTGTTGGTGCACCATGCTGCGGTCGATGCCTACAGCTTCGAACTGGTGCTGGGCGATTTGATGCGCACCTACGATCGGCTCATGGCAGGCGAGGCCGCCGCACTGTTGCCGCCCAGTGCGGGCTATGGCGAATGGATGGCGGCGCTGCAGCGGATGGCGGCGTCGCAAGAGGTCCTTTGTGCCGCCGATTACTGGCGTCGTTTTCCCCGATTGCCACCTCTGCCGGTGGACCGCGCAACCGGCTCCAATACCAACCTCTATTTCACGTCTCTGGGGCGCTGGATTTCTCTCGAAGCCAGCCAGGAATTGCTGCGCACAGCGCCAGAAAAATCCGGTGTGCCCACCTGGGCGTTGGTGCTTACTGCCCTTGTCCAGACGCTGCACGAATACACCGGTGAGGTAGAGCACATCGTCGAATTTCCCCACCACGGGCGAACGCGTGCCGTGCCCGGTCTCGACCTGTCCAGATCCGTGGGTTGGATCAGCAACAACTACCCGGTCCACCTGCGGCTTCCGCTCGATATGGTCGCGCTTGGACAGGCCAAGTCGTTGCGTGAACAAGCCGCGATCGCAAGGGATGGCCTGGACTATGGTCTGCTGCGGTACATGCATCCCGACCCCGCGGTCCGGCAAAGCATGCGCCAGGCGCCTCAGCCCCAGGTCAAGTTGCTCTGGTATGGGCAGACACACAGCCTGGTTCAGCCGCTGCTGGAGCGCTACCCCATTGCGTCGGAGACGGTGGAGATGAGCTTTGAGCCAGACCAATCCATGCTCTATCAGTTCTCCTTCTATGGCTGGGTCGTTGCCGGGCGGATCCGGCTCGAGGTGGGCTGCAGCGCCGATCGATACAGCGATGAAACTCGGGAGCAGTTGTTGGCCACCTGGCTGCGTGCGACAGAGCGCTTTGCGTAGAGCCTGTCTACAGGCGCCTAGGTTGGAAAGTTCGCCGGGCGGCGTGCCGTTTCAGCGCAACAGGCCAAAGAGGTAGAAGCCGCATGCGCCGGCAATCATATGACACACGGAAACCGCCACCAGGGAGCGGTAGAGGTGGAACATCAGGCCCAGGTACAGGCCCAGCGCGAAGGTGACCAGAACCGCCTGCAGTCCGAAGACGGCATGGAAGGTGGCGAAACCCAGGGCCGATACCGTGATCGCCTGCAGCGCCGCCGCTCGGCCCGGGCTGAGCAGGTTGTGCAGCAGCATTGCCTGAAGGCCGATACGCGCGACGTATTCCTGCATCCAGCACATCAGGCCGAAGTAGAGGACGGCCAAACCCAGTTCGGAGGTCCAGCTGCCCATCGGTCCGCGTTGAAGCAGGTACGGCGACAACAGCTGCTCAGCCGGGTAGAGGTGAGTACGCAAGCCGGCCATGACCGCCAGCATAGGCAAAGACCACAGCGCGGCGGTGGCCAAATCGGCGCGCCAACGCGGCGGATGCGCGCCAAGCTCGGTGGCGCTGACATTCGCGCGACTTAGACAGTATCGGGTTCCCATGAACAACAGAACAATGAACACCACGGAATGAAGGGATCTCATGGCGTCCGGTGACCATCCCAGGTCACCGAACCACCGGACCAGGTCTCCCAGCGCAAAGAGTGACAGGGCGAACAGTGAATACACCAGGATCAGATTGACCAGATAGGCCGCGAACATGCGCTGGCGGTTCAAGGCTTGCAGCAGAGCCGCGGCCGTCGTCTCGTTGGCTTCACTCATGCGTCCAACCAGAAGGCGGGCCGTGTTGCGCAGCAAAGCGTCTCGCGCCGTGGCGAACCTCGGCTCGTTAACCAGGCGTGCGATGCTGATCCCGAACAGGCGCACTGGCTCCAAGGCGACTACCGAAGCCATTGCACGGGTTGCCGGGAGTTTGCGCTGGCCGGCGGCGAGCAGTGCAGGCTCGCCCAGGGTCTCGCCTGGTCCCAGCACGTTGAGCCGATGAAGGGTTCCGTCCTCGGCGGCCTTGAGCACCTCGACGCTTCCCGCGCAGATAATGTAAAACGTGCCGCTCTCGGCCCCTTCGGAAATCAACTGGGTGCCGGCAGCCACATCGCGCCACTTCCCGGCCTCCGACAGCAGCTTCAGGGTGCTTTCGTTTATCCCGGCCAATACCGGTGCGTTGCCCCATGTCGGGGCGGTCGTTGTTGCATCGAGCCCCATGGGCGCTGACCCTCAAGAAGACCTTAGTTGCATCGACATTGTACGTTTTGCCGGGCACGCTTGCCGCCGTGCGGCGTCGGTCAATAGCGTTCCAGCAGCAACGCGACTTCCTGCGACAGGTCCAGATCACTCAGCGCGTCCGATTCGGCATGGCGGATCGCCATGTACGTTTTTGCGTACTGGGGTCCCAATGCCTCCAGCAGGACTTCATCCTCACTGAGATGCCCCAGGGCTTCAGGCAAATTCACGGGCAGGCGGTCGATGCCCAGGCGTTGCCGCTCCTGGTCCGTGAGATCGCCGGGATCGACCTGCAGCGGTTCGCCCGGGTCCAGACTCTGACGGATGCCGTCCAGACCGGCGGCGATCACCGCACCCAATGCAAGATAGGGATTGGCGGTGGCGTCCACGGTTTTGAGTTCGATGTTGGTGGGTGTGCCCTGCGCCGGGTCGCTGGGCACCCGCACCGCGGCTTCCCGATTATCGATACCCCAACAGCGAAAAGCGCCGCTCCAGCAATGGGGTTGCAGTCGGCGGTAGGAGTTGGGCGTGGGCGTGGTGATCGCCATCAGCGCGGGCAGATGGCACAAGACGCCGGCGATGAACTGGCGTGCCACCGTCGACAGCCCGTCGGGTTGCGTTGGATCGGACACCTGGTTGTGACCGTCACGCCACAGGCTCACGTGCAGGTGGCAACCGCTGCCGGCCTGATCCGGGAAGACCTTGGGCAGGAAGGAGCCGATCAGCTCATGCTGCATGGCGATTGCGCGGACGGTTTCGCGGAACACGATCTGTTGGTCGGCCGCCGTCATCGGTGCGGTGTGGCGCATGGAAATCTCATGCTGACCCGGCCCCGATTCCGGATAATACTGCTCCAGGCGAATGCCCTGCTCGCCCAGTGCCGTGGCGATCGCATCGATCACTCGGTGCTGGCGGTCCATTGCCAGCGTCGCGGCGAATACGCTGTTGTCACTGGGCGCCGGTTCGGCGTCTGTCCGTTGCAGCAGATAAAATTCATTCTCGAACGCCGCCATGAGCTGCAGTCCGCGAGCGCCCGCCCGCCACACCGTTCGGCGCAGAAAATCCCGCGGACAAATCTCCCAGGGTGCGCCGTCCACAACCATGTCTCCCATAACCCGCGCATGACCTGGCGCGTAGGGCAACATACCGAGGCTGGACCAGTCCGGTTGCAGTCGAATCTCACCGACCGGCCCCAGGCCACCGCCCGCCACCGGTGCATCGAACATTACCGGCAGCGCTTGCTGAGCGGGCGAGATGCCCACGCCGTGGGCTATATGGTCTGCTAGGGCGTCGCGATGGATTGCCTTTGCCCGGATCACGTTGGCGTTGTCACACCACAACACGCGCAAAAAGCGGGCGTCCACGGACGCCAGTGTTTCGACGATATCGCTATCAGTCATGGGCAAATGTTCCTGCCGGTACACCGGCCAGCCTATACCGTCTGCAACGGGTCCCGATCGATTCGGGCCGCCGGGAAGGGTGTGCCGGTGGCGCCTGGGATGATGATGCGCGTCCATGCGCCAAGCTTTGCATCACGTTGGGCGGAGCCGCTCAGGTCAGCCTCCGCCGCGATTCGCGTCAGCAGGCGCAGGATCTGAGCAACTGACCGGGGCGGCCGGCCGCCGGCAGCACGCCACTCTCGTCTGCCACCTGGATGCCGTTGACCCAGGTGCCGATTATACCGACCGGATCGGTGGTCAGCCGCGGGGCGCCACCGGGTAGATCGAACACCCGCCGTGCCGGACCGCGACCCACGGTTTCCGGGTCAATCAGCAGCAGATCGGCATGGTATCCGGTCTGCAAGACCCCCCGTTCGGGGATACCGAAAATGCCGGCCGGTCGACCGGTGAGATGCCAAACGGCGCGCTCCAGACTGAACAGTTCTTTCTCACGATGCCAGTGTCCCAGCAAGTGTAGACCGAAACCGGCATCACAAAAGAAGGTCAAGTGCGCTCCGGCGTCGGACAAGGCGATGGATGCGTCGGGATGGGTCATAAGCCGGCTTAGCGCTTCCTCGTCGCTGTTGATCAGTTCGGCGATGAACAATGTCTTGAGGTTTTCGCTGCCGGCCAGATCCAGCATATAGTCCAGCGGATCCTGGCCCGCTTCCGCCGCCAGTTGCGCAACGCTTCGCCCCTCCAGAGCCGCATTGGCCGGATCGGCCACCTCCACCACACGCAGTTTCTGCCATTCGCCGTTGAACAGGCGAATCGCCGCCGGTTTTGTCAACTCGCCCCGCACCGCGGCGCGAAAACGCGGATCGGCCAGCATCGCGCCGAGCGCATCGCGGGGCACCTCCATGGCCGGTCTCCAGGCCGCCAGGCCCTCGAACGGATAGGCCGACTCCAGGGTGAACTCCATGGTCAGCGGACAGCAGGACACCTGCCCGTACAGGGTCCGTCCCCGGGCGTTGGCGGCGGCGATGTCGGCCAGGTTGTCGAACACCCCGTTGGGCACCATGGGATTGTGCAGCAGCGCTGCGATCATCACCGGTCGCCCGCTGGCGGCGGAAAGCTCCTCCAGAAACGGGATCGGGGTCTGGCCGCCCCGGGTGAGCATGAACATACCCCGTCCGGTGGAGCCCATGGCGTTCAACAGGGCGCGAAACTCGTCATCCGCCGCCAGCCGGGAAGGCATGGGCGCGCCACCGTAGCCGTTGTGCTGTGGCGCCGTGCTGGTGGCAAAACCCACCGCCCCCGCGGCCATGGCCTCGACCACCAGTTCGGCCATTTCGGAGATTTCCTCCGCGCTGGCGGCTCGGGTGCCCGCCTCTTCGCCCATGACCCAGGTGCGCAACGAGGAATGTCCCAGGAAGGCGGCTGTATTCAACACCGAACCGCGCCGTTCAAGGGCATCCAGGTATTCGGGAAACGTCTCGAAGTCCCATTCGATACCGCTGCGCAGCACGTCCAGCGACATGCCTTCCACCTGGGTCAGATTGCGCATGGTAATCTCGCGGCCCTCGGGTTTGCAGGGCGCGATGGTGAAGCCGCAGTTGCCCATCACCACCGTGGTGACGCCCAACGATGAAGAGGGCCGCAGTTCCGGGTCCCAGGTGGCCTGGGCATCGTAGTGGGTGTGGGTGTCGATGATGCCCGGCATCAGGGTCATGCCTTGGGCGTCGAGATATTGGCCGGCGTCTCCGGCAAACGCCCCGGCGGCGCCGACTCCGGCGATGCGGCCGCCCCGCACGGCGAGCGCGCCGGTGTAGGGTGCCGCCCCGGTTCCGTCCACGATGAGGGCATTGTCGATCACAAGATCGTGCATATTGGACTCCAGGAATAGAAACGCATAACTGACGAAGTGTAGGCTTAAATCAACTCGGCGTCGGGTCCCCTCGACGGTTACCGGGTTGCGGCGCCCAGGCACTGCATCAGCGTATCCACGTTGCTTTGCAGAAGCTCGAAGTACTGATCGGGTCCGCTGTCGAGATCCGCACCGACGGGATCCAGAACGCCGGTTCGGATGTCGGTGCCCTCGGCTATGGTTTTGATCAACCCAGGCTCGAATTGCGGCTCGGAGAACAGACACACAGCGCCGTGGGCGCGAATCAGATCCCGGATTTCGGCGACCCGGCGCGCGCTGGCCCCAAGCGTGGGATTGACCGTCAGCGCCCCGGCTCCGGTAAGCGCGAGGCGATGCTCCAGGTACTGAAAGGCATCGTGAAAAACGACAAACGGCCGCTGCCGGACCGGTTCCACGCTTGCCATGGATTGTTCCAGCCATGCATCCAGACGGCGCTTCAACGCTGCGCCGTTGCTTTTGTATGCGCTCGCCTGCTCAGGCGCGATACGGCTCAGTGTGATAACGATGGCGTCCACCATCGCCTGAGCGTTGACCGGATCCAGCCAGATGTGCGGATCCGCGTGGCCACCGTGACCGCCGTGATCGTGACCATGGGCGCTATCCGCGGGTGTCTCCGATCTATGCCAGTCTCCAGCCGAACGCGTCGCCAAGGTGAGCATCCCCGGGGCGTCCATCATCGCAAGCGACTCGGCTTTGGGTGCCAGGTTCGCTACGGATTGGCTCATAAAGGTTTCCAGATCGGGTCCGATCCAGAACACGGCGTCGGCGGTGGACAGTGCCCGTGCATCCGATGGTTTGAGCTTGTAGGCGTGGGGCGAGGCACCGCCCTGAATCAACAGATATGGGTCTGCGGATTGCCCCATCACGGCGCTGACCAGTGAGTGGAGTGGCTTGATGGTTACCACCACCTCCGGCTCCGCCGAGTAGCCGCGGGCCGCACAGGCCAGCATTAGGGTGGACAATATCAGCAGGTGGGGGCGTCGCATTGGGGTGGGCTACGGATGATGCTTGGGTTCGTAATGGTATAACATGCGTCGCTGCAGAACACGGTTGATGCAGGGGCTGGAAACGGGGTATGGGCAGGAGTTCTCACCACATGGCGCCGCCTGATTCGGCTCCCGCGCTCATCCGTGCCCATGGCATCGGGGTGCGGCGCGGCGACCGATGGTTGGTGCGGCAGGTGGATGTTGCGGTACGACGCGGCGAGATCGTGACCCTGATCGGACCCAACGGAAGCGGTAAGAGCACCACCGCCAAGGCCTTGGTGGGGATTGTTCAGCCGGACGAGGGGCGGGTCGAACGCGCGGCCTCGTTGCGGCTGGGCTATGTGCCGCAGCGGATACAGATCGATCCCACCCTGCCCATGACCGTGCGCCGATTGATGCGACTCACCGGGCCGTACCCGGAACATGAGATCGACATCGTTCTGGAGCAGGTCGGCATCGCCCATCTCAAGACCGCGCCGGTCCATGGTCTGTCCGGCGGCGAGTTCCAGCGCGCATTGCTGGCCCGGGCACTGATCCGTAAACCCGACCTAATGGTTCTGGACGAACCGGTTCAGGGCGTGGATTTCGCCGGTGAGATCGCCCTGTACGAACTGATTGGCGATATTCGGGATCGGCTTGACTGCGGTGTGCTGCTTATTTCACACGATTTGCATATCGTCATGGCTGCCACCGATACCGTCGTGTGTCTCAACGGTCACGTTTGTTGCCACGGACCGCCCAGCTCGGTGGCCGAAAGCCCCGAGTATCGCGCCTTGTTCGGTAGCGATGCCGCCCACGCGCTGGCGGTCTACCGGCATCACCACGACCACGCACATCTGCCCGACGGCCGTGTCGTATCCTTGGCCCCGGGTCAGGCGGAGGACCGCGGTGCTGGATGATTTCTTCGCTCGCGCCCTGATCGCCGGCGCCGGCGTCGCCCTGATGGCGGGCCCATTGGGTTGTTTCATCATCTGGCGGCGGATGGCCTATTTCGGGGACACCATGGCGCATTCGGCCTTGTTGGGGGTGGCGTTGGCGTTGTTGTTGGAGGTGGATCTGATCGTCGGCGTGTTCTCCGTTGCCGCCACCATATCCATCGCGCTGATGTTTTTGCAGCGCCAGGGAATGTTGTCCACAGACTCACTCCTGGGCATCCTGGCGCATTCCACCCTCGCACTGGGCCTGGTCATAGTCAGTCTGATGGCCTGGGTGCGGGTCGATCTCCTGGGGTATCTGTTCGGCGACATTCTGGCCGTTTCCAGAACCGACCTGATTGCGATCTATGTCGGCGGTGCGGTGGTTCTGGCTGCCCTTGCGGTCATTTGGCGATCCCTGCTGACCGCCACCGTAAACGGCGAGATCGCCCAGGCTGAGGGTCTGCACCCGGAGCGGTCACGCCTGATTTTCATGTTGCTGATGGCAACAATCATCGCCATTTCCATGAAGATCGTGGGCATTCTGTTGATTACATCCCTGCTCATCATCCCGGCGGCCACCGCCCGGCGTTTTGCCGCCAGCCCCGAGCAAATGGCGGTGCTGGCATCTGTGCTGGGGGTTGTCGCGGTCCTGCTGGGTCTGGTGGGGTCTTTAAAACTGGATACGCCCTCGGGCCCGTCCATTGTGGTGGCGGCCCTGGTTCTGTTTCTACTGAGCCTGTTGCGTCTGCCTGGCCGGCAACGGAGCGGGGTCGCGTCATGACTGAGAAAACCGTGTTAACGCGGCACCAGGAGCTGGTCTACCGGCACTTGACCGGGTCTGAGAAGGCTTTGAGCGCCTATAATCTTCTGGATGCCTTGCGAGGTGAAGGCCTGCGCGCGCCGGTTCAGGTCTACCGGGCGCTGGGCAAGCTGATTGACCACGGTCTCATCCATCGCATAGAGAGCCTCAACGCTTTCGTCGCCTGTAACCACGAAGGGCACCAGGGTGCGGCGGGTTTCGCCATCTGTGACGCCTGCGGCGAAGTGGAAGAGTTTCCGTTGCCAGACCCCCTTTCGCCCATCGATCGCTGGGCGGCGGGTCGTGCGTTCCGGGTTGAGCACACCACCGTGGAACTGCGCGGTCGCTGCCAGACCTGCCGATAGGGAGCCTCCGACCTATTCGTGAACGTGCATCTTGGGACTGAACTGCACAGCTTCATCGTTGCAGATCTTGGCAATAGAACAACTACTATCCGCGATCTGCCCCGCGTTCCGCCCCTTGAATCTGCACACTTCACCCTCCAATCTGCTTCGCCCAGAATAGTTCAGAGGCTCCTGAGTCGATGCGGCCTGGCCTATTCTTGAGGCAACAAATACACAGTTTTGGCGAGGTTTTCCGCCTCTCAACAAAAACTGGGCATTCTCTGATTTCATGCTATCCTTTCAAGCCAATTTCCCTCCTTGATCTGGTCTAGAGTGAAAGACTGAGCTTCTGCAGGCATCCTCCAACACACGGGTCGTACCCGCTGCCGGAAGCGAAGGATAGGATATCGTTGCGGTGATGATCGCAGTTCGGGTATCCGCGGGAATGCAGAATTCGCCGCCAGGCGGCGAGTCGGTACCGGATAATTTGTGCCGTTGATTATCCGTTAGCGCAATGACGATCAACGCACGTATCTCAGAGTGAAGTGAATGAATATTTATGTAGGGAACTTGCCGTACGGCATTACTGACGCCGAACTCCAGGAACTGTTTGGGGAACATGGGGATGTCTCCAGCGCCAGTGTCATCACGGACAAGTTCAGCGGTCAGTCCAAGGGATTTGGCTTCGTCGAGATGCCTAACAATTCCGAAGCCGACGCCGCAATCAAGGCGCTGAACGACACTGCATTGAAGGGACGCAACATCAAGGTCAACCAAGCCCGGCCTCGCACCGAGCGACCACAGCGTTCGCCCCGCTACTGAGCGCTGAAGCCGACCGCGGTCGGCACGCCTGATTCTTCGGGCTCCGAGCCCCGGCCGACGGCCGGGGCTCGCTGTTATCCGGGGTTTGAATTCTCGCCGGGGCGGCGTCGATTGATCACTCCGCATCGCTCGAACGAATTCTCCTGGCCCCATACGCCGCAGCGGATAGCGTGCCCCATGCGTCAGCATCGGCATGCTCCCATTCTCACCATCCTGTACACTATTCCTTTCGACATTCACCTCGCCGAGGGTCGCATATGGGAGCGCACACGACATGGCCATATTGACCGAACTGTTGGAAAAAAACCGGAAGTGGTCCATGCGCATGACCGAGCTCGACCCGGAGTTTTTCCTGCGCCTGACCCGCCAGCAAGCACCTGAGTACCTCTGGA
>Ga0316194_10002418_pt1 | contig 13031 bp, 18 predicted proteins | sample CroRivsedime1_MG_FD_204936 | JGI IMG/M metagenome (GOLD analysis project Ga0316194, IMG submission 204936) | Coastal sediment microbial communities from Maine, United States - Cross River sediment 1 | ecosystem: Environmental > Aquatic > Marine > Coastal > Sediment | place: USA: Maine...
CCTGACCTGTAATACCGATTATAGCATCAATCTTCTCCGAGGTCAAGCGCCGCAAGAAACTCTGGATCGAGTTCAAAGCTTTCTTCATCCTCTGCCTCTTCGTCTGTACCAAACATAGCTTGTTCAAGCAGATTGGCAGCTAGGTTTCCAATAGACACTAGGTATTCGTTATCCTCCGTCTCTGGGGCGATTACCTGTAGGTCTAGGTAGCCTTCTTGACTGTCCTTACGCACAATAAGCGCGACAGCATCTTTGGGAATAGTTCTAGACATTATACGAGTCCGTATCTCTTAGCCTCTTCGAGTGTTACTTTGTAGTAAGACTCCTTGACCAAGTTTCTTGCTATACACGATAAGTCTAGTCTCTCATTTGTCAAGTGGGCTGCACGGTCTAATTGTGCTTTGATTTCAAGCGAGTCCGTGGTCAGATACTCCTGACGAACGATAGCCATCATAGCTCCAACGGCATGATTAGACAGAGATTCAAAGTCGCCATCTGCCTTCTTTTTCAGGAGGGCAGCAACCTTATCTAGGCATTGGCTAATCTCATTCTGATGACGAGACGAGCGACCTTGGATAGCTTCGATGATTTCACCACCAACCAGGACGAATTCCTGGGTGGTTTCTCTTACGCTAGGGGTAGCCATATTACTTCTCCAATGAGCTTATCCCGTTTTGCTTCACCATTGTAAGCTTTTTAGGGAATAACTGTTTGAAATGATCCTGGTGTGTAATTACGTACACAGTATTATATTTCTCTTGTTGCTGGTTCAATAAGGTCACTATAGCCTCTGTACCAGATTCGTCAATAGATTCAAATGGTTCATCCAAGAACCTAAAGGGAATTGTCTTCTCAGCACGGAGCGAGGCTAGCTCTCCAAGGGCCATAGCAATGACGAGGTTGGCTCGTGCGCGCTCCCCGGAGGAGTTAGAGGCATAGGAGCCCCCACCGTGCTCTTGGGATACCTGAATATTAAACCTTTCTTTACGCTTACCGCTCTTTAGGGTATCGCTAGTGTGAAAGGTAATACTCATTTCCCCAGCTGTGATCATGTCAGAGTAACGCTTGGCGAACTGATTGAGGAGGGGAGTGACATGCTCCAGCATGAAGCTGCGAATGCCTGAGGGGGCGAAACTGTCCACCCAGAACTTGAGGATGTCAACTTTGTTCTTTAGCTCCATTCCCTCCCCTATTAGCTTGTCTTGCTCTCCCTGTCTCTTCTCCAGCTTCTCCCTCTCAGTCTCCAGAAGAGCCGTATAAGGATTAGCGTCTGACTCAAGCTCAATAAGCTGGCCTGCTAGGAGTGAAATCTTTTCTTGTATGTTAGCCGAAGAGTTCTTGGCATCTTGTAGTAGCTCCAGCATCTTATCGGCCTTCGCCAACTCTTTCTGCCAGGTAGCTACTTCCTCTGCAGCAGGGCCAAGAAAGGTATCGAGTTCCTTCTTCTCGTTTTGCCAGGCAGTCCTGGTAAGGTCGGTGCTCTTCTCGATCGTACCAATCTGGGTTTGGAGAACCCTCTCTTTGGCCTCCACAGCTACCTTGAGCGAAGCGGAGTGCTCGTCCGATATGTCTTGCTTACAAGTGGGGCACTCCCCCTCTACGGGCTTCTCGATACTATCAAAGCGTGCTGCTACTGCAATCTTCTCTTCATTCAGCTTTATAATCTTTTGTTGATAATGAGTATCAACCTTTACGTAATCTGCCTTCAGCTTCTTCTCTTCAGCCTCAGCACCCTCCAGGGCGAGCATAGCCTGCCCCTTCTCGCTCATAAGTTCTTGCTCAGTGGAGATAATCTCGTCCCACTTCTCTTTAGTTTCCTCAAGTTCAGCTATGTTGGCCCTTAGGTCTGCAACCTTAGTGAGTCGGGAGTCCGCATAAGTTGCTTCCTTCTCTTCCAAGTCGCTGATGCGTTCCTCATCTTCTTTGAGGGCAGCGTTCAAGTCTCTGAGCCGGGCTAGAAGAACTTCTAGTTCCTGCTGGGCTTCTCTTAGGCGCTTTCTAGCCTCCTCTGAAGCCTTGCTAAGGGTCTCTGTGCGGAGGATGCTCTCTAGGATAAGCTTTACCTCAGCATCTGTCATAGTCGCGACGTTGACCCCTGCTCCAGGCATCATGGCACAGAACGTGGTGAAGTCTAAACCAAGGATCTCCTCTATGGCCACCTGAGTGGCAGCCACAGAGGCCCCCGACACATCCTTGCCCCCGCACTTCAGTATAAGGTCATTTGCTTTGCGGTCTTTGTCCTGCTTGTTCTTCCGGTAGCGAGTAACTTCGTACTTGTTCCCCCCGTCAGAGAACTTGACAGTGGCTACACAGTTTTTGCCAACCTTCTTGTTGACAACCTCATCTGACCCAAACCCCCTGATGGTATTTCCCCACAGAGCCCAGGCGAACGCATCCAAAGGAAGAGACTTACCAGCCCCGTTGCTATCAGCACGGGGGGCATCCTCATTCCTTCCCAGGATGAGCGCTAGACCTTGGTCAGCTAGGGGAAGCTCTAGTTCCCCTATTGAGCCAAAGTTAGCTATTCTTAGGCTTTCGAACCGCACGCTTCTTAGTCGCCTTCTTGGTAGCTTTCTTCTTGGCAGGTGCCTTCTTCTTTGGTTTCTCTTCTTCCTCTGGTGGGGCTTCCACTGCAGAGGAGATGAGGGTCATAGAAGCTTTGTAGGAGCCAGGGAGCAGCCTCGCTGCCTCCTGCTGACGAAGGTTCTCAAGAATAAGCTGACCAACCGCATCAGCAATATGGATGGCTTCTTGTCCCCCGCGCTCTGCTACGGTAAAGGTAATGTCGGCATTCACATGAATGTGGTTGCTCGCAATGAGCATAGTAATGCCATTTGTCTTCGTTTCCTCAGTCATAGTCCAACCTCTTTTAATATATCTTTGCCAATGGAGAGGACTTCTTCTTTATCTAGCCCCTCAGTCAATCTACTCTCTACCCACTGGCCCACCACAGCAACTGGGCTCAGCTGTGTAGTGTCCAATGTAAACTCTGTTTCTTGTTTGTCAAGTTCGTGTACGATCTCAAGGTGCGCAACTCCCCACCGCTCTCTCAAAGCTTCTTTATCTATAGAGACATCTTTAGTGATATTGCGGACGAAATCATTGGCCTTCATCATTGAAAGCTCACCCCTGGAAGTCTTGCCATCTCTCGTGACAACAAAGTCTGGGGCCATAGTTGGGATCTGCTCGAAGTCTACCTTGTCATTCTCAACGGCAACGTGCAAGTAGCCTCTGGATCCATAAGCATCCCCCCAGTTGTGCTGGTGGGTGGCACCAACAAACCAGCCGTTGGCAAACAGCTGCTGGTGCTCGTGGAAGTGTCCGAAGAAACAAGCACTAAACTTGCGATTAGGAACATCCTCGGCCCTGATATCAGAGTCGTGAACCAGAACATAGTCGCTGCCTACCTTAGCTCCTTGCATGCCCAGGTGGGCGAACAGGATGCTTGGTTTAGAAGACAACTCAGCTAGCTCACCTGCTGACTCCAAGTTTGCTTTAGCCTCTGACAAACTCTCCGTGTAAGGGACGAACACAAAGTTAGCCCCCTCTACATCGGCGTACCCAACCGTGTCAAACACATGTATATAGTCGCTTAGTTCCCCCAACCCTACAAGGCTGTGAGAGTTGCCACCCCTGTCCCCCATATCGTGGTTCCCAGGGATCATGAAAAGCTCTATATCTTCATCTGCAAACTTGTGGAGACGATCCACCACTACATGCCGCACATCGGTAGGCACGGATGCCCTGCGGTGGAACAAGTCCCCGCAGAACACCACATGCTTTATACCTTTGTACTTGGCGTACTCTAGCATCTCATCCAACACTGCCGCGCTGTCTGCTAACCTGGAGTTATACAGACCCCCCAATCCATCGATAGGAACGCGACTTGCACCATAAGGAAAGTTATGGGCATGGAAATCTGAGAATACTAGAAAGTCAAACTTAGACATGCTTTACGCCAATTAACTCCTCAATCTCTGCCATGGCTTCTGGAGTCTGATTCAACCACACAATGGTCGCATCTCGCCCCTGGCCTACGTTGCTTCCATCATAGGCGTACCAGGCACCCTTCTTGTCAATGGCTCCGATCTCAACAGCTACGTCAAGAACCTCACCAGCACGATTGATACCCTCTCCGTGGAGCACATCAAACTCGCACTCACGGGCAGGTGGAGCAACCTTGTTCTTTACAACCTTGCAACGGGTGCGATGACCCATGTGCTTGTCGGCCTTCTTGATTGCACCGATCTTGGCAATCTGTACTCGCTGTGAAGCGTAGAAAGGCAGAGCCTTACCACCAGAGGTGACTTCGGGGTTGCCGAACATTACACCAATCTTCATACGAACCTGGTTAATGAACACTAACGTAGTCTTGGAGTCAGACACAGGGCCTGCAAGCTTACGAAGTGCCTGGCTCATCATGCGAGCCTGTGCTGCAACGTGGTGATCTCCTACTTCGCCTTCTAGCTCCTTCAAAGGAACCAGGGCGGCTACGGAGTCGATTACCACAAGGTCGAACGCATTAGACTCAATCAACTCGCGAGCAATGTTGAGCGCCTGCTCACCACTACTTGGTTGCGACAGAGTTAGGTCGTCCATGTCTACACCAATGGCTTCAGCGTACACAGGGTCAAGGGCGTGCTCAGCATCAATGAACGCTGCCAAACCACCGGCCTTTTGAACCTCTGCAATAGCGTGCAAGGTAAGAGTGGTCTTACCACTAGCTTCCTTACCGTATATCTCGACAATACGCCCACGAGCCCAGCCACCCCCAAGGGCAACATCTAGGCCCAAGGAACCTGAAGAGACTGTCTCAACCTTAATGCTACCCATCTGTGAGTACACATTCACTGTGTTGTCACCGTGGTCCTTGTTGAGCTTCTTCAGAATAGCCTCACGGGCTTTAAGCTTATCGTCTTTTTGATCTAATTTACTCATAATATCCTCCCAATAAAAGCAGCGCAGAGGGCCGTCTCTCCTCCCCCTCAGAACGAGATGACGGCCCTCCTACTGCCCCCACTTAGCTGCTTAGGCCCTGACGCATTAGCTCCTCAAGATCACTTGAGGAGGAGTCAGTCTTAGCTTCCACTCCGACCGAACTAGGAGCGGGCAGACTAGGTGAGTCGTTGCCGGGTAGGGCAGCAACGAAATCTGCTGCACGGCCATCTCCGAGGAGCTTAACAAGCCCAGCGAAGTCCATCGTAAAGCCAACCTCATGGAGTGCTGGCAGTTCGAGGGTGTCCCCAAAGCCCGTGTCGGAAGGATCCAGATCGGGATACACTTCATAGCGAGTCTTGAGACGATCCTTATTGGGGATCTTGTTGATACGGATACCACGACCTTCACGAAGGTCAGTGATGTCCTTACCCGAGGAATGAATGATACCAAGGATTTGATCGAAGATCGTGATAGGACACGCATAGATCTGGATCTTTGGATCGCCCACCGAGAACGGGCACTCAGCTTCTGGGCGGGACTGCTTATATTCAGCCACATCAGATGCCGTGTATACTGGGTCTTTATCGACCACTACGTTCAAGAAGAACGTCTTCTTAGCACGAAGATCCTTAGAGAGCTTCTGTGCTTCTACGTTGGACTTGTCTGCACGGAGTGCCTGGACCACATCACAGATTGGGCAATCGCCCTCAAGGTCTGGCGTTTCCTTAGGACACAGAACAGGTCCCTTTTGGTCATCACTAACATTCCAATGCTGTGCGACCTCTCTCCAGAACTGACCCTCCAGGTCGTCCTTCCACTGAGGCATTACTCGAACGTTGTTCTCGCCGTTCTCTGGTCGCCAGAAGCGTGCCGAAGAACGAGAGCCGCCACGAGATAGATGCTCAGCATTTCTCTCTTTTTGTTGCTTTACAATATCTAGAATTCCCATGTTACTTATTTCCTTTGTATACGTTTTGTTTTAGAGTTATATCTGATTGTCCCTCAGCGCGATAAGTAGCACCCATTTGGATGAGCATATCGCGTCTGTGAATCATAGCGTCTTTCGCAGCCTTTAGCAAGCCAGTATTACGCTTTGCATCCAAATATTCCCCATGCGCTTTGACATACGCTGGGTCCGTAATAACAGAGTTTTCAACCATCTTCTCTGTCATCTTGACCCCAGCGGCCTTCCCATTAGTGCGATGCATGTGATCAAGCCTCGCATAAGTTCTTGCTAGCTCTTCCTTTAGTCTAGACTCTGAGTCTAGGGCTAGTTCGTATGCGGTAGCATACCAGGCAAACAGCTGGCCATGCTCCATAAAGTTCTCGTTGATATGCTTCCCCTTTAGGTCAAGGTGCTCCGTTAGGTGGTTAGGGAACGTATTACTCCCAATCCTGAACACATCAAATAGTTCTAGTTGTTCTTCTTGTTCTTCGCTCATGCCGCAAGCTCCTTCTTCTCCGCCCAACTCGTGGTTGAGTATGCAAAATCTACTTTGAGTGGGACCAAGAAATCGAAGTCTTCCATCACGTCCCTCTTCTTATTGAGCAAGTCTAGCTCTTCATTATGAACATAAGACTGAATCTCATCATGCACAAGGTTTACAATCATAGAATTCGTATTTTTGAACACTTCCTCGTGAACCCTGACCGTAGCGAACTTGAAAATGTCCGCAGCTGTGGACTGAATAACGAAGTTTCCAGCCTGTCGCTCGGCACGACCACTCATCCAGCCATAGTCTTTTCCTAGGATCTTGTAGGCATTGATATGGGGCAGATGACGGATCCTACCGAAATGGTTAGGGATTTCAGCCTTGTCACGGGCGATGCGTGAACACTTGTTCACAAAACGTTTAACTCCACGGTACTTGCGGAAGTATTGGTCAATAAACTCTTGGCACGCCGAAATCCACTCGCTGTCTGGAGCACCCTTATAGCGTTCTGGGCGCTCAATTTGCGTTGAGAGACCCTGGGCTCCTGCTCCATAGATGATGCCGAAGTTGATGGTCTTTGCCACAGAGCGGAGTTCCTTGTACTTCTTATACATCTCGTGCTCGTCATTTCCTAGCACCGAGATCATCTCATCGTAAGGAATGGCGAACATCTCGCAAGCGGTACGAGAGTGAATATCCTGGCCCTTGCTGTAAGCGTCCAGCATAATGGGGTCTTCAGAGAAGTGAGCCGTCAGCCTAACCTCAACCTGCGAATAGTCAGCAAACACAAAGTAGAAGTCTTCTGGGCAGGTGAAAGCCCTGCGGATGCGAGTATCGCCTCGTGGGATATTCTGCACATTGGGGTCTCTGCAACTCATTCGACCAGTAGACACATTCTGGTTGAAACTCATGTGAATGTAATCGTCTTCAACCAAGTCCTGAATACCAATAGCGTAGGTATTCATAATCTTCTGGGACTCACGGAGGGTTAGGATGTCTTTTACGCCATCATTCTCCTTGGACAACTCCCGCAACACATTCTTGTCAGTCGCGTACCTGCCAGAAGCGGTGGTCTTGGTAAGCGGAATGCCCTTAGCGAGTAAGGCGTCTGCAAGTTGCGTTGTGGAGCCCAGGTTGAACTCTTTACCGAAGAAAGAGTAAATCCTAGCCTCTGTCTCCTCACACTCTTGGGCAAGTTCTTTCTCTAGAATCTTCAGGTAGGGAACGTCGATGCGGGCTCCATGCTCCTCAATCTCCACCAGTGCCTTACAAAGCTTTAGCTCGTTTAGGTACACCTTAGCGATATCAGAGTTCATGTCCAGCTTGCCCATGACGTGCTCATACAGGGCGTAGGTCAGGAACGTGTCAATAGCAGCATACTCAGTCATCATGTCGATCGGGACATACCCGTAATGGATGTCTGCCTTACCAACCTTGTTGTCTGGGTGCCCTACTAGCTCATTGTCAATGATCCACTTCTTCAGAACGGCACGCTTCTTGTCCTGGTGCTCAAAGCCAGTCTGAAGCTCATCAGCGCGAGCCATAACTAGGCTCTTGAAGTATTCGCGCCTAGCTTTAGCCTCTGCTATACGCCATGCTCCCAGCTTCTTCTCGTTAGCGGCAGCCTCAGGACCGAACAGGCCCTTGTGGCGCTGTTTCATGTCGTCCGTCCACCCAGAGGAGATTACCTTTAGTGCAGCTGGGGCATTCTCGTCGTGTAGGTGCCACAGAAATGTGGTGTCGTGGAAAGGCGTCTTGATATCAATGTCGTCAGCCTTGTAGAAGTGCATATCGAACTTGGCGTTGTGCCAAATTGTGAACAAGTCGTTCTGATTGAAGAAGTCTTGCAGCTGAGGACGCAAAATGTCCATGTCTAGCTGTGCAGGCTGCACTCCGCCAAGCCGAGAGTCAGAGTGGCGCACGGGAACATAGAAATGCTCCTTCTGCCACCCGAAGGACATACCGACAATCTTCTTGCCCTGATAGTAACGAAAGCCGTCCGTCTCAGTGTCGCAAGCGACCAGCTTCTTACTCATAAGGTACTCGTAGAATGCCTCCCACTCATGCTGAGTGTGGACGAGGAACAGCTTAGAGCCTTCCAGACCTTCTTTGTACCCAATGGGGACCTGATTGATCAGGTCGTATTTCCATCCCTCAAGCATTAATTATCGTCATACCACTTCTTGAACTCTTTTACAAGCTTTAGACCAACAACGGCCAAAGCCACACTTGTACCAATCAAAACAACTATTCCTAACCATGGAGAATTCATTTCTTGTTAGCCTTTACCTTGGCTCTCTGCTTTTCTTTCCACTCAGGAATAGCTTTCTTCTCAGTGTGTTTGAGCGAGCGCTTCTTTAGAATCTCTTTCTTACCTGCAGGATCAGCCATTGAGTAAACTCCGATGGCAGGGGTAGGGATACCGTCAAGTTCACACTCACCCAACACCCCGCACTCGGGGCATTCCACTTCTGCCTCTTCGCCCTGCTTATAGAGTTCTTCAAACTCATGGCCACAAGCATTGCACCTAAAATCTTTTACTATCCAACCCATTATTGATGTAATCCCCACATGGCTCTGGTCTGCTTGATCAGAGCGTCTATGTCGTGCGTGCTGGTCATCTTAGCACGGTGAATGAGGGGCGCACACTTTTTTAGGCTCCCCTTTGGAATCTCGTATACGTCAACTCCCCAGTTCATTAGAGGAGTTGTGTATACTACAGAAATGTCAACCCAAGTGTGCTTAGCCTCGGCATTAGTCCAGATACGGAACGCATGATAACCCTTGATGATGTAGCAGTGGTAGCTCTTGGTGACCGACCACCGGGGTTCAGATCCGAACTGTTCCAGGAATTTGTCCGCATCCGAATACTTCCAGCGCTTAGGGAGAACCTCCCCAGGGAGGGCATCGAATGCTCTTGTGGCTATGTCGTCACAAAAACGACCCAAGTTCACATGACCAATACGGTCATATTTATTGAAAGTCTCACTAACTTCGTGAAGAGTCATCGAAGAATCCTAGAAAGAAAGCTAACCAAATAGCTGTAGTAATAGTTGCTATAGTCCAAAACTCGCCCCAGCCAGACTCGTAAATGATATATCCCGCCGCAAGGCTGAGAATCCACACTATAGCTGCATTCATCATTTTCATGATCCGGTACTTCCTAAGCCCCCTTCTCCTCTATCAGTTTGCTCGTCGCTGAACTCGTCAACCTCTGCACAAATAAAAGGTAGGACTTTTTGAATAAATAGCTGACCGATGCGATCGCCAGCCTTGATCTTTAGGGGTCGTTCCTGCGTGTTGTGCAGAATAACCTTTAGGTTGCCTCGGTAGCCCGCATCAATCATACCTGGAGCGTTCAAAACGAACACACCATTACGAGCCGCAAGGCCAGAACGGGAGCATACAAGCCCTGCGTAGCCCTTAGGAAGGCCCACACGGAAACCTGTGTCAACTGTGACGACATCTCCTGGCCACAGTTCCCTATCTTCTACTGCGAATAGATCGAAGCATGCATCGTCCGAGTGTGCTTTACTCGGGAGCTTAGCTTCGTCATGAGTTCTAACAAACTCAATCACACCACCCATGGTGGCGCTATCGTGTCCCCACTGCATATTGTATTATCCGTTTCTAAGTATATTTACTGTTGATATCCAAAGATACTGACTTGTGAATGAAAAACCAGATACTGTTGCCAGGTCTACTTCCCTGACTTGCGTTAGTATTTCCCGACTATCGGGAGCTACTAACCATATAAGCACTGTTGTTTCTTCTGTCAACTCATCTTCGAACGTTTGTTGTATCTGTTCTGCGTTGTTTTCTATTTGTCCAATTATTACTAATGTTGGTTCGTGTGTCAATCCTTCAATAAAGTCAGAGCGGTCCAGGGCCTTGCGGATGTGCATGCCTGGATACCTTTTATAGAGGGTTCTAACTCTGTCAAAACTATCATCCCAGACCAGGATGTCTAACTTAACTGCCACGTTGCAAACTCCAAGGAATTCACTTCAATGAGATTTTGAGTGAGCATGTCCTTGAGAAGCAAAGCACCTTCCTCCCAATTTAGCGTATCCCCGGAGTCTTTGTCCGCTGGCCACTCAGAGAAGTCAGGAACAAACACATCGTCAAAATGAAGCTTGAGAGTCTCGATTGCTTTGAGCATCTCCTTCTTCGCGTCCTTCTTATCCCAGAACAAGACTACCTCGGTTACGCCCCACTCCTTTAGTAGCTCAATCTGGTCGTAAGATATCTTCTTACCCAGTGTAGCATATGAGGTGAAACCGTGCCTGCGTAATGCGAGGGAATCTACCAGTCCTTCAACGATAATACCCTGGTTGCCATGACAGGGTACATAGGGCCACAGGGTTCGGGACGCCTCACTATCGGGGGCGTTGAAATACTTAGGCTTACGGTCATCGGTAGCTCTAGCCAGCCAGGACACTAAGTCGTTGTCTCCCCCGTATACCGGGAACAGAATGCGACGGCCAATGTCCCCTCTAATCTTATCATTTCCGTCCTTGATAAACAAGTGGTCAGCAGGTACGTAGTGGCTCTTGACGGCAGTGATTTCTCCCTCAGTAAAGCCTCGGCCCAGTAGATAGTCCCAAAATGGCTTTTGCCCCTCATCATCCTTGTCTGTCAGGGGAAGGGCACCCGTGGGCATAGCCCGGATCGTCTTGATTTTCTTGGCTGCATTGGGCATGTCTTCATCGACGTAAATACCGCTCTTGCAAGCCTCTACGATGCTCTCCCACGAGGGAGCCACCTCAGCGTACTCCCTAGCCAGCCTCATCATCGCTTGGGCTCTGGTGATCCCCTCGAACTGGGACACGAAATCGAATACGTCGAAGTTCCCGTTGTTAAAATCACACTTGAAGCAGTTGAACCTTTTTGTGTCGTTGTTGACGTAGAGCTTATAGCTGCGGTCCAGGCAGTTAGGACAGCATGCCCGTAGCTCGCCGTTGCCCGAATACTTTACGGGTACGGTGCTATCAAGGTAGTCCTGGAAGTCGAACTCCTTACGGATCTTACGTAGTATACGGAGGTTGTCCATCTTCTTCTTCCATATACTACCTACTACAAGTTGATGAAATGGCGTTTGAAAAGCACTCAGCGGTGTTGTAGCCCGAACGAGAACACAGCGTCATGCGGCGTTCCACGCTCTCCAACTGTTCATCCGTACAGGTATGCGTAGGAAGGTTCTTACCCGCAGTCGCACAGCCACCAAGCATTACTAGAATCAATAGATATTTCATAATTAGCTCCTAGGCACTATATAAGGCGACATGGTGACTATGTAAAGGGGTACAGTGGCCTCACAGCGGATACATTTGGCTTTTTTCGGAGTGGCGTGTGTAGTCCAGTTCCCCACAGCTTGCACGGCACGGTAGGCTACATCTCCCTCGCTATTAATACCAGAAAAAACCCAGCGGACGGTCGAATGCGTATACTGCACTATTACTCCGTCGTAGCTTTGGCATCCAGGGCAGGATACAGCACCCTTTGGGACTAGTTCGCTAGCTTGCTCCGCAACACGAATACATTTAGCGCATATAGCTTTAGCTGTCTCGTTGCTCAGGATCACTGGGCACGATTTGCTCGCTTTGCTTGAGCAGAAGCTGCAAGTCATCCCTTCCTGGTGGAGGCTCATAGCTTCCGGTGTCACTATCTTCATCTGCTCCCTCTTCCTTTGAGTGCTGTTCATCATAGAACGTCATGTAACTGTAATCTGTGCCAAGGGTGATAGTTCTGCCATAAGGCCCATTGCGGTTCTTGGCAATGACCACTCGCATGAGTTCATCCTCACGCTCATCCTTGGTCTGAGCCATCATAAGCACCATATCGGCATTGTAAAGCTTTCCTACATATCCTGCGATACCCGCCTCATCTGGGGTCTCAGCGACCATTCCGGCGCGGTTGAGCTGTGTGGCTGTCCAAACGGCTACGTCCATCTCTGCTGCGAAGCCTACAACGGCTTTGGTGATGGCGTCAATCTCAGCGTGCTCAGAATGGTAGGTTCTATGCGGGCACATTAGATCTAGGTAGTCCAGAATAATAAGGTCGGGAACCACACCACTTTGGGAAGTCTTTCTAAAGAAGTCTTTGATAGTGTGGATGGTGGCTGTGTCAGCGGGGTAATGCTGGATGATGAGAGACTTGCCGTAAGTAGACTTGTACTTGGTAAGCTTCTCGATAACCTCTTGCTGGTAGTCGTTTAGCTCTTGAGGCTTGACGCGGGAGAACATGGAGTCAAAGCGGTCTGAGATATCCATGTGGCTAAGCTCGAAAGTGATGTAGGCGACCTTCTTGTTGAGCATGAGAGCCGTGCGGGCGAGCCACTGTAGGAAGATAGACTTACCACGGCCTGTTCCACCGACGATTAGCCCCATCTGGCCGGTCTTGATACCGCCGTAGGTGAGGTCGTCGAGTGCTGGAATACCTGTTGGGATCTTCTTGTGGTTCTGACGGTGAATACGGTCTTCTGCTCGGGACTCAATCTCCCCGAAGTAGTCGTAGCCTCTGTCATCTAGACTTACACCTGCGGCCACAGCATCCTGCATCATGGTCATAATCTCGTCCCACTGACCATTCTTGGTTAGCTCGACGGAATCCATTATAGCCTTCTTGACCGATTGGGTCTTGATGAAGGTGCTCATCTTC
>Ga0316194_10002419_pt1 | contig 13028 bp, 8 predicted proteins | sample CroRivsedime1_MG_FD_204936 | JGI IMG/M metagenome (GOLD analysis project Ga0316194, IMG submission 204936) | Coastal sediment microbial communities from Maine, United States - Cross River sediment 1 | ecosystem: Environmental > Aquatic > Marine > Coastal > Sediment | place: USA: Maine...
TGATCGAGAACAATATTATCACGAATTTCGTTGACAAGGGTGTCTCTGTAGGTGAGGGGGCCAATGTTGTCATTAACAACAACATCATTGCCCGCTGCGCGATGGGCATTGGTATCAAGGATAGTGCACAGGCAAAAGTAACCCGCAGTACCTTCTACGGCAACGATTTTGCAATCAACTGTTACGAGAAGGTCCCCGGACAGGGTGGGGGGCATGCCGAGATAGACCGGTGCATTATTGCAAACAGCCAGGAGGCGCCTTTCAAGGTTGACAGTAAATCATCAATCCTCTTTACGAACACCCTCTGTGATCAGCAATTGCTGCCGGGTGCAGAAAATCGGCAGGGTACCCCGGAATTTGAGGACATAGAAAGAAACCGTTTCAATTGCACCGGAATTGCGTGGGTGGACGGTACTACCGCAAGTTGCCGTCTCTCTGGAGCCTCGATTGGTGCCAGTATTAACGCTGTTGACGAGTGACTGGTTTGCCAGGGATCGGTGGTTTGCAGCCGGGTGTGAATTTTTATTCATTACTGCATTGCAGATATTTAATACAAGTAACCAGCAGAATGAGGGCATCGCCGGGTGGAAAGCACTAAATGAGATTACCTGACTTGAAACAATCACGCTTTTACCTGCTATGGATAATGTTTGTCATGGCGATGGCTTTTTTTGCGATCACCCGCACCATTCTGCTGGTCTATTCGCTGGACTATGCCGACCTTTCCATAGCCGCGATACTACGTATCTATGGCATAGGCGGGATATATGATGTTGCATTCTATGCCTATGCGCTGGTTCCGGTTAGCCTGTATCTGCTGCTCGTACCTAACCGGCTATGGTCATCCGTGGCGAACCGGGTGATGATTCATCTTGTCTGCTTCGCAACTATATACGGGCTGCTATTTATCGCGGTGGCCGAGTATATTTTCTGGGACGAATTCCAGGCGCGCTTTAATTTTATTTCGGTCGACTATCTGGTCTACCGGCAAGAAGTCACTGATAACATTGTTGAGTCTTATCCGATAGCCCTTATTTTTTCCGCACTGTTTACACTGGCATCCGTTATTTATGTGAAACTCACCCCTTACCTGGAACGCAGTATTCAACAGCATGAGACATTCAGGTCACGTATGTCGATTACTGCGGCCCTGTTGCTGTTGCCAGTGTTTGCCAGCGCTACTGTAGGACCTGTGCTGATGCAGCAGTCAAGGAATACTTATCAGAATGAGTTGTCCGCTAACGGTCCCTACCAGTTCTTCTCTGCTTTCCGTCACAACCAGCTGGACTACTATCAGTTCTATGCAACGATTGATGATGAGGATGCTTCCGCCAGCTTGCAAGCAGAAGTGCTGGCGCCCGGTGACCGGCTAATCAACCCTGGATTGTTCAATATCAGGCGCATCATCACACCGGCTGACGCAGAAGAAAAGAGACTTAACATCATGCTGGTGATGGTAGAAAGCCTGAGTGCAAAGTATCTGGGTGTGTTCGGTAACCAGGACGGTCTGACCCCCAATATTGACAAGCTGGCCGAACAGTCTCTCTTGTTTACGCGTTTTTATGCAACAGGAAACCGCACTACGCGCGGACTTGAGGCAGTCACATTGTCTGTCCCGCCAACACCGGGCCGCTCCATCGTAAAGCGTCTGGGTCATGAAACAAACATGTGGTCGCTTGGCGAGGTGTTCCAGTCCAAAGGTTACCAGACCGCATTTATTTATGGCGGTCGGGGTTACTTCGATAATATGAATGCCTTTTTTTCGGGCAATGGCTATGATGTTATTGATCAGAGTAGCGTTCCGGCAGATGAAATCGGTTTCGTGAATGCCTGGGGCATGGCTGATGAGGACCTCTACAAAAAGGCGATTAGCGCGGCTGATAAATCATACCAGCAGGGGGCGCCGTTCTTTTTCCACATTATGACCACCTCCAATCACCGGCCCTATACTTATCCAGCAGGCCGGATTGATATACTTTCCGGCAGTAACCGGGCCGGCGCGGTAAAGTATACGGATTGGGCCATTGGTGACTTTCTTGCCCGGGTGAAACGCAAAGCCTGGTTCAAGGACACTGTTTTTGTTTTTGTGGCTGATCATACGGCGGGAGGTGCGGGCAGGACGGCGCTGCCACTGAAGCGTTATCACATTCCGTTGCTTGTCTACAGTCCAGCACATATAAAGCCGGGGAAGATTGAAAAGATTGCCAGCCAGATCGATCTTGGGCCAACGTTGCTGGCGATGCTGAATATGAGATATGTCTCGAATTTTTTTGGCAAGAATATACTGAATATGGTACCCGGTGAGGAACGCGCGCTGATCGCAAACTACCAGCATCTGGGGCTGTACACTGCGGGACTGATGTCAGTGAGCAGTTCGCAACGGAAACTGACACAGCAGATCAATCCCGAGTCCGACAATCCGGTCATCAAGGAAGTCGGAGCAGACGATCCGGGTATGCATAAGAATCTGGCCTATTACCAGGGTGCCAGTTATATTTACAGCCATCACCTGAATGACTGGGCCTCTGAAAAACAGGCTGTGCCTGTATCTTCCTCAACTATCAGGTAACAGTTGCTCGCTAATACATTCCTGGAATACACGTACCTTGCATCGGCTGCAGATGTCTCGATCCAGCCGGTTGTAGATTATATGAATGGCCTGTTTCTTGGTGTCGAAGAAATGGTCACCGCCGATTTTCCTGATAAAGCAGGTCTTGGCGGCAAATTCGTAAACCGAGGACTTGAGGCCAACAAAATAGAGGCCGCCTCCGATGGTCTTGAGGCGATTGTTCTCTGTAACCAGGGCTTCTGCACCACTGATGTCGATAAAATTGATGCCACTGGCAACAATCAGGATATGCTTGATGTTTTCGCCATCGACTATTTGCTGGATGCGGTTCTGGATATGGTTGATGGAGCCGAAGTAGATCGACATGTCAATGCGTATGATTTTTAGCTGCGGGCATGGTTTGACCGGCTTTTTCTGCACATTGATGAGTTTGCGTTTGCCGACAAACGGGTCGTCATCCATGACCAGCGTCGGGATGTTGGGGGTTGAAGTGCGTGACAGGAAGATAACCAGTGACAGCAGTACACCCAGGTAGATGGCAAATTCCAGTTCCAGGAACAACGTGGCGAGAAAGGTCGTGATAAGGATGGCCGATTCTGATCGGCTGAACTGGAGGGTTTGCCTGATATGATGAAAATCAATGAGTTTGTAGGCCACCACCAGGATGATGCCACCCATGGCAGCAACGGGCAGGTAGGCGGTTAGTGGTGCAATCAACAATACAATCAGCATCAGGAAAAAAGCGGCAAAGATGGCGGACAGTGGCGTTTTAGCCCCTGCAGAGTAGTTGACACCCGAACGGGTAAAGGAACCGGATCCGGCATAGCTGGAGAAGAAGCAGCCGAACATATTCGAGAGTCCCTGACCGATAAACTCCTGGTTGGCGTTGATGCGCTGATTTGACCGGGATGCAATAGAGCGGCTGATCGATACCGCCTCGATCAGGCCCAGCAGGGCAACTGCAAAGGCTTCCGGGGCCAGCATTCTGATGGTAGTGAAAGAGAAGTCCGGTGACGACAGCGGTGGCAGGTGTGCCGGTATTTCACCGACCAGGCTGATTTGATGGTTTTCGGCGCCGAGAAAAAATGCCAGCAGGCTGCCAACGACCATACCCGCCAGCAGGTTGGGTATTTTCGGCAGGAATTTCTTGAAAAGCAAAACAGTAATCAGCGTGGTGACGGCGACGATAAGGACGTATCCATTAACATTGGAAAATTCATGGAAAACATCGGTCCAGGTATGCAAAAAAGATTCACCCTTGGGAATAACGATACCCAGCACATGCCTGACCTGGCTGGTAGCAATCAGAATAGCGGCTCCGGCGGTAAAGCCAATGACCACGGTGTGCGAGACGAAGTTGACCAGTACACCCAGTCGGGCAAGGCCGAAGCTGAATTGATAGATGCCAGCAAGGAATGTCAGTGTTAATGCCAGATTAATGAACTCGGGGGTGCCTGGCTGAGCATGGTGACTGATGGCTGAAAATACAACTATCGAAATAGCGGTTGTCGGGCCCGAGATCAGGTGCAGTGATGAGCCGAACAGCGCCGCGATAATGGGTGTGACCATCGCCGTGTACAGTCCATATTCAGGGGGGAGGCCGGCAATGGTGGCAAAGGCAACGCCCTGTGGCAGTACGATAACCGCACCGGTAAAGCCGGCGATCAGGTCGGCCTTGACGGTTTCAGCATTAATAAAGCGAAACCAGATCAGGAAGGGGAATAATCTGTAAATATTAAAATGCATGCAGCGGTCAGTCCTGCGTCAAGTTACTGAATGTATATATTGTCTGCAGATAAAGAATCAAAAGGTTAACGTAAAGCCGTATTCCAATCTGGTCGCAAGACCATCAAGAGCTATGTTGGTAAGATCCATTGCGCGGTGTAATTATACGGTTAAGTTTGTCAGATTGCTGCTACAAAAACGATGAAGAAGTGCTCTGGAACTGGTGACTACAGTTCGACTACCGGTTGAGATATGACTAATGTTGTTTGCCTTTTTTAGTCGCCAGGACAGCTGGTTGGTCTTCTGCCTATGCTCGAATTACAAGCCGCAGCTGCCCTCATGCCGGGAGAAGTCCCGGTCTTTCCGGATATGTCCGTGAGGTCGAAGTAAAACCCCACTGGACAAGTAAACACTCAGATGCAAAATGCCATCAATGGCCGATTAGGAAGTGTGGATCTGTCTGCGCATGATCTGAATAATCGGGGACAGATTCCAATTAAAATTTCTAGTCATCGTTTACGTTATGATGCAGCGTTCGACCGGGTTCGGCCAGCTTCAGTCATCCCGGCGCATGCCGGAATCCAGTGAAAACATGGTCTGCTTGCTGTTGTTAAACTAGAAACCAGCCAGTCCGAGCGCTTTACGTGTTAACAGCAGAAAATCACCCACGCCAAGTAGACCATCAGGTTGCGATACACCATTGACCACTGGCCCGACATCCAGTGCATGGGTTTGTACAGCAGTCGGCGTTATATGCGCAAGAATGATTCTTTCCGCGATTACCAGATCAGCTGCATTGACAACACCATCACCGCTAAGATCACCCGGGACAACCGGTGTGATACTTCCGCTTATGAATTCCAGATCTTTAAATCCGTTGCCACAGCACTCGTAGAAACTTGTTGTTAAGTCAACCAGCGAGGACTCAGTGGTTGAAAGGGATGATGCAAATTTCAGGATGATGTCCAAGCCATAATCATGGAAGCTACCATTTAATGAAATCTCAATTTGGTTATTTTCGATCGTGAAAACCATTCCCTCCTGTTCGAGAGGAGGAGCAGTACCGCGAGGGCGCCATGGGATTTCCAGTGCAGTAAATACCCCGCTACCACCCTCGAAATCGCCGATCGTATAGGTCCACTCAAACGCACCTGTCATCTGCGAACCATCAACCAAAAAGACGTCTTCCAGTATGTAGCTTACAGTTTCGGCCTGAACAGCGCCCACTGACATAATGAAAGCTAGACACATAGCCGCAAAGCCGGGGCGGCTGCTTGTCATCAGGAACTTATGATTGTTCTTCATTGCTAAATACTCTGTTGCTCACTTACCTATTCCTTCCAGGGCGGGTTATCATATTTATAAAATTGGGATAAAAATCCCAAACATGGCCGGGATAATAACATACATATGGATTGGTCTAACCATGCCATGTTGGCAATGTTGTATTAAGGTCTTACTAAGTTGCCATGAAATCTCAGCCAAACCCAGAAGTTCAGTGGCTCATCACATGGGGAAGGAACGTCCGTAGTTGAATCGGCAATCCGGGGGCGGTTATTTAGTCGCTGCTTATATAAACAATCACTTCACGACAAAGAACCACCCGTCCCGGAAGTACAGCGTAAGTTGCTGCATGCCTTGAAAGTCTGGAAAACGTCGCCTTTGCATGGCGCACATCCTGCTTGGATCTTGCGTATTATCAGTAAATAGTTAGTCATTCTTTGGTTAGCGGTTCTTTGTTCTTTTATCAGCGCTTTGCTCGCCTGCCTTATTTTCTGTTTCCTGAAGCTCGATGTTTTTACAAGAACCTTCAATAATTATATATCTTGCCCATCCGCCATAAGTCAGAAAAAATATTTCTCCCGTACGTGGATCTATGCCTATTTTGTTGTTTTCATCATCCATGAAGTTCCAAACCCCTTCATCTGGACCAGTGTATTTCCATGCTAGCGATGAAGTACTTCCAACACAGTCAGAGGATGTATATGGAGTTGTTCTGAAATTTAAGCAAACAGGCGATACTGCATCTGAGTCTTGTACTGTACAAATCGGTGGCTTATCGCGCTTATCCCAGATGCAAACTGCAAATGCTTCGATACTGCATTGCCACATACCAGATGGTGGAGGGGCATCAGGGATTCTCGACAATCCATTAGCAAGGATAGGCCAGAACAGAAGACAGGCGGCTAGTGTTCTCATTTAAGTTCGGTCTGTGATTCTCTCGGACAGGCATGGATGATGAAGTATCAAAATGTAATGGTGATCTGTAACTTGTCACTGATCACCATTGTCATCTGTGTTCACTTGCCCGATTTTGGCCAGTAGCAACCGTTCATGATTCCCGCTTCAGCTGGGTTTTCTGTGTCTAGCTAATGACGGATTTTGGCGAAAGTGTGAATGCGTATCGCCTGGTGGTGAACGGGCACTGCAACTCGGAAGTTCACCAGAATCCCGGGAATGACCAGAGTTGGCCGAACTGAGAAATACGTTGTCCAATCACGTATCCATGCCTGGTGTCTGGTGTCTGGCGTATGTCCGTAGTTGTCCCGAAAGCGGAAGTGCATGAAATTCTTATATAAGATTTGGCTAAACGACAGGAGTCGACCCAACTGAGACCTACGTGGTTCTGGTGTAGGACTTGACCTTTCATCTTCTCGCGCCTGTTCAGGACAACAGACAGGACACCTGTCCGTCTTCTAGTTGGTGAAGGTGTAGCGCATACCTCAGGCAGTACATGTTGTAGTGTCGTTGGTCAGATATGAACACCTTGCCACACACCTCCCCGGCATGTGCATAATACCCACAATTATGGTAATGTATTTATAGAATATGGAATATATGACATAGAGGAACTGCCTGTTGATGTGAAGACTAATGTGAACACCTGTTCTGTGGAACATCTACTGGAGAAGTGCTATGGCAGAAAATTTCTTAAACATATCGAAGCCATTAACCCAACGAAACAAATGGAATCCTCGATGGCTATATGAGGCAATGCCCTTTATCTATTCGGTAGCAGGACTTACGATGATCCTCTATTTTGGCACGCCAGCAGGATATGGAGCTGGTGCCTTGCTTCTGATTACCGCCTTTTGGATCTGGATAATACGATCAGTAAAGAGGGCTTTTATAAATAGAATAGAGTAGCCGCCCTCTCTTTGCAGTCTTCGGGTCGCTTTTTTACATTGTGTTTTGCACTTCTGATTCAGGCCGAACGCGAAAGTCCAGCTTAAAGTATGAAGACAGCGGTTAGTAGACCAAGGGCGGCACCTACCGCATCTAGGGCAACGTCAAACACCGTACCATAGCGGCCTGGCACTTTAGTCTGGCACCACTCCATTACAGCCCCAAATGCCACTGCAATGAACAAGGCAATCAGGAACCGATAAGCCCTTGGCTCAATACTATCAAGTGTCCACACCAACAGTAGCGCCAACATCCCATAGAGACAAATATGCAGTATCTTTTGCATTAAAGTTGGTATGTCAGAAATCAGCCAGATGAATACGGAGTCACCTGGCTTGGGATGCCCCGGAATAAGTGACACAAGCGCCAGTAGTGCCATGAAGCATAGAGTCAATATAATACGAGTTGTAAGTGAGAAACTGGTCACTGAATCAATCTATAAATTTCCGAATCCATAGGCGCATTATGTAAGATTTCCAGAGCTGAACAAAATCTCTGCAAATGGTCGGAAGTGTGAGTACATATCGCTGGGCGTGAACGGCAACTTATGAGGTTTCGCGATATTCGATGTGAAACCGGGAAGGTCGTGTTATGGCGTGCGCCGTGCGCCGTGCTAAGGCGGCATTTCTCAGTGGGTGCAAATCCCACCCGGCGATGTTGCTTGGGTGAGCTGGCACTTGCTCTCAGAGAGGAGACTTATCGAACGGAACCGATCAGACGAGTGTTTATCCCCAAGGCCAATGGCAAGCTTCGGCCACTGGGCATCTCAACCCTGCGGGATCGGGTCTGCGTGACAGCAGCGATGCTGGGGCTGGAACCGGTCTTTGAGGCCGATCTTCCATCAGAGCAGTACGCTTACCGTCCGGGCCGCAATGCCCAACAGGCGGTGGTCAAGGTGGAAGAGATGCTGTTCCATAGTCACCCGGACGTCTTTGACGCCGACCTTTCGGACTGCTTCGGGAGCGTCCCCCATGCCGAACTGCTGAAATCGGTCGCACGCCGTGTCGTTGATTGGCGCGTGCTGCACCTGATCAAGCAGTGGCTGGAGTGCCCCGTAGAAGAAACCGACGGGCGAGGGCGGAAGCGGCGCACCACGGTGGCGAAACACAGCCGCTGCAGTATCCCTCAGGGTTTGCCCCTGTCACCACTGCTGGCGAATCTGTACATGCGCCGGTTTGTGCTGGCATGGAAACAGCGGGGGCTGGAGCAGAGTTTTGGCAGCCGGATCGTGAACTATGCAGATGATCTGGTGATCCTGTGCAAACGTGGCAAGGCCGATGAGGCCCAGCTGAAGATGCGCGAGATCATGGGCCAGCTGAAGCATACGGTCAACGAGGGGAAGACACGCATATGCAAGTTACCGGCAGAGCGGTTTGACTTTCTGGGTTTTACGTTTGGGCAGATGTATTCGATGCGCACGGGGCAGGCTCGTCTTGGCTACCGACCGTCGAAGAGAAGTATCCGGTACATGGTGAGAAAGATCCATGCGCTGACCGCTGAAGCGATGGTATGGCAAGAGACCACAACGTTGGTGGGCAAGTTGAACCGCATGTTGCGGGGTTGGGCGAACTACTTTCAAGTAGGAAGCGTCAGCCGTGCATACCGCGCGCTCGACAGCTACACGATGTTGCGGTTGCGCCGGTGGTTACGTAACAAGCACAAGGTCAGACGCAGTGGAGGCACGGCTTATCCTGACGTGTACCTCTATGAGACGCTGGGTCTCGTTCGTCTGACTTGTCTGAAACATAACGTGCCGTGGGCGAAGGTGTGATGTTTTGTCTGAAAGCCGGATGCGGGAAATCTGCATGTCCGGTTTGATGAGCGGGGTGTGGAAACGGAGTGATGGTTAGGCTATTGAGGCACCGCCAGACGAAAGGGGCGGCAACAGATAGGCTAAACCTTAGACCACCGCGTCACATCTCGACTCTACCGGTTGCGGTAGTGCAGTAATCATCACCAGAGTGAAGATGCCCATCTGTTGAACGACTGCTTTGCCCTAAAGCTGTCCTTTAGTAATTAACTATCCAAATAATTAACTAAACGGTGGGAGTCGACCCTTTTAAGACCTTCAGCAGTAGGCAATCAACAACTCTGTTTAACTGTATGCGAATGCACTGAATAAGTAGTTTCCACAATGTCAGTCGATTGACATCTCTGATAGGTTCAACATCACAGTCAGGAATAAAAATAACGTTCTGGCTGGAATTCAAAAGAATTGAATTAAGGGGAGTCACCGAGAAGAAATCACGCCTATTGGGTGCTGTGTGTACCCATGACAGAGTGTTTCTGTCTCACTAATACGTTCCCATAATTCATCGAAAGTAACTAAAAGAGATGTCGAATGATGATTAAAAGAAACTTTGCGACGATTGGTATTACCGCGATATTTGCTTCATCTTTTTCGTGCCAGTCTTTGGCCGAGGGAAGTTCTGGTGTCTGACTGGTTTTGGCCGGTTAGCGAAGTACGATGGCAGGACGGGAACGGCAACTATTGCTTGCGATTTCAACCGGTCGTTTAGTAAATAACTATCTGGTAATTAACTAAACGACGGAAGTCGACCCTAAACGGTCATCCAATGTTTGTAACTTTATGCCGCATTTGTACGCAAGTCAGACATTTTAATTCAAGGTGTTCACAGCGCCTAACTCAATCAGAATTGAGTATGTAGTTAGCAAATAATATTAGCGTTTGGTAATAAGTGTTTGTGTAGTGTAATTTACCCTGACTCACACTTCATATTTCTTCATACAGAAATATAGTTCGGTGAGTGATGTACAGTACGACCATCTAAACAGTCAAGAATAAAAACATATTCTGGCTATAACTAAACATCAGGAGATTCCATGAATAATATAATCAAGTCGACTATTTTTGCAGTGGCCGTTCCCGCGCTGGTTTCTATATTTCCAGCAATAGCGCAAGCTGATGATGAACCAGCTTGCGAATTTAACGAAAACCGCAGAGGCATCTGCGGCGACTATGCTTCTGAGATCAGTCCTGCCGAGGCCTTCCTCAATACTGTGGTGAACCGTGGCAAAAAGGGCAAAGAGCGTCCTGTAATTCTTGATGTGCGTAGCACCCCGGAGTACAGAGCTGGCCATCCTCAGTATTCATATAATGCTCCTTCTCCGTTTATCTATCAGTACTGCAAGGATGTGGGTGAACCTGGGCCGCAGGATGACCGTAGGCCTGATGGTGCCTGTATCAGCGGTGGTGAAAGAATAGAACAGCCAGGCGAAGACTTTGTGGCCTACGTTGAAAGCATTGTGCCAAACGAGGATACCCCGATCTACACACTGTGCCGTACCGGTGTGCGCAGTGTCGGCGCGGCTGAATTGCTGACCGAGGCTGGTTATACTGAAGTTCGTAACATCTGGGAGGGCTTTGTGGGAATTAATTTGACAGCACCTTTTCAAGACGAAAATCAAAGTGACCCCACTCCCGGCCCGGTTGATCTGAACCATGACGGTGTGCTCACGGACGAGGACAAAAACGGCTGGCGCAATCACCAGGGGCTTCCCTATGAAACCAAGTTGAAGAACAAACAAAAGTACACAGGCAATTTTGCTGATAGCTACTACTGGGATTGATACTTTTCGCTGTACAAGACCCCGCCGCAAGGCGGGGTTTTTACATAATACGCCATGATGCTTTCAACATGCAGTGGCAGGCTTATAGCTACTCTGCATGCTACGACTCAATCGTTGATCCACAAGGTCTGCTTGAAACTATCAGTCTTGGTCGCGCACAGGCGGGTAGTTCAGATATAGACAATTAAATAGCGAGTATTTGGTATTTTCTCTATGTCGCTTTCTGGCCGTTAGTCGCCTAACAGGAGCTCCACACTAGCTTGGCTCACTGTATCCGGGAACGATTGCTTGTCCCCTGTAATGCGACCTTGGGACTGATTCTATATCAATCTATTTACTGATACGGGCTATTGGCGATTACTCCCGATGGAATAGCATCTGGATGGCGGGTCGAGACAAACACCGCTGGTCGAATTCATGCAGCCTGCAGCTCTGTCAGTTATCACTCAATACGCGTTCGTCGTATTCTGATTCGAAGAACAGTTTGTGCTTGGCTTCTTCCTTTGCGAGTCCGAGAATGACCTCCCTGAGATGGCTTTCCGGAAGTTTTGCGGCCATGTCACTGTAGAGCTCATAAGCGGCGCGTTCACGTTTCATCGCAACGATCAGGGCATCCTGATAGGAGATGTCATCAGTGGCATCAACATCGACAAGGTAGTCGGAGATCTTCAGATCCAGCACTTCCTGTTCCGGGGTCAATTCGTGCTCGCCGTTCTTTACGGCCAGCAAGCGTTGCTTGTGACGTTGTTCCTCGGCAGAGAATTCCAGTAATATTTCTTTCATGCCACCTTTTTCAACGCGTCCGGCGAGGTTCTCATAAAAGTCGGCTGCCTGCTGCTCCTGGTCTATGGCATAGTCCAGTATTTCGTCAACGGTATTCATGTTAGCTCACCCGTGTTATCTGTTTGCGTAGTTGTAAACTCATCAGGATTCAGGAGCCGCTCAATACCGCGTGCGGCATGGTGGCCGTCTTCAATCGCGCTTATTGCATCGGCGGTACGGTTGGCAACGTCGCCGCCGACGAACACCTTTTGCAGCGCTGACTGCTGGTATTCGCCCGGTGTGAATTTACCCCATTCAATGGCCAGTTGCTGCTGGTTCTCTTTTGACAGGAAGTCGAGGTCGCTGCCCTGGCCGATGGCCGAGATGATACAGTCGTAGGTGTCGGTGTGCATGCGGTCTTCCTGCAATACCGGACGCGGACGTCCGCCTTTCGGGTCCTGTACCATTTCGGCTTCACCCCATTTGATGCTGACCTGTTGCGGGTTGTCCGCAGCGATGATCTCGACCGGGATGGCCTGCGGCACGATGTTGCAGCCTTCTTCCTGTGACTCGTGAATTTCTTCCATATCGGCCGGCATGTCGGCAATGCGGCGGCGGTAGAGAATGGTGACATCAGCGCCGAGACGACGCGATACGCGTGCGGCGTCCATGGCGACGTTGCCGCCACCGATTACGGCGACCTGGCTACCGATGCCCGGGTCACGCCCGCTGGCGACGTCGGCGAGTACCTGCAGACCGGACAGCACGCGCCCGTGATCTTCCCCCTGGATGCGCATATTGGAGGGTACCGACAGACCTGTGGACAGGAACACGGCATCGTAATCCTGCAGCAGTTGCTCGAAGTCGATATCTTTACCGATACGTGTGTTGTAGCGGATGTCGACGCCCAGCGAGACGATGTAACCAATGTCCTTGTCGAGATCAGCATCCGGCAGACGGTAGCTTGGAACACCGTAACGCAGCATACCGCCGGCGGTTTCACCAGCTTCAAAGACAGTCACCGCGTGTCCTTTTTTGCGCAGATAATAGGCGGCACTGAGACCGCCGGGACCGGCACCGATGATGGCGACGCGGTGGCCGCTTTCTATGATCTGGTCATTGAGAATACGCTGGTAGTCCTTTGCATCCACCTGGTCGACAATGAAACGTTTCAGCCAGCGGATCGCAACCGGTT
>Ga0316194_10002422_pt1 | contig 13022 bp, 13 predicted proteins | sample CroRivsedime1_MG_FD_204936 | JGI IMG/M metagenome (GOLD analysis project Ga0316194, IMG submission 204936) | Coastal sediment microbial communities from Maine, United States - Cross River sediment 1 | ecosystem: Environmental > Aquatic > Marine > Coastal > Sediment | place: USA: Maine...
TCTGCCGACAGATTCTTTGAAAACTCGCGCACCGCTTTTTCATCATATAGCGAGCGTTTCTGATCCCCTTGAAATAAAATGCCTTTGAGCAGTTTGGCGCCCATGACCGTGCCGACGCCGGTTCTGCCCGCCGAACGCCAATAATTGTTTTCAATCACCGCAAAGCAGACGAGCTTTTCACCGGCAGGTCCGATCACCACCGCGCCTTTTCGCCGATAACGATCATCGGATTTACCGAAGCGTTCCATTACGGCATCTTCGGCGGCGTATGTTTCCATTCCCCAGATATCCCCGGCATCATGAAAATCGACACCATCCGGGTGAATCGCCAGGACGGTGCGGTCGGCACATTTTCCCTGAAGGACAATGGCATCAAAGCCGGTGCTGTCGATGGCTTCGGGCACCGTTCCACCGGAATAAGATTCCGAATAAAACCCGGTCTGAGGCGACTTGGTGAAAACACCGTAGCGGCATGACCCCCAGATATTGCTTCCCGCGCTGGGCCCGGTCGCAAATATCAAGCAATTTTCCGGAGATAATGGATCGACCCCCGGGGGGTTGAGACTGGATAATAGATGCGCGCATAACCCTTTGCCGCCCAGCAGGCTTTGCGGGATTTCATCGCTGATGGCTTCAATTGAAAAATTCTTCTGGCTTAAATCGATTTTTAATATTCGGTTATAAAATCCATGCATGGTTTCCCCTTGTCATCGTCGGCGAACCGCTACGCGGTGCGCCGCAGATTGGAATCCGATTAATGTTTTGAAACCACTTCTAGAAGGAGTTGGAGCTCAGCGTCAACTAAGACTGTACGAGGAGCTCTTTTACTTTCAAAACACCGTCCTGTGCGTCTTCGGCATAGGCATCCGCGCCGATCCGCGCCGCCCAGCGCGGCGTCACCGGTGCTCCGCCGACCACCGTTTTAAAACGATCCCTCAAACCGGCGCTTTTGAGCGCTTCTTCAATTTCTTTCTGACGGGGCATGGTGGTCGTCAGCAGGGCGCTGGTGCCAATGATGTCTGCATCCACCTTTTCGGCTTCTTCGATGATCTTATCCGTTTCGACATCGCGTCCCAGATCATAAACGGTAAATCCGTTGGCTCTCATCAATGAGACGACGATCGCTTTACCGATATCGTGGACATCACCTTTAACCGTGGCGATAACAACCTTCGCCTGGGCCTCGGGTTTGTCCGGGCCCTCCGCGATCGCCTCATTGACGATATCGGTAACCGTTTTCATGGTATCGGCCGCTTTAATCAGTTCCGGCAGAAACAGCTCGCCGCGCCCGAACAAATCGCCAACCTTATTGATCCCGGGAATAAATCCTTCGTTCAATAGTTCAATGGGAGCGCCGCCTTCCGATATGAACTTTTGAGCCAGTTTGGCTGCCTCCTCCTTGTTCTGCTGAACAATCAGTTGTTTCGCTTCTTCAATGATCTTTTCATCTAACATGAACCTGTCTCCTCTAAGGGTGCGTTTTAAAATTAAAACGCAACTTTGTTTTTAAATTTGTTGACGCAATTGATTTCGATATCCAGAACCTCGGCAATTCGGAACTTGGCTTCGATTCCATGGGCATCACCTGCCTGCGGCGACATGCACCCCAACTTCAGGTCTTGTCGGACCTCGGTCATGATGACCGGATCGGTCAACTCGGGAATCGATAATTTTAATTTGCTGGCGACATACTCTTTGGCTTCTTGAATTTTCATGCCCCGGGTCATTTGCATGCGGGCTACCAGATCTCCGGTGGTCCGCATTCCGCCCATGCCCGAAGCGTGTGCGTGAGCAAGCGCCATGGCGAAGGGATCGCCGACGCCAACCTACAACCCGTCCAACCGACAGATTTCTACCATGGCTTTAGAGGCCCTGGAAACGGTATCGATGGGGGGATGATCGCAGGTGGGAACGGCACCGACACCCATGCCCATATTGGCATGAATAGGGATTTTGGCGACTTCGCCAACTGCCTTGGTGAACGTCACCACCCGGGCGACATTCCAGGGGGTGGACTGGGTGGTATTGGTATTGACCACCGGGCCATAGATCGTCCCACCGGCCTTTTCAACAAGCTTGACCTGATCGTGGGGATAAAGGCCGGCCAGCCGGGTGCCTTCAAATTCCAAACCGGCATGCATGCCCAGAATAAATTCACCGGCCATACCGATCTCAATGCAGGTGTCCGGGTATTTTTCCTTCAACTGCTGGGTGGCCAACAGGGCCGCCAGAAAATCGGCATCGCCGGCCGCGCCCGTCGAGTCAATGTTAATCCCGTCGGCTCCGCATTCAACCATGCAGCTGCCGATAAAAACGATATCTTTGACCGCTGCTTCGACGGCTTTTTCATGGGACGCCTGGGCCTCTTCGATTTTTCCGGCCGGCATCAGCTCAGACGGATTTGGGAAGGGGCCGTCCGGCTGGGAGTAAAGGCCAAGATTGGGCATGGCGCCGTAAAAAAGCGGTGCATGGGTGACCAAAAGGGCCTGTTCCATGACCGGTTGCTCAAAGCCAATCATCGGCTTGATGGGTTTGAAACTGTAGTCAACATGACAGAGTTCCAATGTGTCGGCACCCATGACTTTTTCATAAATCTGCAGGCCCTGAATTCGCTCGACATTGAGTCCGTGGCGCCGCATTTTCACGTGGGCGCCATCATAGGTCAAAACGATTTCCTGTCCGGGCTCCACGCTGATAAATTTATAGGGGGAGCTAAAAATATCGAATAGATGGTTTAGTTCGTCTTCGGATAACGGCGGTATTTTGCCGCGATCCGCTGCGTCCGCGGTGCCGGCCTCCAAATCCGCCCTGAGCTCACTTTCGCTCAATTCGGTGGGCGTTCCGTCACCGTAACGGGTAAAAAATTTTCCCATAATGTCCTCCCTTAGTCGTATTTTTATTGCTTTTTACTTCAAGCGGTTTCAATGCTTGGTCGACGACCGTAAACATAAACCGTGATATCCTCCGGAAATGTGAGATTTACGATTTCCTGTGAAATCTCATCCAATTCATCCGCGCTTAATTTTACAACGAACAAAAGGTGCTTTCCGGTTGGATCGCGATGCACCGCCTGTTCGATGACGGACTTCTTATAGCGTGTGAGAAATGTGCTGACCTCACTGAAGTCCGGTCCGTCTGCCGGGTTTACGGTCTTTTCGAAAATGATATAATGAAAAGACGGATCCAGATTCTGTTTGATTTCAGCAAAGTTTGCCAAGTTTGTATCCCTTCTTTTATTCATTGGCTTGCAAGAGGGCCGAAAACCCTTCCTCCATAATGGCGAGACCCTGCTCCAATTGTTCATCCGTAATCACAAACGGTGCCAGAATCCGGATGATATTGCCGTAACTGCCGCAGGCCAGGATCACCAACCCTTTTTCGTAGCAGAAATTCACCAGTTGTTTAGCTTCATCCGCGGCGGGTTCCCGATTGTCTCCCTTGACCAGCTCCAGACCCAGCATGGCACCCAGGCCTCTGATTTCGCCGACGATCTCAAATTGTTGCTGCCACTTTTCAAAGCGTTCCTTCAGTTTTTGTCCCAGGACCGCTGCTTTTTCAACCAGGCCTTCTTCCTCGAAAACTTCCAGCACAGCCAGTGCGGCACGACATGCCACCGGGTTTCCACCGTAAGTTCCGCCCAACCCCCAGGGATGGATGCTGTCCATGATCTCCTGTTTGCCAATGACGGCGGCCAGCGGCATGCCGGCTGCCAGGCTTTTTGCGACCGTAATCAGGTCGGGCTCAACATCCCAGTGCTCAATGGCCCACATCTTTCCGGTACGCCCCATACCGCTCTGAATTTCATCCGCCACGAAAAGAATGCCATTGTCTTTGCAGATCTTGGCTAACTCTTGAAAATAGCCGGGCGGCGGCGCGATGAAGCCGCCTTCACCTTGAACCGGTTCAGCCACAACGGCTGCCACCGCTTCAGGGTTGACATGTTGAATGAAAAAATCGTGAAGTTTTTCGGGTCCCACCGCATCGCCGAAGGGCATGCGATACACCTCGGGTGCAAAGGGGCCAAATCCGAATTTATAGGGCTTGACTTTACTGGTCATGGTCATCGTCAGAAGCGTGCGGCCGTGATAGGCGTTTTCAAAAACGATAATGGCGGGTCTTTTGGTGTAATAACGCGCAATCTTAACCGCATTTTCAACCGCTTCAGCGCCGCAGTTCAGGAAAACCGCCTTTTTGGCAAAATCACCCGGTGTCAGCAGACAAAGCTTTTCTGCCAGCGCTACCACCGATTCGTAGGGATTGACCATAAAGCAGGTATGCGTGAATTTTTCGGCCTGATCCTTTATGGCCGCCACCACCTTTGGATGGCTGTGTCCGATGTTCATGACCGCAATGCCACCCGCAAAATCGATGTATTCTCTGCCGTCGACATCTTTTATGATCGCCCCTTTGGCGGATTCGACATATAAGGGCGTTACACTGGCGACGCCATCAGATACAAATCGGTTTCGCTGCTCACTCAAGATTTCAGTCTTTGCTTGAAGGTTCATAGCTCCTCTCCTGTTCTGTAAACGTTTTAAAGAAACAAATAATGCTTTAACTTTGCCTTGCGCAATGCCGCGCCTTGGCCTTAATCCGCGGTCCACCAGAGGCGGACGGTTGGGGGCTTCATTTAAACTTTTTGGCTGTTGGACGATTCCGCTTTAGCTGATCCGATTAGCAAACGCTTTCCCATTCGGTTCTTAAAAAAGCTGAGATTGCCCAGTATCCCTTCCGGCATCAGTTTAATCGCCACAACCACAATCGCTCCAAAAATCAGGAAACGATAGGCTTCTAACGGACGTAAAAACTCATTTAAGAAAAGAATAATAAACCCGCCTAAAAAGGCGCCCGGAAATATACCCATGCCCCCGATGATCATCATGAGCATGACCAAAAGAAAGATATCAAGACCCAATAATCGGGGAGATATGATGCCGGCATAATGGGCATAAAACCCCCCCATGATTCCGGTCAAAAAGGCCGAAAGGCCAAATACCATCAGTTTGTACTTATATTCATTTATCCCCAGGGTTTTGGCAAAGTCTTCGGAGTCGCGCAGGCCGATGAATCCTAAACCGATCGAGGAAAAAATGGTTTTATAAACAACAAAAAGTACCAAAAAGGATATAACCAGAGCGGTATAATACCACGGAATCAGATCGATACGGGAAAATGTATATGCGCCTATGCTTAATTTTGGAATGGACATTAGGCCGGTGCTGCCGCCGGTGCCCAGCGGGTCGGCGACCTTTATCATCGGCGCCACAACCAGGTGCAGTGCAAAGGTAATTAAAGCGATGTAGGCGCCTTTTAATTTCATGCACGGCAGGCCGATGAGGACACCCACCAGCGCGGCCATCAATCCGCCAATCAAAATGCCCAGCCAGGGAGATATTCCCAGGTATTTGGTTACCATGCCGGAGGTATAGGCGGCCACAACGAAAAACCCAAACTGACCAAAGGTGAAGATACCGGCATATCCCATGGTAAAATTCCAAACCGATGCCATCGCTCCCCAGACCATACAGGTGATCAGAATCCCAATGACATAGGCATCCTTGTAAAGAAATACCGGCAAAATAAGCAAAACGAGATATATGGCCAAAAAGATGATCAGTTCCTGTCGCATTTGCATTTTCATCATTTCCCTTAACCCCACGTTCCCATTAACCCTGAGGGGCGAAATGCCAGCACCCCTAAAAAGACCAAAAACCAAAAAGGCATCACCCAGGTGGCGCCCAGCCCCCAGGAAACAAAGGACTCAAAAATAGCCAGGATAAATGCCGCATAGAGCGTTCCCCGAATGCTTCCCAGCCCGCCAAAGGCAACGATAACAAAGACCCGAAAAAAAGGCGCCCAGCCGCCGTGGGGGGTGATGAAATACCGCGGTGCCAGCAGGATGCCGCCGGTTCCCACCAGCGCGGTTGATAACCCAAAGGTGTAGCTGAATATTTTTTTGATCGGAATTCCGACGATTTCAGCTCCGGTCATATCCTGAGAGATGGCCTGCATGCATCTTCCCACTCTGGTTTTGGACATAAACAGGCTAAAGACGAGAATCACCACAATGGCGATAATCAGCATGGCCAGATCCTGCACACTCAAGGTGAAACCAAATGGATTTATGGCACCGCGAAACAGCGGCGGCAGCGGTTTGGCAAATCCGCCGAAAATAACCAGTGCCAGATTATCCATAAAAAAGGCCAATCCCAACGTCACCATCATCGTGGTCACCTGCCAGTTTTTGCGCCAGCGCAATGACCGCACCACGACTTTTTCGGTACCCATTCCCAGAAAAAACATCGCCGGCACCACAATCAAAAAAACGAGTGGATAATTCATCCACGAAAATGTGGCGAATAAAATCCAGGCAAAATAGGCGCCCCAGGTAAAAAACGATCCGTAGGCAAAATTAAATACCCGCGATATGCCGTAAATGACCGATAATCCGATACCCATAATCGCATAGGCGGAGGCCGTCACAATCCCGCTGATAATCACTTGAATGATCTGTTGAACCCAAATATTCATCCCTATTATCCACCTAGAAATACATTTTTAACGTGTTCGTTCAGCAGTGCCTCTTCTCGGGGGCCATCGAAGACAATACATCCGTCTTCGATCAGACAGATTCTGTCTGCGAAGTCCACTACCTGAGTCACGTTTTGTTCCACCAGAAGGATGGTCATGCCGCTGGAGTTGATCTCATTGATCTTGTCAAATACTTCATTTCTGAGAATGGGAGCCAACCCGAAGGACGGCTCATCAATGGCCAGCAGCTTGGCACAGGACATGATGCCCCGGCCAAGGGTTAACATCCTTGCTTCGCCACCGCTCAGGGTTGCTGCATATCTGTTTTTAAATTCGCCTAAGCGGGGGAATAAATGAAAGACATATTCGAGGGTTTCGCGTTCTTTGGCCCGGGCATTCGTGTTATAGGCACCGAGCTTCAGGTTGTCGAGAACCGTCATCTGGGGGAAAAGATGCCGTTCCTCTGCCACATACACCAGGCCCATCTCCACAATTTTATCCGTAGCCGAACGGGTTATTTCGGTTGAATTAAAAACGATTTGCCCCGAGGCCGTGCGGAGCAACCCGCATATCGTTTTCAGCAAGGTGCTCTTCCCGTGCCCGTTGGGTCCGACAACCAGGAAAAAATCACCCTGATCGACTTTAAAGGACACGTCTCGGATGGCATGAAATTCGCCGTAATAAGTATTGATGTTCTTCAATTCGAGCAAAGCGTTTCTCCTAACCCAGATAGACTTCCTTCACTTTTTCATCTTCCATGACTTCCGCCGGGGGGCCGGTTCGAATTTCTTCCCCGTAGTGCAGGATCATCAGGCGATGAGAAAGCTCTTTTAGCACTTTCATAAGATGCTCGATGATAATGACGGTGATATTCAATTCCTGGTTGATCTTGCGGATGATTTCAATGAGCGGACCAATCTCCGTCGGGCTCAGACCGCCAATGGGCTCATCGAGTAACAACAGGCGCGGCTGGGTCGCAAGCGCCGCCGCAATCATAATCAGCTTCTTATGAAACAGGTCCATATTCTCGGCGATGGCTGTTTTGTCATCCTGCAATCCAACGAAATCTAAAGCCCGATGGATAATCTCCGCTTCATTTCCGTCCGTCAGTTGTTTGTTGCCAAAATGCGCGCCAAACCGGACGTTGTTGAATACGTCAAGGGTTGAAAATACCTGTGGGATTTGAAGTGTCCGTGCGATTCCGCTGTGGCAAATCTGATGAGGCTTCAAGTTTGTCACATTTTTATCTTCGAAGCGCACTTCGCCGGTCCCCTGTAAAAAACCGGTGATCAGATTGAAGACCGTTGTTTTTCCGGCGCCATTGGGCCCGGCAATACCAAACACTTCGCCTTTGGGAACCTCAAAGCTTAAATCATTGACGGCCATCATGGCCCCAAAGGCCTTGGAGAGGTTCCGAGCTTGAAGGATGGGGGCTTGCGCCCCCACCCGTTCATCTTTCGAATTGAAATTTACGGTACTCGCCATTACTGAGCCTTTGGCCACGGTTGTTTTAACCACGGTGGCAGCTGATATGGCGACATTGTCTTGCTACCCAGATTGCGCAGCACGAGTTGGCCGTTTTGGGCTTGAAAAAGATTGACCGGTAGCAGATCGTCCCCCGCTCTGGCAGCCTGGCGCGGATTGTTAAAGTCGTATACCCCGCCGATGCCTTTATAGCGGTTGGTCTTCATGGTGGTCGATACGGCTTTGTAATCTTTTACATCGCCGACCTTTTCAACCGCCGCCGCCCAGGCCATTACGCCATCATACACACAGGGCACAACGCTGAATGGCATGCTATCGGTTTTAAACATTTTTTTGTATCTGGCTTCCAGGGCCTGCCCTTCTGCCGTCACTTCGGGTGGGATTGCCAGGGCGGCGTAGCCGGTAAACCCATCGGCGTATTTGCTGGCAATCTCCATAAAGGAGGGGATGGAGACGGCATAGCCCAGGTCCACCAGAGAATTTGTCGGGTTTTGCAGGTATTGATCCGCAAAAGCGGCAATGCTTTCAGGAGCGTAGATGCTCAAAAATACTAGAGCAGGATCTTGGGCCCGAATTTTTGTCAGGATGGGGCCCCAGGCATTGGTGGCGGCGGGCGTCTGCTCATATATGACCAGGTCCAGGCCGTATTGCTTGGCCTGTTCTTTTAAGGCCGCTGCGATTTTTTTGTCCCAGTCGTATTCACTGTAAACCACGGCCATCTTCTTGTTGGGCAGTTTATAACCAAAGCCCATGAAGGTTTCGATGGTTTTTGAAACATACGCCGGCTCATTATCACCGGCCTGGAAGACATTCCAATACACACCGGGATCATCTTTAACCATACCCGTTGCGACTGTGGAGGCATTATTGTTAATGTAAGGGACATCATACTTGCCAAAAGCCTGTACATCCGGGCCCATGGCATTACAGGCGGTGACGACCAAATCAACTTTTTCTTTCACAACCAGGACTTCTGCAGCCGAAATCAGCTTTTCAGGCAGCATATCTTCAACATCAAACGAGACTACTTTGAGTTTTCGCCCCAAAAGCCCGCCCTGGGCGTTAATATCGGCCACGGCCATCTCTGTCGCGTTCAACATCACATTGCCGTCAGAAGCATAATAACCCGTAAGTGGATTGGGTGCGCCCACTTTAATCGGTTCCGCCGCCATTGCCTGGAGGCTGAATAGAATTGAAACAATTAAACCAGCGATTAATAAAAAACGTTTGGTTTTCATCGGTTTGTACTCCTTTTTTTATTTTTTTTGTTGAAGCTAAAAAAATACATTCAAATGAATACATGGTCAGCTGTCTTTTAAAATCAGTATTTCTTTATTGGCAAGTATCCCAGAATGTCTACCCCTCAAAGACGAGTCTTTTTTCACCTCCTTTCTGTCAGTCATTTGTCCTGTATTTCGAAGTGTAACATTTTAATTGAGCGTTCGGAGAGTCTTACTGTCATGTCCGCGCCGGGCGGGCATCCAGGCTTGTCACCTCTGGCTTCCCTCTTCCGCGGGAATGACATGCTTGGAATGGAAAAACTTCTCGACCCCTGATTTTAATTAGAGATTCCAAGTTCTGCGAGCTTCTTTGCCGATGGGATCCCCTTCACGCTCCACCCCCGAAGCTTATAATACTCGGGCAGCATTTTATCCAAATGTACAACCACCCCTTTGCCGGGACCTTCGGGCATCGGTTCTGTCAACATGCGCTTGGGCAAGTTGTCATCTTTAGCCGTCAGGCCGGCCTTGAGATTAAAGAGCCTTTCCAAATTATAGATCCGTTCACCCGTTTTTAGAAAACCGTCCAATCCGCCGAAGTCTAAACCTGTCCCTTTTTCCATGAGATTGATAAAAACATTGGCATCCGGTGAACCAATGATGATAAAATTGCAGATTCCGGAGGAGTCGATCATCGTATAAAAATCCTGGATTTTTTTGGCAACCGCCGGTTTGCCTTTGGTAGTGAAGCGGTCTAAATTATCACCTGTTTTGACAATACCCATCAGGTCAATGCCGAAAAATTCGACACAGTGAACTTCGTTGCGAATGTGACACCCGCCCCGGTTTGAGGTCGCATATGCCAGGGCAAAACCCTGCCCGCCTCTGGGGTCATAACTGGGAAATTCCAGCTTCTTGGCGGACATGGATAACTCGGGATGGCCATACTTTGTCGCCAGACGATAGGACCCTTCGGCGATCTCGTTACCAAAGCCCTCCCGCCGGGCGGCCTTTTCCACCAATTCAACCACCGCTTTGCCGTCACCAAAAGCCAGCTCGCGTCCTACGTTTTTCTCAGTCAGAAAGCCCTTTTCAAAAAGCTCCATTGCGCAGGCAATCGTAACGCCGGTCGAAATCGTGTCCATGCCCATGCGGTTGCAAATATAATTTGCAGTGATGACAGCTTCAGGATTGTCAACTCCGCAAGCAGACCCGAAGGCGCCCAATGTTTCGTATTCCGGACCTTCACCCGCACCTTTAAATTCTCCATCCGCTATACGGGTCACCCGGCCGCAGGCCAGGGGGCACCCGAAGCAGGCCTTGGTTTTGTTAGCACCTCTGAGATTGTATTGGGCAATCACAGCGCCGCCGATCTTCGATGCCCCTTCAAATACCCCGGTCTGATAATTTCGGGTAGGAAGCAAACCGACCTCATTGGAAAACTCGACCACATCCGAAGTGCCGTACTGTGCCAGAACTTCTGACATATACGGATCATGAAACTCTTTGATGGCGTCCAATACGGCGGCTCTGAAACCTTCAGGGTCGGCAACCGTAACGCCCTGGGTCCCTCTGACCGCCACGGCTTTGAGATTCTTGGATCCCATCACCGCACCGACGCCCGATCGCCCGGCAGCCCGGCCATTGTCGTTCATAATGCATGCAAATTTAACCAGATTTTCACCGGCCGGCCCGATACAGGCCACTTTGGCTTCCACATCCGTTTCGGACAGAATTGTTTCGGTTGTCTGCTGCGTTTCCATGCCCCAGAGATGCTTGGCCTTGCGAATTTCGATGCTGTCATTTTCGATCCACAGATAAACCGGCGTTTTGGCTTTGCCTTCAAGTATGATCATGTCATAACCCGCATACTTCAATTCAGCACCAAAATATCCGCCGGAATTCGAATTGGCTATTGCACCGGTTAAAGGGGATTTCGTTACAGCGGTATAGCGGCCACCCGCCAGGGCACCCGTTCCGGTCATGGGGCCGGTCACCATGATGAGCTTATTGCCCGGACTCAACGGATCGACTTTGTGATCGATCTCATCATAAAGGTATTTGACACCCAAGCCCCGTCCGCCGATATAATCACGGGCAAATTCCTCGTTCAGTTCTTCAACCGATGTAGCCCCCTTCGTTAAGTTGACTCTTAAAATCTTACCCACCCATGCATTCATTAGTCTTCCTCCTTCTGATGGTAGATTTTTTTGGCATATGCCCTGGATTTGCGAACATTTGTTAATTCCGGGTCCTTAAATTCCAGCGCATTGGGGACGCAAAACTCCACACATTCGGGTTTGCCGCCGCACAAATCACATTTTTGTACCTTCCCCGAACTCTGGTAAGTAATCGCGCCAAACGGACAGGCCATGGTGCACATCTTGCATCCGACACACTTTTCCGGATCCACCAGGACAACATAGGCCCCATTGACTTCATCGGCAGAGATGGCTCCGGTTGGACAAACTTCACCACAGAAGGGTCGGTCGCACTGGGTACAGACCATGGGGACATAGAAGGCATCTTCGGTAAAAACACTGACCTGAATATTGGATTTGGCAGGATTATACTCCCCGTGATGTGCGAATGAGCAGGCCAATTCACAATATCTACAGCCGGTACATTTATCCAGGTTGACAATCAGCGCCTTTGACATCGTTACGCTCCTTTCTTCAGGAAGCAACTTCAAAACCCCATCTAAGATCCAATGGCTGCGTTGTCCATTGCTGAATTGATCGCGGCAAGATGCCGCTCCCACTTAAAATGAGAAATGTGGGAGTGGCTTCCAGCCACGATTGATACGGTCCGCTTTCAATTCGTGGAACGCCTTGCCTTGATGCACACCTTAATTTTTTTAAAATCAAGACGTGCAATCCCGCGTTCAAGCGGGGAACCTGATCTGAGGTTTTGAAACCACTTCTATCTAATTCTAAAATATGCATGAAAATTAATGCGAGGTTGAGATTATAAACATTCGTGTTTCTGGCTGAGTAATGCTGTTCCGGGAAAAAATCTCCCCTCACCCCCCCGCCATCGGCATGAATAAACTGACTTTATCTCCATCTTTCAGAGTTTGCTTTTCTTTGCTGTGCAGGCCATTTATCAAAATCATTTTCGGCATATCCGATGGGAGTTTGATCTTATCCCGCAGCAAATCCCCCACAGCGGTATTATCTCCAACGGAAATGTCAAAAGGATCGCCCGTTTTCATACCGCTCGGCAAAAATTTTTTGAAGCCGTGGTGGATTTTTATTGTTACCGAGATCATCTCAATCTTTGCAGTTTTTATTTGAAGCTATCTCAAAAATCGAAGATCGCCTTTTTAGGTTGGCCGGTTGAGCCCGTTAAAATTGGAAAAAGGTCTAATTTTATTTTTTCTACCGCCAACTGTGGGAGCGGCATCTTGCCGCGATATTCGAGTGGGCGGTCTTCTCTGAAAAATAATCCCCGTATCTGATGGTCGATCGAACCATCTGGCCCCGCTTTTCTCTGGGGATCTTGACCCGGTTCCTGATCAGGTTGCTGATAACGCCGATGTCTGCGACCTTGCCCATCAAAACGGCCCCGACAAGTTCGTCCTTTTTATTCCAGACTAGCTTTCGATACCGCCCTTTAGCCGGCTCGTCGGCAACCACCTCTTCAAAATCGTCATTTTCGGGGTTCGTAATTCCCACCGATGCGACGGCACTTCCCAGAAAACCGCAGATGTTGCTGCTGAGGCCTTCGTTTTTGTCCATGCCGCCGGCCATGTTGATCCCGGCGGTTCGGCCCTGTGAGCAGGCA
>Ga0316194_10002423_pt1 | contig 13018 bp, 9 predicted proteins | sample CroRivsedime1_MG_FD_204936 | JGI IMG/M metagenome (GOLD analysis project Ga0316194, IMG submission 204936) | Coastal sediment microbial communities from Maine, United States - Cross River sediment 1 | ecosystem: Environmental > Aquatic > Marine > Coastal > Sediment | place: USA: Maine...
CCACGGCCTGGTCATCACGCAGGCGATGGCCTTGATTATTGCGCTGCAGGCCTGCCTGCCGGTGCTGGCGCTGGGCCTGGAGTCCTACTCCGGCTGGTCGACGATCATCGTCTATCCGAGCGGGTTCGCACCGCAGCGCGTGGTACGTGACGAGTACGGCGTCGAGCATCATACACGGGACCATTTGTCGGGCGAGGCCTGGCAGCGCGGGCCGGTAATACTGGCCTGGGACAAAGTCAGGTATGCCGGTTACATCGATGGCTGCAATCTCGTGATCCACGAATTTGCGCACAAGCTCGATATGCAAAACGGCGTCGCAAACGGATTCCCGCCGCTGCACCCGGACATGGATCTAGCCGCCTGGACCCGCGCCTTCAGCACTGGTTTCGAGGATTTCCAGCGCCATTGCGCGCGCGGCGAGGAGATTGGCATCGATCACTACGCGGCGTCGTCGCCAGCCGAATTCTTCGCGGTGCTGAGTGAAATTTTCTTTGAACGGCCAGACTTGCTGCGGCGTCACTACGGGGCGGTCTTCGAACAGATGAAGCGCTATTACCGGCAGGACCCGCTGCCGCGCCTGCACTGATCCGGTCGTCCCGGGTGATTGAATTTCGCGGACAGTGATTCCATTTGGATTATCATCGGCAAAGGGCCGTTTACTTGATAAACTTGCTGTTATTCTGCATGCAGATATTGCCGGATCAAGCCAGATGGTTCAGCAAGATAAACAGCCGAAAATTCTGCGATGACTTAACATGCCGGCACTATAGTATCGGGAAACTTAAACTTTCAAACGGATTCAATTGCACAACCTGGGAGTTCTTTATGCATTCTAATGTTAGTCGTTATTTTCTTTGCCTCTGCCTGATCCTGGTTGCGACGACGGGGTACGCGTCACACGGACCTGCGCCAGATGTAGGAATAGACGAGATTAAAGTCGGTAAGGGCATTGATGCTCAACCATTCTCAGTTGTCGATGTTCACTACACGGGAAAACTCGAGGACGGGACAGTTTTTGATTCCAGTCTAGAGCGCGGAGAACCGTTTCGCTTTACCCTGGGTGCGGGTCAGGTGATTCCAGGTTGGGATATTGGTATTCAGGGTATGAAGCCGGGAGGCAAGCGTATATTGACGATTCCCCCGGCGCTTGCCTATGGCCAAAAGGGTGCTGGTGGGGTTATTCCACCGAACGCAAACTTGACATTTGATGTTGAGCTGGTCGCGTTAACTCCACCACCATTTGCCAGCATCAGTAATGCGCAACTTGCGACCAGGCTTGAAAGCGGTATCAAGCTGATCGATATCCGTCGCTCCGAAGAATGGCAACAGACAGGGGTTGTTGATGGCAGCATCAAGTCAACTGCTTTCGACAGTGAAGGCCGGTTTCTAAGATCATTTATGGAGATGCTCGAAAAAACTGTGCAGCCAGATGAAGAATTTGCGGTGATATGCCGCACCGGCAATCGCACAGCGAGCTTGTCGAATTGGCTGGTGACCAGGGGAGGATACAGGAATATCCTGAATGTTCAGGACGGCATCACCTCATGGATAAACGAAGAACGCCCGGTCAACAAGTCTGGCTCCTGAGGTTTGTTTTCTCCTGGAGTTAGTAGCGAAGGAGCAAATTTGAATTTCCTGTTTTTGCTCGGTGAAATAAAACCAGGGGGCAAGATGCCTCCGGTTGAGGTTAGGGAAGATCTGCAAGCATTTTTATCGCAGATTTACCAATCTCGTTGCCAGCATTTATTTTTACAGCGGTGTTAAGCGCCCTACGTGCCTGCACGGTATTGCCAATTTGACTATTTACGAATCCCAATGTTAACCAGATTCTCTGATGTGTCGGATCGATGGCCACACCCTCGTTAAGCCTGAGAATAGCTTCACTTGATTTTCCCAGATAGTGTAGCGTGATGCCCAAATTGTTATAAGTTTCCACGTTGTTCGGGCTGAAAACTAATAATCGCTCGTACAAATCGGCGGCCTTGTCATACTGCTTGTTGGTGAAATATTCATTGGCCTGACGCGTTACTTCAACAGGGTCTTCGACAGACGACTGATTGAATGTCGATGAATTCAACTGCGTCGAGTTTATTTCCGTTTGGTCATCCGGCCATACGAATGCGGGCTGGCGTATTTCAGTCGAGTCGGCGCTGACGTTATCTGGATCCTGAATGTAGTACTGGCGCGTAATGGTGAAAACCGTTAGTCCAAAGACGATTTGAAATACCGTCATTGGAACCCAGAATTTGAGGTTTAGAGTCATAACTATTGCCTGCTCTCACGATTTTTTGTTAACGAAAATGCGCCGCTAGCGAGCCAGTAATATGCAAGACCAGCTGGTAAAAGTATAAGCGCGATGTTGGTCTCATACTAACTCTGGTCAAACGATCGTCATTATACCTGTTAGTAGTTGCTATCGCTGACAGGTAGAACCCTGGGGAAATAATCGCGGCAGTGCGAGTTTTGCTGTTCTCGGAAACCTGTTTTCCCCTTACCGGGGGACGAATTTCTCCAAAGGAGACCCTCAGTCACTGCCACTGAGCTTCGCTCTTCCGCCAGTTCGAGACACTCGTGTGGGTCGAAAACCAAGTATTGTGTCACCAGTACTCCTGTAAATGCAGGAATTTGAGACCTGACCCTGTATTGCTATTTTATTTGATCTATAACCTGCGAAATATTAATCTGCCCCTATATTTTCCTGAATCGCAAACCTCTCTTTTTAAAGTTGAAGTTCGAGAATCCAGGGGGCATGCCTTAGGGAGGATTCAAATAACCTGCGCCGAAAGCAAGGAGCAAGCATCGACATGAAAACTAAATTTCTAATCAGTTTGGCGGGAGCCCTGCTTTGCAATACTGTCTTCGCTCAAGACTATGATTTAGTCATTAACGAAGGTCGAGTCATGGACCCGGAAACCATGTACGACGGCGTGGCCAATGTTGGTATAAAAGACGGTCAAATCGCGATCATTACCAGAGAAAAGTTGCAAGGCAAGGAAAGCATCAATGCTAAAGGTCTGGTGATTGCCCCTGGATTTATTGACACGCATTTTCACTGGACGCGCCCCATTGGCTATAAGTTGGCGTTACGCGACGGTGTCACCACTGCGATGGATCTGGAAGCGGGTACCTATGGTTTGCGAGTAAACGACTGGTACAAAATGCACGAGGGACGCAGTCAGGTTAACTATGGTACGGCGTCGGGCCACGAATTTGCGCGCACCAAAGTCATGCAAAATCTTCCCGACGAAGATTTGTTAGACGCTCCTTATTCTGTAGTCAAAGGTCGCGCTTCCGGCACCGCGTGGTTCGAAAAAGTGGCCAACCTCGAAGAAGGCAACAAAATGTTGTCGATAATTGACGAAGGATTACGCCAGGGAGCGCTCGGCGTCGCCTCAACCGTCGGTTATCTCTCGGGCGCAACCGCGCGGGAAATGTTCGAAGTGCAGCGTGTCGGCGCGAACTACGGTCGTCCTACTGCCGTACACTTGCGCTACACGCCTGGAACAGCAACCACCGAAGCCAACGGCGCGCAGGAGATTATTGCCAATGCGATTGCTCTAGATGCGCCAGCCATTATCAACCATTTCAACAACCCGGGTTGGGAACTCGTTCAGGAATTGCTGGTGCGCGCCAGGAATCAGGGGCACAATGTTTGGGGCGAAATCTATCCTTACGCCGCCGGCATGACAACCATCAACGCCGTTTTCGCCAGGCATGAAAACTGGGTGGAAAAACTTGGCAAGCAATATGAAGACACCATGCAAGACCCGCTTACAGGTGAATTCTATACCCTGGAAAAATACCAGAAAGTACTCGCCGAAGCACCGGCAACCCAAATTGTCCTGTATAAAATGGACCCTGCCGCCATTCCCGACTGGTGCCGGTTGCCGGGTGTTACCTATGCCAGTGATGCAATGATGTTACCCGGTGGCTGGGATGATTCCCTGGCCTGGGATACCCCATACGACAAGATCCCGAACACGCACCCGCGACTGTCTGGAACACATGGCACCTGTTTTCGAATTTCGCGTGAAAAAAATATTCCTTTGATGCAAATAATTGCAGCTTCAAGCTACAACGCTGCAAAATATCTGGGCGAAACCGGTCTGGAAGCGATGAAAGTTCGCGGAAGAATCCAGAAAGGGATGGTGGCAGACATTACGATTCTTGACCCGCAAAAGGTTACCGACAACTCCGATTATCTCCATGGCACAAAGCCGACCACTGGCATTCCCTATGTGATCGTCAATGGTAGCGTTGTTGTGAAAAACTCAAAAGTCTTGAAAGATGTTAATCCAGGGCAGCCAATACGTTTTCCAGTAGCAGACAGACCGCGTTTCAAAGCCTTATCGATCGAGGGTTGGCAACGACAGTACCTGGTTGCCCCGGTCGATTTTGGTGGCCTCGACGGGTACGCTAACCACATTGACTAATTCCGAAATTAAAAGCAGGGGTATTCTAATGCGTCTAATCAGTCAACTTGCGCTTTCAATTGTAGTATTTTGTTCAAGCGTCAACTCGGTCGTTTTTGCCCAGGACTATGATTTGGTCATAAACAACGGTCGGGTCATTGACCCCGAAACCATGTATGACGACATTGCCAATGTCGGCATAAAAAATGGCCGTATCGCCACCATTACCAAAGACGGAATCACAGGCAAAGAAACCATCAACGCCAGGGGTTTGGTGGTCTCACCTGGCTTCATCGACACGCACTATCACGCGGTGGATATTTTTGCGACCAAGATGGCACTTCGGGACGGCGTGACCACCGGGATGGACCTGGAGCTCGGGGCGTTTAACGTCAAGGGCTGGTACGATGAGAAGGCCGAGACTGGCTGGCAGGTCAACTACGGAACCACTGCCGGTATGATCATGGCGCGAATGGCGGTCCACGACCCTGAAGCCGGGTTGAGTAGTCCGATCGATTACGCGAGAGCGACGCCTTATATCGCCAAAGCCGGTGAGGATGGTGTCGTTGGCTGGTCCGTGACCAGATCGTCGATGGATGAAATGAACCAGGTCATGCGGATTCTGGATGAGGAACTCCAAAACGGTGCGCTTGGCGTTGGGGTGGGTGCGGCCTACATGGCGCGCGGATTGACCAGCTATGAGCTTTTCTCAGCACAGAGAGTGGCCGCGAACTACGCTCGTGTGACTTCAGTGCACACCCGTTATCACCTGATTCAGGAAACACCGACCGAAGCGCCGATTGCTTTTGACGAAATATTCACCAACGCAATGCTGCTGGATGCGCCACTGCTGATGGCGCACAACAATGATTATGGCTGGTGGGAAATCGAGGAAAAACTGCAGCTTGCACGCGCAAAAGGACTCAACATGTGGTCGGAATATTATCCATATGCTGCCGGATCGACGCCCGTCAGCGCCGATTTCCTCCGCCCGGCGGAGTGGAAGGACAAATACGGCTACCGATATGAAGATACGCTCTATGATCCTGTCGATGACGCTTATCTAACTGACGAAACATACGCTGAAGCGATGAACTCCCACCCCGGACGCGCCATGGTGGTGTTCTTCCCCTATCGCGAAGAATGGATGCCCTATTGGCTGACAATTCCGCACATGACAATTGCAAGTGACGCGATGGCTGGTGTGGGCGATGACGGTGAGTTGTTGCCATGGGACGCCGACTATGCCGAATATCGCGGTCACCCAAGAACCTCAGGTACACGTGGGGCCACCTTCCGCAGGGGCCGCGAGCTGGGAGTGCCCCTGATGTTCACGATAGCGCAGGCCAGCTACTGGGTCGCAAAACATCTGGGCGATACCGGGATCAAGGCGATGCAGGAGCGGGGCCGGATGCAGGTAGGCAAGGTGGCCGATATCACCATATTTGATCCTGAAACAATTACTGACAATTCCGGCTATAAGGTCGGAGAACATGGCATTCCGACGACTGGAATTCCCTATGTCGTGGTGAGCGGGACGATTGTGGTCAAGGACAACGAAGTACTACCCGTCAAGGCAGGTAAGGCGATCCGTTTCCCGGTTGAACCCAAAGGCCGCTTCAAACCAATCGAAGTGGACGGTTGGTTGAACCAACACACCATTGGGCTGAACCCGGGTCTAGCGCAGATTCATGCAGAAGACGACTCCGGTGCAGGAACCCTGCTGGACGGTGACAACTAGGCAGAATTCAGAGGACAGTTACCCGCTATTAATTAAGTATACTGGCCCCCCGAATTTCGGGTTAGCTGGGGCTGCGCAACAGGATTGCCGGCCGCAATCGCAGCCGTCGCATGAGATAACTGGCACCGAGCCCCAGCGCCAGGCTACTGACGCCAATAGCAACCAGGGCCCCCAGCCATACCAGGTCCGCCGACGGCAGTTTCAGCCGCCATTGCAACAATGGCAAGGCGATGGCAGATCCGAGCAATATCGCAAACAGTGAAGCCACCAGCGCCAGCAGCAGGTACTCCAGCTGCAGGCTTTGGCGGATCAACGCCAGCCTGACTCCCAGGCTATGCAAAATAGTGGCATCGTAGATCTGCCGGCTGCGCCCCGCGGCCATCACGCTGATCAACACCAGCAGACTCGCCACCAGGCTGACCACCGATACCACCGCGAGGCCAGCGCCGGCCTTGCCGAGAATCTGCCGGGCTACCTGCAGCAAGGACTCGGTGCGCACAGAAATCACGCTGGGCGCAATTTCGCCTAGCAGGTTCTGTGCCGTTATCGCGTCCGCGTCATCGATATAAACTGCGCCGACATGTCGATGAATAAACGGATCCAGCGCACCCTTTGAAAGAATGCCCTCGAACCAGAAGCGGGTTTGAATGCCTTTCTGACTGTAAATCGCGGCGATTTCGACGTCGAGGCTGCGCCCCTCGATAGCAAAGGTCAGTTGATCGCCGACCTGCAAACCGAGCTTGTTGGCTTCGCGATCCTCCATCGCCAGCTTTGCTGGGCCGGCAACCGGTTCCGACCACCAGGCCCCGTCAACCAGGGTGACGCCATCGATGTTATTGACCGGGTAGCTGAGCTTGTAGCGATCCTGCGAGCTGTCGCGTTGCTGGCGAATATCGAGTTCCTCAACTTCACCCAGGTCGCGTCCGTTCAGCGCGGCAATGCGCGCCTGCACCAGCGGTGCAATGTCGATTCGGCTAACGCTGGGTAGCGCCTCGATAGCACCGACCACGGCATCCACCTGGTCGTTGAAGATATCGTATAACACCAGCCCGGGCGCTTCCTCGGGAATCGTATCCTGCAGTGAGCGCAGCAGCGCGCCCACGATCAGGGTGCAGGCAACCAGCAGGGTCAGGGCTGAACCCAGCGACAGCAGCGAACTGCGCAAAGCGGAACCCGGGCGGTGCAGGTTCGCCAGCGCCAGTTTCAGTGTAAACCTGTTGTTGAAGCGCGGATGCTCGTCGAGCCGACGGGCGGCGTGACGAATTCCGCGCACGATCAGGTCGAGAATCAGTAGTAACAGCCCGATCACCACTACAAAGCCGATGGCAAACAACTTATCCGGAAGCACCTGTAGCACCAGCAGAATGATCGCGGCAGCGCAGGCAAAGGTCGCCAGCCACCAGCGTCGCGGCAGCCGCGCGGCCTGGTGCTGCTGACCGCGAAATAGCGACGCCGGATCTGTCGCCAGCGCGCGTCCGAGCGCGGGCAGGGCGAAGGTATAGGCGGTCAACAGGCCGAAGCACACGGCAATCAGCCCGGGGCCGGCCAGATCGACAAGGCTGGCGCTCACCGGCACCTGCGTCGCCACCAGCTTACCGCCGACGAGCGCCAGCAGGCTGCCGCAGAAAACGCCGAGCAGGCTCGCGCTGCCGCCGAGAATGGCGATCTGTGCCAGGTAAACCAGGGCCAGGCGGCTGTTGCGCAACCCCAGCGCACGCAAGGTGGCTATGGTTTTGAGTTTGCCCTGCAGGTAAGCCTGGATACTGTTAAATACGCCCAGACCACCGATAAAAAGTGTGCTGAAAGCAATGATCAACAGCCCCGAGGCGATTTGTCCAAGCCGTTCGGCGATCCGCTCGCTGCGATCGGTAAAGGTTTTGACTTCCCAGGTCTGCTGTGGAAAGGCGTCGTAAAAGCGCTCGCGCCAGGTCTCGGCGGGCACATCGCTGCGCACGTGATACTCGTACTCGACCAGGCTGCCGGGGCGCAGCAGGTCAGAAGCGCGCAACGCCTCGGCGCTGAGCAACACCGGTGTTCCGCGCCAGTTGGCGTTCAGATTGCGATCGGGCTGTTGCAACACCAGCGCCCTGATCTTCATTTGCAGTGCGCCGATAAACACTTCGTCACCGATACCGAGACCGAGCCGCTCGGCCAGCACCGGGTCGATGGCGACACCCCAATTGCCATCGTTAAAGCCGATAAGCTCGGTAATGGGCCGCGCGGGTTCCAGCAGCAGTTCACCATAAAGCGGATAGCTGCCATCAACGGTTTGTAACTCGACTCGCGAAAAGCCCCCGCTTGCGCTACCCAGCATGGTGTCGACCTCGGTAACCAGCGAGACGTCGCCGTGCGCGTTTAGCCAGTCGAGCGCCTCGTCTGGCAGCGGTTGTCTGGATTCGACTTCGACATCGCCACCCATCAACACGCGGGTGTCGGCAAGCAGGCTGAGATTGATCAGCCGATACAATCCCGCGGATGCCGAAACCAGCGTTACGCCCAGTACCAGGCAGGCGCAAAATACCCACAGGGAGCGGCCGCTGGCGCGTAGATCGCGCCACGCGAGATCAAGCAGAAAGCGCATGATCCCGATCCTCAACCAGTTTGCCCTGCAGCAGATGCACGATGCGCTGACAACGGCTTGCCACCTGGTCGTCATGTGTTACCAGCACCAGCGTGGAACCGATGTCTGCATTGAGGTCGAACAAAAGCTCGATGATCTTTGCGCCGGTGGCAAGATCGAGGTTTCCCGTCGGCTCGTCGGCCAGCACCAGCCCGGGCTCATGCACCAGTGCCCGGGCAATTGCCACGCGCTGCTGTTCGCCACCGGACAATTGCGCCGGGTAGTGATTGTGACGCTGCGCGAGCCCGACCTTGTCGAGCATCTCGAGGGCGCGTTCGCGCACGTTTTCCTTGCCGGCGATTTGCAGCGGCAGCGCAACGTTCCCAAGCGCTGTAAGGCTTTGCACCAGGTGAAAGGACTGGAAAATGATGCCCAGGCTGTCACGTCGCAGGTCTGCCAGGGCGTCGGCATCGAGGCCGCCGAGCGTCACTCCGTCAACCAGGATTTCGCCGCTTTGCGGCTGCTCGAGACCGGCAAGCAACACCAGCATGGTCGTTTTGCCCGAACCGGACGGGCCGACGATCGCCACCGTATCGCCCTGCGCGACGCTGAGACAGGCGCCATCCAGCACCTGTAACTGCGACTGCTCGAGGCTGTAGGACATTGCGACATCTTGCAGTTCTATCATGCGTGCTCCGTGTAGAAACCAGATTATTGCGAAGTATAGTGTTTCCGCGACTGATAAGGGTTACTCACCTGCCGTCGGCGCAGCCTTTGTAGCAGGTGCGTGCTTTGCTGGTTTTGTACACAGGTATACGGAGCAAAAGGCCATCGAGACCATTTCGCAGGCTCGATATTCAGCCTGTGCCATCGCAGGACCTTGTGTTTTCGAGAATCGTCCATGCGCAGCTCACCAATGTAGCGATGAAGACTTGATGGGCTGATTCGTGACATTTCGTAAAGCGTTAGCTAAGCATCGCCGGTGATACGCGCTGCCCGCTCCAGTTCGCAAGCACCTACCCTGTGTCAGTTCTTGCAACATAACCCAAGCCCCAGGTTTCCAGAGCAGGATGGCAGGCAAGCAGTTGCCCGCTATCAATTAAGTATACTGTCCCCCGAATTCTGCTTAAGGGCGTCATCCTCGCGAAAGCGGAGATCTTGTTGGGTGTGCGTATATAAAGGGGACAGAGTCGAATTGATTCAATCCCTGTTCGGGCAGTGAAATAAACCTGGTCTGCCTCCTAATTGGAGAGTCTAACAGCGATAGCGATATCGTGACTTACCGAATCGAGGTCGGTGCAAGCAGTCAGGTCAGTTTCAGTGCGGAACTGAAATATCAATCCCTGGCTTATGGCTTCGTCGAGGATTTGCTGCAGGATCGCAACAATCCCGAGGTCGCCAGGTTTAAGGCTCTATACGCCAATGCCCGTATCCGCTCCGAGAGAATCGCATCCGTAAGTGGAATCCAGCCCTGACCCCGGGTGAATCCCCGGGATCGATAGCGGCTCAGATTGCGATTAGCTGCCCAGTTACTCGAACTCGGTCCACAAGCGTTCTCTTTCCTGCAGCAGTTGATGCTGTTGGGTCATCAGCCTGAGGCGTTCCTCGACCTGCTCCTGTTGCTGATTGAGCAGGCGATTCTGCTCTGCGATCTGCTCTCGCTGCTGCGACATGACTTGCAGACGATCCTGCAACTGCTGCTTTTCTTCGGCCGCCAGCTTCTCGTTGGCCGCAACCTGAGAACGCTGTTCCCGCAAAAGTTGCAGCTGGCTTTGCACCTGCTCCCGATTCAGGTTCATCGACTGAATTTGTTCCTGACCGGATTCCATCTTTAACAGGCGCTGCTGCTCCTTTACCTGGTTTTGCAGCCCTGTCGTCAATTGCTCCTGTGATTGCAGCTGGACTCCTTCCTGCTTGACATCATGCTGCTGATTGCGCAGCTGCTGGCGTGCCTTAAGTTTGTGTTGTTTCATCTCAGCAACCCGATTTCGATTTCGAGCCAGTAGCTTTTGCTGGTTTTGCAATCTGGCCTGTTCCTGTTGCTGGTGTTTGAATTTTTTAGCTTTCCGGGTTTTTTCCTGGTGCTTCGGTTGTTTCGAACTGGAGCCTCCCATCGATTGACCCGCTGCCGTGCCTTGGCCGGCCCCTTGCCCGGAACCGCTGTTACCGGCTGCGGACAAGCTATTGAAAACCCCGGCAAGCACTAACGCGGTAACCGCGGGGATGATTAGATGTCGTTTTAAATTGCGCATGATTCCACTCCTTTAAATAAGAATATCCTAATAAACTAATATTAAGTTCCTGATGTTAAGTGAATAACGTGGCGAAAAATTGATCCAGGTCAAAAAATGATCACAGGTGGCGCGAGTTTAGACATAGAGCTGCCGCGATTGAGCTGGCAACCCAAATCAGACGCTCAAATGCACCTGCCAGGCTGTGGGGAACGGCCAGGAACCGGTACTCAGGAGTTACCCTGCTACAGGCGGGGCCAATGAGAGAGCCTATTTTCCGAAAACACGTCTCAACAGGTCTGTCGTGCGTGCTGCCGGGTCTTGACGTATCGCGGCTTCTTCCCTGGCGAGGTAAAAGAAAATCCCATCCATACCTTTCTTCACGACATAGTCACTCAGGTTAGCATCGACTTTTGGCGTGAATGGTACAGAATTGTAGTGTGCCATTATCTCGTCGTAGGATTTGGCCGCGCCTACGTCCGCCAGGCTATCGTCAACAATTGGTTTCATCTCGACCGCCAATGGCCTCGACATCCTGGATTTAAAATACTGCGTCGCCGAGTCCTCGGGTCCTTTGTAGATGGCCATGACATCATCCAGCGTCATATCGTTAATCGCCGCGATGAAAAGTTGCTTTGCCTTTGGCGTTGCAATTTCGGCAGCGCGATTTAAGCGGGTTTCGAGATCGGTCAGCATTGAGTCCATACCGAGCTTGCCCAGCACTTTCTTGACCTGAACAAGATTCTCGGGGAGGGGAATGTGAACCTGCGGGTCGAGGTTAAACCCATCGGTCGCGCCCAGGCTACTGACGACTTTTCCCGTTCCTACACGAAGCGCTTCTTTGAGGCCACCACTGATGTCATCGCTGCTTAAGGATTGCTGTTTTTCGTCGTTGGGTAGCAGTTCTTTTAGTTTGTCGAACCATCCTGCGGATGCGCCCTCGCTTGCGATGACCAAGGAGAAGGCCAGCAACGCCATGATTAGTTGGGTTGCGTGAGTGCGTCGCACCGTTTCATTGTGCCTGGCCATAATATGATCGTTGTTGTCGTTAAAGGCTGAACACAGTATACAAGGATCTGGTGGAAGTATAGGAATCTTAAATGCTCTTTTCCCGCAAATTCCCCGTCGATTTGGGTCGGTAGCAGAAGCCTGTGTTTCCCTGGCGAGGGTCGGCTTTCTCGTAAGGAGACACTCAACTGGCGAAGTCAGCAGGCAATCTTCGGCTATGAGCAGATGCCAGGTTAAAGGCTGAAACCAATTGACACTAACCCCTTCGATTTTATGCCAGATCGTCTTTCGAATGACTCAAATCAACAAACCAGACCTGAAAAAATGATTAAGTGGGAAAATAACAAAATTTAGAGGAGGATATTAGTAATGACTATGATAATCAGCAATATTTCCGGAATTGGCGAGAAAACAGCAGAAATTCTAACCAGGCACGGGTTTAAAACCGTGAGAGCAATAGCCGGGAGCACTGTCGAAAAACTTTCCAGTGTCCCGGGATTTGGAGCCGCTCGAGCGCGCACGGTAATCAACGCGGCCAACGCATTGCTGGCTAATCCGCCATCCAGCCAATCCAAAGCCGACAGCTCACCGAAAACAAAAAAAGCAGTTAGTAAGAAAGCTACGCGCGACAAAACAAAACCAGAAACGAAGTCGAGTAAGAAAGCTGCACGTGCCAAAAGTAGCGATAAGGGAAAATTATCCAAAGCGAAGTTAAAAAAGGAGCAGCAGCGCAAGGAAAAACAACGCAAGGAGAAATTGAAGAAAGAAAAACTGCGCAAAGAGAAACTGCGTAAGGAAAAGTTGCGTAAGGAAAAACAACGCAAAGAGAAGTTGAAGAAGGAAAAGCTGCGCAAAGAAAAGCAGCGCAAAGAGAAACTCAAAAAAGAAAAATTACTTAAGGAGAAACTGAAAAAAGCAAAAGCAAAAACCAAGCAAAAGCGGAAAAAGCACTAATTACCAGGTAACTGTTATTTTTTATTATTTGATAGGCGCTATTATTTTAAATGGCTTGGAGATTTCATTTCAACGAAGCGATGCTGCCGAAGATTACCGGTAAGGACCAGGA
>Ga0316194_10002424_pt1 | contig 13016 bp, 13 predicted proteins | sample CroRivsedime1_MG_FD_204936 | JGI IMG/M metagenome (GOLD analysis project Ga0316194, IMG submission 204936) | Coastal sediment microbial communities from Maine, United States - Cross River sediment 1 | ecosystem: Environmental > Aquatic > Marine > Coastal > Sediment | place: USA: Maine...
TGAAGAGCATCATCCGGGTCAATAACCTCGACATCGCCGATGACGCCGTTTTTCGAGACGAGCCGTTGCGTTTCCTTGTCGGCGCCGGGGATCCCGAGTCGGCGGAGGCACTGCGCGCAGAGATAGAAGAACTCCGCGCGTCTGGCGAACTCGAGGAAATCGTCGAACGCATGCGACTCGAGTGAGGCGCTGCCGGCTATCGGCGCTCAGGCTGCGAGCGTTCTGTCGAGATCGTTTTGCATGTCCCGTGCAGCCGAAACTGCGACCTAGGATTCGAAGCGGCCTAGCCGGGCGCGCAACTGCTCGAGCTCGTCCAGCAGGTCTAGAACCAGCGCGATGCCGGCCGTGTTCACGCCGAGGTCTTCCTCGAGGCGCTGTGCGCAGCGAATCCGCCGCAGGCTGGCGCCGTGAAAACGCCACCGCTCGGGGCTGCTGCCGACGGGCTCGACAATGCCTTCCTCGGCCATCTCGATCACGCGCTCGGCGGAGAGCCGGGAAGCCCGGCAAACTTCGCCGAGGCTCAGCACGACCTCTTCCTCGAGGATCGTGCCGACAAGGGTCGTCGTTTTAACGTCTCTTCTCGTCATCGATCACCCTCCGATATCCTCACGCGGTTCGAAATCGAAAGCTTGCCGGAATTCCTCGTAAGCGGCCTTCGCCGCCTCGGTGTCGGCTTTCGGCAGCGCGACGTTCAGGACCACGAACAGGTCGCCGGGCTGCCTCGCCGGAATGCCTCGCTCCTTGAGGCGCAGCTTGCGGCCATTCGCCGAATTCGGGGGTATCGTCAGGTCGACGTAACCCGACGGCGTCCTTGCCTTGACGGTGCTCCCCAGCGCGGCCTCCCAGGGCGCGATGGGGAGATCGATGAAGACGTCCCTGCCCTCGACCCGGTAATAGCGATGCGGCCTGAACTCGATTTCCAGGTACAGATCGCCCCGCTCACCGCCCCCGATACCCGGACTGCCTTGCCCTGCCAGCCGGATGTGCTGGCCCTGGCGCACGCCTTTCGGAATGCGCACGTTCAGCGTGCGTTGCTTCACCGACGGTCGCCCGTCCGGGCCGATCTCGGTGTGCTCCAGCGAAACTGCCCTGCTCTTGCCGGTGAAGGCGTCTTCCAGGTCGATGAGGATCTTTGCGTAGGTGTCCTCGCCGCGCGCGCGGAAGGAGTGGCGGGATGCACGGCCGAAGCCCCCGCCCGCGGCGCCGCGGCCGAACAACGTGTCGAAGAAATCGCTGAAATCCTCGCCGGTGGCGCCCGTGAATTCGCCGCCGTGGAATTCGAAACCCTCGTTCCAGTCGGGCGGCGGACGAAAATCCTGGCCGGCTTTCCAGTCTGCGCCGAGCTTGTCGTAGGCCGCCCGTTTCTCCGGGTCCTTCAGGACTTCGTAAGCTTCGCCGAGCTCTTTGAAGCGCGCTTCCGCATCGGCTTCCTTGCTTACGTCCGGGTGATACTTGCGTGCAAGCTTGCGGTAGGCCCGCTTGATATCGTCCTGCGAGGCGTCACGCTCGACGCCCATCACCGCGTAATAGTCTTTGTAGCGCATGGCAGTTATTTTGGTCCGAAAGCCCCGGATTCAATGCCCCGCGGCCGGATTGAGCCGTTCGCGCAGTTCCTTGCGGTAACGACGGCTCACGGGCACGCGGGCATCCGAACCGAGGCGCGCCTCGCCGTCCCCGGATTCGAACGGCACGATCTCGGCCACGCGGTCGAGATTGACGACGGCGCTGCGGTGCACGCGCTGGAATCCCTGCGGCCACAGTCGCTCGGTGATGCCCGTCATCGTCTCCCGAAGCGGATACACCTGCGAGCCGACATGCAGGTTGACGTAGTTACCGCTGGCTTCGATCCAGTCGATGTCGTCGACGCGCACGAGGAATTCGCGGCCGAGTTTCTTGATCAGCAGGCGATCCGTGATTTCCTGCGTACCGGCATCCTCCTTGCCTTCGGACAGGTAGCCCGCCTCGCCCTGCACGCGCCGCAGCACGAATCGATACAGGTAGACCAGTACCAGGAACAGGAAATAGGTGCGGAAATCCTTGAGGTATTCGTAGCCGAACTGCGCCCACCAGTCCGGCCAGTGGTAGCCCGAATTATCGCCAACGAGGCGATACACCGCGACTCTCGCCCAGTACATGATCGCGACGTGCACGAACGACCACGGCACCGTGAACGCGGCATGCGCCACGAAGTTCCGTCGCCAGGTGTCGAGCCGGATGGGAAAGCGATGGTCGAACCACAACAACACGGGCACGAGCAGACCCAGCACGGCAGCGCTGGTAGTTTCCCAGACGAAGACTTCCCAGAGCTGCGAGTCGGCACCGGAATGGGTGGTTTCGATCCACTCGACGGCCACATTGGCGGCGATGCTGGCGAGCATCAGCAATGCGATACCGGCGGTTTCCCAGTAACGCCGGGTTTTCAGATAACGATCAAGCGTCACGGCAGCCTCCCTCACGCAATCCTACAACCATCACGCGGGCAGGACCGGCGTTTCGTCCCTCGGACCAACCGTTCGTCACAAATATCCCGCATCCCGGCACTCGCCGGTAGCGCCGTGCGGCCGGAAAGCTCATGTTGGCACCATGAATCGACGACACGACATCGACGCGCTGCGGGTTCTCGCGTTCGGCCTGCTGATCCTCTACCACGTCGGCATGTTCTACGTGGCGGACTGGGGCTGGCACGTGAAATCCGCGTACCAGGCGGAGTGGCTGCAGCTGCCCATGCTGCTGTCGAACCAATGGCGCATGCCGCTGATCTTCCTGATTTCGGGGCTGGCGGTGAATTTCGTGTGGGGAAAATACGCGGCGGGCCGCTTTGCGCTCAGGCGCACCTGGCGGCTGCTGGTCCCGCTGGTATTCGGCATGGCGATCGTCGTCCCGCCACAGGCCTACTTCGAGGCCCTCGAAAAGGGTGCGATCGAACCGGGCTTCCTCGACTTCATGGCCCGCTACCTCACCTTCGGCGAATTCCCGGCGAATGCCTGGGGCGGCGTGGAGATCGCGACCTGGACCTGGAACCACCTCTGGTACCTCCCGTACCTGCTTTGCTACACGCTCGTGCTGATACCGCTGGCGATGCTCGTTGACGGGCCGGCCGCCGGATTGCGCGACGCGTTTCGCGGTCTAAGGCGCACGTGGCTGGTCCTCGTGCCGATCATCCCGCTGATGATTTACGGGCTGGTCATCTACCCGCGATTCCCCTACGTCAGTCATGCACTGTTCGACGACTGGTATGCGCACGCGCAGTACTTCACGTTCTTTTTCTATGGCTTCCTCATCGGCCGGGACTCGGGGATATGGACCGAGTTCGCGCGGCTGCGAAAGGTATCGTTGCTGCTCGCCGCCGGCGGTTTCCTGATGCTGTTGCTCGCTCGCGAACTCTTCGTCGTCGGTGCTGGCACCTGGAGCGACCTGGCCCTGGCATTCGTCGTGTTTTTCAACCGCTGGATCTGGATCGTTGCCGTGCTCGGCTGGGGTCATTACCTGCTGAACCGCCCCATGAAATGGCTGCCCTACGCCACCGAGGCGGTGTACCCGTGGTACATCCTTCACCAGACGATAACGGTGGTGGCCGGCGTGTACCTGTCGCGCCTCGAGCTCGGCCCGGTCGCCGAGCCGCTGTTACTGCTGCTTGCGACACTGGGCGGCTGCCTGCTGCTGCACGAGTTCGTCATCCGCCGCGTCCCGCTCCTCCGTCCGCTTTTCGGGTTGAGCCTGCGCGCCTCTCCCTTCGCATCGCCACCTGGCCGTCCTCGCTATGCTGAATAGGGAAGGTATCAGGGGGTACTAATCGAGTACGCGTGAACGCCGGCGAGTTGCAATTCGAACGGGCCGTCGAGATTGTCGTAGATCATCAGGCCCATGCCCGTGACCTCTGCAGGATCCAGCTCGGGGCCGTCGAGCTGTGTACCGCGATATCGGGGAACGAAACGGGAGAAGGGAATGTCGACCGTGCTCCAGGCGCCCTCGTCCGTATCGAAGTCGGCCCAGTAAGCGACCTCCCGGCCGCGCCAGCGCGCGTCCGTCGTCAATCGCCACGTGTAGCGGCGGCCGTCGCCCTTCACGCGCAGGCGAATACCATCGTAAGTCGACAGGTCGAGCTGGACGGGTTCTGTGCGTATGGAACTGAAACCGCCGCCGTCGGTGTTCGTGCGGCCGGCGAAGTAGAGCGCGCCATCCTCGATCCTGAAGCCGCCCTCGCTGCGGCCGCCCATGACGTTATCGTTGACCACGTACCAGCCGGGCCCGGCCTCAGCCGAGGTGAAATCCGCGAATGCGAGGCCTGCCCTGGCATCAGATCCGGAGGCGCCGGGCGGCGAGCCGGGAACAGTCATCAGCAACACTCCAAAAGTCCATACGGACGCTATCATGCCAATCCTTCGACGGCAGATGTCAGCCGCTGTAAGCGAGGAGTTCATGTTCTGCACGCGGAAGCTGCCTGTGCCACTGGCGGCAGCTTGTCGAGGCTTGATCGGTGCCCGTCACGGCAGCGTGCACTGAGCGGCTCAGGGCACTGGCGAACAGCCGCTGGTAATACGGAAGCCCGCGGGCGCAATACGGCAGGATCTCCTCGAGCGTGAGATCGGTATCGAGCATCCCGGCGAACGCCGCGAAGAACCGGCGAATGGCAGCGGACACCGGGCCTGCTTCGGACAGCTGGTCCGACGGGACAATCGTCCAGGTCATATCGGGCTGCAGCACGCAGGTGCCCGCAAAACCGGTGCGTCTCTTCTCCGACCACTCGTACGGCGCGATGAGGCTCAGCGACCACTGCCCGTCAATCCAGTAAAGATAATTGGGGTTCCCCGGCACCGGCCGGTACTTGAACGACGCGGACAGCACCAGCAGCGACGTGAACAGCTCGGCGAGCACCTGGCGCTGCGGTTTTGCAACGACGCCGCGCGGCTCCGTCGCGCGCCAGTCATCGAGGAAGCCCTGGACGCCCTTGCCTTCCGGGTTGCCGGCGGTTTTCGGCACCGGCAGTCCGGCCGCCGGGCGCTGCGTCGAGTCGTGCATGATCGCGCTGGCGGGCAGCCGTCTACGCCGCAGCCCGGTCGGCTTCGTAGTTATGCTCGGCAAAAGCCCAGTTGATGAGCCTGTCCAGGTACGCGTCGGTGTAGGCGTCGCGCTTGTTCTGGTAGTCGAGATAGTAGGCGTGCTCCCAGACGTCGAGCGTCAGCAGTGGGGTCGAGCCGTCCGTAAGCGGGGTCTCCGCATTGCCGGTGCTGACGATCTCGAGCGTCCCGCCGCGGCGCACGAGCCAGGTCCAACCGCTGCCGAACTGCCCGAGTGCGGCCGCCTTGAATTTCTCCCGGAAGCCGGCGAGGTTGCCAAAGCGCGCATTGATCGCTTCCGCGAGGGCGCCGTTCGGCTCACCACCGCCTGTCGGCGACATGCTGTTCCACAGGAAGGTGTGGTTCCATGCCTGCGCGGCATTATTGAATACGCCCGGATTCGCCGCCTTGTGCGAGGCGTCGATGATCGCCTCGAGCGACCGGCCTTCATACTCGGTGCCGGCGATGGCGGCATTGAGCTTGTCGACGTAGGCCTTGTGATGTTTGCCGTGGTGAAACTCGAGCGTCCTGCTGGAGATATGTGGCTCCAGTGCGTCTGCTGCATACGGCAGGTCAGGAAATGCTATGGACATGGTTTACTCCGTTAGAAAATCAGGTTGCGAAGCTTACCTCGGCTGAATGAAAAGTCATCGGCCGGATACAAAGTGTTACGCGAATTCCGCCATGTCGCCTGTAACTGCCTGTAACAGTATGTTTCCTCGGGTATCGAGGCCTGTGAAGCTGTCTCCGAACACGCTACCTTGACCATCCGTTTTCGATGATTAAATTCTCGAGGAGTAATCAATGTCTCAGCAAACGTACGATGGCGCCCAGGCCTGAGGACGTCCGGCCCGTCGATGCGCACGGGGCGGTCTCGGCGATTGGCGCTTTGTTGCGGCAAACGCGTTCCCGATAGCGGCGTTGACCGATGGCGACGATCGCGGTTATCGGTGCCGGGCTTGCCGGGCTCGTCGTTTCGCGCGAGCTTGCGCCGGCGCACGACGTCGTTGTTTTTGAAAAATCCCGCGGCGTCGGAGGGCGCATAGCGACACGCCGTGCCGGCCCTTTCGAATTCGACCACGGCGCACAGTTCTTCACCGCTCAAACGAAGGCATTCCAGGCGTTCATCGAGCCCCTCCTAGATGCCGGAATCGTTGCGGACTGGCCGGCGCTATTCGCCGAACTCCAGCGCGATCGCATCGTGGCAAGCCGGGCCTGGGGCGGCGAAAACCCTCATTACGTCGGGTTCCCGGCGATGAACGCGGTAGGCAAGGCACTGGCTTCCGGCGTCGACATTCGGCTCGAAACCACCGTTCGCTCGCTGGCGCAGCACGGTGAACGCTGGCATCTCTTCGGCGACGGGCAGCAGTTACTGGGCAAGTTCGACTGGGTCATCGTTACAGCGCCCGCTGAACAAGCGGCGGAGCTGCTCGCCTCGACGTCGATCGCGGCTGCGGCCGCGGATGTCCGGATGCAGGCGTGCTACACGCTCCTTCTGGGCTTCGACGCGCCCGCGGATTTGCCCTGGCAGGCAGCGGTCGTGCACGACGCGGACATCAGCTGGATATCGGTCAACAACAGCAAACCCGGCCGACCGGAGTCATTCAGCCTCGTCGTCCATTCCACGAATGCCTGGGCAAACGCGCACATTGACGGGAATCCGGACGCGGTGCAGCGCCACCTTGCCGGCGAATTCAGCGCGGTCACCGGAATCGATGTCGGAGCAGCGTCGTTCGTCGACCTGCACCGCTGGCGGTATGCAAACGCCGACCGTCACGATGGCGATCTGTGCGCACTGGATACCCGTCAGCGGCTGGCGGCATGCGGCGACTGGTTCGTCAAAGGACGTGTCGAGGGCGCGTTCACCAGTGCAAGGGCACTGGCCGAAGCACTACGGAACCTGCACGACGAGCGCAGCTAGGTTCGACCGGTCCTGATTGCTCAATTACAGGCTGCCGAGCTCCGCGACCGAGCGCTCTGCGATACCGAGGGTTTCGGGAGTACGCACTGCCTCACCTGCGTAATCGCGCCCCATCAGCACCGACGTGACCTGTATCACCGCGTCGATCGTCGGCGTTTCGACGCCGACCTGGCGGCCGAGTTTCGACAGGAACACGAGACCGTAGCCGACGTCTTCGTTCAGGTAACGGTGATCCAGTTGCGGCTGGGCACCGATGCCGAGAAAGCCCGGTGCCGTGCGATACGCGTCGCCGTAATCATCGGCGAGCATGTACCCCTGGCGCATGGCGAGCTCGGGGTCCGGCAGCACACGAATGCCCAGCTTGCTGCCGATGGCAATCCGTTCGTTGTCGAGGGCCTCTATGAGCCTGCCGGTCGCATCACTCACGCCTTCTTCGTAGAACAGGAAATCGCCGCCAGTCTGTTCGATGCGCGCCGCGTTGGTCAGCGTTACCGCAGGGTGGATGATCGGGTTGGCATTCTGCAGGCTCGTCTGCATGACGTTCGCGGCCGGCTCCATGCCCGGGTAGACGTCTTCTATCAGGCGTAACACCGCATTCGTTTGCGTGGCCGGTAACGCGGCAAGCAGGTTGCCCGCTTTGAGCTTCAGGAACACGCGGATTCTGCCGGGCTCGGTCAGGCGAACCGCGTAATGCAGCGTCGAGGTTTCCGCCACCCGCACCGTGTCGTCACCGACCGGCAAACCGGCCGCCTTCTTGAACGCGAGCGCGCCTCCGCAGGAGCTCGGCGTGACGACCACCGTCTGTCCCGGCTGCAGCTTGCCGGCGACCGCCGTGCCGAACGGTTCGGTACTGTAGGCAGGACCGACCACGTAGATGAGCTCCGAATCGCAGAGCGCCTCGTCGATGTCGTGGCCCGCATAAGCGACATCCGCGAAACCCGCCAGGCCGCCCTCCGCGTGGATACCCTTTTGCGCGGCTACCGCGGCGATGTTGTCCGCAAACTGCGGAAAATCGAACAGCCGCACCTCGTGGCCGTGTGCGGCGCAATCGAAGGCGATCGCCGTTCCGCCCGCGCCTGCTCCCAGTACGGCAATCTTCATTTCGCTACTCCTCGACGGCACGCTGCATAACAACGACAATCATTGCATATGCTTCTTCGCAAAACGACCAATCGATGAGCGACCCGGCCTGGTATTCCGTCTTGCCGCCGGTGCTCGCAATCGTGCTTGCGATCTGGAGCAAACAGGTGATCCCGTCGCTCGCTGCCGGGATCTGGATGGGGCATACCCTGCTGAACCAGTTCAATCCGCTGGCCGGCCTTGCGAATGGCCTCGACGGCATGATCAACGTGTTTGCGGATCCGGGCGATGCCCGGGTACTGATATTCACTTTGCTGATCGGACCCCTGATCGGCACGATCGAACATTCCGGCGGCGTGCGAGGGTTTGTGCACTACCTCGAGTCGCGGCGCTGGGTGCACAACGGGTTTCGCGCGCAGATTCTCGCGTGGGCGACCGGCCTGGTGATATTCGTCGAGTCGAGCATCACGCTGCTGGTTGCCGGCTCGGTCAGCCGCCCGTTATTCGACCGATACAAGGTATCGAGAGAAAAGCTCGCGTACCTGATCGACGCCACGTCGGCGCCCGTCTGCGTCATGATCCCGCTCAATGCCTGGGGCGCCTTCATCATCAGTCTCGTCGCATCGACGGGCGTCGAGAATCCGCTGCAGACGTTCATCGCCGCCGTGCCGCTCAACCTGTACGCCATCACCGCGATCCTGCTCGCGGGCGTCGTCATCTGGAAGAATATCAATATCGGCCCGATGAAAAAGGCCGAGGCGAGAACCCGGGGCGGCGACGTCCTGTGGCCGGGCGCCGTGCCGCTTGTCGACGTCTCCGCCGAGCAGGTGGTCAATGACGAAGAAAGCATTCCATCGGCATGGTTGATGGCGCTGCCCATACTCGCAATGGTGATCATGATGCCGGTATCCCTGTACGTCACCGGCGACGGCAACATCATCGAGGGTTCGGGCTCGGTATCGGTGCTGTGGTCCGTCTGCCTCGCGATTGCCGTCGCGTGGGTTATGACGCTGGCCACCGGCGACAGCTCGCTGGCCGAATTGATGCAGGTGTTCATGAAAGGCGCCGGTGACCTGCTGCCCATCGCCGTCATCCTGTTGCTCGCGCTCACGCTGGGCGATGTCGCCGTCGAACTCGGCACCGGTGTTTACGTGGCAAACCTCGTCAGCGGCAACATTCCGACCGTGCTGCTGGCACCGATCGTGTTCCTCGTTTCCGCGTTCATCGCTTTTTCCGTCGGCTCGAGCTGGGGCACTTTTGCCATCATGATCCCGATCGCCGTGCCGATCGCGGCAACGCTCGGCCTGCCCGTGCCGCTGATGCTCGCCGCAGCCCTCTCCGGGGGAATATTCGGCGACCACGCCTCGCCGATCAGTGACACAACCGTGCTGGCCTCCATGGCCTCGGCCACCGACCACATCGACCATGTTCGAACCCAGTTGCCCTACGCCCTGATTGCGGCCGGCATCGCCGCTACGGGCTTCTTCGTCCTCGGCCTGATTGGCTGAGAAAACCCGTGTAAGTTATCCGGATGCGACGCAGACTGATCCTGATCCTCGGCGCCGCGCCGGCGGCGGCCGTCCTGGCCGTGCTGGCGCTGTTCGCCGTGTACTACGTGCCCGACCCGGGCGAAGGAGAACCGCGCGTACTCGTATCGGTGGACCGCACGCTCTGGAACAGCATCGGCCTCAATCAACTCACTTACGTCCGCAGGCTCAGGCTCGCGGGGCTGCGCCCGGTGCTCGTCGAATTCGCCGACGACGGCGGACTTTCAGCGAACCTCTTCAATGACATCGACGGCCTCGTCCTGACCGGTGGCGGCGACGTCGCGGCAGCGGAATACGGCGGCGACCCGGCCGTGACGCGGGACGTGAATCTCGCGCGCGACGCGTTCGAGCTTGCGCTGCTCGAGATGGCAGAAGCGCGATCGCTGCCGATCCTCGGCCTGTGCCGCGGCGCGCAGCTGATGAACGTGCATCGCGGCGGCACGCTCGGCGATTTTCGCGACGAACCGCGCTTCGGTGTTCACCGCAACGCGCTCGAAGGCCACGCCGTAATCATCGAGGCCGGCAGCCGGCTTGCCGCGATCTACGGGACCACACGCCTCGACGAGGTCACGACATGGCATGGCCAGCACGTGGCCGTAACCGGACGCGGCATCGTCATAACGGCGCACAGCCCCGACGGCATTCCCGAAGCGATAGAAGTGGAGGATGCCCCGTTCATGCTCGGCGTGCAGTGGCATGCCGAGATGCCGCCCTGGGACGAGCAGCAGGAGCGGCTCTTCATCGCCTTCGCCGACGCCGTGCGCGATACCCGCTAGCCGCGGCAGGCGGCGACAAAGCCGTCGAACAATCGCCGCTGGTCACGCCGCTGTGGCATGTATTCCGGGTGCCACTGTACGCCGACGCGAAACGGCCCTGCCACGCTCTCGATCGCCTGCACGATGTCGTCGCGATCGACGGCGCTGACGACGAGACCTTCGCCGGTTCTCTCGACGGCCTGGTGATGCAGGCTGTTGACCCGCGTCGTCTCGCCGCCGATAAGGCTGGCGAGCAACGATCCCGGGCTGATCGACACGGCCTTGCGCGGCAGCAGCGTTCCCCGGTTGGACGTATGCACGCGTACCTTTCGCAGGTCGCTGACCAGCGTGCCACCGCGCTGCACGTTGATGAGCTGGGCCCCGCGGCAGATACCCATGACGGGGACGCCGCGTTTCTCCGCGATTTCCAGGACCTTGAGTTCGTACGCGTCGCGCGATGGATCGATCGAACGCGACTCCGAGACATCGCCACCGTAAATGGCGGGATCGATGTCGTTGCCGCCGCCGATGACGAAGCCGGCGATGTCGTCGCCGGGAGAGCCGGCCCCGGCATACAGCCGGCGCGCGACGAAGCCGGCGCGTTTCAGCTGCCATCGCGTGGCCCACCATGCCCATGGAATGCCGCGGCTCGGCCCCGTCACACCGATGATCAATCGAGTACCCACTGCCTGGATTCGCGTGCCCAGCGCTTGTCGACGTTACGCAGCATGCGTTCACGGTCCCGGGCAAAACCACGCAGGCAGTCGTGCAATGCATCGGCGTCCGCAGCGAGACGCTCGATGGGGACCCAGCGATTCCAGGGGTTTGCGATGCTCCAGTTGTCTTCGTCGATGCAGGAATTGGCCAGACGATAGTGAAACGCCGGGCGCGGCTTGATGAGCGGATCGTCGACGACCGCGGCCACGCGTTCCTCGTCGACGTGCGCGAACATCGGCAGCATGTCCATTGCACGGTCTCGCGTCGGGTTGTGTTCGAGATAGTCGTCGATGAGCCCGGGCCAGTCCGGCGCGTAGTCCGGGTTGGCGACCAGCAGGTCGTAGTCTCTCTTGTACGGCCGGATATAGGGGGTTATCTGCCGCGAGACGTCGACCCGGCTCTCTTCGACGATCCAGTCGTAGAGGCAGACGAATGCGCGCAGGTAGTCGAGCACGGTGCCGACCTCGAGGTCGGGAGGCTCGACGTTCAGGTGCACGCCGAACGCGTACAGCACCGACTGCCGCGTGCCTTTTGCGCCGGCCGCGCGCAGTCGTTCCACCAGGGCGTCCATCGGCTCCGCCATCGACTGCATCGGCATCGGCGGCGAGACAATCTCGCACGGCACGAGTACGGCGCTCGCTCCGCCGAGGAGCTCTATGGCGAAGTTCATCAGGCCTTCGTCGCCCGCATCGCTGCGGCCTTCGCCCTCACGCGCGAGTTCCTTCAGCAATTTGAAGTCGACTTCGACGCGGAACTCGCCGAAGTCGGGCACGTCCACGTTGAACTCGACCGAGCTGACGCGCTCGACGGTGCCGCCGAGGGTTTCGGCCGTCAGCTCTGCGAGCTCATTGACGTCGATGCCCTGCAGCTCGATCTCGATGCCGACGCGGCGGGGACTGCCGTCCGCCTTTTCGAGCGCGCCGGGGAGTTGCCAGTTGCCTTTCATGCGTATCACCTTGCCAAAGACGCCGCGCGCCGTCCACGCGCAGGCGGGCGGAGTGTCTCAGTCCTGCGTTTCGGGCAGGGTCAGGCCCAGCAGCGCGCCCGCCAGACCCATGAACGCAAGCAGCGCGATGACACCGGCATTGCCTATGAGCGGCGACAGCGCGCCGACGCTGCCGACCAGCAGCAGCAACACGCCGATAACGGTGTTGCTGATTGCGACATAGTCGGTCCGCTTGTTGCCGGTGGCCAGGTCGACGACATAGGTCTTGCGGCCGACGCGTACACCGCTGTGCGCGATGGACAAGATGAAGTAAGCGAGCGGCAGGAACCAGATCGTCTGCCCGAGCGCCGGCAACAGCCGCTCGGCGGCGAACGTAAGCAGCCCGATTCCGGACGTCACCAGGGCAGCGGCGACCATGACCTTGCGGCTCGACCGGTCCGCGAAGCGTCCCCAGACCGGTGCGCTTAGAAGCGATGCGAGACCGGACGCGGCGACGAAAGACCCGAGCACGACGGCGGCCGAGCCACGATGATCCTGCGCAAGGGCAACATAGAAGGGAGCGCTGAGCGCGGAACACATCAGAAGCGCGCGCGTTATCACGAAGCGGCGGAACGGTTTGTCGTTGACGAGCAGCTTCAGCTTTGCCAGTGCCTCGGCGGCGCTGCGGCCGCCGCCCGTCTCGCCCGGGTACTCGCCGACCAGCGAGTAGATGACCGCGGCGAAAACCCACAGCAAGCCCGCGCCGACCAGCAGCATTCCGATCAGATCGGTTTCGCCGAGCCTCGCCACCGGCGTCATCAGCACGAAACCGACGCCGATCGTCAGCAGGCCCGCGGCGCTCGCAGACCAGCCGGTCAGCTGTCCACGCACCTTCTTCGGAATCGTCTTGCCGAGCACGTCCTTCGACGACACCGAGCAGAAACCGCGCGCCAGGCTGAAGAACGTGATGAGACCGAGAATCGACCAGCCCGCCGCCGCCCCCTCGAGCCGGAA
>Ga0316194_10002425_pt1 | contig 13014 bp, 11 predicted proteins | sample CroRivsedime1_MG_FD_204936 | JGI IMG/M metagenome (GOLD analysis project Ga0316194, IMG submission 204936) | Coastal sediment microbial communities from Maine, United States - Cross River sediment 1 | ecosystem: Environmental > Aquatic > Marine > Coastal > Sediment | place: USA: Maine...
AATGTTTGTAAGATATAAACGCAGGTCCTTTTTAGGAAATGAGTCAAACTGGAATATTTGGCAACGTGAAACAATGGGTTCGGTGATTTTATCAAACTCGTTTGTAGTGAATATAAACCGACAGTTTCGCTGGTATTTTTCGATGGTGTTTTTGAGTGCCTCTTGGGCATCTGGAGTCAGGCCATTAGCCTCATCAAAGAAAACGATATTCAGTTTGTCGCTGGTCTTCTGCGATGAAGCAAATTGCGTTACTCTTTTCTTGATTGTAGCGACTCCACGGTCTTCGCTGCTGGCATTTAATACCAACGCCCGTCCTGCGCATTTTAATATCAGGATTTGTGACAGGGTAGTCTTGCCGCCACCGGCAGGCCCATGAAAAAGCAGGTGAGGTATTTCTTCCTGCTTAATAAATTTTTTAAATGCTCTGTTATGACTTCTCGGCAGTATTAAATTGTCGAGTTTTAGTGGCCTGTACTTTTCGTACCATATTAGTTGTTTCATTCGTCCTCATCCCCGTCTTGTTCCGTATCATATAAAGGCATCAGCGCCCAAAGGGAAGTCCCGTTCTCTATGACTGTAGGTACTCTTTCGCCAAGCATTATAACTGGTGGCTCGTCCTGGTCATACTCATTAGAAACAGTACTCAACACTTTTGCCAAATGCTCGCCATTGGCCTTGCTTTCAAACCAATCGTCGTCTTCACTTTCCACATCACTACTTAGAGTTAGCTCAAACTGGTGGTCGTCTATGCCGCCACAAATAAATTTAAGACCAGCTCTGTCCAAGACGATAGTGGTGTCCTTTGTTTTAAGCATATTTATGTAGTTTAGATAGTCTTTAATAAAAGTGGATGTTAATTCAGCGTTAACAGTTGTAAGCCCTACCATCGTCTTATAAGGGTCCTTCTTGCTGTCCTCATCAACCAGTTTGGTGGATATAAACTCGGGCTGAGTTAACAGGTACTCTAACTTGCGGCGACCGTCTTTTCGCATAAGAGTGAAGACAGAGTTGGCGTGCTTTACCGTGACGTCGTTGTCTTCGATAGTTGCCAGAAACTTACTGAGTAACTCCACATTGCCCAGGCCTAATTCAAGGTCGGTTGTTTTAGACATAATGTTGGCGTGTGTTATAACTACAAGGCTTTGGGTAGCATCCACGGCATGTACCTTTGCCTTGCCTCTGTTGATCGACACTATACACTCAGATATGACGCCGCCCAGATGTACATGATTTAACAAGTCGATGAAGTTTTGGGTTTTGATTTTTATTTGTTTTGAGTCATGTGTTCTTTTCTTAATTCTTCGTGCCATGTTTCCCTCCGTCAAAAAAGAGCTGACACCTGAGAAGATGCCAGCTCTTTGTTAGTCTATTAGGCCATAGTTGAACCCTCTTAACATCTACTCATCCTCGTCCCCGTCCTCCTCGTCGAGCACAAAGACAGCCTCGGCGTCTTCGCCTGTAAACATGACTGAAACGGGAACAGCCTTGGCGACCTTGCGGGAAATGGTTCTAAGGGCGAGACCCATGCACTGGGCCGGTTCCTTGTCTTTTTCCTCGGCAATGATGGTAGCGAGTTGATCCCAAGTGGCCTCACCTTCCTCTTTAATTTTGCTATAAAGATTGGCCGGGAGGGTGCCGGCACGCAAGCCTTTGGGTAAGGATGATGCTTTTTTGGCCCGAGCAGGTCTCTTTTTGCGAGTGGTAGTCTTCTTTTTACCACGGGCAGGTTTCGTCTTTTTAGCTCGGGCTTTCCTGGTGGGCTTACCCTTGGTGGCTCGTTTGCGCTTACGAGTACGAGGTTTCTCCTCTTCGTCCTCATCCTCATCCTCATCCTCATCCTCATCCTCGTCGACTTCCTCTTCGTCCTCATCTTCGTCTTCGTCGACTTCCTCTTCGTCCTCATCCTCATCTAATAGTGACTCATAGAAGGTGATGATCGCTTCAGGGACTTCGTCGATGGAGCCGTCGTCGTCGATCTCTTCGATTGCTGCAACGAAATCTTCCTTGATGTCTTCAAGGTCGCCTTTCACTTCTACAGGATCCTCGGTAAGATCGAGCTTGTTTAACTTTTTCGCCATTGACACCAGTTTACTTTTTGTTACTGCCATTTTCGTACCTCCTTTATAAAGGATTTAAAGGTTAATACCATTTTGTGGGCCCAACGCCACACACCATTATTATATCATATCTAAATCTAATTACGTTAAAATTTTGTATTTATTACCCTAAAATTCTTTGCTTTGTCAAACAGATAAGCATTGTCGAGTATTGGTTGAGCTGTCGCTAATCGTTGTGTAACAAGGACCTCCGCCCTTGGATTAAAGGCCTCGTGGCGGTGAAATAAAACATTAAAACGTGCTAAATTTAATGCCCTATCTGTGTCGGTTTGGTTGATTGCTATCCTCGCATCTAAGTGACTATCCTTTGTTTTACTTTCACTCGTAGACATCTGATCAAGAGAATACTGGGTACGTCCTGCTTTTGTACTTTGATCTGCTGTAAGTACTAAGCAGTCAAGCTCGCCAGCCAACTTACTACCTTTTTTCCATTTGCTGTCTATGTCAAAGCGACCTTCTAATCCAGTTTCGTTAGCAAGAATGTCTAAATAGTCGTATACAATGATGTCAGGCGTCCATTTTTTCCTTTCTATGTACCTAAGGATAAATTCATACGTTTGGTCAAATGTAACAGAGAATCGCGGAAAGCACTTCACTCGCAAGTTGGATAGTCGATTCATGTTCTTTCCTTTAATTGCGCGTTTGATTCTCATCTCTGACATCTTCTTTAAAACGTCTTCCTTAAACCAGATAGCTGGTACGAATCTTTTCGTCTTGGCCGCATTCTTCCTCTTCTTGACATTTTCCCTACAATGATTACATATCACCCAATTCCTACGACGGTAGTAGCTCACAATCTCATCACTACTACGAAACAGATTGACTTTGTTTTTCAGACGTTTTAATACCTGACATGTACCAAACTGGTTATTTTCGCAATCCAGCACAGGCAGTATTATCTTCTCTCCAGCATAGCGCGGATTAGTAGTATGGCTAATGCGGCGCCATAGCCGATTACGAGCTATTGGCTTGGATAATTCCAAGTTAATTATTAATACTTTCTTCTTCTGGTAAAGGGCAGCTTCGTACGCAATTTCCTGAAGCACATAACTCTTTCCACTTTTTTCTACGCCCGTAATTGCCACCAGCCAGGATGTATGCAAAGGCCCAATAAGACTGTTTAGATCGCCGTGAAAGTTAAAGGCATTACGAGATTGCATGTCCCGAGTCATTCCGTCTTCTACATCTTCGGGTGTGTACGGAATTATAGCACCCATTTCTTCGTCTTCGTCTTCGGTGCCAACCACAGAGTATGAGGAAACAATTTGCTCGGCCTCTTCATACTTTCCCAAGGTAATCTGTGCTTGTGCTTTGTCGATACGTTGAGTTAACTCACGCTCGCGAATAAAGTCAGGCAATATCTCTTTGCGCACAAAGTCGGTATCTGTTTCGGCGTCCCATTCTTCTGCTAATGCATCGAGATATTCCTCAACGAGCTCTTGTGTTTCGGCGTTTAAACTGTGCTTACGACGGTCGTAAATTTTTTGTATTGTTCTGTTAGGAGCTTTTCGATGAGCCGCATAGTAGCGGATTAACCAGCGAAAGACATGCCTATAACTTTCCGTAAAGTGCTTAGTCTTAAGGGTTCCTGTTTTGTATCGATTGTATGCTGCTGACAGAACATCGTTGTTTGTAATCATCGCCCCGAGCACAATGTACTCGTTCTCGGGGTTTACAACTTCTCGTGTTATCATAGAATTCTTTCTATTCTGCGACCTGCTTCTATCGCGCCATATCGAACTAATTCATCTGGTAGTTGCTCGTTCCAGAATATTTTGTTGGTTAAATATCCGGCATGCTTTGGTTTGATCGTATGCCATTTGTTTAGGGCTCCGTCTATGATGTCGGTTAAAGTGATTGGATCGAGATCGTTGGCCGTACTGAACTTGGAAAGTATCCTGGAGGAGCGAATGATTTGATTTTTCGTTCCATTAGATACACCATTGCCATTGTTTCCGTTGTACTTTTCCCATGATTCCATAAGTCGACTTGTAATCCTGGGCTTGCGGTCTCTCAGCTCCATGTGGTACTTGCTTTCTAAGTAGTGCTGGCCTTTGAGAGCCTCTTTAAACCAGCTAAGAGGACAGTCTTTAATTTTCCTACGTACTCTTTCATAGCTACCATTATCATAGCGAAAGAATTGCGGTAAATTCAACTTCGTATCGTTGAAGTAAGCTCTGTGCTTAAACCACCCAGCGTTAAACATATCGTGGGTTCGCTGCATCGCTTTCATGACTTCATCTTTGCCATGTTTTTTAATAGCGAGGCGAGTCTTTTCAATTCCTCGGGCTGTAACAATACTCATGATCTCTTTATGCTTAACGAATGGATAGCCCATTCGTTGCCAGTAAAGGAACACGATTTTGACGTCTTCGTTTGGAAATTTTATTGGCTGAGTTTTATTACGATGGGATTGTGCTGGTGTGTTTAACGGTTTGATGGGGGCGGGCCATTTTGGTAAGTCCTCGTGATGATTCTCCATATTCCTGATAATGCCGAGGAGATAAGCCACGGTAGTTTTTTTAGCTTTCCCTCTTCCCTTGGTGGCATTGACAAATTGGATTGCCGCCTTTTCATAGTACTTCTTTGTCGGCTTGTCTTTAACTGCATGCCATGATTTCCTGATTACTTCAGCTTGTTTTTTTGTGCATGGTAAAACGAAAATTGGTATCTTGTCTTCTTTCTCTTTCTTTGGCTTAACTTTCTCTTTCTTTGGCTTAACTTCCTTTTTCTTTTGTGATGGATTAGGATTATCTTGATGAGTATGACCCCGGAACATGCAAAAGACCTGGCGCTTTATTTTTCCGGAACCGAGCTTTGGGTGGCGTAAAACCAGGTTGACTCCCTTAGTTGTTCTAACTTTCATTATCTCTCTCCTCTTCCAGTGCAACCGTGACATTAGCGAGTTTACAAGTCTTGGAGCCCCAGAACTTCGGGAAGCAAGAATTGTTAGGAATAAGATTGGAAACGAAACCAGCACCGCAAGTGACTTCAACAGAGGCTGATTTTTGAATAACGCTGGCAGGGATTTTTGTCTTTGGCAATAACGGACATGGATTACAATGTGTAAAACCGTCTCTCTTGTAGGGCGAAAACAGCGATCTTTTTATTGTCATTTTTAACACCAGTTCCTTGCGTTCTTAAACGAGTTTGTTTTTAATCACGCTGAGCGAAGCGAAACACTACGCACCGAAAACCTTCGGTGCAATCTTTTTTTTCACGTAGTGAAAAAAATAGATTACTAATTGAACGAAGTTATTACGTAAGTAATAACGTAGTGAATGATTATTAAATAAGTGAACGTAGTGAACTTATTTAATAATTTAATATAAAGGAGAACCGTTTTACCAGTTTCCCAAAGTGATTGAGTCACGCCTGTAGATCCTTTTAAATCGTGTTACCATCAACTTTTAAACTCTTCTAACTCTTTATTGTATTATTCTAATCCTAATTTTCGTTTAAATTTAAACCAGACGGCGTCTGATTTTTCGCCCGTATTGTACGAGCCGGATGGTGGCTACTGCCATTTCATGAGTTTCTATTTTTCCTGTTAGGCAGGAAAGGCAAATACCGGATTTACAGATTCGTAGGTATCGCTTAAAGATGTCACAAGGTTCTTTACGACGTTTGACTACGTTATCAAACCATTGTGGATGACCCATGCTAACGAAGTACCTTTTTCCGCATAACTTACAATTTTTACCAGCAATTATTGCGCTCATATTGCGCTCATTTTCCTATCTCTTCTCGTGTGTTTAAAAAAGACCGCCAACGCCACTTGCTTTATGCGGAAAACGGTAGTGGTAGAAACTTGAAATGATGCCAACCATGTGGAAGGTTAGCACATTTGGAGGGTACAACCGTCGGCGGTCTTTTTTAAACACACGAGTCACTACCCCAAAATATCTTCCAATAAAGCGCCAACATCATATAACATTTTTTTGACCTTGACAAGGATTTTTATTTATAATAAAATCAAATACTAAAGCCAAGGTCGAGTTTTAACGACATTGCATCTTCGACGGGCATGGCTCCCGGATCGGGGATTTTGTGAAGAGTCACTACCTCCAACCTTCGCTTTATAATAGGTGCTAAAATAGGAGCGAGTAATTTGGCGGCATTACGTCCAGCGGCATCATTGTCGAAAATTATAAACAGATTTCTTATCTGTTTACGCTTTATTTCCAGTATTTGCCCAATGTTATGTTTTATGCCAAAGAAGCAGACAGCTCCGTCCCCCAGTTTCATAACATCCATGGGACCTTCGACTAGCATTGCGTCCCCACCCGTAGGCACACTGTCTATGTTGTACACGAGATGAGTACGGGCCACAATGGACTCGTACTCGGATGCCATCTTGTACGGTGGTTCTTGGTAGCCAGTGATATCACGAGCTGTAAAACTTACAAGACGACGGTTCATATATACAGGTATGACTATGCGAAATTTGTAGTTGCCAAGATTATAGACAGCACGGAGTTTGTGTTTTCGGATGGTTCGACGTGGAGGGAATCCTCTGGATCGTAGATATTCGAGATGTATTTTAGGAAAGTGGGTAGTGGACTCTTGGGGCAGAAGCACGGTAGAATTACCGCCACGAGGCGGCACTGATGAGGTCTCTACATTTAAAGGAGGCATGCCGTCTGCCCCAAGAGATTGTACGACCTGTTTGGCACGATGGTAGTCATAGTTAAACAGGTCGGTTAAGAGGCGCGTAATGTTGTGCGGACCACATCGCCAACATCGCACTTTTAGATTTCTAAAATTTATACCAAGATGATTGGATGCATCATCACAGTACGGGCATTGAACATTCACGTGACTTTTAGCTACATTTTTTCCACTTGTCCAGTACTGTATCCCTTCATCTTCGAGTAGTTCTATTATGTCCATTATTTCAGCCAACCTTTTTTCACATATACCGATACACGCAAAACAGAGTGTTCGGCGAGATATTTATAAGGGTCAAGGAAGTCTGTAATTTTAACAGTAGTTTTGTCGTCGGTTGTACGTAGCCCACGACCGGCAGCCTGAAGTACGGCTTTCTCTTCTTTCAGCCCGACAGCATTTATGATGTGGTTTAAAGAAGGGACATTGATGCCTTCCTTCCAAACTCGTGAACAGATGACTGCTTTCATTTTTCTGGATGTGAGTTGTTTCAGTGCCAACTGGCGCTTGTCTCTGATAGTGCTACCGTAAATAAATGGCACCCGCACACCTTTTAATTTTAACATCTTCTGTAGTAACTTGCCATGCTCCTGTCTTTCTATTATTGTGAGTACAGTTTCGCCATTGTTAATTGTTTGTATGATCTGATCTGTGATTAGCTTATTCCTTATTCTGTTTTTAACTACACCATGCTCGTAGTACTTTTTAAATCGGCCTTGGCATTTTTTATTCATCCTGATATCGTAGGGCACAGGAATTAAGTTTACTTCTGGTTTGGCGACAATGCCTGTTTCAATCCCCTCTTCAAGAGTCAACTCTGCGATCGTGGGGCCAAGCAAGCCTTCATTAACAAGAATCTGTTTTCGTTGTGTCGGCACCGTAGCCGTTAATCCATATCTTCTGGGAGCCAGGTTATGCTCGAGTATTTGCCCATACTGACTGTCCTTAGAGTTCACGTGGTGAGCTTCATCTACAATAATCATATCAAAGAAAACGGATAGCTCGCCGCCGTCTTTTTTCATAATATTGTAGTAACTCTTATCTATGGCTACAAGGATAGGATTCTCGCAGTTATATATTTTATCCCATAGGGTTTTGGAGCCACCGCCAAGCGCATATACATTTGGAAAGTATTTACATAAGGCAGTAACAGTTTGGAATAGTAAATCGGTTGTATGGCAAAGAAAGAGTACTCTTAATTGCGGGAACATAGAGATAATTCCGGCCGCAATAATAGTTTTACCGCTACCTGTAGGGAAGACTATTTTCCCTCTGTGCCGCCGTCTAACGGCTCTCAGGGCTCTTTTTTGATCCGGCCTGAAGGTTATACCCTTTAATTTTGGCATCGCCGTCCATGGTATAGACTCACGGTTGTCTACTATCTCAATATGGCGATTGTTCTTTTTGGCATATTTTATGACTCGTGGCATCAGACCAGATAAGAACGTACCTCCGGTTCCCCTGCGTCCAGTGATTAGATGACTTGTCTGTATAATCTGATCACGCCGACCGGTTTTCTTATTCCGTTTCCATACACTTGACTTGTATGCAAGTGCTGGCCTTATAATTGCGCGAGCATTGGCGTTGGCCTTGGCGTGGACGACATCAAGAATTGTTATAACTGGTTTGCCCATGTAGTGATTTCCTTAATCGTACGGTTGACTATGAACTTGCTTTGCCAAATTCTTGTGAAATACATGCGTATACTACGCTTGCTTAATATACCTTTATTTTTAGTAGAAAGCATATCATATAACTCGTCAGTTGCATATAAAATAGTTGTCAATATTTCCCTGGCCTCTTCGCTGAGTGCTTCCCACGATTGTTTTTTAATGAGTAACTTTTCAGGCGATGGAATATTTGATTGCAGATGGACAGTTAACTCATCCTCTTCATCATATGCATCACAAGGATCTACAGAGAACCAACATGAATTGGCGATTATCTGATATGCGTGGTAGTAATCAGCTTCGGTCAATTTCGCCATTTATTTGTTCCTCCTCTTAATGACTCTTTTCGGTGGTTTGGGTTTGCGTCGTTTAATGACTCGTTTCACTTTCTCTTTTATTTGGGATACTTCTCTACGTCTTATTTTTCTTTTGGGATTTGATCTACGTCTGATTTTTCTTTTGGGCTCCTTCGCCTCATCATCATCTTTACTTCTCTTCCGCTTTCGCCGCCTGATTTTAGACGGTGATTTTATTGGAGTTTGGTTGACGTAGTAGTCTGAAATAACATCGCTAATGCCTCGCTGGTATTGTCTGCAATCTGTTAAGCATCTTTCCCATGCTTTAAATCCCTTGCTGTTTCTGCGTCTATTAATACAGTTAAGTAGATGGAGGGAGCAGTTGTGGACGTCGCACCAGAATGATTCTTTTGGATTGAAGTAATCGCATGCAGCCGAGTCAAGTGTGACTTTGTTCCCAGATGCCAAGCATGTTCTTGTTATAGAAGGACTCTTTTTTTTATTAGAGTCACGTCCTTCCTCTTTTCTGATAACCTTTGCTTTATAGTAGTGATTGCAAAGGTTACAGCGGATGTTCTCCAGCATTTTGTAACCTCCTTTAAACGTAAAAAACCGAATATACATTACATTAAATAATTTAAAATAGCAAGGATTATTTCAACTCATTAAAAAAGCAAAGGTAGTAGATATGATATAGTCCAAGGACTCCATCATGTCTACATACACCTCCGCCCGAGCCAGTAGATAACGCTGACTCGGGCGGAATGTTGGATTATACGTCCAGTTTACGCTTCAACTCAAAGTCAGGGATTTGCTGAATCTTTTCCATCATCCCTTCTAACGTACTCCCCATTTTAGCACGGAAGTCTTCGTTGTTTTTGAGCCGTTCTGTGGATGTGCCCTTCATCTCTTTTTTCAATCGTGCCATGATCACTTTAAGTCTCGCTTGATCTACATGATCACGCCACAGATCATCCCATCTCCCTAGGAAACGTTCTATAGATGCCACAGTGCCACCGTTAACTTTCCCGGATTCGCACTGACCGGCGAGTTTCTCTACACGTTTGAAAAGCATGTTCCCAACCATGTCGACAGTCATGTCTTCCATCTGCTTTACCATGTCTCTTAACTTTTTGGTTTCGCGTCTGTAGACAGCAGGTGACAAGATTTGTGTACTCTTGTCTGGAACACTGATTTGAAAGAAGTTATGGTAGAAATAAAACTTCCTTCTCAGCTCGTCTTTTGTTGGGTAGTTCTTGGGATCATAGAAATCAGGATACTTCTTTTTAAAATCCTTTTTCATTTTGCCGTATTTATCACAGAGAACTTCAACTCTCTCATTATTCATCTGTTTGAACTCGATGAACTTTTCGTCAAGAGTGCTGATGTTTTCTTTCTTAACCCAGAATACGCTGTCGATAGGGAACGGCAATGAATTACGTTTGAGTAGACCCTTGGCGCTGCGCCGCACTGTAGCAAGGTCTTTAAGAACAGTACGATCTTCTATAAGATCCTGCATAGCACGGACAATGTCTTTTGGCACACTTTGTCCCAGCTTGTCTTTACTCAACCGCACGGAAGCATCCCATCTTCCCATTTTCAATTGACAAAGGACTCCTTCTTGAAGCTGATCTGGTGTCATAATAATCCTCCTTTGAAATAGAGTTGTAGTTATATAGGCTACCTCATCAGTGAGCAGAGCCTATCCTGCCCAGACTCCCCGAGGGGAGTTTCGGAGTCAAATAAAATCGCAACCAAGTTGAATTAGATCAGAAATTGTTACTCGTTCTATATCTTCTTGTGGGATAGCGTTAATGATGTTCACGTTCCACTGTAGCTTGTCTACCGTGAAAACGCGAGGATTCTGGATGAGGGCATTAACAGCGACTTGGCGATGTTCCGGTGAAGTCCATGCTTTACCACTTTCCAGACCCAGGTCTACGAACTTGTCTGTTAAGTACATAATAAATCCTCCTTTGTAGTTGTAGTTATATAGGCTACCTCATCAGCGTAGCTTGCCTAAGGCTACGGAATCCCCGCAGTGCGGGGAGTTTCGGATTTAATCAATGAACATTAGCCTGTCCAATCCTTCTTCGCTGGCCAGGATCATGCAGATTTTTGCACCTTTCCTCCGGGCGAGCTTATTGACTATACCTTTTATTTTCGCTTTGGCCCGTCTTTCGGGCAAGTCAAAAAGATCCATAAGCATTTCTACAAGCTCGTCGAAGGTGGCACCGTCGCCCTCCATGTACTCCACTATCGCCGCCGGAGGCATATCTTTTTTCATGCCAAACCGATTTAAATCCTCAGCGGCAGGCTTCTTACGACGCCTGATTTTGCGCTTTGGCTTTTCGGCTTCGGGCTTTTCGCGACGTTTGATTTTACGAGTTGACTTTTCATTTTCAGCGGCAGGCTTCTTACGACGCCGAATAACTCGCTTTTCGGCTTTCTTTTCTTTCGGTGGCCTGCGCCGGATAACTCGCTTCGGCTTTTCAGCCTTCTTTTTTTGCCACTTTTTGCCATCGTAGACCATAGGGACTCCATTTAAGTCGAGCTCATCGCCCTTCTCAAATTTTCGTGTTGTAGTCTTCGGTTCCCTGCGACGCGTTTTCTTTTTGGGCTGGTCCACATCCAGGATGCCTTTGGGTGGAGTTATGTCGGCCTTTTCATAAGCCTCTTTTAATGCTTTACGTAAGGCTCCAACAAATCCAGCAGGTACAGGATCTTCAGCATTTTGCCACCTGATTTCAATGTCGTTCATGCCGGCAACAGCATTGTCAACTACCTCGCCCGGAAGGCTTTCAAAGAATTTCCGTTTGGATGGACGGTGATAAATGCTGAACTTGTCGCCCTTGGTTTTTTGGGAAACAAAGTCGTACTCTTCCACTTTCCTGACCTTGGGCTTTGGCTCGGCTTTGGGCTTCGGTTTGGGCTTGGGCTCAGGTTTGGGCTCAGGCTTCTTGTCAGCTTTGGCCGCCATGGTGGGCAATCCCGTAACTGGCTGAGCATCCTTTACTACCTTGTACCGTTTGCATTTAGCACAGGATACCATTGATGGTGTGGCTTCTTTGTCCACAACCAAGCCAGTCAACTTGCGTCTGTCGCAGAGACCCAGGCGACCATCTAAAATAGCATGCACGACGGAGCCTTTCGGCGACTTGCCATAACCAATGACTTCATTACTCATAGTAGCTACCTCCTTGTTAGGGTTACACATCAAGCCTACGTTTGCCATTTGCTTTGATCGGCTTGAGATTTTCAGCCGAGAGACATCGGCCTTTGGCCCAATTCCTAAGACCCGTGATCTCTTCGCCTTTCGTTATGATTTGCGGGATAATGAACTCCCTTGCTTCCATTAAACTTTTCCCACGCATGTCAGCGAGGTTAACGAGTGCTTCAATTTCACCACCCGTAAAGTCCTTTGTATCAGGGATTTCTCCGTCAAGCAGCGCGGGATTCATCTTATTGCAGTAGTACTCTAAAATCTTGGAGCAAACTGGTTTAGATGGCAGGTCCACGAAAAATGGAGTCGTGTCCCATCGTCCCGGTCGAAGGTATGGAGAAGGTATGCCTTCGAAACTATTCGCCGTCCCCGAGATATATACTCCCGGAGGCCTGTTCTGGAAGAAGTCAAGCCAAGCACCTGTGGCCCGTTTGGTAGTACCACTGTCTAAATCACCGGTACTGCCGGCCCCAGCAAACTGTTTTTCAAATTCGTCAAACAGAGCGTATACTGGTGCCGCCGAACGGATAATTTCCTGGACGGTTCTAATGTTCTGGTCGGTCTCTCCTTGGTACTTACTGAACAGGGAGCCCATGTCGATTATCAGCCCGAAGAGATTCAACTCGCCGACGATTGCCTTCTGTAGTACTGTCTTGCCACATCCACCTGGGCCGATGAGCATGTTGCCCTTGGCCTTGGCCTTATCGATTGACTCGATTACATGTTTCTTATAACGATCGTAACCGACAATATCTTTAAAGGTGTAGGTAGGTGGAATGACTTCAACGAACCCAGTTTTCTTAATGGCCATCGCACGGTAGTCGTTTATAACTTGGACATCATAGGCACCCTTTTCAACCACTGATAGCGCCAGAACTTGCTCCAGTTCCGTCCGGGTCAGGCTTTTACAGGCGTTTAAAATAGGCTTGGCCGCCTTACCCCTTGGAACCTTATAACTTTCCGGTGCCGAGTGATCCATAACTTGGATAACTTCATCTTCTTTCGGCAACGGCATGTCCATGACTACAAAGTCTTTGGAC
>Ga0316194_10002428_pt1 | contig 13003 bp, 11 predicted proteins | sample CroRivsedime1_MG_FD_204936 | JGI IMG/M metagenome (GOLD analysis project Ga0316194, IMG submission 204936) | Coastal sediment microbial communities from Maine, United States - Cross River sediment 1 | ecosystem: Environmental > Aquatic > Marine > Coastal > Sediment | place: USA: Maine...
TGAGAGATGAGAAACTGGGGAGCATTAGATCGGTATCTCAGCTTTGAAATCACACAGGCTAGGATGAAGATATGATAGGGAGATGTTAACTATTTACGGATGCTCTAGACTCAACATATATAGCAGAGATTTTTATGTTAGATTCTGGTGGTGCAATTACGATATGTAGTAGCAGCATTTTGAAGGGTAGAGTGTGGGGTATGACATGTAACCTATTCATTGAGTTTTAGGAAAAAATGTAAAAAAGATCTATTCACAGTCTTGCCGAACTATCAGAATGTGACAAAGACGCTAAACCTCAAAGCGAGTAGAAAAGAGAAGGCAGGGTGTACTCCTCCCTGCCTTTCCCGAGGATATTCAACTCAATTTACGCGTTGAGTATTAACTCCCTCTTGGGGTAATGTCGATGACCTTGATCTCCTGCTCACCTATGAATGTGTCACCATCAGTGGTGTATCCATTCAACACGAGCACATTGTAGCCGTCTATTATTAACCCGTCTAAGGTCTTTATCTCATCCATCACGAATTTGGCAACAAAGTTGCCCCGTGTATCTGCCTTCCACCATTGGATTGCAACACCATTGAGATATACGCTCGCTCCATCCACTGCACTGTAGGCAATATCCGTATGAACCGTGACAATTACGCCTTGACTCTGTATGTTTAGGACGTTCGGCGCAACATCGATCTGAATCGGAATTTCAGCGCTGAGCGCGGCAGCAGGATAGAGAAGCCAACACAGTGTAACAGCGAGAACACAACCAAGAACCAAACTCATACGTGATAGTTTCATAAATACAACCCCCGTCTCTCATTTTTCGCGTTAGATTAGACCAGCCAGAATTAACCAACAGCTTTAATTGTGATTTCTCCCTCCTTTCTGCTCTATGGCAAATAGATTTGATTGGACCTAACAAATCAGCACATCGGGATCGTTCGTTTCACATTTTGAATCGGTGAGCTATATCATATACGTGGTCGTTGATGTTTTGGTCACAACGTTTTTGCAGGCATGTCTGATTCTCTGTTCTAGAGATCACAACTTTACCCAACGACCAAACCGAAAAATGCTTGATCCCAAGAAATATTGTGACCAAAAGCTTCATTGCCACGTATATATTATGTGGTAAACTCCTTTCCCTCAGGGCCAAATTTTCAACCGGGTGGGTTGAGATAGCTGCCAATGAACAGTGAGTAACACTAGCGACCAGTTGGTTTTCTCCATGGACGGTAACGACGAACAGAACTGTATTGACAGGGTCTTACGGGGAGAGGTGAACGCTTTCGGCACTCTGGTGGAGCGCTACCAGAAGCCCATTTTCAACCTCATGTACCGGATGGCGGGCTCGTCCGACACGGCGGCCGACCTTACCCAGGAAACCTTCATCAGAGCTTACCAAAAACTGGAGCGCTTTCACCCGGGCAAGAGATTCTTCCCCTGGCTCTACTCCATTGGGTTGAACCTTGCCAGAGACTCTGCCCGGAAAAAAACCTGGAACCCTGAATCAGCGTCCACACTGAACCCTGAATCACTTTCAGGCTGCAACTCCCCTGGCGAACAGCACGACCGTATGTGCGAGAGCCTGGAGTTCCTTCGGCTGGAGAAAGCGCTGGACGAGCTTCCCGTCAACTACCGGGAGGCCCTGATTCTCCGCTACCATGATGAGTGTTCTATGCGTGAAATTGCTGCAGCCCTGAATCTTTCTGTGAGTGCAGCCAAAATGCGCGTGCACCGGGGCCTGGATATGTTACGGGAGCAATATAAAGGAGGAACCCATGAGCCGCAAAAAAGATCCTTCTGATCAACCTTTCCGCGACTCATCTGCCAAGGTGGAAAACACCGCGTACGAGAACAACGAGAACCAAGATCTTCTCGCCCTGAAACGTTTGATTTACCGCATGCCGGACAGGGAAGCCCCGGCCGGGTTGACCGAATCCATCCTCAGCTCGCTGGAGCCCAAAACCGTGCCGGGCTGGGTACGAATCTACCGCTGGGCCCTCAGGCCCCGCACAGTCACCTTTCAGCCCCTAAAGCTGGTTCCCGCTGCCATGGTTCTCGTTCTGGGACTGGCCATTGCTTTTCAGTTCGGCCCGTGGCGAAAAGACCCAGGTTCCATGGATCCTCGCCAGGCGAGCCTCATTCCCGTGACCTTTACCCTCAGCTCCCCGGAAGCTGAATCAGTGAGCTTGATCGGCTCCTTCAACCAGTGGAATCCTGCCGGCCACAAAATGCAGCAGCTTGGTGACCGAAACACCTGGGCGCTCGAGATCCGGCTGCCCGAAGGACGCCACGAATATGCCTTTCTGGTGGACGGCAAGATGGTGGTGCCCGACCAAAGCTCCCCCTTTTACCAGAGTGACGGTTTTGGCAACAGAAACTCCGTACTTTTTGTAAGTAGAGATGAACCGACAAATATTTAGAAATAACTGCACTCTTTTGTTCGCTGCTTTCCTGGTTGTTGCTTCAGTTTCACTTTCCTATGGGCAAGGGCAACCAGCGGACCAAAGTGTCACTGCCTCGATCCGGGCGGCGCGCACCGCAGGGGTATCTGAAACCGTTCTCAACCGGCTGATGAGCCTGGCCGCCGATCACCGTCTTGAAGACGATGGTGTGGTGCGTTTGCTCAACTTTTTTCAGACGGTCCAGACAGAGGACCTGCCCATTGACCCCTTTATGGGAAAGATAGAAGAGGGACTGGCAAAACAAATACCCTTGGATACCATAGCCGCTGTGCTGGGTAAGAAGCTCGAGGACTACCGCTTCGTCAGAAGAGTCCTGACGATAAAAACCGAAGAGCAAGAGATCTCCCACCAGGACTTGAGCCGGATGGTCGGCAGTCTCGATGGCGGGATCACTAGGGAGGAGTTGGCGCGGTTCATCCAGGAAGCATCCGCACAGGATCTGTCCATGCTGGCCAGGGCAACCGAGATCCTGGCACTTCTGAAACAGGTGCGGTTCAACGAGTCCCTGACCCGGGAAATCCTTTTCACCGGGCTACGCAACAACAGTCTGACTCAATCTTGGGATTACCTCGCCAGGGTTGTCGCCACAGCCAAAAGGCGGCAGATATCAGATGACGAAATCGCCAGAGCAGCGCGACAAGCTCTGGAGGCGAACCAACCATTCGGAGATTTTATGGCGGCCCTCGGCTTCACTCCTCGCGATCTCCGACACGGCCCGGCTGTAGGGCGGTCGGCAGAAAGGAATCAGTGACTTTGAGATTCAAGCCTCTTTTGTTTATCTTGGACAGTGTAAAAGCGACCTAACAGGATAGATTTATTCCGAAACGGGAAATAAATATGGACATAAAAAGATGGTTACTGCTCTTGAGCCTGATGCTGTGGATCCCCGGTTGCATGTCTCTAAAAGGTGATCGACTCCTGAAGAACGAACAGTATCAAGATGGTCTAGCCACTTTTACAGGGATCGTCCACGAAGAACCGCAGAATCCCGAAGCGCAGTATTACCTAGGCCGTTTCTATCTCGCCCTGGAAAGGCCCGAGGAGGCACTCCCCCATCTCAAGCAGGCTGTAAAGGGCGACCCTGCAAAAGCTGACTACCACTTCTGGCTGGGGGTGGCATACTGGGCGATCAGAGATTTTGATCTTGAAAGGAAGAGCTATCTCCAGGCGCTTGCCAAAGACCCCAAACATGTGCCGGCGCGACTCTATCTGGCACATAACTTCCTGGACAGCGGTGAATGGCAAGAGGCGCTGGATAACTACGACCTGCTGCTACGACGAGAACCCTACAACCCTGAAGCGCTCTACAACAGAGCACTGGCTCTCAAGGAACTCCACCGACCCAAAGAAGAAGCCAGGGCCTTTAAGAGATACCTGCAGTACTACCAGGAGGGAAAGTGGGCTCTTAGAGCTGTTGACCATCTGAATCGACTGGGCAAGTTCAGCTATCGCAATTTTACCATCGGTTACCGCCGGGTCACCCTGGAGCACATTCCTTTCCCCCCGGGATCAGCGAAATTGCTCTCCCAGGGCAAGCCCTCTCTTCAGGTCCTGGGCACGATTTTGAGCATCAACGACAAGATTTGGTTGGAGGTCGTTTGTTACAAAAATGGTGACCCCTCCCTAGCGACAGCCAGAGCTAAGGCGGTCAGAGATTACCTCCTGCAGGAATATCCACGGCTAAAACCCTCTAGGATCGGGGTCCGAGGAATAGGTCGTACAGAAAGAATAAAAACAGGTAGCAAAGTGTACTTGTTGGACGATTCCACCACCTTCATCACCACCAGAAAATAGTTCAGCAGTGCCGATGTTTTTTTGTGACCTTATCGCCTGCAACCTCGTATATCCGGGTAAATGGAAGGGTCAACAAATCGACCTAACGGAGTGAGAGGAGCTTATTATGAAAACCGCAGCACTTATGAAACGAGCGTTAGAGTTTTGTGCACTGCTTCTTTTTAGTTTGACCATAATGTTTTCTACCGGGAACATAGCACAGGCGCAGGGGGATGCATCTGCCGTCCCTGAATTGGAAGCGGCACACAACAGGGTCCAGGAAGCGACCATGGCTATGAAGCAAGCAGAAGATCAGAACAATATCCAGGCCATGGAACGGGCTCGCAATAATTACAACAAGACAAATCAGAATATGGTGCACAACCTTGCCCGGGTTGCGGGCGTCAGGACGGAGGATGTCACCAGTATGCAAAGAGCCGGCATGGGCTGGGAGCAGATCGCTCAGGAACTGGGACTGGAGCCTGAACATCTCGGTAAGCAATGGAGCCAGACAACCACTCCGGACAGGCTCAACGTGCAGGACCGGACGCGTGACAGAGACCGTGACAGGGATCGAGACTTCTCCCAGCAGGATTCCACCGAACCGGAACGCACCCGGGAGAGAGAGAGGACCAGAGAAAGACTGGACCAGGAGACCCCCCAGGAGGAAGGGCTCATGGTCAGAGAACGCACGCGGCAGAGAAACAGAGAACTCAGTGAAGCCACCTCGCGGAATATGAAGAACGCAGGTGCCACAAAGCATGGTATGGCCATGGTTGGCTCAGGCAGCAAAGGCATGGGGCTCGGCAAGGCGAAGGGTGCCATGTCGGCAGGAAATTCCCAGGGCTCCGGTGGCCATGGTGGTAGCGGTTCCGGCGGGAGTGGCGGATCCGGCGGCGGCGGAAACGGTGGTGGCGGCGGAAACGGTGGTGGCGGCGGAAACGGTGGTGGCGGTGGAAACGGTGGCGGCGGCGGAAACGGTGGCGGTGGAAACGGCGGCGGCCGTTAGATTTCGCCACACTAATAACTAAAATCGAGAAAGAGGGCCTTACAGAGGCCCTTTTTTTATGAATGGTTATTTTTTAGTAGGACTTGAAGGTGGCAACATCTGGAACCTGCTGCCAGCTGTGAACTACCTCCAGGATAAGGTGATTATAACGATTGTCCGTGATTTAACATCTCTTGCCAAGATGTGAACTTTCATAAAAGTTTAGGTATGATTTGCATATCTCAAATTTTCGGAGACATCCAAGACTTCAAATAGATAGCAGAGAGTGCAACTTGCAATCTGACTTTATGAGACACAATTCTTGGTGCTTAATGAGCCTTCGTTCATATTGATTACGATAACTATGGATAGTAGTTGATTGTCAAAAATATGAAAATGCGATGCAGATATACTCGTTCAAACTCGCAGATTACAAAGGCAACTCAGCTAAAATTTCCAGATCAGGTTCAACGCGACGAAGTGAATATGATTCGGATCGTAATCGCCCTTTAGATCCCCATTGAGTGGTCCGCCTTCCTGCTCGATCTTTGCCTTTCCGAGATCCGCGTACTCATAGGCAGCGCCCACGGTTATGTTTTCGTTCCAATCGTACTGCAGGCCTGCTGCGTAACGTATCTGCCGGTCGAGTGCCAGATCCGGGGTGTTGTCCTCAGGGTCGTCCACAGGATCGGTATCATAGGCAAAGCCGATAGAGAGAAGCCACGGCTCCGCAATCCGGTACTGGCCCCCAATAGCGACGTGCCAGGTATCATCGTAATTACGGTCCTGGGTAAATTTCGTTGAGGTTGAAGACCGCACCGTAATGTCACTCTTTCCAAACTCGCTCCAGTCTTGCCAGCCGACATTGGCCACTACTACCAGTTTGTCAGTGAGCTCGTGGTAACCACTCAGCATGACCGCTTGAGGAAGGTTCATATCCATATCTATCTTGCTCCCCGTCAAGCCTGAGGCGTCTAATGCAGCAGACAGCGTTGGTCCCACACCTTTCAAGTTCGCCACGTCTTTAAATTCAATGTCAACCTCTGATCGATAGGTAATGCCAAACCGTGTTCCTATTCTCGGCTCCATGAGGACGCCCAAATTGAAGCCATAGCCAACGTCATCATCCTCGAATTTTATGCGACCATCAGGAAAAGTAGGGTCACCTTCGGCCACAGCGTTATTTATCGCCGCCTTCTGCTCAAGCTTTGCATAAAGAATGGTAACGCCTCCACCAATAGACAGCCAGTCGTTTATTCGGTAGCCAATTCCCGGGTTGAACCCGAGCGTAACAAGTTCGGCATCCTGGACATAATAGCGGCCGGCCCAGTCGTCGTCGTAATCCACACCAAGACCAAAATAGGAACCGGCACTTATGCCGAGTTTCAGATTCTCGGTCAGACTGTGCACATAGTTGAGACTGCCGGCCGGAATAAAATCACCGGAGTCACCACCATCTCCGCCTGAAAAAGTGGTTGAATCGCTGTCAAATTCCGACTTAAAGAATAGGCCCTGGAGCCCTGCAAGCATTTGTGAGCGTTCCAGGCGGGTCATCCCGGCGGGGTTGGCCGTCGCTGTGGAGGCGTCGTTTGCCAGAGCTGCCCGACCTGCGGCAGCCGTGCCCAAATCGGGTGTTCCCATTTCATACAGCCAGAGCCCTCCTCCCCAGGCCGATGTGGCGAATAGGCTTGTACACAGCGCCACGACATAGAAATATCGTTTCAATGAACTCATCTCATTTATTCCTCTTTAGCGACAAGTTCTTACGGATGGCCATGTGCATCTACATAATTATTATCGGTCAGCTTGGTTTCATGTGTTCCGGCAGCATTTTTGACAAAACAGCTTACCTGCTCATTTCGGTGGTTTATATGGATCCGGCGTGCCAAGCTGAATCGGAGGTTCCTCTACAAGGGTCTTCTGAAACTCGATGATCTTCTTGAACATCACTGGGAGCACCCAAGTAGCTTCCGACGCCATGTTGTACTCTTCTTTAGGATCTGTGATAAGGTTGTAAACCCGCGGTACGTTGAGCCTCATTGGCTCACTGTTCATGTTTTCCAGTTCGAAAAGGTGCATCTTCCAGTTGCGCCACTTGTACCCGTAGACATCGTCGTTGTTGTAGATAATAAAACCCTCGAGGTTAGACTTCTCCTGCTTGCCCGTGAAAAAAGCGAGCTGGTCGACGCCGTCTATGATGCGGTCGTTGGGTACTTTGTAGCCCGCGATTTTCCCCAGTGTGGGTAACAAATCGACGACATGGACGATCTCATTGCTGACGCTACCCGCGGGAATTTTGCCCGGCCATCGGATCAAGAAAGGCGCGCGCATTGATCCCTCCCAGGCGGTAAAATAATTACCTCGCCAGGGACCAGCTGTGCCGTGCCACGGGTAGAAGTATTCCGGACCATTGTCACTAAGCCAGATGACTACCGTGTTATCGCGGATTTTCAGTTTGTCGATAGCATCGAGAATCTGGCCGGCCCGGTAATCAATCTCTGCGAGAACATCAGCATAATGTCCATTCCCGGTTTTTCCATTGAAATCGGGATGCGGCAATGTGGGAAGGTGCGGTTGGGTGTATGGAACAAAGCAAAAGAAGGGCTTCTTTTCCTTGACATTTCGTTCCATAAAGTCAATGGCTCGCTCGTTCAACTCAGCGTCAATCTCACGACGGGAGGCGATATCGTATGGTTTTACGTCGCGGGGCATCTCACCCTTGCGGGCCTCCGCGATCATGGGTTTTGTTCCGACCTCCGGATCGTACTGGAACTGGGAGCTATACTCTGCTTCATCGGTCGTATTGGCAACGCCATACCACTCATCAAAACCTTGGTCTGTCGGAAAGCGTCCGGGAACATCACCAATATGCCATTTGCCGAACATTCCGGTGGCATAACCCGCTTCAGACATGAGCTCGGCGATAGTCACCTCCCAGTTAGTCAGGCCGTAGAGCATGCCCCAGACTACTTTCGTAGTTCCGGAGCGGATGGGCCGTCGACCGGTCATGAAAGCAGACCGGGTTGGCGTGCACTGGGGCTCCACGTTGAAGTTCAGCAGTCGCATCCCTTCGCGTGCGAGTTTGTCGAGGCGCGGCGTGGGCGCTCCGCGTAGCTCGCCACCGCCGTAAACGCCCAGTTCACCCCAGCCGAGGTTGTCGACCATCATGACAACGACGTTGGGTTTCTTTGTAGTACCTGCCGATGTTGTCCCAAATGTCACGACCAGCAGAAAAATGACCAATACGAAAAACGATCCTTTCACCAGCTTCATTTGTCTTCTCCTGTCTTCAAAAACAGAATTAAACGATCTTATTATTTGAAACTGCAATATTGCTTATTGATTGTTTTCAAGATCCCGGAGTTTCGCCGCTACCCGGAAACGGTCCCGTTCTGCCATTCCTTTTGTAGATAATGCATTATTCAGCAATTGAATCGCTTCGGCTTTTTTGTCCTGACGTTCACGAATATCTGCCAGCAACAAATAAGAATCAGCATACTGCGGCCAGCTTTGGATCGTAAACTCCAGCGTGAAGCTGGCGCGATCGAAATCTTTGTTTTGATGAAGATAGAAAGCCAAGGTGTAGGCGTATTTAGGATTGGGACTTAATTCGAGTGCCTTAAGCAGCTGGTCGATAGCTTCGCCGGGTCGTCGGTCCTCGGCCAGGATCACGCCCAGGTTAAAGGCCGCTTCGTGCATCTTGGGATCGGCCTTCAGTGCCGTTCGAAGATGGGCTTCCGCTTCAGCCATTTCCTTCTGCTCTGCTTTCAAAAGCCCCATGTTGAAATTGGCGGCAGCACTTTTGGGAGACACGTCCAGGGCTCTTTTTAAGAATCCTTCGGCCTCCGTGTTTTCCCCGGCCTGCGCATGGGCCATGGCAGCATTGACCATCGGCATGACTGCACGGGGTTCCAACTTCAGGGCCGTATCATAGGCTGCTAAGGCTGACGGAACATCACCGCTATCCAGGTGGAAATTGCCCAGATTGTAATGAGAGGTCCATTGGTCCGGACGGGTTTTCATGGCAGAGAGATACTCTTGCGTTGCTTTGTTCAGGGAATTCCGGTCTTCATTTCTGAGTTCAAACCGTGGATACCCGGCCAACGCCGCCGCTGCTTTGATTCTCACCAATCGGACATCGTCATCGGTGGCATCCAACAAAATCTCACTGGTCTGTTTAGAAGGAATCCGGCCGAGAGATTCTATGGCACTGGAGCGAACCAGCGGAGAAGGATCTTTTGCGGCATCCATGATGACCGGCCACACGGCTGGATCAGGGCAGGCCCTCAACAGGCGGATGAGTGACGTAGAAAAAACCGCGTCCCGGTCCTTACTCTTGATGTAAGCCAGCATCTCGGAAAGCCTGGTCCAGTCTTCTTTGCGGGCAGCATCGATCAATTCCGCCCGTTGCATCAAGGGGGCTTGGTAGTCCCGTTTTCGCCACTTCCTGACCCATTCATCTGCCCATGCTGCGTCTTTGTCTTCATGGCAGTGGTTGCAGGCGTTGGGCGACTCAAAAGCCATGGTAGCTACTGGTGTAGGAGGTAGCATGGAATGATCAGTCCGGTTCATCCTGGCAAAGGTTGTCATGGGCATGTGGCAGGTGATGCATTGATTGCCCGGACTATTTTTCTTGTGGAACGTATGTGCCACGGAGTTCTCTACCCGCTCCTGATGGCATGGCGTACAGGACTGGTTGGGGTTATCTTTGTGCCTGTATCGTCCACTGGAGGTGTGACAATGCAAACAGTTCAGTTTGCCGGATTGTACACAAGGGCTCAATAGCCAGGTGGTTAGTGTGTAATTCTCACCCAGATCCCGGGCATCGGGATAATAGTCGACGCTTTCCAAGGTCACCAAGTCGAAATGGTCGAAGAACCGATCTCCTGGCATGAATCCCTCGGTCAGGGGCATGGCTTTGGCATGGCAGGTGGCACATGAGTCATTATTCTGAGCCACTGTAAAGGACCTGCCGCCTCTGATGGTCTTCAGGTCTCTTGGAATAGTTCCCTTCGGTGCTTGTTGACAGACCCGTATGTGTTCGTCACAGGGGCCATGGCAAGTCTCACAGTTGATGCCAGGCTCAGCCCACTGCGTATGGTAGGTGTCTGTGCCGAGGTCATAGTTGGTATCCAGCTGGCTTACATGACAATTATAACAAGCCGTATTAAAGGTGTAGGGCCAGTCTGTCCAGTGAACCGGTTCATCGGGTTCCAAGCCGGGAAAGTGGCGTACCCCGCTTTTAGCCGTGTCGAACCACTTCTTTTCATTTACGTCGTAGGCAACCGGCAGGGTCTGGAGGCGCCCCCGTTCCATGGGCGTTAAAAAATAGAAGACGTTCTTGCCGCCCAGCACATGGGCAATGGGGTATTCCTTATCTCCTTCAGGTCCACGTTCTCGTACTACCCCGGAGGTAAGGTCTGCCCGATAACTGTATTTTCCAACAGAGGTCTCTTGGGTCTGAGGGGTCAGCCGTGATTGGGCGAGTTCCGCTGAAAAGGGCTGCATGGCCTTGGCGTGGCGAGAGGGTGACCAAAGCTTGTAGAATTTTTCGTGGCACTCCCGGCAGCTTGTCGTGCCTGAATACCCCTTATCCTGCTTACTGGATGGCGATTCGGCTGCAAGAACAAGGCTGAAGGCCAAATTGACGATCCCCACAGAGAGCCCAAAACAAACGAAGAAGGCCAGCGCCAATGATCTTTTCATAAAAAAGGATATTGGAAATGTTGAGAGACTCTTTTTGTTCATGCAAAAGAAGTTTGTCAATATCAAAATGTTTTGAGAACATTTCATGGGATAATAACGAAAAACAGGCGCGCTTTTCGCGTTTGTACCAGAAAAAAAACGATAATTCAATTCATTTCACCAATGCCACCTTAATGTCATGCCGGTGATATGACTCTGAAATCGCGTTTCACCCTAAACGAAGATGCCTTCAAATACAGAAAAACCCGCCTTGCTTACCCGAAAGCACCCTATTTCCCCCAAATCATTAAGGGACATATGTTCATCTCCACGAGCCTCAACTACTCTGAAAGTACACATTACACCCCTTAATTTACACTTTAGGCTTCTGGGGCCTCGGCACAAAATGCTGAGGTAAAACTCTCTAGGTAGGGACTCAACATATCTTGCCAAGATGTGAACTTTCATAAAAGTTTAGATATGATATGCGTATGGCAAGTTTTCTAAGACATCCAGTACTTCACATCTATAGCAGTGATGTGAAGCAGGTGTTACGTTTAGAGGTATACATAATCTAGTATTGTAACAAGCTCTAATTTTGCAGAATTGGCGAGTGAATCAGAAGCGAACCCTTAATCTGAATCTGGAAATGACCTCCTCTAAACGGTGCCTTCCACTCGCTGTCGTTCTTCATCAAAATCGAATCCTCGCCAAATCCCGACTGACTCCAGAATAGAGTCTTGAGGGTGAAACTGGCGGAATATTTTGTAGTAATAGGCAGCTTCGCGACTATTGATTATTGCTTTGGGATTTTCCTCCTTGATCCGTCGATATTCCCCATCGCTCATTTCTCTCTCGGCCAGCCGCTCTCCCAGGCTCTCACATCCGGCCCCCTGCGTATATTGAACCTTGTAACGCCAGAGGATTTCGTCTGGGATGCAATCAGTACTCTCAAAAGCCTTTCGCAAAATCCACTTCTCTATGCGGTCTCCTTTGTAGTCCCGAATCTTCAAATCAGGGGGTATTTTCATGGCGAGATCAATCATAGCAACATCCAAAAAGGGAACACGCAGTTCCAGGCTGAAGTACATGCCGATCCGGTCGGCCCTTTGCAGATTGATGTTGTGTAGGCTACAGAGATTGCGCCGAACCTCCTGGTTCACCTGATCCAAAGGCAAGCGTTTCATGTAGTGGTAGCCCGCAAAGATCTCATCCGCCCCTTCGCCGGTGAGTACCACGGTCACATGATCGCCGGCTAGTTTGCAGGTGAAGTAGCAGGGAACTGCACAGCGCACCAGGGATGGATCATAGCTCTCCAACTTTTGGATCACCCCGGGTAAAGCCTCGTAATACTCCTCCTCGGTAAAGATCAGTTCATGGTGGGTGGAGCCGATGTGTTCGGCGGCAATGCGACCAGCCTTAAGGTCGTCGCTAGGTTCACCTTTCTCATCCCTCATCCCAACCGCAAAGGTGTGCAGGTGAGGGATTTCCTCGGCTGCAATGGCAGCTACCAGACTGCTATCCAGGCCACCGCTGCAGAATGAACCGACGTGGATTTCTTTGTCCGAAAGAAGCCGCTTCTTCACCGCGTGGGTAAAGGTTTCCCGAATTAGGTACGAGGCCTCCTCGACGTCAGTAATGGGATGCTCCTGAGCTTCGGGAACGCTGTAATATTTAACGAATCCTTCCTTCGGGGTGTAATAGTGGCCTGCCGGAAATTCATAGACTAATTTGACACCGGCCAGGGACATGGCACCCAACTCAGAGGCAAAGTAGAGTTTGTTGCCTACATAGCCGTAATAAAGTGGCTTGATTCCAATGGGATCGCGGGCCAACATAAAACTGTCGCGGTCAAAGATGGCAAAGGCAAACATCCCATCTAGCTCTTTGACGCATTCTGGTCCCTTTTCTTGGTACAGGTGAAGGACGGATTCTGAATCCGAAAACGTCTTGAAGCGATATTTGGAGACTAGCTTGTCTCTGAGTTGGCGGAAATTATAGATTTCTCCATTACAGATAATTCCCGTCTTGCCCCCGTTTGCCAGAATTGGTTGATGGCCTCCCGACACGTCAACAATTGATAGCCGCGTAT
>Ga0316194_10002429_pt1 | contig 13003 bp, 9 predicted proteins | sample CroRivsedime1_MG_FD_204936 | JGI IMG/M metagenome (GOLD analysis project Ga0316194, IMG submission 204936) | Coastal sediment microbial communities from Maine, United States - Cross River sediment 1 | ecosystem: Environmental > Aquatic > Marine > Coastal > Sediment | place: USA: Maine...
CTACTTCCGCATGCACGGCAGAAATGATTGCCGCCACCAGGTCATATTCAGCACGACCGGCAATCAACGGAATCATGACCTCCGGGATCGGCGCCGTACCGGTTTTGCCGGTTGCCTCGACCACGGCCTCAAAAATCGCCCGTGCCTGCATTTCGGCGATTTCCGGATAGGTGACAGCCAGCCGGCAACCGCGATGGCCCAGCATCGGGTTGAATTCGTCCAGTTCGGCAACCCGGGCCCGCAGGACTTCCGGATCTATGTCCATATTGCCGGCGACTTCGAGAATTTCCTCCTCGCCGTGCGGCAGAAATTCATGCAATGGCGGATCCAGCAGGCGAATGGTCACCGGCAGGCCGGCCATGATCTCAAACAGCTCGACAAAGTCGGCGCGCTGCATGGGCAGCAGTTTGGCAAGCGCAGTACGGCGCTGGGTATCGGTATCTGCCACGATCATTTCACGTACTGCGGCAATGCGCTCATTTTCAAAGAACATGTGCTCGGTACGGCACAGACCAATGCCCTCGGCGCCAAATTCGCGGGCCATGCGGGCGTCGGTCGGCGTATCGGCATTGGCGCGAATGCCCAACCGGCGGATGTCATCCGCCCAGTTCATGATATGGCCAAAATCACCGGACAATTCCGGCTTGATGGTGGGGATTTCGCCCCGCATAACCTGGCCGGACGCGCCATCAATGGTGATGATTTCGCCGGCCTGAACGGTTTGTCCCATGACGGTGAATTTCTGTTCGTCATAATTGACATGAATGGCACCGGCGCCCGACACACACGGCTTGCCCATGCCGCGCGCCACTACCGCTGCATGCGAGGTCATGCCGCCACGCGTCGTCAGGATGCCTTCTGCGGCGTGCATGCCGTGAATGTCTTCGGGGCTGGTTTCAATGCGCACCAGGATAACGCGGCGGCCTTGCGCCCTTGCCTGTTCAGCCTCGTCACTGTCGAACACCACCTCACCGCAGGCAGCGCCCGGAGATGCCGGCAGGCCCGACGCGATAATGTCGCGCTCGGCCTTCGGGTCAAGGGTCGGGTGCAGCAACTGGTCCAGTGATCCGGGATCAATACGCGCCACGGCTTCAGATTTGGTGATCAGGCCTTCATCGGCCATATCGACGGCAATTTTCAGGGCTGCCTGTGCGGTGCGCTTGCCCGAGCGGGTCTGCAGCATCCACAGCTTGCCGTCCTGAATGGTGAACTCCAGGTCCTGCATGTCGCGATAATGGGTTTCCAGACGATCGAATATACCGGTCAGTTCCTGAAAGGTCTCCGGCATCAGGCGCTCCAGCGACGGATCGCTCATGCCGGCTTCAATGCGCGCTGCCTCGGTAATATTCTGCGGCGTGCGGATACCGGCCACCACGTCCTCGCCCTGCGCGTTGACCAGAAACTCGCCATAGAGTTCCCTGGTACCGGTAGACGGGTTGCGCGTGAACGCCACGCCGGTGGCGGATGTGTCGCCCATGTTGCCGAACACCATGGCCTGCACATTGACAGCCGTGCCCCAGCCATCTGGAATTTCATTGAGCTTGCGATAGGTGATGGCACGAGCTGACTGCCATGACTTGATAACGGCGCCAACGGCCCCCCACAATTGAGCATTGACGTCCTGCGGAAACGGCTCACCTGACTCTTCTTCGACCAGCGCCTTGAACCGTTCGATAAGTGTCGCCCATTCATCAGCCGTGACATCGGTATCCAGCTCATGGCCTTTTTCGTCCTTGAACTCGCCCAGCATGTCCTCGAAGGCATCGTGATCGAGACCCAGCACCACATCGGAATACATCTGGATGAAGCGGCGATAGCTGTCATAGGCGAAACGCTTGTCACCGGCGCGGTCGGCAAGTCCGCGAACTGTCTCATCGTTAAGGCCGAGGTTCAACACGGTGTCCATCATGCCGGGCATGGAGACGCGGGCACCGGAGCGCACCGACACGAGCAGCGGATTGGTCTTGTCGCCAAAGCCGGCACCGACCTTGCCGCCCACCCATTTGACGGCGGCGGCCACATCAGCCTCGAGCCCGTCAGGATAGGCATTGTTGTTGGTGTAGTATCCCGTGCAGACTTGCGTGGTGATGGTGAAACCGGGTGGAACCGGCACACCAAGCTGGCACATTTCAGCAAGGTTGGCACCCTTGCCGCCCAGCAGCTCCTTGTCCTTCGCCGTGCCGTCAGCCTGACCGTCGCCGAATTGATAGACCATCTTGCCGGAAGAAGTGCTCATTTACCTGCCCCTGTCCTGATTCCGCACCGTGGGATGATGTGCGGGGTGTTTAAGGCCACAATCAGACAGGTTTTTCAAGGCGCAGCATTGCCACATCAACATATGATTTAAGTGAAGGCTTGTTTAAGTGATGTCGCTCACGCCAGCAGCCTTCGGCTGCGCTCCGCGGGGGCGGGCCTGACCGGCCCGAGGCCCGGTCGGGCCTAGTTACAGAGTTTCTCACTACGGTTGTTCGGGGTCGGAGGACGGGGGGTCTTATTCCGCTCACGCCAGCAGCCTTCGGCTGCGCTCCGCTGGGGCGCGCTCCGCGCGGCGGCCGGTCGGCCTTGCCTCAGCACTTCGTGCTTCGGACGGGATTTCATCACTACGGTTGTTCGGGGTCGGAGGACGGGGGGTCTTATTCCGCTCACGCAAGCAGCCTGCGGCTGCGCTCCGCTGGGGCGCGCTTCGCGCGGCGGCCGATCGGCCTTGCCTCAGCACTTCGTGCTTCGGGGGGAGTTCATTAATGTCGTCATCCCCGTGAAAACGGGGATCCAATGCCAGTAAGGGCGGTGTATGCCGCCAAGTGTGGATTCCAGCCTTCGCTGGGGTGACAATAGTTGGAGAGTTGTTCAGGGTCGGAGAACGGCCTGAGCGAAGCGAAGAAAGCTGTTCGACCACCAAAAAACAACTAGGCCCGACGGGCCTCGGGCCGGTCAGGCCCGCCCCAGCGGAGCACAGCCGTCAGGCTGCTGGCGTGAGCGATATCAAACCTATCCCTCGATTTTCGAGAAATCGGCCACAGCCAGCGTTGCCTCGCGGATCCGGTTGAGCAGTTTCAGGCGGTTTTCCCGGAATGTCGGGTCGTCCGCGTTGACCGTAACCTTGTCGAAGAACTGATCCACCGGACCACGCAGCTTGGCGATGTGGCTCATGGCAGACGCGAAGTCTTCTGCCTCGACGGCCCGTTTGGCATTGGCTTCAGACTGGGACACGGCCCGGTTCAGATCCTTTTCGTCGCCCTGCAGCAGAAGCTTGGTTTCCGGTGCGCCGGTGAAACTGCGGCCATCCTTCTTTTCCTCGATCTTCAGAATATTGGATGCCCGCTTGACACCGGCCAGCAGGTTCTGGCCGTCGTCGGTCTCCAGGAAAGCCGACAGCGCTTCGACGCGCCTGACGATCATCAGCAAATCATCCTGATTGCCGAGCGCGAACACCGCATCGATCAGGTCATGGCGAGTGCCGCCTTCACGCAGATAGACCTTCAGACGGTCTGCGAAGAAGGAGAGCAAGTCGGCTGCGGTGTCACTTTCGTCCTTGCCGGACACCACAAGGTCGCCTTCATGGTCTTCCGCATCGCTATGCATTGCGCTGAGAATTGGCTGCAGGCCTGCCTTGCTCAGGGAAAGCAGATTCAACCGAAGCTCACCCTCAAGCACCGTGCGGATGACACCCAGTGCTGCGCGTCTCAGTGCGTAAGGGTCTTTCGACCCGGTCGGTTTTTCATCAATCGCCCAGAACCCGACCAGGGTGTCGATCTTGTCTGCCAGTGCGACGGCCTGGGCCACCTTGCCGGACGGGACATCATCGGACGGGCCTTGCGGCTTGTAATGATCGCGAATGGCAATCTGGACTTCCTTGTCCAGCCCTTCGGCCTTGGCATAGTAGCTGCCCATCAGGCCCTGCAGTTCCGGGAATTCGCCGACCATCTCGGTCACCAGGTCGGTCTTGGCCAGTCTTGCTGCCAGCCTGGCCTGGGCCTCGTCAGCCCCAATGGTCCTGGCGATTTCACCGGCCAGCGCTTCAATGCGTACAACCCGTTCAGCCTGCGTGCCCAACCTGGCATGGAAGGTGATTTTCTCAAGCTGCGGCAGGCGGTCTTGCAACGCGACCTTCTTGTCCTGCTCCCAGAAGAAACGGGCATCGGACAATCGTGCCGCGATCACCTTGTTGTTGCCTTCGGTGATTTTCCGGCCGCCGTCCTTGGCTATCAGGTTCGAGACCAGCAGGTAATGGTTGGAGAGATTGCCCGACTTGTCGGTAAGCGCAAAACACTTCTGATGGCTCCTGATCGAGGTGACAATCACCTCGGCCGGAACGTCGAGAAAGCTCTTGTGAAACTCGCCCATCAGCACGACCGGCCATTCGACAAGGCCTGCAACTTCGGCCAGCAGCCCCTTGTCCTCGATCAGTTCCAGGCCCTTGGCGAACGCCAGGTTGCCGGCCTCGGTGCGAATGGTCTCCATGCGTTCAGCCGAGTCCAGCATGACATGGGCTGAACGCAGGGATTGTTCGTAATCGTCAAACGCGGTGACCGTGATCTGATCCGGATTGAGGAAGCGATGGCCGCGCGTGATGTTGCCCGACCGGATGCCATCGACATCAAACGGCACCACTTCACCGTCAAACACACACAGGATGGATTGCAACGGCCTGACCCAGCGCAGTTGGCTGGTGCCCCAGCGCATGGACTTGGGCCATGGGAACTTGCGCACCACATCCGGCACAATGGCGGCTATGACATCCGGGGTTTCCTGCCCGGGCTTGCTGATACGGACCACATAGAAAGCGCCCTTGCCCTTCTTGTCCTCTTCCACATCGCATTGATCGAGCGTCACACCGGCAGACTTGAGAAACCCCTGGACAGCCTGTTCCGGTGCATCAATGCGCGGACCCTTGCGGTCTTCCTTTTGGTCTGCGGTGCGCACGGCCAGCCCATCCACGCACAGAGCCAGGCGGCGTGGCGTGACGTGTGCCTTGGCACTTTCATAAGTCAAGCCGTGCTCCACCAGTGCGTCGGTGACCAGTTTCTGCAAATCAGCAGCGGCACGGGCCTGCATGCGGGCCGGGATTTCTTCGGAGAACAATTCGAGCAGGAGTTCAGCCATTGTGTTGCGCGCTCCCGCCTGCTGTCCTGGCCCAGGCCTCACAGCAGCCCTTGGCCAGGTCGCGGACCCGCAGAATATAAGCCTGGCGCTCCGTGACCGAAATCACGCCGCGGGCATCGAGCAGGTTGAAGACATGAGATGCCTTGATGCACTGGTCATAGGCCGGCAGCGCCATGAGGTGCTTGCCGCCCTTGTCGCCGGCGGCCAGCAGTGCCTTGCATTCAGCTTCGGCAAACCTGAATTGCTGCAGCAGGGTTTCAGTGTTGGCGTGGTCAAAATTGTGCCGGGAATATTCCTGTTCGGCCTGCAGGAACACATCACCATAGGTGACCCGATCGTCGCCGTCGCCGCCATTGAAGTTCAGATCATAGACATTGTCGACGCCCTGCACATACATGGCGAGACGCTCAAGGCCATAAGTCAGCTCACCTGAAACAGGGTCGCAATCCATACCGCCGACCTGCTGGAAGTAGGTGAACTGCGAGACTTCCATGCCATCGCACCACACTTCCCACCCGAGACCCCAGGCGCCCAGCGTCGGGCTTTCCCAATCATCTTCGACGAAGCGAATGTCGTGGTTGTCACGGTCAATGCCGATGGCATAGAGCGATCCGAGATACAGGTCCTGCAAATCCGGTGGCGACGGTTTGAGGATCACCTGATACTGGTAGTAGTGCTGCAGGCGGTTGGGGTTTTCACCAAAGCGGCCATCCTTGGGACGGCGCGACGGCTGCACATAGGCAGCCTTCCAGGGATTCGGGCCGACGGAGCGCAGTGTGGTTGCGGGATGGAACGTGCCGGCACCGACTTCCATATCGTAGGGTTGCAGAATGACACATCCCCTGGCTGCCCAGTAATTGTGCAGTGTGAGGATCAGATCCTGGAAGGATTTTTGCGGATTTAGGCCGGAGGGCGCAGTCATTTAAAAGATTCTTTGAAGGGCCTCTGGATCGCCAGACGCAGTGAATCGCTGGCCGGAACCTATTGTGCGGACCAAGCCCGGTCAAGCGGCCAGCCGCAGGATACCTGCATTCGGGCCAGAACCGGAACCAATCAGTCTTCCGGGTAGTACACGCCGGTTTTCGGATCCTGGCGCAAACGCGCCGTCCTGACGCGATGCTGATCGTTGGTCTTTACCTTGACAGCAGACTTTGCCTGCAAGTCCGAAAGCCTGCGCGCCACGGTATATGACAAGGCAATGCCGACGCCGGCCAACAACAGTTTGTAGATCATCGTATCTTCATTCCTTCAAACAGGCCCCTACCCGTTTCATCTCTCACAATCCGTAACGAGACCACAAAGCGCGCTCTTCTGCAAGCGCAAGAGCGCTGGACGCGACTCCTTGTCCGGCAGCCCTGGCCGCACTGTCGACCGACGACCCGGCACCGGGCAGCAGAAGTTTGCGCAAGGAAAACCCGCTCTTCGGCTCAATGGTCTTGATGATGACATCCTCACCAAACTTGTCCTGCAGGATTTCGTGCATTGTACCGAGGCCGTCCACAAGGCCGCGCTCCAGGGCCTTGTCTCCGGCCCAGAACAAGCCGGAAAACAATTCATCATCCTTGCCCTTGAGCAGCGCCTGCCGGCGTGAGCGCACGATATCCTTGAATGCTTCGTGCACATCAAGCTGCAGGGACTTCAGATGAGCGACATCCTCCTTTTTTTCAGGCAGGAACGGATCGAGCACGGATTTGTTGGAACCTGCCGTGTACACGCGGCGCTCCACACCGAGCTTCTTGATCGCACCGGAAAAACCAAAGCCTGAGGATATGACGCCGATTGAGCCGACCACGGAGCTGCGATCAGCAAATATTTCATCGCCTGCCACGGCCAGCAGATAGCCGCCGGACGCTGCCACATCTTCGCAAAACACCAATACCGTGACTTCATGTTTTTTCGCGAGCTGGCGGATACGATTGAAGATCAGGGTCGACTGCACCGGCGAACCACCCGGTGAATTGATCGACAAGGCCATGGCTGACAGGCCGGGAATGGCGAAAGCCTGCTCCAGTGTTTCCTCAACGCCGGCCATGGATAAAGACTTGCTCATCGGCCCGGGCATGCCGATGGCCCCTGTCAGGCGGACATGAGCGACAAACTTGCGCTTGCCGCGCAACAGCCTTGTCAGCCATCCGGCCTTCTTTTTCTTCTTCTTGTTTGATGTGCGCGAGACCATTGGGGAGCTGCCTTTTCGATTAATGATACTTAGCAGGCCCTAAATGGTGCACCCGCGTGAGAACCTCAAGGGAGCGCCATGAACTCATGCAAATTCAAGAGCTTCCCCGGTCCGCAATACAGCTTCCACTTTATCCACGAATTTGCTGGACCCTGCTTCATGCAGCATCAGTCCGGGCAATAAACGCACTGGCGCCTTTGAACCTTTTGTACCGCGCACAATGATGCGCGATGCGGCATCATTGCGATGAGCCCGCAAAGGCAGGACTGTCAATGCACCCAATTTCGGCTCCATTGCAGCCAGCAATGTGAGCAGAGAGGTGGCCGGATGTATGATTGAGACGGTTCCCCTGGGCTTGACTGTGTTGGTCATGACCTTGACCCAGTTTTCAAGTTCACCAGCCTTCAACATGTGAGCTTGCGCCCGAAGACTGTCAGCCGGAGCCTGCACCGTATGGTCTTCGAAAAACGGCGGATTTGCATAGGCGTGCGAAACACTGCCCGGCACAGGCCAGTCCAACTGATCATGGCGCATGGAATCGCACAGATCGCCTTTCAATACCGTGATGCGCTCATGCAACTGGTTGCGCTTGAAGTTTTCCTCCGCAATCAGGGCATAGTGGGACGCGATTTCCACGCCGGTAATGATGGTACCGGGTACTCGCGTTGCCAGGCAGGCCGCCGCAACGCCCGTCCCGATGCCTGCCTCAAACAGCGTGTCACCATCAGATGCAGGTATGGATGCGGCCAGCAATACTGCATCAATACCGGCGCGATAGCCTTTTTCAGGTTGCAGTATTTTCAGTTTCCCGCCCAGAAAGGCATCGTCGGACAAGCCTGTCTTGCCCGCATGATCGCCAGTGCGGCCACCTTGAAACTCATCCTCCATCACAGCCTCTCCCGCCATCTTCAATCAGCACCCACATGCACACATTCAGCCATCCGCCAGATGCTCCCGCAATCCTGCTTCATTCAACAGTCTGCGCGCGCGCATCTCATCATCCTCATCGATCATCACCCGGCGCGGAAACACTCCAATGGATCCTTCCAGCACACTCATATGACCGTCAAACACTTCCGCACACAGGCCTTCCTGGCCAAGCAGATCAACAACATACGACACAAGTACGACGTCGTTGGATCGCAACAACTCACGCATGGATAACAATTTACCTCCAGGCAGTTAACAAATTGATCTTTCAGCAGTCTAGAGTCAGGACCGGGCCTGAGCCTAGCCCAACGCGCCACATGCGGCCATAGTGCTCTTGCTGGCAGCCTGAACGCCGCTTATGTTCTGATTTGTAAACAACTAAAGACAGCGGTGGAGTTTGTCCCGTGGGCGTGGTGGTTCCGTTAAGTGCAGCAGAAGCCAAGGATGCAAGCCTGTCTCCTTTGCTCGACCTTGTGGCAAATGACATGGAGAAGGTGAATGCACAGATCCTGTCGCATGCGCAGTCCCATGTGGAGTTGATACCCGAACTTGCCCAGCACCTGATTGATTCCGGCGGCAAGCGATTGCGCCCGATGCTGACGATTGCTGCAGCTCGCATGTGCGGGTATGACGGAAATCATCATATTGATCTTGCCACTGCCGTTGAATTCATGCACACGGCCACGCTGCTGCACGACGACGTGGTCGATGAAAGCGATCTCAGGCGTGGACGGCGCACCGCGCGATTGATCTGGGGCAATCAGGCAAGCGTGCTGGTCGGCGACTACCTGCTGGGCCAGGCGTTTCGCATCATGGTCACGACAGGGTCGCTTGCGGCACTCAAGGTTCTGGCGGATGCAGCCGCCGTCATTGCCGAAGGCGAAGTGATGCAGCTGGCCGCAGCGCATAATACATCCACGACGGAAGATGCCTATCTCAAGGTGATCAATGCAAAGACCGCCGCGCTGTTTTCCGCAGCCGCTGAAGTCGGCGCCATCATTGCCGGGCGCAATGATGCAGAGCGCGAAGCACTTGAATCATACGGCCGTAATCTTGGCGTGGCGTTTCAGCTTGTTGACGACGCGCTGGATTATTCCGGCAAGCAGGCCCAACTTGGAAAAAGTGTCGGTGACGATTTCCGGGAAGGCAAAATTACACTGCCGGTGGTGTTGTCATACCGGCGCGGAGATACCAAACAGCGGGAATTCTGGAAGCGCGTAATGGAAGAAGGCGACCAGCGCGACGGCGACCTGGAGAAGGCCATAGCCTTGATGATGCAACATGACGCGCTTGAGGCAACCATGGAACGCGCACGCCACTACGGCGCCATTGCACGCGATGCGATGGAGATATTCCCTGAAAGTGACCACAAGTCTGCCCTGGTGGATGCAATCAGGTTTTCCGTAGCCCGGGCGCATTAGAACGAGATGAGGTTAAGCCAGAGCGGTTGCCACAACCCACCATTCGCGATGTTGCCGGGTGAGTTGTGCAGCGGCAGCAACAGCGCTGTCAGCATCCTCAAACAGGCCGAAGCAGGTGGCGCCGGAGCCGCTCATGCGTGAAAGCCGGCAACCGGACAATTGGCGAAGAGCGCCCAGCACGTCACAGATGACGGGCTCCAGATGACACGCTGCCGGTTCCAGGTCATTGCGGCAATTTGCCAGCCAGCCCAGTGTGGCGGCGCTGTCTCCTGCCTCTCCAAACCTGTCCGGGATGTCGGTATTGGCCGTGCTGCCGGGAGCCAGGCCCAAATGGCGGAAAATGCCCGCGGTCGAAACACCGATCAGCGGATTGACCAGAACCGCATGCAGCGGCGGGGCATGTGGCCAATCATCGATGAGTTCTCCAATGCCACGCATCCGGCAAGCCTTTGAGGCGAGACAAACCGGCACATCCGCGCCCAGTTGCAATGCCAGTCCCGCCAACATCGGTGCATCAACAGCCAAGCCGTTAAGACGGACAATTGCGCGAAGTGCGGCCGCGGCATCGGCCGACCCCCCGCCGATGCCCGACGCAACGGGAAGCGCCTTGTGCAGGTTCATGGCGCAGGGCTGGACTTGATCCGGGTAGCGGCTCTGCAAAGCGGTAAATGCCTTGAGAACCAGATTGCCTGCATCGGTTTCCAGGCCTTGCGAAAACGGTCCCGAAACCGTCAGAGAGGTTGCGTCGGCAAATGATACTTCCAGCACGTCGCCTGCGTCAGATGCAAACATCACAGCGCTGTCAAGCAAATGGTAGCCGTCGTCACGCTTACCCGTAACATGCAAGGCAAGATTGATTTTCGCAGCGGCGAACTCGGTAATCATTGCAATACCAGCAAGAACGGATCAGGACTTGTTGGGCTTTTCAGTGCCTGACGCAGTCGGCGCCGAAGCAGGTTCCGGGTCCGGCAATCCTTGCTTGAGCTTTTTGCGGATCTTGACTGCGTTCTCGTCGGTCGGATTTGAATCAAGCGCATACTGCCATTGGAATTTTGCTTCCAGCTTGCGGCCAACCCGCCACAGGGCATCACCCAGATGATCATTGATCACGGCGTCTTCAGGACGCAAGCCGGCAGCCCGTTCGAGCAGTTTTGCAGCCTCTTCATATCGACCCAACTGGTAGTGTCCCCAGCCCAGGCTATCAACGATATAGCCGTCATTGGGGCGCAGTGAAACGGCCTTTTCAACCATTTCAAACGCCTCGATCAGATTGATGCGTTTTTCAATCAGCGAGTATCCGAGATAATTCAGCACAGACGCCTGTTCGGGCTGGAACCGCAGTGCCTTGCGGAAATCCGGTTCGGCATTTTCCCAACGCCCGGCACGTTCATAGGCAATGCCGCGGAAATAGTATACCGACCAGTTTTTCTCTCCCGGCTCATCAACCCGCGCCAGCGCCTGGGTATATGCATCAGCGGCATCGAGCCATTTTTCATTCAGCCGGTACAGGTTACCAAGCGACAGCAGAGCATTGTAGTTCTCAGGTTCGCGGGCGATCAGAGACTTCAGCACCTTCACTGCATCGTCGAACCTGTTCAACTGGTTGAGATTGGTGGCTGTCTGAATATCTGCGCTGGAACGCAACGGCGAGCTCGCCTCAATCCTGTCATATGCTGCGATGGCCTGTTCGTGCAGTTTCATCTGGGTATAAACCTCACCCAGCAGCGTCTGGCCCTCGGAAAACTCCGGGTGGCTGGACAGCGCAAGCTGCGCATAAACCAGTGCAATATCGATGGAACGTTCATCGGTCAACGCCCCGGCAATGGAATACAACGCTTCGGCAGCACCGCCGGCTGCGGTGTTGATAAACGGTTCGGCCTGTTTTCCGGCCTTCACAGCATCCAGCGCGCGGCGCACAAGCGGGTTGTCCTGGGTCGATTTCAGGAACAGTTCATACACCTTGGCCGCCTGGTCCTTGCGGTCGGTGCGTTCAAGATAATTGCCGTAAGCCTGAACGACGCGCAGCGAGGTGCCTGCCTTTTCATAGGCTGACTTGTAGAATACCTCGGCCCGGTTGCGGTCTTGAACCATATCGGCAATCAGGCCGGCATGGAAAAGCCTGAAGTTTTCGAATGCCTGATTACGCTTCAGCTTGTCGAGTTCACTCAGGGCGTCTTTGAGATTGTTTTCCGAGGCGTAAGACCAACCGGTGAGCAGGGCTGCCGACAACTCACCGATGGGCGTGTAGGCCGATTTCTGGAAATACTGGCGGGCGAGCACGGCCTTGCCTTCGCGCATTGACTTGAGGCCCAGGACCAGCAGCGACAATCTGTGCTGATCATTGAACTTCAGGACCCGCTCGGCAAACTTTTCAGCAGATGCAATATTGCCTGACGACACTTCCAGCGTGAAGGCGCGTTCGATCAAAAGCGGATTGTCGGGATCATTTTCCAGAGCCCGGGCGATGTAACGCGCTGCAATGCCGGCATCGCGCTGACGGCTGGCATAGCGTCCGGCAAGATAGCTGCCGGATGGGGACGCCTGGTCAATCCGCAATGCGGCATACGGATCAGCGTTTTGTGACTGCGCGGCATGACCGGGAATAACTGCCATCGAACTCGCCAACACAAATGCTGCACTCAGGGTTCTGATGGTCAATTTCATGGTTGCATTGTCCGATCTTCGGAAAAATTTGTTCGCGCTGTCGAAGCTGCCCGTAAAGACCGCCAAACTACAGCGCATCACTGATACAGTGCAATGTGATGGTTTTTAGACCGAACTGCAAGCTACACACGGTCACAGCCGCGCGATTGAAAGCTTAAATGACAATGCAGGCGGTTGCAGATGCAAAAACTCCGGCCGGCGACTTGAAAGCGCGTTCTGCCACCCGCATCATGCACGACATGAAAAAACAACTGATTCGAGTTCAAATGCCCTGTCGTCTCGCCGGCGCTGCAATTGTCTGCGCACTGTCAATTCTCGCTGGCTCTGTGTCAGCTAACGCGCTGGAAGTGTCTGCAAGTTACCGGAAAAATGCCGAGAAAGCCTTTGACGGGTTTCTGCAGGACCTGTGGCCGGAGGCCCAGCAGCGGGGCATTTCGCGCAAGGTCTTCGATGCATCCGTGAGACGCATTTCCCTGCAGTGGACTATCCCTGATCTGGCCCCGCCGAAGATTGCAGGCGAGCAACCTGCCGCATCGCGCAAACGCCAGGCGGAGTTCGGTTCGCCCGGCAGGTATTTCAGGGATAAATCCCTCAACCAGCTGGCAGAAATCGGGCGCAGGAATCTCGGCAAATATGCATCGGCCTTCGCACGGATTGAAAAGACAACCGGGGTTCCCAAGGAAGTTGTCGCCGCCATCTGGGGGCGGGA
>Ga0316194_10002430_pt1 | contig 13000 bp, 16 predicted proteins | sample CroRivsedime1_MG_FD_204936 | JGI IMG/M metagenome (GOLD analysis project Ga0316194, IMG submission 204936) | Coastal sediment microbial communities from Maine, United States - Cross River sediment 1 | ecosystem: Environmental > Aquatic > Marine > Coastal > Sediment | place: USA: Maine...
CGGGTGGTGGTGGGCGGTGAGGACTTCACCCTTAAAGGCGGCTCGCCGAATGCGGCCGGGCTGCGTAAGAGCGTCTACGCCGAGCACCTCGCCAGCCGGTTCAAGGTGCCGCTGGTGCGGATGCTGGAAGGCGGCGGCGGTAGCGTCAAAGGCTCCGGTCGCAAAGGCGGAACCGTTGGCGAACCTGTTTATACGGAACCCCGCTTCAAGATCATCGCCGATGCCATGGGCCAGGTGCCCATCGCCTCGGCCGCGCTTGGCGCCGTGGCCGGCTTCCCGGCGGGCCGGTTGGTGGCCTCGCATTTCTCGGTGATGACGCGTTACACCTCGCAGATCCTCATTGGTGGACCGGCGCTGGTGGAACGGGCGCTCGGTGTGAAGATGACGAAGGAAGAGCTGGGTGGTGTGGCTGTGCACAGCCGGTCCGGCATCGTCGATAACGTCGCCGAGGATGAGCACGATGCCTTCCGACAGATCCGTTGCTTCCTCAGCTACCTGCCGAGCAACGTCTGGCAAAGCGCGCCCCGGGTCGACTGTGATGATCCAGTGGATCGGATGGAGCCGGAGTTGCTGGACATCGTGCCCCGTGATTCGAACGCGCCCTTCGAGATGCGCGCCATCATCGAAATGGTCATGGATCAGGGCTCGGTGTTCGAGATGGGTCGGGACTACGGGCCCAGTCAGATAACGGCGCTCGCCCGGTTGAACGGCCAGCCCGTGGGCGTGCTGGGCAATGACTGCAATTTCTACGCAGGCGCCATGACCGCAGAGGCGGCGCAGAAATACCGTCGCTTCGTGGAAATGTGCGACATGTTCCATCTGCCCATCATCAATTTCGTGGATCAGCCGGGTTTCATGATCGGGCCCGAGTCGGAAAGCGCCGGCACCATCCGGTATGGCATGGCGGCGGTAGCGGCGGCGGTGCAGGCCCGCGTCCCCTGGGCAGCCATACAGGTGCATAAGGGTTTCGGTGTGGCCACGGCCGCGCACTTCGGAGACAACGCCTACGTACTGTCCTGGCCGTCCGTCGAGAGCGGGCCGCTGCCGCTCGAAGGGGGTGTGGCGGTGGCTTTTCATCGGGAGATCGCGGCGGCGGACGACCCGGAGGCCAAGCGCAAGGAGATTGAGGATCGGATGCGTCAGGCTCGCTCGCCTTTTCCGCGTGCGGAGTCCTTTTCAGTGCACGAGCTGATCGACCCCCGCGAAACCCGGCCGGTGCTGGCCGAGTGGATCGACTGGATTCAGCCTCAGCTCGAAACCCTGCCGGGTGAGGTCCATTTCCCCATGCGCCCCTGAACGCAGCAGTACAACGGAACAATCAATACCAGGAGTTACTCATGACTTATTCATTCGACGGCCAGGTCGCCATCGTGACCGGTGCAGGCGGCGGCCTGGGCCGCGCCCATGCCCTGGAGCTGGCGAGTCGCGGCGCTAAGGTGGTGGTCAACGATCTCGGCGGCTCCATGGACGGCACCGGTGGATCCTCGGATGCAGCCAACGCCGTTGTCGAAGAGATTCGCGCAGCCGGCGGCGAGGCCATCGCCAACGGCGGTTCCGTATCCGATCGTGCAGGTGCTGCCAGCATGGTGGCGGATGCGGTCAAGGAATGGGGTCGCGTGGACATCCTGATCAACAATGCCGGCATCCTCAGAGACAAGTCCTTCGCCAAGATGGAGCTCGATGATTTCGAGCTGGTGTTGAACGTGCACCTCATTGGCTCGGTCAATGTGACCAAGGCAGTCTGGCCCATCATGCGTGAGCAGAACTATGGCCGCATCGTGATGACCACCTCACCCTCAGGGCTCTATGGTAACTTCGGCCAGGCGAATTACGGCGCGGCGAAGCTCGGGCTGGTGGGTTTCATGAACACCCTCAAGATCGAAGGGGCCAAAAACAATGTGCACACCAACACCATTGCTCCGGTTGCTGCCACGCGGATGACGGTGGATCTGATCCCGGAAGAGGCCCAGGCCAATCTCGGGCCGGAGCTGGTGACGCCTGCCGTCGTATACCTCTGTACTGAAGATGCGCCTAATGGGGTGATCATTCAGGCGCAGGGCGGTCAGTATTCCATAGCATGTGTGGTGGAAAACGAAGGCGTGAACCTGGGACCGAACGCGTCGGTGGAGGATATCGGCGAGAACTTCGGCAGGATCACCGATCTGACCGGGGCGAAGCCGCGCGGCATGCTTCAGCTCGGTGAGATGTAGCTGAGGCCATGGTAGCCGTCGTGTTGACCCTGGTGCTTTCGTTCCTCGTAGGCGGAATCGTCTGGCTGCTTGCAGGCTCGCGCCTGCCGCTCAATGCAGACAAGGACGTGAACGAAGTGATGAACCTGGTGGCCTACGTCGCGGTATCGCTGGTGCCGATGTTCGCGCTGGTGTTTTACCTGCTCGACAGGAACTAAGCCGCCTGCTGCAGGCTAGTTGTAGCCCACCACGTAGGCGTCGGCGTCGTCGGTGCCTTCTTCTTCAAAATGATGGTCGGCGGGACCAAAGGCCAGAAGCAGAGGCGCGTAGTCTTCCGTCTGGTCTTCTACTGCGGGGATCTCATCGATGGTGTGCTGGGGGGAGCGGTTCATCCTGGGTCACCTGAATTCGCTGTTCGGGTAAAAGTCCTTCGGCCGCGCAAACTGGCCCGGCCATGCGAGCGGAGTTTAGGCTTTCCATTTTAATTTGCAACGCTAATTGCTTGATTTATGGGCTAATTCCGCCCAAAAACGTGAGGTAGACGATGAAATTGCCGATTGATCCGGACACCGTAAAGGGATTCCTCGACCCAGCTGAAGGCGCCAGGCTCTACGAGCTGGCGACCGAGGGCGCGGTGCTGGGACCCTGCCTGGAGGTGGGCTCCTACTGCGGCAAGTCGACGATCTATCTGGCTGCAGCCTGCGCAGAGGCTGGCGAGCAGGTGTTTGCCATCGATCATCATCGGGGCTCGGAGGAGCACCAGCTCGGCGAGGAATACCACGACAGCAGCCTTTACGACAGTGAGGTGGAGAAAATGGACACCTTCCCGGAGTTTCGCCGCAACCTGGATCGCGCGGGTCTGTCTGATTTCGTGGTGCCCATCGTGGCCGGAACCCTGGCGGCTGGCCGGTACTGGCGCACGGCATTAGGCATGGTTTTCATCGATGGCGGACACAGCGAGGCTGCCGCGTTGACAGACTACCGCACCTGGGCACCGCACCTGTTGCCCGGCGGGATTCTCGCCATCCACGATATTTTCCCCAATCCGGAAGAAGGCGGGCAGGCGCCCTATCACATCTACCAGCTGGCGCTCGCCTCCGGGCTGTTCGAGCCGCTGCCGATGGTAAAAACGCTAGGCGCGCTGAAGCGTCTTTAACGCTGCGGCCTTGGCGGCACGGTGGTCATGATGATGCGGCGCGGTGAAGAGGGTTGCCGCGTCGGTCAGGCCGTAGAGGGTATCAGATGCAAGCAGGATGGCGCCGGCGGTCCAGGTGGGACGCTCGTCCGGCCACATCACGTCATCGGTGAACACGTAGCCCGTCCACCAGGAACCGTCTTCTGCCTGAAAGCGCGATAGATCCTTGAACAGGCGCTCGCCTTCCGCTCTCAGACCTGCCGCGCTGCAGGCCATGATCAACTCGCAGGTTTCGGCGATGGTCACCCAGGGCTGGTCCGACACGCAGCGGCAGCCAAGCCCGTCTTCCACAAATTCTTCCCAGCGCTCACGCAGCCGGTGGCGGCCGGCTTCTGGAGAGAGGGCGCCGGACAGGATCGGATAGAACCAGTCCATGGAGTAGCGGGCTTTCGATTCCCAGGTCCGGTCGAACCTCTCGGGCTTCTCGAGCAGTGCCTGGCCGAGTCGGGCACGGGCCCTTTGCCAGTGGGCGTGGGGCTCGTCGAGTACCTGAGCGATTGCGATCGCGCAGTCCAGGCTTCGGTAGATTGAGCTGCAACCTGTGACGAGGGCGTCCTTGTTGATACCGGTGCGGGTGTCGAGCGCCCAGTAGATCTCGCCCGATTCAGCCTGCAGGCTGAGCACGAAATCGAGGGCAGCGGTGACTACGGGCCAGAGTTCGCCCAGGAATTTCCTGTTGCCTGTGACCATGTAGTGGTGCCAGACGCCGGTCGCCACATAGGCGACGAAGTTGGTTTCCGCCCGCGTGCCGTCTGCGATCTCATCGCCGTCGTAGGCAGCCAGCCAGTAGCCATCTTCGTGCTGGTGTGATTTCAGCCATCGATAGGCGGCCTCTGCCTGTTCGATCCGACCGCCGATGGTGAGCCCCATGGCGGATTCGACGTGATCCCAGGGATCGATGATACCGCCCTTGAACCACGGTATGCCGCCGCCGGCCTGCTGGGTCTGGACGATGTACTCCGTGGTTCGCTCGATGAGAGTCTGCATCAGGCGCCCCGCACAAAGTACATCACGTTGCTTTTGTCCCAGAGCGGATTCATCAGCCATTCGAGTGCCCGGGTGATCCAGGGTTTCTGCATCAGGTCCCAGACGAGCAGCTGGTGGTAGGTTTTCACCGGCCAGACGTTTTCGCCGCGTTCCCAGAACAGGCAGCGCAGCCACCAGTAGGGGGAGTGCAGACCGTGGGCCCAGTGCTCGTCGAAGCAGACCATGTCGATGGACTCGATGGTGTCCCGGAGCGCGCGCTTTCTGAAGATTCGAACATGTCCGCCCGGCACCTCATGATAGGCGTCGGACAGCTGCCAGCAGATCCACTCCGGTCCGAAGCGGGGAACACTGGCGGCGAACTGGCCGCCCGGCTTGAGCACCCTTTTGATTTCCATGAGCACGCCTTGATATTCGGGAATGTGCTCCAGCACCTCGGCGCAGATGACTTTGTCGAAGGTTGCGTCAGCGAAGGGCAGCGCAAGACCGGAGGCGCAGATGAAGTTGAGGCTGCGACTCGTGTCGTCCGGGCTCTCGAACTCCGCGAAACGGGTCTTTGCCGTGCCAAGGTCTTGCAGGGAAAGATCCAGACCGATCACGTCGACCCGGTCGTCCAGATAGGCCGTGATGGCGTGCCTGCCCTCGCCGCAGCCCAGGTCCAGGACCTTGTCACCCGGCTTCAGCCTGAAACGGGAAAAATCGATGGTGGTGAGGCTCATGATCGACTCGTGCGGCTGGTGAGCACGCTCCGATAGACGTCGCTCATGGCAGCCGCAGCTCTGGACCAGGAAAAATTGTCGAGAATGTGCTGCCTGCCCGCCAGGCCGATCTGCTCTCTTGCGCCGGGCTCGAGGTTCAGGAGTTCGCCGATGGCGCTGGCGAGTGCGGTCGGATCGGCAGCGGGTACGACGCGGCCGGCATTCCCGACCACCTCGGGCAGCGCACCGCCGTCTGTGGAAACGAGCGGCACGCCACAGGCCATGGCTTCGCCTGCGGGCAGTCCGAAACCTTCGTATTCCGACGGCACGACGGCTACCGCTGAGCTGGCATACAGGTGACGGATCTCATCGGCGCCGATGCCGTGCACGAAACGGATCTTGTCTGTCACGCCGTGGCGTCTGATGAGCTTTTCCGTCTCACCACCCGTCTTTGGCCGGCCGATGAACACGAGTCTCAGCTTCGGGAATCGCTCGGTCAGCGTGGCGAAGGCCGGGATCAGATGCTGAGTACCCTTGAGCGGCTGATCGGCGCTGGCAGTGGTGATCAGCTGCCACGGATTTCTGGCGATGCTGGGTTCGGGCCGGAAGGTGTCGGTATCGATGCCGTTGTAGATCACCTGGATCCGCTCAGGGTCGATGTTGAACGCCCGGCAGATGTCCTGCTTCGAACGCTGGCTGACGGTGACGATGTGCTGCAGTCGGTTGGCGACCCGCGTCTGCATGCGCAGGAAAAGGTGCCAGCGCCTGATCAGCAGCCGGTGCTTGAGATTTGGCGCGTGCGCCAGCGCGATGTCCCGGTCCCAGGTGATCGGGTGATGAATGGTGGTGATCAGCGGGGTGGCTGACGACTGAATGGAAAGGGTGCCCCAGGACAGGCACTGATTGTCGTGCACGATATCGTAGCTGTGACCATGTTTAGCCAGATAAGCAGCCACCCGGCGACCAAAGGTGTAGGGCTCCGGAAAGCCGCCCGTCGCCATGGAAAACCACTCGAACGAGTCGGCGAATGACTTCAGGTGGCGGGGCCGTAAGGCGGTGAGGTGGTTCTCTTCAGCGAACAGGTTCAGGCCCGGCAGGCGGATCAGGTTGATCCGCTCATCGGCCAGCTCCGGATAAGGCTCGCCCGAGATCACGTCCACCTGATGACCGGCATCGACCAGTGCCTGGGAGAGGTAGCGGAGGTAGATGCCCTGGCCGCCGCTGTACGGATTGCTCCGATAACCGAGCAGCGCGATTCTCAGCCGACCGGCCGTGTTGGCTCTTCCGCCAAAGGAGCTGTTGAAAGCAGGCTCCGACATGAAAACCCCAGACAAAGAGCCGGGATTCTAAAGGTAAGCGGGCTTTTTCGACAGCCCGCCGGCCTGGCAGCTGACTACGGGTTGTTGTTGACCGCGATGTGCGGCAGGGGAGGGGGCGGACGGCTTTCGCTGCTCTGCGCGGCCCCGTCCGCCTCCAGCTCGTGGACGTGATGGAAGAGGTTCGCGATCCACTGCTGACCTTCCTGGGTCTTGCGCAGGTAACGCAGCCCTTCGGTGATGTAGGGGTAGACCTGGCTGTAGAAGAACTCCGGAAATCCGGCCTTGAGCTCGGCTGAATTTGCGTACCCTAGTCGCTCTGCCTCGCCGGTTTCGACGAATTCCGAATACAGCCGCGAGAGTTTCTGCGGGTAGAGCGGGTCAGCCATCTGGCCGATAAGGTCTGCTGCTCTGACCAGGGCGGCAAAGGTGTCGACCCGCTGAAAGTGGCCATCGTCCGGCACCGGAAAGCGGGTCATTTCGATGTAGCTGGACACAGTGGAGACATCGATGTTCGGGTCGCCGGCGAAACGCTCACGGATGAACATGCAGCTGCGGTTCACGTGATAGGGCATCAGGGACGCGTCCGTGCTGCCCAGAGGCGGTGTGATCCGGCCGCCCTCGTTGTCGGTCAGGAAGCTGTCAGCCTCGTCGTCTCTGAGCAGGCCGCGAACGTAGCCGATATCGTGGAACAACAGGGCGATGATGGCGTGGAGCCACTCGTGAGGGCTGACATCACCCTGGGAGAGCAGGCGCCCGCGCAGAATGGTCTGGCCGACGTCGGTGACCAGCAGCGTGTGCTCCAGATCGTGATAAGGGCAGTCACAGCCGAGCAGAGTCTCCAGCGCCGTTCTCGCAGCCTGGTCGAGCACGTCTTCGTGGCCCAGATCCCGGTTCGGGTAGGCTTCCTGATACCGTTCGATACAGTGGCCGACAAAGGCGTCTATCAGAATGCTGTTGGGGTTGAACATCGGCTATCCAGCAGTGTCAGGCAAGTTTAGTAGAGCCCGCTTTCACTCATCGTGTTCTGTGCCTCATTTGCCAGGGTAGTTGACCCGGAATTTTCGCGCATTGGAAATCTCGCCCGGCTGGCAGGCCATACCATAGATGAATATAATGCATGTTTACGGCGTCTTTATTGAGATTCCTTCATGTCGCATATAGAGCTACGACATCTCAAAACCCTGGTCGCGCTCAGGGACACCGGCAGTCTGGTGGAGGCTGCTGATCGGGTGTTCCTGACTCAGTCCGCTCTTTCGCATCAGCTCAAAGACTTGGAGACCCGGCTCGGCTGCTCGCTGTTCATTCGCAAAACCCGACCCGTGCGCTTCACACCTGCGGGCAAGCGGCTGCTGAAGCTGGCGGACGAAGTGCTGCCATCCGTGCACGGCACCGAACAGGATCTGGCGCGGTTGGCTGGTGGCGAGTCCGGTCGAATCTACATGGCCATCGAATGCCACAGCTGCTTCGAGTGGTTGTTGCCTGCCATCAACGAATATCGGGAACACTGGCCGGATGTGGAGCTGGATATCTCCAGCGGCTTTCACTTTGCGCCGTTGCCGGCGCTCGCCCGGGGCGATCTGGACCTGGTGATCACCGCCGATCCAGTGGACGATCTGGGGCTCGTCTACCTGCCCCTGTTTAGCTATGAAGCGGAGCTTGCCCTGGCCCGCGATCATGAGCTCGCAGAACGGCCGTGGATCGAGCCGGAAGATCTGTCCGGGGAGACGCTGATCGCCTACCCGGTGGATCGAAGCCGGCTCGACGTGTTCACGTCCTTTCTCGAGCCGGCCGGCATTGAGCCGGCCAACGTCCGCCAGGCAGAGCTCACCACCATGATGATTCAGCTGGTCGCCAGTGGGCGAGGTGTGGCCTGCCTGCCGAACTGGGCGCTGCACGAGTATCAGGAGCGGGACTACGTGGTGGTCAAGTCGCTGGGGGAAGAAGGGGTGTGGCCGACGCTCTATGCCGCAGTGCGAAAAGACGAAGCGGATGCCGCCTTCATCGAGGGATTCGTGGACGTGGCGAAGAAGACCTGCTTCAAGAACCTGATCGGTATCGTCACCGCGGAGGTCTGATCTGCTGCCGCCCGATCGGGCGTGTCTCTATTGGGGCCTCAAGGAACCAGGACTTCCTCAATCCAGCCGCCCGGATTGCCCGGCAGGTACCGGCGCCGGTCGTGCACGCCATTGTCCATGCCGAGATCGAGACGATCGATCTGCTCCGGATTGAGAAAAAGTCCGCGGGCCGTTTCCGGTGCCACCAACGGGTCTGGCAGCGCCAGCCCGGCCAGAGTGTCGAGCAGGGCATCACGGCTGGCGATGGCCGTGCTCTGTCCCTGCTGCAGGGTATAAAGCCAGTCCATGCGTTTCGGTGGCTCGGGTCGCAGCTGCCAGCTTTCCGCAACCAGTCTGCCAGGCACCGGCGAAGTCGTGCATCGCAATCGATACTGCACGTTTATCGTCGGCAGCCAGACAACGACGCTGACCCGATCCAGATGGGCGAACTTGGGGCTGGTGGCGTTCACGAATACGGCCAGCCGGCCCTCCACGTCACGCAGCACCAGGGTCCGGGCATCCGGCCAGCCTGCATCGTTGAGGCTCGCCAGCGTGCAGAGCCCGGCGCAGGGATCATCGCTTTCCCGCGCCTGGCGGCGATCATCTGCCAGCTGGATGAGTGGGTCCGGCACTACTGCACGCTTACTGAAAGTCGGACAGCAGGATGCGAATCCAGCGTTCCTCGTTGATGAAGCCGGCGCCGTAGCTGGCCCATTCGTCGCCCAGGCCCTGTTCGACGATGGCGTCAGCGGAATGGCCGTCGGCCACGGCGTCGGCGACGATCTGGCGGGTCGCTCTGATCATCTCAAGGCTGCTGGCGATGGCCCCTTTGTCGGTGAGCGGACCGTGTCCGGGTATCACACTCACGTCGTCCGGGACCATCTCCAGCACCGCAGCCAGGTTGCGCATGAAGCCGCGAACGCTGCCGCCACTGTCTACGTCAATGTAGGGGAAGCGGTCCACGAACAGATGATCGCCCATGTGGATCACGTTGGCCGTGCTGAACCAGACCACGCTGTCGCCGTCGGTGTGGCCGGTAGGCAGATGAATGAGCTCGATCGCCTCGTCGTTGAAATGCACGGTCACCCGCTCGGCGTAGGTCACGAGCGGCAGAGCGGTTCGCTCAGGCTCGCCCTCCAGCAGACGGATGCGGACGTTGTCATGGGCGATGATGGTGCCGGAGGTGCCGAAGTAGGCATTGCCGCCGGTATGGTCGCCATGGACATGCGTGTTGAGGATCAGCTTTGGCTTGCCGCCGCCCAGTCCGTCCAGCGCAGCCTGGATACGGTCGGCCAGTGGTGCGTACTGATCGTCGATGATCAGCGTGCCGTCTTCGCCGACGGAGACACCGATGTTGCCGCCGGCGCCTGTCAGCATGTGGACGCTGCCGCGCACCGGCTCAGCGGTCACCTTCACCTCGGCGAAGCGGTCGGCTGGCCCGGCGTTGGCGGGCCCGGCCAGCAGGCCTGGCAGCAGCGCTGCGGCAGCCATAATCAGCCCGGCGCGCAGTCTGCTCTGTTCTGGCCAGGTGCGCGAGTCCTGATTTACCTTCCGTTTCATCACTGAGCCTGCTCCTGGTTGAGTTTGAAATAGAGTCCCGTCTGCTCATGGGTAGCAAGCTCGACCGGAGCTTTCTGTTGGTGTGCCCTGGCAATGCGGTAAACCATGCCGTGACCACCCCCGAGGAAAGCGTCGCGAATGATGTCCTCCTCGTCGACTTCCGCCGCTCGGCGGATGAGACGCTCGAACGTGTAGATGAAGCTGTTCGAATGGCGGGCTCGGATCGGCGTGCCGTAGAAGAGCTCGTATTGCTGTTCTGGAGAGTCGGCGAGGGAGAAATGCAGCTCCAGCATCTTCCGGGAAAACAGCTCCGGATCGCGCCCGGAGCCGGAGAAAAGCCGACTCTGTTCCTCAGGGGTGACCGAGCCGTCGGCAGAGGTGGCCTGGCTGGAGATGAACAGGAAACCCATGATGGTGCCCAGCTGATTGCGGACCGCTTTATAGACCTGGAGAAAGGCCTCCTGACGGGCGTGGATTTCAGAGGCGGCCATCTTCTCCGACTGAATGACCGCCTGCTCCGCCGTCCGCTGAATTTCCTCGGCCTGGGCTTTCAGCGCCTCGGTGTTCTGCTGCAGCTCTTTTTTTTGCAGAAAGTAACCGATCACCAGCCAGAGAAAAGCCAGTGGCGCGAATGCACCCTCGAGGAAGCTGCCAAGCTCGGCGGCGGGCAGGGCGGAGAAGGTCGACCAGCCATCGAGGGATATCCTCACGGCGCCGAGCGCCAGCCAGGCGATGGTCAGCCCCAACCCGAGCCAGATCCGCCAGTCAGGCGTTTGCCCCGTCAAACCTGCCTCTTAGTCGCTGGTGTCACCAGCGCTCGAGTCGCCGGTTGGCGCGGTTGTTGGTGCGGGCGCGGCAGGCGCACTCGGCGCCGGCTCGGGCGCTTTGTTGGCAGGCTTGTCGCCAGCCTGCTCCGAGAGCGCGCGACGCAGCTCTGCCACGTCCCGTTGGACCTCGCTCATGCGGAAAATGAGGTCCGGCAGCTGGTCGGTAACGCGCCAGAGGAGATAGGCGATGACGAGAAGTACGAGAAACGAGAAGAATCCCATGGAATACAGCTTCCTTTGGTGTCCGGGTGCGTAGATATACCGGCTGTGTCGGTCCGAGTCCAGACGGGGTCGCCGATCCGGTTCAGCGCTTTTAAACTGCGCCGCATGACAGGCTCCCTGGAAAAGCTGCCGGATGCGCTCGCGCCCCTGCTCGAGCGGCTGGATGGGATCTATGGAGGGGATGTGCGCGAAGAGATTCAGGCGAGCCTCCGCCTCGAAAAACGGGTGGCCTGGCTGCGCAATCCTCTACTGCCGGCTGACGACCTGCCAGCGGGCGAGCCGGTGCCGGGTCTGGATGGTTGCTTCGTGCTGCCAGCGGCGGAGCGGCAGGCGTTGATGAGCCATCCTGCGCTGGCGTCGGGCGCGGCTTATGCAACCAATCCGTCCAGCATCGTCGCTGCTCGCACACTGGCTGTGCGCCCGGGGCAGGAGGTGCTCGATCTGGCCGCAGCACCCGGAGGTAAGACGCTGCAGCTGGCCATTGCCATGCAGGATCAGGGTCGGATTGCTGCGGTGGAGGCGGTGAAAGGGCGGTTCCATCGAATGCGGGCCAATCTGTCACGCTGCGGGGTGACCGCGGCGGAGTTCTATCTGGCCGACGGGAGAGGGATCGGCCGGAAAGTGCCTGAGCGATTCGATCGGGTGTTGCTGGATTCACCCTGTTCATCGGAGGCCAGGATCCGACTCGATGATCCGGCAAGCTACGCGCACTGGTCACCGCGTAAAACCCGGGAAATGGTCAGGAAGCAGCGTGGACTGATTCGATCGGCTTTTCTTGCGTTGAAATCAGGCGGAGAGATGGTCTATTGCACTTGTGCCTTCTCCGTGGAGGAGAACGAACAGATTGTCGACTATCTCCTGCGTCGCGCTCCTGAAGCAGAACTGCTGCCGCTAGCGCTGCCGGCGGTGCGCTCGATGGCAGGTCTGACGAGCTGGCAGGGAAAGGCAATGGATTCCAGGCTTTCAGCTTGTCGGCGGATCCTGCCGGACGATCTGTTCGATGGCTTTTTCGTCGCCCGGATCGGCAAGCGCGCGAGCGGGGTTTAGTCGGGCAGCGTTTTCGGGCTCACCAGAAAGTCCAGCCGTGCAGTGCCGGCGCGCAGCGTCGCCCAGTCACCGCTGCAGTCGAAGCGGGCGGTGCCGAAGGTAGGCAGGTTGTCGGTAACCGCATCGCTGCCCATGGCGTTCACCAGCCAGGTCAGTCCCGGGTTGTGGGCGACGATAGCGACGTTGTCTACGGCGCTCGGTGTCTGCCGAACCACATCCAGAATCTGCTCCGGGCTGGCGTGGTAGAGCTCGTCAACGGCAACGATGGCGTCGTCACTCAGCCGAAAGCCTGACTGGATGAACGCGGTCGTGGCCCGGGCCCGTACGGCCGTGCTGGTCCAGATCCAGGTGGCCGGATCGCTCTGCTCTGCAAGCCAGGCGGCCATGTTCGGACCGTCCCGCTCGCCGCGTGCATTCAGCGGCCGATCGAAATCGGCGAGCCCCGGCTCGTTCCAGGCGGATTTGGCGTGGCGGATCAGCCAGAGTTTCATCTGCCGGGCCTCAGCGACTGCCGCTGATACGGGCGGCCTCGCTGATCAGAAACAGATCCGTCAGCACGGCGCGCAGATGCATCGAGGCGTTCAGGTTGTCCACCAGCTCGCTGGAGATACGTGGTTGATCGAGCACAAGGGCCAGGGCTTTGCGCGTCTTGGCGATGTCCTCGGCCACCACGGTGTGAAACGGGGGCTCGTCGCCGAGCATTTCCTGCAGGGCCGTAAGGGCCGTATCGAGCTCAGCGAGCACGTCCCGGGATCTGGTGCCCGGTCCGTCCAGATCGTCTTCACGGCCCTGGGCTGCGTAGGCGAGCAGAAACTCGTAGGCGGTTTCCACCACCTCGATCTTGTCTTCCATCGTTGCCGCCTGAGGGTATCTGACCAATCAGCCAGACTGATCCGGAGACCAGC
>Ga0316194_10002431_pt1 | contig 12996 bp, 9 predicted proteins | sample CroRivsedime1_MG_FD_204936 | JGI IMG/M metagenome (GOLD analysis project Ga0316194, IMG submission 204936) | Coastal sediment microbial communities from Maine, United States - Cross River sediment 1 | ecosystem: Environmental > Aquatic > Marine > Coastal > Sediment | place: USA: Maine...
GTGCTGCGCGAGGTGGAGTACACGATCACCTTGGCCAATCGTCGAGCTTATTGGAAGTACTTTACGCCGCAACATCAAGTGAGCGACATCAAGATTTCTGGGGCGCATGGAGATCCGAGCCCTTTTACTGCGGGACCGTCGAACGACTACTACCTCTCCAATGTTCCCTTGAGTCTGTCCGAGACGCCTGGGTCAAATCTTTTCGACCTCATCGTCTCGGGCGATGCCCGGCCGGCGCCCCGACCTGACCCGGCAATGCCGGGCGTCCTGACCCATACCTACGACGAAGCGCAAGAAACTTGGCACGAGCCCGTCTTCAATATACGGCTGAACCTCTAACGCATCTGGAGAGCAGCAAACATGCCAGCATCCTATAAAACCCCTGGCGTCTTCGTGGAAGAGATATCCATGTTGCCGCCGTCCGTGGCCCAGGTTGAGACGGCGATTCCCGCCTTTCTGGGCTATACCTCCAAAGCGGAAAAGAACGGCGAGAGCCGCTTTCAGAAGGCCACTCCAGTTGAGTCCATGACGGAGTTCGAATCCATCTTCGGTGGCGCAGCGGACGCGGTGTACGACGCCTATCTGGATTCGAGTGATCAGGTAAAGGCGGTGGTTTCTTCACAGCCCTATCTGCTGCATGAGTCTTTGCGGCTGTTCTTTGATAACGGTGGTGGCAAGTGTTACATCATCGCGGTGGGCGCGTATATGGCGTCCACGCCATTCGCCGATGCCACTGAGCTTCGCAATGGCCTGGTGGAGCTCGAGAAGCATGACGAGCCCACCATCATCGTGGCTCCGGACGCGACCTTGTTGGCCAGTGACGGGCTGTACGATTTTCAGAAATTGGCCCTCGTGCAGTGCGCCAAGCTTGGCGATCGCGTGGCGCTATGCGACACCTATCCGAGCAGCGAAACCGTGGTGAACGAGACCTTTTCCGACCGAGTTCAGCAGTTCCGGGACAAGGTAGGTATCAGTAGCCTCAAGTACGGTGCTTCTTACGCGCCGTATGTACGCTCATCTCTGCCCAAGCGGATCCGCTTTCGGGATTTGAGTCTCAAGCGAGGCGATCCGCCTCCCGGCGTCAGCACACCCGCGAGCCTGGCTTCGCTTACAACCGACAACGAGTTGCTGCAGCTCATCCTTGATCTTGGGGGTGCGAAGAAGTCGGTTGACGATATTGGCGGCATTGCGAGCACCACTGCCCCCGGCATCCTCACTGGGACGAACTCGAGCCTTGATGCCCAGTTCAAGACCTTGTTGGATGCCTATGCAGTAGCCCCCGCTCCGGCCACCACTGAGCTCACAGCGGTGTTCGACTTTGCGCTGAGCTTCTTCGGCGCGCTCAAGACTATCAAAGATGCATTGCCGACCCAGGTCAGCACCACGCCTAACCCTGCGTCCTCCACGCAGAGTGTCGCCTTCAAGCTTCAGGTGGAGATGGACGCCGTGGCGAGCACCTCGGGGCTAGCGGACGCTTTTGAAACTCTTGGTACCCACAGCAACGAATACGCGGAAGGCGTCCCAGCGGACGACATCATGGATGACGATCCGACTGATGCAACCACGGATCTGGCCAAGGCGCTGGACATACTGGGGATCACGGCGGTGGAGTACGAGGCGCTCGTGGATCCAACCATCTCCGCGCTGTACGCGGGCAACACGACTGCGCAGAAGAACGCGGAAGCTCGCAAGGCGATCGGTGCCTTCTATCCGGTCTTGTTGAAGTTCTACGATGCACTCTTGTCGGCCGCATCCACCTTCGAATCCACCTTCGACCAGAGCCTCGAGGCAGCCATGGGCACCTACAAGCAGATAAAGACGTCTGTCGGTGCATCCATTTCGGAGCTACCTCCCAGCGGTACGGTCGCCGGTGTGTACGCGCGTGTCGACAACCAGCGGGGCGTTTGGAAAGCGCCCGCAAATGTCAGTCTGAATTCCGTCTCCGGGCCCGTGCTGCCGATCTCCGCGGAGCAGCAAGAAGGACTCAACGTGGACGCCATCGCCGGCAAGTCAGTCAATGCGATTCGTACCTTCACGGGCAAGGGAACGCTGGTCTGGGGAGCTCGGACGCTGGCTGGAAACGACAACGAGTGGCGATACATCAGCGTGAGGCGGTTCTTCAACATGGTCGAGGAGAGCTGCAAGAAGGCAACGGAACCCTTCGTTTTCGAGCCCAACGACGCCAACACCTGGGTTCGCGTGCAGGGGATGATCGAAAACTTCCTGACCTTACAGTGGCGTGCAGGTGCACTCCAAGGCGCCAAGCCGGACCAAGCCTTTTATGTCGCCGTGGGGCTCGGCAAAACCATGACCTCCCTCGACATCCTGGAGGGACGCATGATCGTCGAAATTGGCATGGCGGTTGTTCGGCCTGCCGAGTTCATCATTTTGCGGTTCAGCCACAAGCTGGCCGAAGCTTGATCTAGCGAGGACGTGACATGGCAACCTATCCGTTATCGAAATTCCACTTCTCGGTGGAAGGCGCCGGTGAACGTATTGGTTTCACCGAAGTGACCGGCCTGGATATCCAGGTTGAACCCATTGAGTATCGCGAGGGTTCGAGTTACGAATACTCCAAGGTCAAAATGCCCGGTATGCCCAAGTACAGCAATATCACGCTGAAACGGGGTGCCGTTGCCGAGGATTCGGAGTTCTTCAAGTGGGTGGGCGAAATCCAGCTCAACTCAGTCACTCGGCGTGACCTCACGATCAAGCTGTTGAACGAGAACCATGAGCCAGTGATGTCCTGGAAGGCAATTAATACCTTCCCCATCAAAGTCCAGGCGAGTGACCTCAAGTCAGACGGCAACGAAGTGGCGATTGAAAGTATCGAGATCGCTCACGAGGGACTGAAGTTGATCGTCTAAACTCGAGTCGGGGAGCGTCGTGGCAACAAACGTACATCCGGCAGGCGGGTACTATCCACCCGTCGGCTTCCATTTCAAGGTGGAATTTATCGGCCTCGGCAACGATAACGATAGCCGCTTTCAGGCCGTCTCGGGCCTGGCGGTCGAGTACGATACCGAGACCTTCAAGGAGGGCGGCGAGAATCGCTTCGAGCACAAGCTTCCGGTGCGCACAAAGTACGCTGACCTCGGGCTCAAGCGGGGAATGCTCAGCGATTCGGAGGTGATCGACTGGGTCCTGGATGCGCTGCAAAACCGTAGCTTCGACCCGCGTAACGTCAATGTTTCTCTGCTCAACGAAGAACACGAGCCTTTGAGGACGTGGCGCGTGGAACGAGCGTGGCCCAAGAAATGGAGCGTCAGTGATTTGAGCGCTCAAGAGAATTCGCTGGTCGTGGAATCTCTTGACCTCAGCTACACACGCTTCAGTCTCGCGTAACTGGAGGGTAGGGGACATGCCGCTACTCATCCGCGAACTGAATATCAAGGTCAATGTTGGTGAGACGCCGGCGGGAGACGGTGCGCCAGCGTCGCCCGGCGGCTCCGGCGGTGGCGCGAGCACGGCCGACGCACAGGCCCTTCTTCAGCGTGTGGTGGAAGAGGTCATGCGTATCGAGGCAGCGAGGAAGGAGCGGTAGCTGATGCCTGGCGAACTCGAGAAGATGCGCATTTTCGCCTACAACGATCCAGTATTGAGTAGCGATAGCGAGGTCGGTGAGTTCGTCGCCATGATGAACCCCGAGGCCTATGCCATCGAAACCAAGATGGCGTTCAACGAAAGCCAAGGGCAGGGTACCAGCGGGAATCAGCCACGCTTTGAGCTCAAGCTTCCCGAGGAGATGTCGTTTGAGTTCCTGTTCGACAATACCGGTATTATCGATGGCGATCCGCGTGACGATCTGGGCCAGGAGATTCAAGACTTTTCCATTTTTTTGATGGGGTATGACGGCGATACCCACGAGCCAAAATTTTTCAAACTGGCGTGGGGTACGTTGGTGTTCAAGGGCCGGTGCACCGGTCTCAACATCACCTACAAGCTCTTCAACCCTGACGGATCGCCCATTCGCGCAGTCTGCAAGGTGACCTTCAAGGAGTTCAAAGAGGAGGACCTCCGGGTTGCGGAGGAGAACAACGCAAGCCCGGACCTGACCCATGTCCGGGTGGTCAAGGATGGCGACAGCTTGCCGCTTATGTGTTACCGGATCTACGGTGACGCCCGTTACTACATGGATGTTGCGCGTACCAATGGCTTGGTCAACTTCCGGTCGCTGACCCCCGGTACTAAGCTTGTGTTCCCGCCGTTCGACAAGCAGGCCAAAACGGGCGACGCACGATGAGCGCCCCCGCGAGCGGCCGCACTATTCCGTCGGATCGCGCCAAGTCGGTCGCCACTTATACGCTGCTGAGTGACGGTGCGCCCGTGCCGAGGACGTTTCAGGTCATCTCCATTGCGACCAACCGCGAGGTTGGGCGGATTCCAGCGGCGACCCTGGTCATTGTCGACGGGGAAGCATCCAAAGAAACCTTTGCCGTGAGCGATGGGGCTGAGTTCGAACCGGGCAAGGAAGTCGAAATCAAGCTTGGATACCGTTCCTCGGAAGAGAGTGTGTTCAAGGGGCTGGTGATGCGCCAGGCAGTGAAGGTGCGCCAAGGAGGATCGGTCCTCGTCGTCGACCTCAAGGACGCGGCGGAGAAGATGACTTGTGCCCGTCGAAGCCGTTACTTTCACGACGTTACCGATAGCGACGTTTTTGAGGAGCTCATCGATGCCCATAACCTCGACAAGGAAGTCGAGTCAACGAGTCACGCACACACCACTGTAGTGCAACACCATGCCACTGACTGGGACATGACGCTATGCCGGGCGGAAGCCGCCGGCAAGTTGGTCTTCGTCGAAGATGGAAAGGTCACCATCAAGGCGCCGCTGCTGTCGGCGGACCCTGTTCTGACCGTTCAATTCGGGGCGACCGTGCACGAGTTGGATGCGGAGCTCGACGCGCGCCTGCAGTTGAGCGCGGTCAAGGGGACCGCGTGGAGCGCTGCGGATCAAGGCGTCAATGACGCGCTCGAAGGCGCGGATCCCGGGGTACCCGACGCGGGTAATCTGGACTCCGCCACGCTTGCCGCGGTGTTGGGGGAGGAGGAGTACCGGCTGGTCCACGGAGCGACGCTGCCCGATGGCGAGATCCAAAGCTGGCTGGACGGCAAGCTCTTGCGGCACCGGTTGGCCAAAATCCGCGGAACGGTCACCGTCGATGGCACGGCCGATGTAAAGCCGGGCGACTTCATCGAGTTGCTGGGTGCGGGAGAGCGTTTCGAAGGCAAGCTCTTCGTGACGGCAGTGGCGCAACGCTTCCAAGAGGGCGCATGGAAGACAACCTTCCAGTTTGGCCTGGACACCGATTGGTTCGTCAACAAATTCGATGTTCAGGCGCCACCCGCCGGCGCGTTGGTGCCGGGGATCCAGGGTTTACACGTGGGCGTCGTCGTCGCCCTTGAAGGCGATCCAGACGGCGAAGAACGAATCCAGGTGCGGGTCCCGATCATCCATGCTGAGGACGAGGGGGCCTGGTGCCGGCTGGCGACGCTCGACGCAGGGGCGGAGCGGGGCACCTGGTTTCGTCCAGATGTCGCGGATGAGGTGGTCGTCGGTTTCATCGACAGTGATCCCCGTCATGGCGTGGTGCTCGGCCAGTTGCATTCGAGCGCAAAACCCTCACCCGAAGCAGCCTCGGACGATAACCACATCAAGGGTTATCAAAGCCGCGAAGGCATGCGCCTCACGTTCGACGACGAGAACAAGGTGGTGATCATCAACACGCCTGAGGGGAACTCGATCACGTTGTCGGAGAGCGATACGAAGGTCGAGATCGCCGACCAGAACGACAACAAGGTCACCCTGGATGCCAACGGCATCAAGCTGGAGAGTGCCGGTGACATCGTCTTCGAAGCGTCCGGCGACGTAAAACTCAACGCTTCGGGAAAGCTCGTGGCTGAAGGCGCCCAATCCGCAAAACTGGCGAGTGGTGCAGGGTCGGAATTGGCGTTGGGTGGGACGGCGGACCTGTCAGGCCCAGTAGTGAACATCAACTGAGCGGAGATACGCAAAAATGCCATCAGCCGCGCGAGTTGGAGACATGCATACCTGCCCCATGGTTACGGGGACAGTACCCCACGTCGGTGGCCCGGTCCTGCCGGCGGGCTGTCCGACCGTACTTATCGCCGGGCAACCGGCAGCACGGGTCGGCGACATGGTCCTGTGCGCCGGACCTCCAGACACCGTCACGGCCGGCTCCGGGACAGTGAATATCGGCGGCAGCCCAGCCGCGCGCATGGGCGACGCCACTTCCCATGGCGGCAGCATCGTGCTCGGCGCCCCGACGGTGAATATCGGAGGCTGACGATGGCGGACGCGAAACAAACAAGTTTCCTCGGGCGCGGTTGGAGTTTCCCCCCTAGCTTTGACGTTGACGCTCGGGGTGTGCAGATGACGGAGAACGAGGCGGATATCGAGCGAAGCCTTCACATCCTCCTCACCACTGCCGTCGGCGAGCGCGTCATGTTGCCGAAATACGGTTGCGATATGGCCGACTATCTCTTCGCATCCATGAATACGACAACCAAGAGCCTGGTCAAGGATCGCATCAAGACGGCGATCCTCTACTACGAGCCGCGCATCGACGTGAAGCTTATCGAGCTGGACGACAGCGGTCAGAACGAAGGGCGCCTGGTTGTACACATCGAGTACGTCGTACGCGCGACCAATTCGCGTTTCAACTTTGTCTTCCCGTTCTACCCCCGGGAAGCGAGCGAAATCGGGTTTCTGACCGGGAAACCCCTGTAAATGGTCGATTGCCGCAAATCTCTAAGTCCCTTGTCCCACGGGGGAACGAGCCAGGCGGAGCGCGCGCTGCCAGGTCTGTCGGACGATCACGTCAAGATCGACGAGAACGACTATACGGACTGGATTGTCTTTGCGTCGGAGTTTTCCAAATATATTGCGTATTACGAGAGTGAAGGCGGCGAAGCGTTCACCGGGTGGCAAGCTTTTTTCTCGCGCGATATCTCCGCGCTGCTGGGAAGCTTTGCTATTCAGGACATCGCAGACTACCGGCAAGAACTCAGCCGCCGCTTCGCTTATCTGCGCGACGATGACAATGCCCCCGGGAACCCAGTCATAGAAGACGCGCTCAAGAGGAATCTCAGCGAGGCCTTCGCCGCTGTTGTAACTCTGGCAAGAGCGATGGATGTTTACCATCTGCAGCTTCCCGAGGGCAGCCCCGAAGGTAGCCCCGACGCTAGCGGATTCAAGGCGACACTTGGCACCAGCATCGCAACAAAACTGGCGCCTGCTCTGCGCCGGCTGCTCGCTTATCTCAAAGGCGCGCAAGCGCTCGGTCTGTACGTCCCGGTGGTGTTGTCTGATTGGCGAGTATTGAACACCGATCTCGACGATGCGCTCGCCGTGGCATCGGCTTCGGGTAGTCTCTCCAAGGACTGGTGGAGCGCGGCAGAACCGGACTACGGTGCGCTCGCGCCGGATAGCAGCGTGTTTCTGGGTGTCTCCACCTACGAGCGCGTGAGTCATGCGGCTAATCACTTCCTGTTCAACTCCGCATTCGACGGATTCACCCAAGGCTACGCCCGGCTCATCGACGATGCCGGCGCCGCGCTTGCGCAAACTCTCGATAGCTACGACGGTCACCAACCTCATTACGCGCTCTTCCTGGCCTTCCTGAAGCTGTTCCGTACAGCCCGCGACAAGCTGAACGAAGTGACCTGGAAGCATCTCGACTTTTATTACCGGGATGTGCTTCGGTTGGCGCCGCGGCCGCCTCAGCCGGACCAGGTTCATTTGCTCGCGGAGCTTCGCAAGACCCGCGGCACGGCCGCCCTTCCCGAGGGCGCACTCTTCAAAGCGGACAAGGACAGTCAGAGAAAGGACCGTTTTTATGCCCTGAGCAGCGAGACCACTTTTAATCGTGCCAAAGTCGTCTCCCTCATGGCAGTCTACCGCGCCGAGGGCTCGGACGAGCGGTTGCCCAGCGAATTGCGGGGTTCTGGCCGGATCTTCGCCGCACCGGTGATTAACTCCTCCGACGGTATTGGTGGTGAGCTTACGAACGAGATGGGCGACTGGCACCCATTCTTGAACGCAAATCTGAACGATTCGGGGACCATCGACACGATCGCCATGCCTGCCGCTGACATCGGATTTGGCGTGTCCTCGCACTATCTTTTTCTTGCCGAGGGCTCTCGGCACATCAACCTAATCGTCAAGAATTCGGTCAACTTTTTCGGATTCGATGCGGCGAAGCTCCGCTGCAAGCTGAGCCATGAGAAGGGGTGGTTCGAGAAAGCGGTAACGGACATCGGACCAAAGCCGCTCACCGATGACACTGGCGACACGTGCTTACGCGTGACTCTTGATGCGAACGACCCGCCGGTGACGGCGGTGGATCACAAGATCCACGGCACTGGATTCGAGGCCGGTATCCCGGCCGCGCAGTTCATACTGCACAATGAATCAGGTGTTACGTGCGGCTACGACGATTTGAAGGACGTGCGCGTGCAAGCAGTGCAGCTGGAAGTTGTGGTGGGCAACACGGAAGCCACGGCCTACCAAAACGACGGAATACGCCAGCTCAGCCTGTCCGGCAAGGACGGTGGCCTGGACGCTGCCAAGCCTTTCATGCCGTGGGGTGCCGCGCCGCGGGCAGACGTGCCCTTCGTGCTTGGCAGTGCGGAGATGTTCGGTAAGAAGGGCGAGCGCACCGCTTTTAATCTCGACATTGCCTGGGCAGGGCGGCCATCGAGTCTGTCTTCCCCGGCCGGTGCAAAACTACAGTTCTTGCAGGGCGGGTCCTGGGTCGATGCCATTGCCGTGGCCAGCATCTGCAAGGCGTCAACGCAACGCACATTTACGTCGCCGGTGAATATACCGCAAGGTGCCGCGATTGACGATGCGGGGACGGGCGTCTCGCATGACGCAACGTCGCGCGCTGGATTCATGCGACTGGTTCTGGATGGAGACTTTGGCCACGCCGGCTATCCGGCCGATTATCTCCAGTACACCCTCGAGTACAACAAGTGGGTGCAGGACGAAAAGGACTTGACCGACCCAGAAGTACCGACAGCGCCGCCCGAGCCTTACGTCCCGGTCATCGACGCCATTAGCTGCCATTACGAAGCCGTTAGCGACGTGGTGGACCTGGGCGTTCTGGATTCGGGCGGACGGCCAGTACGCTTTTATCACATTGGCCCGTTCGGTACCGCGGAGCAATCCCTCCCTCCGCAAGGGAGCTCCAAGCACTGGTTGTTGCCGCAGTTCCGCGTCCCCGGTGAGGCCGATCATGCCGGTGAGTGGTATATCGGGCTCGAGGATCTGGCGGCCCGCCAGTCGGTGAATCTACTGGTGCAGGTCTTGGAGGGCAGCACCTTGCCACTTCTTAGCAAGCCAGTGGAGCATGTCAAGTGGAGCTATTGGGCGGCGAACCATTGGGTCCCCTTCGAGACAAGCGAGGTCAGCGATGGCACGCGACAGCTGATCCAATCCGGAATCGTTAGCTTTGCGATACCCGACGGCGCCACGACCGACCAGGGCGTCATGCCGCACGGCAAGCTGTGGCTCCGCGCTGCCGTCACGCAAGGAGTCGGCGCGGTGGCGAGAGTGCTTGCCGTGCAGGCCCAGGCGCTGCACGTAACGTTCAAGGACAAGGGCAATGCGCCGGATGCGATGGACCAACCTCTCGCAGCGGGAACCGTCAAGAAGCTGCGCGACGCGGACTCGGCCTTCAAGAGCTTTGCGCAACCCTTCACGTCCTTTGGCGGGCGACCCCGAGAGCGCGATGCGGCCTTCTATCTACGTTCCAGCGAACGGCTTCGCCACAAGGATCGAGCGATAACGATATGGGATTACGAGCGACTGGTACTCGCTGCGTTTCCTGAGATCCACCGCGTCAAGTGCCTGCACCATACACGGATCGAGGACAACCCCGACGCAAGCCTCGCAATTCACAACGAGAACGCGCCGGGTTACGTGAGCGTCATCACGCTGCCGAACCTGGAGGGCCGCAACGACACCGAGGTGCTCAAGCCGTATACGCATCAGAGTGTATTGACTTCGATGCAGACGTTCTTGACCGAGCGGATCACAGGGCAGCTTTCCGCGGCCGCCTCCGGCCCGCGAGTTTGCGTGTGCAACCCGCTGTTCGAGGAGATCGTCCTGGAGCTCAAGCTGCAACTCGCTGATGGGTACGACGACTCTACGTACTACCGGAACCTGTTGGCTGACGAGATTACGCGCTTTCTTTCCCCCTGGGCGTTCTCTGCCGGCGCCGAGGCTCGCTTTGGCGGGCGCATCGTGAAATCGACCCTGATTGATTACATTGACGAGCGGCCCTACGTCGACTTCGTCACCGACGTGTCGATGCGCCATCGGCCCGAAGGCGGCACGCTGAGCGACGACATGGAGGTCGTGGAGGCGTCCACCTCACGCAGCATCCTGGTCTCGGCGCCCTCGTCGGAGCACAAGGTCCATCCATACGAGGAAGCGCCGTGAGCCGCTCCTTGACCATTGCGAAGCATCCGGTCCACGAGCCTTCGCGGGACTATGCGTGGTTGCGCGAGCAAGGCATCAAGCACGTCGAGAGTCTAGGCAGCGCGCTGTGGACGGACTACAACCTGCACGACCCGGGAATCACGCTGCTCGAGCTCCTCTGTTATGCCATAACAGACCTGGCGCATCGCGCGGACTTCCCGATTCCCGACCTCATTGCGGAGCCGCCTACGGTGGTCCCGGATCCCGCGCGTCAGGCCTTCTACACGGCACGTGAAGTCTTGACAGTGAACCCTCTAGGGATCCGGGACTATCGCAAGAAATTGATTGACCTTGAAGGAGTGAAAAACGCCTGGCTGACTGTTCTGGAGCAGTACGACATAGCGATCTTCGCCGACTGCGCGGCCAGCGAGCTGCGCTACCAGCCCGATACTGAGCACCGCGTTCACCCCCGCGGACTCTACGACGTGAAGGTGGAGTTCGAAGACGACGAGGAGATGGGCAATCTCAATAGCGGCAAGGTCTACTACCGTTTTGGTTTCACCACCGGCATTGCCAGCCGGACCACAGCCCTTGTCGAGCTACGTTTACCGAGCTGGAATGCGCTGGAGGCGGATGCCTCCAACTACGCGGGCTTTCGCTCCCCGTCCGGGGCCGTCAGCGGACCGGTCAGCGCACAGTGGATTTCGGGTAACAAAGCCGATGACACCGATGTTGACTCTGCCGATCAGGCCAATGCCCTCAAGTCGGTCCTCTACGTAACGCTGAGTGTCGATTACCTCACTGACGCCAGCGACCCCGGCTCCACGGCGAGCGTCACCTTTGCCGATGTTCCCATGCGGGTCTGGTTCCAGTCCGATGCAGATCGGCGCACCCTGGATTGGAACGACCTCAAGGCTGCATTGAGCGATGCTACGCCAGCGGGCCTGATTGGCCGCTATCACGCCGCGCTTCTCAAGGCCGACGCGATCCTGGCCGCTGCGCGGAGCTGCTTGTTGGCGACGCGTAATCTGTGCGAAGACTGGCGCCATGTGACGGCTGTTCCCGTCGAGGATGTGGCGGTCTGTGCCGATATTGATGTTGAAGCCTCCGCCGATATCGAAGCTGTGCTGGCCGAGGCCTACGATCTGATCGATCAGTACTTGAGCCCCGATCTCCGCTTCTATTCACTGGCGGAGCTATTGGAGGCAAAGACCCCGGTTGAGGATATTTTCGACGGACCAAAACTGTCTCGCGGCTTCTTGGACGATGCCGAGGTGGATGCGACGCAACTACGCACCCGGCTGTACGCGAGCGACATCATCAACCTCCTGGTGGATATCGATGGCGTGAAGGCGGTTCGCAACTTCCGCTTTTCGCGCTACGACGACGAAGGTCGCCAGATCGGCGCTACGCAGCCGTGGGAGCTGGAGGTGACGCCGGGCCGAGGGCCGCGCTTTTACGCTTTGGCCTCGAAGTTCCTCGTGTTCAAAAATGAACTTCCCTTCTTGCCCGATGCCGCGGAACTTCGCGATATCCTGCAAGTGATACGCGGCAAGCGCTCGCGGCCGAAGCGGAGTGTTGCAGCCAGCGATCTAGATGTCCCCCAAGGCACTTACCTGCCGCTCGAGGATTACACCCCGGCGCAGCATCAACTTCCTCGCACTTACGGGGTGGGACCGGAAGGCTTGCCCGCAAGCGTTGGCACGGCACGCCTGGCCCAGGCCAAGCAGCTGCGTGCCTATTTGCTGTTCTTTGAGCAACTGCTGGTTAACTATCTCGCGCAGTTGGCTCACGTGAAGGACCTCTTCGCCGTGGATGACACGGTCGACCGGAGCATGTTCACGCGGCTGATTGACGATTCGCTATTACCGGGTGTCGAAGCCGAGCTGTATCGCGGTATGGACAGCAATCGTCTCCAATCGATTGCGGAGAGTCCGTCTACCTGGCTAGACCGGCGCAACCGATTTCTTGATCACTTACTGAGCCGCTTCGCGGAATCGTTTGCTGACTACGCGGTCATGTTGTACCGCCATGCGGAGACGAAAACGGCCGCGCAGTCGCAACTGATCAAAAACAAGGTCGCATTCTTGCGCGACCTTCCAGCCATGACACACGACCGTGCCAAAGCCTTTGATTATGCGATACCGGCGGCTTTTTGCCCGCCAGTGCCACCGCAAGCGCAAGGTAACGCCCCGGGCTTGAGCCTTCGAATCAAGCGTCTGCTTGGGCTCGAGGCGCCCGACGACCGCGTGTTCGTTATCGAGCACCTGTTGCTGCGACCTCACGCCGTCGACGACCCGCTATTGAACGTGTGCCTGCCGGAAGATTGTTCCACCTGCGGCGAGGAGGATCCATACTCGTTTCGGATCACGGTGGTCCTGGCGGGCGAAGGTGGCGTTGAAAACAGCGATATCGACTGGCGGCGATTTGCCGAGAACGCCATTCGCTACGAGGTGCCCGCGCACCTCGCGGTGAAGGTCTGCTGGGTTTCCTCAGACCAGTTGGACGAGCTCGAGGCCGCCTGGTGCGCCTGGCTAGCGCGCGTACGGG
>Ga0316194_10002433_pt1 | contig 12991 bp, 9 predicted proteins | sample CroRivsedime1_MG_FD_204936 | JGI IMG/M metagenome (GOLD analysis project Ga0316194, IMG submission 204936) | Coastal sediment microbial communities from Maine, United States - Cross River sediment 1 | ecosystem: Environmental > Aquatic > Marine > Coastal > Sediment | place: USA: Maine...
CATCGAGAAAGCGCTGATCATGACTGACCAGCAGCAGTGCACAGGGGCAGTCAGCGAGCGCCTGCTCCAGCGCCTCGATAGACGGCAGATCCAGATGGTTGGTCGGTTCATCCATCACGATGAGATGCGGCGCGCTGGCCATACCGAGCGCCAGCAGAAGCTTGCGCATTTCACCGGGGCTCGGCTGGCGGCTCTTGAGTAGACGCTCGGGGCGTGAGCCAAGGCGGCTGACCACATTCATGACCTGCCCGAGCCGTTTGCGAGGCAGGCTGCGAGCCTCATCCAGCAGCGCCCGCGCCCTCGCCGCGTCTACCTCCTGTGGCAATACCGTGAGATGCTCAACCGGCACGTTGGCCTGGCTAACTAGATGACGTACCAGCGTCGACTTGCCGAGCCCGTTCAAGCCGGTTACCGCGACGCGATCCTCGGGTTTCAGTACCAGCTGCGGAAACTTCAGCATACGCCCGTTACCCAGCGCAATGACCCCCGCCTCGACATGCAGCAGCGTTGTGCGCCGCGACCGGGAGCCTGGCAACCAGATGCCGACATCGTGTTCTTTGTTCACCATGACCGCGTCGACCAGAGCCTGTGATCGCTCGGCCCGACCATCCAGCTGGCGAAGCAGGCGTCCCGCCTGGCCGTCTTTACCGCTAACACGTGCCAGATTTTTCTTGAAGCGTGCATCGTGGTCTTTAATGGCGATACCACTTTTAGAGCGGTCCTGATGAGACCGCGCTGCCTGCTCACGGCGCTTGTGCGTTTCGCGTTCGAGTCGTTTCCGCTCGCGTACCGCGTTGTCGCGCTCGCGCAACGCGCTCGACCTATTAAGATCCTGTTGCGCCCGCGCTTTCGTATAGCCGCCGGGCACCACCAGCGTGTTGGGTGGTTCCAGCCAGATGCACTGCGTACAAAGTGTATCCAGCAGATCCCGATCGTGACTGACAATCAGCCCCACACCCCTGTAACACTCCAGAGCATCAATGAGCAGCGCTCGCGCTTTCGCATCGATGTGATTGGTCGGTTCATCGATCGCCAGCACCTGGGGATCGTGCCACAGCGCGCAGGCAATCTGGGAACGCTTGCGCTCACCGTGACTGAGCGTCTGCCACCGGTCGAGAAACTCCGGCTCGATGCCTAATCGACCACGGAGCTCGAAAGCCTGCGCATCCCAATCGGCAAGGAACTCCTGGAATTCCGTAGGCGCTTGATCCGTGCGCTGTTCACACCACACAACCCCTTGCGCGCCCTGCACCGTCCCTGAAGACGGCGCAAGACCTCCGACCAGCAGCTTCAACAACGTGGTTTTGCCTACCCCATTGGCACCGATCACACCGGTGAATCCGCGCGGAAAGCTGGCAGACAGGCCAGCGAACAGTGGCTGAGCAGAGTTGTCCCAGCCAAAAGTCAGGTCGCGCGCAACAATCATTGGTTCAGACATTGTATTCTTCTCCTTGCAAAAGGCCGCCGGCGAAGGCGCCGGCGGCATCAATTACATCCGCCAGTACCGCTTTCCGACCGAGCGCGGCTGCGACTGAACGCTGTTCTGACTGCGTCCGGCTCGCTGCTTATCCTGCAGCCAGAAAGGCATGTCGTTGCTCGCCTTAGCGCGCTCCGACTTCCGCCCGGCCCGCTTGTTACGGCTAGCTTTGCCGTGCTGTCGTTTTCTATCTTTCATATTTTATTTCTCCTGGAGCGCGTGCGGTGCAGAAACGGCAGGCGAAACAGTGCCCCCACAGCAAAGCTGCGAGTGCAAAAAAGAGATGCCTGACCGTGTCAGCGGCTGTTCAGCAGGGCAACGAAGGAGTCGCGGACCAATTCAGCATGCAGCCTCATGCACGACAGGGTCGTGAATGTGGCAGGAACAAGCGTTCCTTCGCATTTCTGATCTAAATTTCTGAATTAGTTTACGTGGATGCAGTGTTTTCACACCGCAAGTCACCAGCGACGAGCGATCGTCACCGTTGCCTTAAGCCGCTGTACTACGGGATGTAGTAGAAAAAGATCTTGTTAATCACGTCTTCGGGCCTCCACATGGCGCAGGGGGTGCGCGCAAGTGCTGAGAACGATAATCAAAGCTTGTCGAATCCGCAAGTGCTTTTGCTGGGATGATGTGTGACTTCGTAATCAGCCAGTCAACGCGCGTCGATTTACGCAAAGCAAAAATGCCTCGGCGAATCAGGGCTCGACCAAACACGCAGAAATCACCACACTGTTGCTCATGCGTACGACAGGCGAAACCAACACTGAACCCGCAGGTGCCTTTGAGTTCGGCGACCATCGCGTCAACCTGGATACTTTTGAGCTGTTCTTGGGTGAAACACAATTGGCTGTCGAGCCGCAGGTATTCAGCCTACTCAGCTACCTGATTCACAACCGCGACCGACTGATCACCAAAGAGGAACTGCTCGACGAGCTTTGGGGACATCGCTACGTCAGTGAATCCGCCCTGTCCACTCAGATCAAGTCTCTGCGCAAAGTGGTAGGCGACGATGGGCAGCGTCAAGCGGTCATTCAGACCGTCAGAGGGCGCGGCTATCGCTTTGTCGCTCCGTTGAAGAAACAGGCTGACTCGCACCCGTTACCGGCTAACTCCCCCGGCGCCCAACCGACTCACAATTTACCAAGAGAGCGCACGCCACTATTTGGCAGGGCGCTGGATGTTGAGCAGTGTTTCCAGCTCATAGACCAAAACCGGCTCGTCACCATTCTCGGCATTGGCGGCACTGGCAAAACCCGGCTGGCTTTGCGGGTCGGGCAGGAGGCTATCGCGCGCTTCCCTGATGGCATATGGCTCGTCGATCTGATTCCGTTGGCGAGCATCGAATCCCTGGAAATCGCGGTCGCCGACCTGCTGGGCATGACCCTTGCCGCAGGCGAGACGCGTCCCCAGCTAATCAACGCGCTGCATCAGAAAGACTTGCTGTTGATTTTCGACAACTGCGAGCACCTGCGCGAAGCCACCGCTGATCTGATCAACGATCTGCTCGAGTACACAGAACGTCCACAGATATTGGCCACCAGCCGGGATCCACTGGATCTCATCGACGAGCATCGCTTTTTCCTCAACCCGCTGGCCACCCGCACAGGCAGCGGCATCCCGCCCGCTGTCGAGTTGTTCATGGCAACCGCACGACGCCATGGCGTCACCCTGACAGCGGATCTGCAGACCGACATTGCGCAGATCTGTACCCGACTCGACGGATTACCGCTGGCCATCGAACTGGCTGCCGCGCAATTACGTCACCTGACCCTTGACGAGCTCGGCGCGCGCCTGGATAAGCGCTTTGAAGTACTTGCCGGGCGTGAGCGCTCGCCTTCCGGTCGACAGAGCAACCTGGTGGGTGTGCTCGAAGACACCTGGGATATGCTCTCAGAGGCTGAACAAGCGCTATTGCAACAGCTCACCGTGTTTCCGTCCCGTTTCACCATGACCTCGGTGGAAGAACTGTTCACTGACACGTCACGTGACGAAATTTCTACTGGTGTTTCCCGTCTGGTGGATCTGGGATTGATCCAGCGTACCTCTGCCAGGGGTAACTGGTGGCGTGTCCTGGAAACCGTTCGCGCGTTCGCAGTCCAGAGTCAGGCTGAAAATGATCGAGGTCTGGCGGCAGCACGCCATGCTCACTGGGTCTTGAGCAAACTCGGCCGTTTTCCAGATGATCAGCTCGACAACCTGAGCCAGGCCCAGTGGTGTCTCGAGCACTATCCAGACCTGGACGCGGCAGAACGATCTTTCGCGGACACGGCTGAACTGGAACACGCTTATGCTATCTGCGCCGGAACCGGTCTGATGGTGCAGTTGGATGATGGCGCTCGAGCTAAACAAAAACTCATGCGGGCAGAGCGCTATCTTGCAGAAGATCCAGCTCCGTACTGGCGGGCCAGGCTACATGCTATCGCCGGCTTGAGCGCACAGGCTAACCGCCTGCCCGATCTGCTTTACACGCACACACAATCCTATGTCGGCCTGGCCCGGCAACTGAACGATCCTGAGCTTTTAGCCAATGCACTGCTCATGCAGTCCCTCACCACCGGGTTCATCGACGCTGATCAGGCCCAGGCACAACTCACCGAGATGATTGAACTGGGTGAACGTGCAGCGAACTCGTCGTTAGTTCAATCGGGCAACTGCTATCGCGCCTGGCAGTATGTCATGAGCCGGGATTACCAGCGCGGCCGTGAATTGGCTCAGCAACTGGTTGATCAGTTCACCGCAGCACCCGATAGCATAGATAACCCTGCCTACAACGCCACAGGCATCATCATCACGTGCACTGTTGTGGATGAACCGGAAACAGCTGCGCGCTGGGCTGCAACAATCACCGACTTTCCAGCCGCCATCTCTTTCTGGGGTATTCAGAATCTGCTGGCATGTGTGGAAGCGAGCACGTCAGACTTCGCCGCTTCAGCCCGGCGCTGTCTGGACATCAAAGTGCGCCTGAATCGTGCAGCCAGAGACGAGTTCCCGGATGTTCTGGTCACGGCAATCCTGCTGGCGTTGCGACGCGGTGAAACTGATCTTGCGCAAAAATGGCTGGCCGTTATCCGCCACAGCCGTGTGCCCATTCAGATGTATCACACAATCGCCATTTACCGGCAGCTGTATGAGCAACTCGGATTCGGCGATTACACCGCCGATAACACTCCCTCACTGGATGCAATCCGCGATTCCCTCGAAGCCTGGCTGGTCAAACTGAGCGAATCACGGGCGTAATCTGGTAGCATTCTCCGGTAAATCTTAACCTGGAGTGGAGAGTGGCCCCGGCATCTCCGATCACTGCCCAGATCTATACTTTCGAGCAATTCAAGCTCGACCTGGGATCGTTTTCGTTACACGCGGGCACCGACGAAATCAGCCTCGAACCGCAGGTCATGTCATTGCTCACCTATCTTGTTCAGCACTGCGATTCGGTTGTCAGTCGCGATGAACTGCTAGACGAACTCTGGGGCCACCGCTATGTCAGCGATTCCACCGTGGCGACTCAGATCAAAGCCCTGCGAAAAGCCCTCGGCGACGACGGCCGCAATCAACGGATTATAAAAACAGTCCATGGTCGTGGTTACCGTCTGGTTGCACCGGTAACCAGAGTCCAGTCAGTACCGCAAGCTGCGCCTGTGGTGACAACCAATCGAACCAGCAACCTGGGTTACGAACGCACCAAGCTGATCGGCCGAGATGCAGACCTCAAACGTTGCATCGAGGCGCTGGACAGCTACCGGCTGGTGTCTCTGCTGGGTATCGGCGGAGCCGGTAAAACCCGCCTTGCCAAAGCCGTGGGGCGAGCAGTCCAGCCTGACTATCCTGCCGGCGTATGGTTTGTAGATCTCGTACCCGTCCGCGATGGAGCGGGGATCGACACCGCCATCGCCTCAGCGATGGGTATCAGCGTGCAGGCTGGTGAGGCTCGAAGTCAGATCGCCCAGGCAGTGCGAGAGCGCCGGGTGCTGTTCATCCTCGACAACTGCGAGCACATTGAAGACGAAGTTGCAGCCGCTTTGGACTACCTGCTGGAACACACACTGGAACCCAGATTTCTGGTGACCAGCCGTGATCCGATTGATCTCGCCGACGAGCTGCGCTTTTTCATCGCGCCTTTACCCGTACACCAAGACAAGGGCGTAGCGCCGGCGGTAGAGCTGTTCATACTGACCGCGGAACGGCACGGAATCCCGGGTGAACTTCTGAACACCGAGCAGGTGCAGCAGATCTGTGCTCGTCTCGACGGTCTGCCGTTGGCGATTGAACTCGCCGCCGCCCAGTTGAAACAGTTGACCATTGACGAACTTGCCGAGCGCCTGGATCGGCGTTTTGAACTCCTGGCCGGACGTCAGCGTGAAGGCAGCCACCGCCAGGACAGCCTGATCCGGGTCGTAGAAAACACCTGGCAACTGCTCGATGCTGAAGAACAACGGTTACTTGGCCAGCTGGCAGCATTCCCCGGGCAGTTCACCGTCAACGACATCGAGGAAGTCTTTGCCGGTGAGTTACCCCACGGCATCTCTTTCGCCATGTCACGGCTCGTGGAATTGTGCCTGCTGAGCCGCACCTCACGCAGCGGCGGCTGGTGGCGCCTGCTGGAAACCGTGCGACTGTTTGTATTGGAAAAACAGAGCCTTGCAGAGCGTGAACAAAATCGCCAACGACACGCCGAATGGGTATTGCAGAAACTGGGTGTCTATCCTGAAGATCAGCTTTACAGCTTTGTCCAGGCGCACTGGAGTGCAGATCACTACTCGGACCTGATCGCTGCTGAACTGTATTTCGACTCGGTTGGCCGCCGCGATGACGCGTTGGAAATGTGCTGCGGAACAGGCCTGATGATTCAGCTCGACGATGGAGCGCGTGCAAATGCCAAGCTGCAACGCATCGAGCACTATCTGCAGGACACAACGGATGTGCTGGCCCTGACAAAACTGCACGGCACCGCAGCGCTGTGCGCTCAGGTCACCCGGAATCCGCAGCGGCTTGCCGAAGAGGCCGAAATCTATCTCACCCTCGCTCGGAAGGTTGGTGACGGCAGACGGCTTGCCGGCGCACTTGCTCTATCGTCGCTCAACAACAACTTTGTCAACCCGGAACTCGCCCAGCAACAGCTGATCGAAGCCGTTCAGACCGCCGAAGATTCTGGCCAGACGCTCACTCGCGACCAGGTATTGACCTACCAGATCTGGTCAGAGGCCGTGACCGGCAAACTTGATTCTGCAATCTCGCGCGCACAGCCCATCGCCGCTCGCCTACTGGACGCCGAGCACCCGCTTGATAATCCAACCTACAACGCCGCCTGCGCATTGATCGCATGCCTCATCTTCAAAGACCCGGGACAGGCACTGGTGTGGACAAATCGTCTCCTCGAGCGAGCCGACGCACACAGTCTCTGGAGCGCCACACTGCTGTACGCCAGTGTGTTTGCGTCCACGGGCAATGCACAGATGGCAGTGCAGCTGATGCAGGATGTCGAAGAGCGCCTGCGTCGCGCCGGGCGCAGCCCCTGGCCCGACCTGCTGGTTCCGGCGATTGTGCTCGCCTGCTGCAACGGTGAGACCGAGCAGGCGACGGCGTGGTACAGCGCCATCAGAGCATCGAGGAAACCCCAACAGATGTTTCACGGCATTGTCGTCTACCGACAGCTGCGCACCCAGCTCACACCTGCAGAGGGAGATACCCTGTCTCTGGAAGAGGCGGGTTCAGCCGCTCTGAAGTGGAGCAGCAGCTTCGGCTGATTCGGTCGCACGGCCAACTTCGAGCGCACTCCTGAACGACTCAGGCAGATCCAGATACGCCCGGTCCGGAAGCGCACCCAGCCCTTCCACCAGTTTAGAAAAGAACGCCCGGCCTGCCGCGACCCCGGCCACATCGAAGATTTCCCTATCACTGAATCCCACCGCACGCATCGGGGCGACATGAGCTTCAGTTACGCCTGAGGCATCCGCAGCAACCGCAGCGGCGTAGTGCATCGCAGCGGCTTCGTCAGCTTCCACAACACCTTCATACTCACCACCCGCCAACCGTTCGATCTCGGCATCAGAAAAAAAGCCGCGCAATTTGCAGCCATGCGCCAATGCACAATAAGAACTCTTCAGCTCGACGGCAGCAGCAAACGTCACCAGCTCAAACAGACGCAGACCGACATGACGGCGCAACCCACGCTGCAATTCCGCCCATAGATCAATCACCTCGGGCCGATGACTGAACAACACCGCGTAGTTCGGTAGATAGCCAAACGCCTCAGCCTGGCGCTCATACATTGCCTGCACATGACCATCGGTTTTGGCACTTGGATCAGGTTGGATGAAGGCCATTGTCAACGCTCCCCTTGCTCGATTTCACGCTGATCGATACGAAACTGCTCGATCTGTACTTCTTCACCACTATCCGCATAGTCACCCGCCGCACGCAGCCGACGGAAATCGCCGAAATTGATTGGCCGGTAACGCGGCAATTCGTCTGCTGTGCCTGGCAGCGGCGCATAATCGAAGCTTTCCCTCGGATTGAAGAAGAATGGAATACTGATGCGCGCCGCTCCGGACTGACCGCGCACCCGATGTATAGGCGCGGAATAGCGGTCGTTTGACCAGACCTGAATGACGTCGCCGAGATTGACGATGAGCGCCCCCGCGAGCGGGGGTACAGCCCGCCAGGTATTGTGCACAAAAACTTCCAGACCGGGATGGTCATCGGTGGAAAGCAGCGTCAACGCACCCGAGTCCGTGTGGTGATTGACACCCAGATAACCACTATCAGGTACTTCAAGCCCCGTCGGCGCTGCTGGTGCCGGGCAGCGTGGGTAGTAGTTCAAGCGGACAAAGCTGGCGTGTTCCGGCTCGAAGGCGTGGCACAGGAAACTGCCACCCACACCCAGATTGGTGGAAATGGCGGACAGCAACTCGAACGACAGACTCTCGCACGCTGCGTAGTAGGCTTCGCCAGCTCGCCGCAAGGCACTATGCCCCGGCGGCCACTGCGCTACGAAGTCTCCTCGCTGCGGCCCGAAGTCGAAAATTTCCTTCCAGTCCCGGGTGTTTTTGGTGAGCTCCTCATCGAAGTAGCCCCAGGCATTCTCGCGCGTTCGCCGCACCTCATGCTTCTTGTCCAGGGGTTGGCTAAAAAACGCCTGCGTTTCGTAGAACAGTGTTTCCAATCCGTCCAGACCGTGGTCTGTCAGATAGAAAACACCCCACTCGCGACAGGCGAGATCCAGCTTCGCCAGGGTACCGGGTTGATCGAGCTCGCTTAAGGAGATCACAGGGGGTTGAGCACTCATCGTTTTTCTCCAATATTGTTCACTGTGTTTGTTCAGCTCGCCCGGGAGTGGAGCCACTGGGGCAAAAGGCTGTACGGGTCTTTGTCGAACTCGCTGTACTGGATATCCATGCGGGTAAGCGCACCAGCAAACCCACCGTCACGCTGATAATCAAACAACTCAGTACAGCCACCGATGTGCTGCTGACCAATATAGATCTGCGGTATCGTCGGAGCGCCAGTACGTTTGGCGAGCACGGCGCGGATCTTGTTACCAAAGTCATTGTTCTGATACTCAACAGAATCCAGGTCCACCGATTTACAGGTCACGTTCATCGCGGCAAACAGGTTCCGCGCGGACCAGCAGAACTCACACCACTCCAGCGCAAACATCACTACCGGCTCTTTTGCTACCAGCTCATCGACAAATGCTTCCGCATCCGCATCAATCGCTACCTCGACCACGGCTGCTGGTGCAGGAGCTGCAGCACTCGAGCGGTCGAAGCGGAAGCCTTGCGTGGACTTTGAAATCGCCACCTCTTCCGGATTCATGTCCTCATCGATATCGGCGAACAGCGGCGTCGAGAGATAACGCTCCCCTGTGTCCGGCAACATGCAGACAATATTGGCACCAGCTGGAGCCTGGGCCGCAACCTGCAGCGCCGCGTACAAGGTGGCGCCGCTGGAGGTGCCAACAAAAATGCCCTCCTGCCGCGCCAGCCGTCGAGAGGTTGCCATCGCTGCATCCCCTGGTACCGGCTGGATCTGGTCGATCAACTGATCTGACACTGCCTCTTGGGTGAGTCGGGAGACGAAATCCGGACTCCAGCCCTGCATAAGATGGGGTTTGAAGCTCGGATGGCTGCCCTGGGGATTACCCATCACATCCAGCGGCTGGTCAATACCGCTGCCCAGAACAGGCGCGTTGTCCGGTTCAGCGGCAACTATCTGCGTCATCGGCGAGTGCTGGCGTAAGCCAGTGGCGACACCGTTCAGTGTGCCGCCGGTGCCGAACCCGGTGACAAAGGCATACAACGGTTCGCCCTGCATGTCGGCCAGGATCTCCGGTACCGTGGTCTGAGTGTGCACGCGGGCATTGACAGGATTGTCGAATTGCCGGCACAGGAACCAGCCATGCTGCCTCGCGAGTTCCTCGGCTTTCTTCAACATGCCGGTGCCCTTCTCCGATGCTGGCGTCAACACGACTTTCGCACCGAGAAACCGCAGCATCTTGCGACGCTCTACGCTGAAGTTTTCAGCCATTACCACCACCAGCGGGTAGCCTTTCTGGGCGCACACCATCGCAAGCCCGATGCCAGTGTTACCACTGGTCGCTTCAATAACCGTCTGACCCGGCTGCAGCGCACCGGACGCTTGTGCGTCCTCAATGATGGCTCGGGCCATGCGATCCTTGACGGATCCCATGGGATTAAAAGATTCCACTTTGACATAAAGATTGACATGTTCCGGTGCCAGCCGATTCAACCGCACCAGCGGGGTTCTGCCAATCGTTTCGAGAATGTTGTTGTAGCGGGTCATTTCTGCTCGTCTCCGTGTTGTTTGTCCGGCCACCAAGGTAATGACTGTTGAGCTCCATAGCCTGGAGACCAGATGGGGATTTCCTGAAGAAGCCTTCAACAAATCTTCACGACACCTTCAACCCCTCTCCAAGTACCCGACGAACTCCCGCCGTAGTCTGCTAACCATTCGCGCAACGGCCAATCCAGGTCACCGCGAATCAACAGCAAGCTATATGGACAGGAGTAGTCAGAGATGGAAACCAATACCGCAGCCAACGAGACAGTCGATAACGGTGTCAACGTCGAAGCCCTGCTGGAGGCACGCGAAGCGCTGACTGAGGCGCCTGCTGCCGCGCAGTTCACCTGGCGTGCGACCAGCGACTGGGTCAGCGGCACGCATACCCGATCCAGCGTGAAAGGCTTTCGCGGCCTCGGTGAGAATCACACTCACCGCACTGAGTTCACGTTCGATTCGGACCACCCGGAAGTGTTTGCATCCGAAGATATCGGGGCGACCCCGGTGGAGTACGTGCTGGTCGGTCTCGCCGGCTGCCTGACCGCGGGTATCGCCAGCGTTGCTCAGAACCGGTCAATCCAGTTGCACAAAGTCACCGCAACCCTGGAAGGCAAAATGGATTTGTACGGCATCCTCGGGATTGACAGTGATGTGCGCAATGGCTTTGACGATGTGACGGTACGGTTTGACATCGATGCGGACGCATCGCCGGAGGAGATTGAAGCGCTGGTCGCGCAATCCCAGAAGCGCTCGGCCGTATTCGACATTATCACCAACCCGACGCAGGTCACCGTGCAGGTAGGCGGCTGATCATGGAACGGTCAACGTCGTCCTTTCGCCGTGCAACCTTGCGCTCCCGCTTTCAGATGGATCGAAAAGCCCGCAACATTGACGTCATCATCATTGGTGCCGGGCATGCGGGTCTGGCCATGAGTGCTCGGCTGTCCAGTGCGCAGGTGGAGCACGTGGTCCTGGAAGCGGGTGACATCGGCCAGCGCTGGCGTCGCGAGCGCTGGGATTCCCTCAGCCTGCTGACGCCCAACTGGACGTTGGACCTGCCCGAACAGTCCTATGCCGGGCAGCATCCCGATGGCTACATGCACAAGGATGAGTTGGCCGATCACCTGGAAGGATACGCAAAGCATATAAGGGCACCCGTCAAACGCGACACCCGGGTACACCGGGTGGGCGCGGCCGGCGAGCGCTATTGCGTGACCACCACCCAAGGCGAATGGTTTTGTCGTGCCGTGGTGCTGGCTACCGGCGCTTATGCCGAGGCCAAGGTACCGAAGATCGCAGAGTCGTTGCCTGCCAGTGTGTCTCAGGTTACCGCCCGTGACTATCGCCGCGCGGAGGATCTGCCTGCCGGTAAAGTTCTGGTAGTCGGCGGTTCCGCCACCGGCCTGCAGATTGCTCAGGAACTGAATGCCGCCGGACGCGAGGTCATCCTTGCTGTGGGTGAGCACGTACGTATGCCCCGCCAGATAGCCGAGCGCGATGTTTACTGGTGGCTGATGAAAAGCGGCGTGTTCTGGGAAACGACCGCGCAGATGGACGACCTGAACCGGGCACGGCGAGTGCCATCGCCGCAACTGGTCGGCCAGCCCGGCAGGGATCTGAACCTGAACCAACTGCAGGATCAGGGCATTGAGATCGTCGGACGCTTTGCAGGGATCTGCAACAGCACTGCACAGTTCTCGGGAAATCTGCCACATCTGTGCAAATCCGCGGATCTGAAGATGCACAGGCTGTTGCAGCGATTCGCGCAGAGTGCTCCCGACATACTGGACCCGGCTGCTCTGGAGTTTTCGCCGACGCAACTGGCACGATCCAGACTCGCGGTGAAGCTCGACGATGAAATCAATGTGGTGTTGTGGGCCACTGGCTTCAAGCCTGACTACAGCTGGCTGGATCTGGACGTCTTTGATGGCAAAGGCAACCTGCAGCACGACGGCGGCGTCGTTTGCGCACCCGGAATATACGCGCTGGGTCTGCCGCTCATGCGCAGACGAGCGTCAACGTTTATCGCCGGCACCGCCGGGGATACCCAGGCGCTGGTGCAACATCTGCACAGGCACCTGGATACCAAAGCCCATCGAATAGCAGTCGGTGGCGGCTGACAAAGCAGCAAACTGGTAAAGGAGAAAATCATGTTGGATCTGGTCGTGAACATATTGTTAAGTGATAGCGGAGCCCACGCTCTCGCCCTGGTCTCGACCGTCGCAGGCTGCCATCTGGCAAACCTGTGGAACGAAATGCCAATGCACACCTGCGCCGGGAGATCACAACGATGCAAATGAACTATCAGATCGGGACACACGCGCGGGATCGAGGACGCGGGATCGAGGACGCACACAAAACGCTCAGATCGGGACACACGTGTATCTCACGCTCAGATCGGGACACACGCGTAGCACGCTCAGATCGGGACACACGCGCGGGATCGAGGACGCACACAAAAATTCGTGCACGCCCCAAAGCTCAGCGGAGTCCTCGCACGCATGAATTAGACTACGCCACGATTAGAAGCCTGCTCACACAGCGAGCCGAGCATTTCCGGTCTCGCCGCTGCGCCCCTTAGGCATGCTAGGGGAATGACGACACCCCGAAACACGCTCGTAGATTCTGCAGCACCCCGTTTCTATCACCTAGTGTCCCGCTGCGTTCGACGCAGTTGGTTATGTGGAGTCGATCGGCGGTCGCGGCGCAACT
>Ga0316194_10002434_pt1 | contig 12989 bp, 12 predicted proteins | sample CroRivsedime1_MG_FD_204936 | JGI IMG/M metagenome (GOLD analysis project Ga0316194, IMG submission 204936) | Coastal sediment microbial communities from Maine, United States - Cross River sediment 1 | ecosystem: Environmental > Aquatic > Marine > Coastal > Sediment | place: USA: Maine...
CTACGCCTCGTGAAATCAGGTAGAAACAAGTCGCGAATGCCAACACGACAAATGCAAGAACCACCACATAGGCCGTCACTATATTGATATCGGACACGCCCAGCATCCCGTAGCGAAAGCCATTCACCATATAGAGTATCGGGTTGAGTGCCGAGACTTTGGCCCAGAAATCCGGCAGCAGCGCTGTCGTATAGAAAACGCCGCCCAGATAGGTCAGCGGCCCCAGCACGAATGAAGGAATTATAGAAACGTCATCAAATTTGCGGGCGAATATCGCGTTTATCATGCCGCCCAGCGAGAATACGGTCGCCGTCAAAACCAACATGCTGATCGTAATAAACGGGTTTTTTATTTCCAGCTTGGTGAAAAAAAGCGCCACTACGGTAACCACAGCGCCCACCAGCAAGCCGCGTATAACGCCACCTGCAACATGCCCCAGTATAATCACGTAACTGCGGACCGGAGCGACCAGCATCTCCTGCAAATGCCCCTGAAATTTGGCCGCGAAAAATGACGACACTACATTGCCATAAGAGTTGGTGATAACTGACATCATGATCAGGCCCGGCGCCATAAACTGCATGTATTCAAAGCCCCCCATCTCCCCAACCCGGCTGCCAATCAGGTTGCCGAAAATAATGAAATACAACGTCATCGTTATGACCGGGGGCACAATGGTCTGCAGCCAGATTCGTAAGATCCGCACGACTTCTTTGCGCATGATCGTGTAAAGCGCTATCAGCTGGCCATGCATGTCCATATCAGACCGCCACTTCCGGATCAGCGACCTGCTCGGTCAGTTCTTTGTCCCGACGATCAACCAGCCTCATGAACAATTCTTCGAGTCGATTGCTTTTGTTACGCATACTGCTGACTTGAATGCCGGCATCATTCAAAGCCGCGAACAACTGGTTCAGGCTCTGATCTCCGAATATTTCCACTTCGATCTCGTGCTCGTTCAGCGTAATGCAGTTAAAACCTGAAATCTGAAATCTATCTGGCACGGACTCTGCCAGACTCAACACAAAGACTTCCTGATTCAGGCTTCTTAGCACAGTCGACATTCGGTCATTCTCCACAATTCGGCCACCATCAATAATGCCCACATGACGGCAAAGATTTTCTGCCTCTTCAAGATAGTGAGTGGTCAGAATAATCGTGGTCCCCTGCTCGTTGATCGTTCGCAAGAAATCCCACATGGAACGACGGATCTCTATGTCCACGCCGGCTGTCGGTTCGTCGAGAATCAACAGCCGCGGTTCATGCACCAGCGCCCGCGCGATCATTAGCCGGCGTTTCATGCCACCGGACAAGTTGCGGGATATTTCACCGCGACGATCCCATAACTGCAATTCGCGCAAACAGACCTCCGTCCGCTCTTTGGCTTTTTCCCTGGGCAACCCGTAATAGCCAGCCACATTAAAAACGCAGTTGTAGACGGTATCCCACTGATTCAGATTGATCTCCTGAGGCACTACGCCGATACAGGACTTGGCAGCAGCAAGATCGGTATCGATATCGTGTCCAAAAACGGTGACTTTACCGGCGGTCTTGTTAACCAGCGACGTGACAATTCCGATTGCAGTCGTTTTCCCCGCGCCATTCGGACCAAGTAAGGCAAAAAAGTCGCCCTCGGCGACATCGAGATCTATACCGCGCAGTGCGGTCATGCCGCTGGCATAAACCTTGGTCAGCTTTCTAATCGACAGTGCTTGCATAGCGAAGGATTGTGCATTGCCAGAATGCTTAAGCCAACCACGATGCAAACTATTGCCGGAGCACGGTCAATAGAGGAAGCCGAATGCGTGCAAAACTGGCAGTCTACAATTGCACCCCTTCCGCAGGTAGCTGCTGAATATCAGTGTTTGATGATAGACAACTGTATACCCGCGAGCTGTGATGCCGTCTGCTGCGCACTGCTTCCGGACCGCACGGTTCGAATCAGATCGGGCCAGAAGCGCGGGTGCGTGCCAAGCCGCGCTCGCAAACATGCCGCAGCGTGACCGGAGAAGCGGCCGATTTTGGTGAAGCTCAGACTTGCCAGTTCACGACATTTTTCCGTATCAAAGCCTATGCAGAAAGCCGCCGGCATTTGGTCATGTCGCGCTGCCTGCCAGAGGCAGGTCAACAGGCGATCAGCGAATCTGTTTGCTTCATGTTCCCAGTCTTTTCCGGCCGCTGGCGAAGAATGTGAGGATTCTGCGACGCCGCCAGGTTGCGTGAAGCCAGGAATCGAATGGAACTCGGCAAGCAACAGCGGGGACATAGCAACTTTTTTTAGCTGTTCAGAGTCCAGACAGTGGAGGGCCTCAAGGACCGCACCATCCAGACCGAGCAAATGCGGCAACCCACGCGTATCCGGATGCGTCAGAACGCGCAGAAAAGCCCTGTTGATGTCGCCAATGGCATGAAGTTCAGCGCTTGCCGGCTGGGCAACCGCGTTGCTAATTGGCATTTCCGGTCGATTTTGAGACATTTGAGTACTCCGTCAGGTTGTAAAGCTAATTACTATATATGGGAAATAATGAACAATTAAGGTAAATAGTATATATTTTTGGTCGAAATAGACCATTTATGGCAAAAATAAGGAGAAATGCGATGCGCGTGACGGATAATCGCTATGCGGCAGAAATGGCCAAATTCCACCTGGCCGTACGAATGATCGGGCACGAAGCGCGTACAGGAACCATTCGCCGCTGCACCGGATTCTCAGAAGACAGAATCCGAAAAATCTATGGCACCTACTTCAAGGGCGGGCCAGGGCCGCTCGTAAAACGCCGCCGCGGAAAAACACCGACGCAGGTCGCTACTTACGTAAGTTCATCTCAGCAGCAATCCGAAGCGACCGTGCTCGCGTGCCTGTTTCTTTATTGCAATATTATGCAGCTGAATACATTGAATGGTGCCGCATCAACTGGCCGGCTTGATCCGGTGAAACTTGGCAATGGTTTATGTGATGCCTACGAGACATACCAGTGCGTTCAACCCGAGCCTTGTCTTTGTTTTGAGAAAACCTGGGGCCTGTATAATGCGTTAGTGAAGGAGCATGAGTTATTTTTCGCCTACTGCTCCGATTGCGGTGGCCCCTATATACAGGATCGCTATGCACTTGATTACCAGCATTGCCCGTTTTGTGAGCTCAAGCAGGCCAGCCATTGAACAACAAAAGATGCCTGTCCCTCATCAGCTGCAACGCGTAGGCTAGTGAATTGCATACTTACGAACACTGCACACGCATATGCCATTAACTACTTTTTTTTCCGGCGGCATGATCGCTCGATCAAATGAGCTTCGCGAAGATGACAATGCCCTGCGCGAGGCCTGGCATCATCCGGCCACGCGAATTATTGCTATCTGGAATTCCCGATGCCTCGTGCGGGATGAGCAGGCGGTATTGTTAGAACGGATGGAGTTAGGAACAACCGCCCGACTAGCAAATGCCATCTATCTGGGGCAGCAGGATTCGACACACGTGTTTGCAGTGGGTCTGCCAGAAGAACTAGCGGAAGATGGACCGGACGCAGCAGGGTTCGAAAATTTTCGCGGCCTGATGGCAGGCCTGTCACCGAATGATGCCGCGCTATTGGCTTATGCGAAAGGGATGGTGGAGTGGCATACCCGACATAGACACTGCGGGGTCTGCGGCGCGCCGAACCTGCCGCATCGAGGCGGCTTTGCAATGGACTGCAATAATCAGCAGTGCGGTCATCGTTCCTTTCCCAGGATAGACCCGGCCATCATCGTTCTCGTCGTCGACGGAGAACGGTGCCTGTTGGGTAGGCAGACCACGTGGCCCGAAGGACGGTATTCGACTCTCGCGGGTTTCGTGGAACCCGGCGAGTCCCTTGAAGATGCCGTGCGACGAGAGGTGAAAGAAGAGAGCAATATCGATGTCGCAGTTGATGATGTCGTTTACCAGGGCTCCCAACCGTGGCCTTTTCCAAACGCGTTGATGATTGGATTTCATGCGGTAGCAAGCAGTACAGATATTCGGCTCAATGATGGCGAACTGGCCGATGCACGCTGGGTCACCCGCGAGGAAATCATTTCGGGGTCAATTGTTCTGCCCCCGGCGCCTTCAATAGCATTCAGGCTGATTGCACACTGGTTCGATCAAGCTGATTTGCCGGCCCTCGCAAGCTTCGATCTCGAAGGTAGTTTTTCCAGCACCACCGGACAACGAACCTGATATGTGTTTGTTGAGCGTGGCCTGCCAGGCACATCCTGACTACCCGTTTATTTTTGCCGGAAATAGGGATGAATATCATGCGCGGCCCAGCGCAGCGGCGGACTGGTGGGATGACGCGCCCGATGTTTTGGGCGGTCGTGATTTAGTAGCGGGCGGCAGCTGGCTGGGTATACGCCGCGACGGTCGCTTTGCCGTCGTCACCAACAGGCCCGAATTGCCCGCGCCCGAACACGGCGCTCTTTCACGTGGAGACCTCGTTTCAGGCTGGCTTAAGCAGGGTCACGATGACGTCAAAGGCACATTGAAAAAGAAGCTGCAGACCAGGGTGGAACTGTACGGTGGCTTCAGCCTGTTGCTCGGCACAGTAGCACCGGGTGAAGGCGTTTCGCTTGAACGCTTAAGCGGAGGTAATGGACTCCAGCAGCTATCCGGCGTAACGCTGGGGTCGGGGATTTCCGGATTGAGCAATACAGCACCGGAAGCGCCGTGGCCGAAGCTACTGTGGCTGAACCAGGAGATGGCAGGACTGATAGCCAACGGCAAGCCCGATATACCCGCGCTGTTCGAACGCCTGCAACGCAAGACTGCGGTGCCAGACACCGCTAGTGAAGGTGTCCCGGCCACACCCTTTATAAGTGGCAGCCTCTATGGGACGCGGTGTTGCACCGTTATTATTGTCGACCATACCGGGCGCTGCCAGTTCGTGGAACGACGCTTCGGGCCGGAAGGGCTCGCCACCGGCGAATCCTCCTTTGAGTTTGAGCTGGCTAGCTAATACCTGCTCACTTCCCTGCGAAATAACCGCCGGGGCACACAGGCCCTTGACCTGACAGTCCAAAGTGATAATATGCGCAAACTTTATATCTTATGTGCATATTATTCAGCAGGTATTCATGCCTTTAGCGCCCGACATCCGTGAGAAACGCCGCCAGGTCATACAGGAGATACTGGCGCGGCAGTCTGTCGCCCGTCAGTCAGAGCTTGTGGCTTTGTTGCAAGCCGAGGGAATAGAGGCGACGCAATCGAGCGTGAGCCGCGACTTGCGCGAGCTGGGCATCGCGAAACTCGACCATGGCTATGAACGCATACAGCAACAACCACAGGCGGCCGGCATGGCTGACGTGCCTTCCGGGTTTGTTCGGGACGTGCTGAAGGCCGGTAGCAACCTGACCGTTATACGCACTGCTACCGGTGCAGCGCAACGTGTCGCCCTTTTTCTCGACCGCAGTGAGTGGCCCGAAATTGTTGGCACCGTCTCCGGCGACGACACCATTTTTGTAGCGACACGCAGTGGCCAGGATCAGAGACAGCTGCTCGGCAGATTGCGCTCCACGCTGCAAGCCTGATCCGCACAAACCGGAAAACACTTTACCCCGTCAGAACAAATTAACGAGAACACAGATCATGTCAGACAATTCACCCATCATTCTTGCCTATTCCGGCGGGCTCGATACTTCATTTTGCGTGCCGTGGCTGCGTGAAACTTATCAACGCCCGGTCGTTACCGCCTGCGTAAATACTGGCGGCCTCGATGCGGCAGCAGCCCAAAGTCTCGAAGATCGGGCAATGGCACTTGGCGCGCAGGAACATATCCTGGTCGAGGCACGACCACGGTTTTTCGACCAGGTCATACGTTTCCTGATCGCAGGCAATGTGCGGCGCGGCAACCTGTATCCGCTGAGTGTTGGTGCCGAGCGCGGCATACAAGCCACCCTGCTGGCTGAACTTGCGGGCGAACGCGGTTCAACCACTGTCGCCCACGGCTGCACGGCGGCAGGTAACGACCAGGTTCGTTTCGAAGTCGCTCTGCGAACAGTGCAACCGGGACTGGAAGTACTCGCGCCCGTGCGCGACCAGTCTTTTGAGCGCAGTGTCCAGATCAAGTATCTGCAGGATCATAATTTTCCGTTGCCACCTTCAGGCGGCGATTACTCGATCAATAAGGGCTTGTGGGGTGTCAGCATAGGCGGAAAGGAAACGCTGACATCCACGGACACTATTCCGGAATCGGAATGGGTGCTGTCGGCGGGCGCGTTCGACAATCCGCTAGCGCCTCAACAGATCACGATTGGATTCGACAAGGGTATTCCTGTGTCGCTAAATGGCGAGTCACTGACGCCGGTAGCGCTGATCGAGAAGCTCGAAAGCATCGCGGGCGGATACGGTATCGGCCGGGGAATTCACCTGGGTGACACCGTACTTGGCACCAAAGGCCGGGTAGCCTTCGAAGCGCCGGCAGCGGACATCCTGCTCAACGCCCATCGCGAACTGGAAAAACTTACGCTGACTGCATTGCAGGCACGGGTTAAAGACAGTATCGCCAACACCTATGGCGACTTCGTGCATGAAGGCAAACAACTTGATCCTGCCTGCCGCGATCTTGAGGCCCTGCTTGCGTCGTCACAGGAGCGGGTTACCGGTGAAGTCAAACTCATGCTGCGACCGGGCAATGCATTTGTCGAAGGTGTGCAATCGCCCTATTCGCTCATGGCGGCAACCAAAGGTGTATACGGTGAAGCCGCGGGCGAGTGGACACCCGAGGACGCAGTGGGCTATTCACGCATCCTGGCACTGCCAGGCATGCTGCAGTCGCGTGCGGCTGCAGGAAACAAGGAATAAGAATGAAAACTGTCATTGCAGACAAGATTGCATCAGTAGCACAGGACAAGGCGCTAAAGCGCGAGCTTCGCGTCTCGGCGGATATACCGTGCGAGGAAGGTGTGCTCATTGCGGTCGAAATTCTGAACAACAAGGGCACCTACAACAAGCTCGAGTTAACCAGTGGCCGAATGGCGCAGGTTAAACGAGGCGATGTGATCATTGGTGCTTTGGGGCATCGCAAAGCGTTGTTCGGTTATTCCGGGCATCTGCCGGAGCAACTGGCACCGGGTGACGAGGTACAGGTGCTGAACATCGGCGGCGTGCTCGGAATTTGTGATTCGATTAATCCCAATTTTGGTGCGCCCTTCAATGCCAAAGTACTGGGTGCTGTACTGGAGTTTCCTATTCTGGGCGAGCGCATTGGTGTACCCGCGCGAGCGGGGGCAGAGAAAATGCCCATTGAACCCGAGCTGAATACCCACGGTGTCCCCACGGTTGCTCTGGCCGGTACCTGCATGGACTCCGGTAAAACCGCAGCCGCATGCGCGATAGTCAGCCGACTGCGACATCTCGGTTACACAGTCGATGCTTTCAAAGCAACGGGCGTATCCCTGCGCCGCGATATTCTGGCGATGGAAGATGCCGGAGCACGCCACACGTCGATCTTCACTGACTTTGGTGTCATCACCACCACGGCAAAAAATGCACCAGCGGTTACGCGTACGATGCTCAATCAACTGTCTGCCAATAAGCCCGACGTCATCGTTTATGAACTCGGCGATGGATTACTGGGCGCTTATGGAGTTGATGCTATTTTGCAGGATCAGGCAATCTGCGACGCATTGTCCTGCCTGGTGCTATGTGCAAATGACCCGGTAGGTTCAACCGGTGGTGTTGCCTTGCTGAGCTCTGAGTTTAATTTGCAGGCGGATATCATTACCGGCCCGGCGACTGATAATGAAGTTGGTTGCAACATCATTAAGAGTCGATTGAAGGTGCCCGCCATCAACGCGATAACGAACGGTGTGGAGCTCGGCGACGCGGTTGCGAAAATCCTGAAACTGGAACAGAAATGAACGATCCAAAAGCGACTGACAAAACAGTTAACAAACCTATTCCAACCATAGTGCTGGGTGGCACCGGCTATGTGGCCGGCGAACTGTTGCGCCTGATCGCGGCGCATCCGCAACTTGAACTGGCGGCAGCCGTATCCGAGAGTCAGGCCGGTGAAACTATCAAATCGGTATTTCCTCATTTACAGAACGTCTTTGGCGAACAAAGTTACATCAGCCGTGATCAGGTGGTCGATCACCTGCATGGCAAAGTAGCTATGTTTTCAGCCGCTCCGCATGGCGCCAGCGCTGCGATGATCGGGGATTTACTTGAGATCGCGGAAAAGCAGCATTGCGAACTGACTGTGGTTGATGCATCTGCAGACTTTCGCTTTCCTAACGCTGCCGCCTATGAGGCCGTATACAGCCACCCACACGGCGCGCCGCAATTACTGGAGCATTTCTCCAGCGGATTGCCCGAACATATGGGCAACCCGGCAGAACCGCATGTCGGACATCCTGGTTGTTTCGCGACCGCCATGTTACTTGGCATCGTGCCCATGCTGGCGATGGACCTGATCGAACCGCAAGTGCATGCGTTCGGCATCACCGGGAGCACAGGTTCGGGCCGATCGCCGATTGCATCTACGCACCACCCTTTGCGGCACTCAAATCTGTATGCCTATAAACCGCTCGCGCATCGCCACGCGCCGGAAGTTGTGGGTATCACCGAGGCACTGACAAAAACGAAACCGGAACTGCACTTCATCCCGCACTCCGGTCCGTTTGCCCGTGGCATACACATGACCTTGCAGGCAACGCTGAAGAAACCGCTATCGGGCGAGCAGTTGCAGGCAAAACTCACGGACTTTTATAAGATCAAGCCCTTCATTGAAGTAGTTACGGGCGCCCCACGGATCAAGGATGTGGTCGGCAGTAATTATGCGCACATCGGCGTCGCCGTTGAGGGTAATGCCGTGGCTGTTTTTGTTGCGATTGACAACCTGATGAAGGGGGCCGCAGGGGGGGCCGTGCAGTGGATGAACCGACTGCTCGACTTCGACGAAACTCTTGGGCTTACCACACCCGGACCGGGCTGGATCTAGCTGATGACCGATTCCACATACAACGCACGGGTAGCCGAACAAAAGCATTTACTGCAGGTTTATGCGCAGTTCGATTTCGAACCTGTGTCCGCCTCAGGCGTACATATCACCTGCCGCGATGGTCGTAAATTGCTGGACCTCTACGGTGGACACGCAGTCGCCTCGCTGGGCTACAGTCATCCGGATATCGTTGCCGCGCTGACGAAGCAGTCTCAACAACTGTTTTTCCAGAGCAATGCCGTTGCCCTGGAAGTGCGGGCGCTGGCAGCCGACAGGCTGGCAGCTATAGCACCGTCCGGCCTGGACCGCGTGTTTTTCGTAAACAGCGGTGCAGAAGCAAACGAAAATGCGCTGCGGGCCGCTTTCAAGAAAACCGGCCGAACTAAAGTGATAGCGCTCGAACAAGGGTTCCATGGCCGCACAGCCGCTGCCGGTGCCGTGACCTGGGGCGCGGCCAATAAGTGGTACAGCTTTCCGCAGACACCTTTCGACGTAGAGTTCGTCGCCCGGGATAGCATTGCTGCCGCGACAGCCGCTATCGATGAGGATACGGCAGCCGTAATACTCGAACTGGTGCAGGGTATCGCCGGGGCTTACGACCTTGACCCTGATTTTGTTGCTGCCGTGCGCGAAGCCTGCGACAGCAAGGGTGCGCTTTTGATTATTGATGAAGTGCAAACCGGCATCGGCCGTTGTGGCGCAGCCTTCGCTGCTGAAGTATATGACGTCAAACCGGACATACTGACCACGGCCAAAGCCCTGGGCACAGGGTTCCCCTGTGGCACGGTTTTGCTGACCGAGGACGTTGCCAGTTGCCTTGGCGCTGGTGACCTCGGTACTACTTTTGGCGGCGGGCCACTTGCCTGCGCCCTTATTGCAACTGTAATTGATGTGATAGAACGAGATGGATTGCTTGCCAACGTCCGCAGACTGTCGGAACGTATAAAGAATGAGTGTGTCACCGGCCCCGTATCCGAAATTTCGGGCAAAGGCTTTCTGCTTGGTTTGCGCTGCGTGGGGGGTGCCAAACCTGTACGCGATGCATTATTAGCAAAAGGCATACTGACGGGTTCAAGTAGCGACCCGGACATAATGCGACTGCTACCGCCTCTGGTGCTGGCCGACGAGCATGTAGATGAATTAGCAACAGTACTGGGTGGTTTGTAAGCTGCCCTCAAGTGAGCAAAACGCAATGCCCGTTAAATTCGCAAACCTGAATTGCGACCGATTGAGTAAAAAGGAAAACTAGATGAAAGAGTTTCACGATCTTGCCGATTTCCAAATCGGTGAAGTAGATGCCCTGCTGGAACTGGCAGCAAGGTTGGAAAAGAACCCGGAGCCAACGGCTTTGCAGGGCAAAGTGCTGGCGCTTTTATTCCTCAGCCCTTCGTTGCGCACCCTGGCGTCATTTCAGGCGGCCATGACCCGATTGGGCGGCGGTTCCTTTGTCATTTCTCCCAATATGTCGATCCATGGTCTGGAGACACGCCCTGGCATCGTCATGGATGGCATGGCAGCGGAACATATACGTGAAGCCGTGCCGGTTATCGCTTCCTATGCGGATGCCATCGGAATTCGTGCCTTCGCCGAGCGGGAAAGCCTGGATAACGACATTGCCGACAAAGAGTTTAATGAACTGCGTGCACTGTGCGATATCCCCAAGATCAACATGGAATCGGCGATTAATCACCCGTGCCAAAGCCTCGCGGACTGGAAAACCATGGATGACCTGAGCATCCCGCGTCAGGGCGGCAAATTTGTACTTAGCTGGGCCTATCACCCGCGTGCATTGCCGCTGGCTGTGCCCTCGGCAACCGTGCATATGGCGGCCATGCGCGGCATGGACGTCACGGTAGTGCGTCCGGACGGCTTTGCTTTACCTGAGCCGATCATGCACAAGGCACGCCAGGCGGCGGCAGCAGCGGGCGGGTCAGTAAAAGAAACGGACGATCGCGCGGAAGCACTCGAAGGCGCACATGTAATTTATGCCAAGTCCTGGAGTTCAACCCGTGCATACGGTAACCGACCCGCTGACGAAGAGCTTCGCCATGGCAAAGAAGACTGGTGCATAGATGACCCCTGGTTCGAAACAGCACAGGACGATTGTCGCTTCATGCATTGTCTGCCAGTGCGTCGGGGCGTTGTAGTTGCCGACCGTGTTCTGGACGGTCCGCGCAGTGTCGTCATCCAGGAAGCCCGCAACCGCATGTATGCGCAGATGGCTGTATTGCATCAGATGCTGAAACAAAGCTAGAGACAAGCTGAACAACATGACTATGAACCACAAACACCGCGACATAGTGGTCGCCGCACTTAAGCATGCCGCACCTTATATCCGGATGTTCAAACGTAAAACATTCGTCATCAAGGCGGGTGGCGAACTGTTCGTCGACCCGGTTGCGACGCGCGCCCTGATTGAGCAGGTTGCGATACTGCACCAGGTAGGCGTGCGGGTCGTGCTCGTGCATGGGGCAGGCCCGCAGTCGACGGCACTGGCCACTGAACGTGGATTGGAAACTCGCATGGTCGAAGGTCGACGTGTCACTGATGCCGAGACTTTGCAGGTCAGCGCAGATGCAAACCGGCAGATCAGCGAGCTGATACAGTCTGCCTGCGCCGAGCTGGACATTCCGGCGATCGTACTAAGGGGCGCAGACGAAAACCTGATTCTGGCAAACAAACGCGCACCTGTAGAGGTTACCGGCGTGGGCCTGGTGGATTACGGCTATGTAGGTGATATTGAAGCGATCGATTGCACGGTCGTCGATCAGCAATTAGCCAATGGTGTGGTACCCATAATCAGTCCGATATCGGCGGCAAAAGACGGCACACTGCTCAACATAAATGCAGATACAGTGGCCGCCGCGCTTGCCGGTGCCATGAGCGCCGAGAAACTGATTCTGGCAACGGGAGCGCCCGGCATACTCGAGGATATTAAGGACCCCGGTTCACTGGTTTCTTACCTGGATCTTGCCGGTTTACAACAACTGCGGGAAAACGGATCACTGGCCGACGGTATGCTGCCCAAAGCCAGAGCAATCGAGGCGGCCATCAAAGGTGGAGTAAAGCGTGTGCATGTCATTTCGTTCTCGCTCCCAGATAGTTTACTGCTGGAGATTTTTACCAACGAAGGTACCGGCACACTCGTTGTAAACAGCATCGAGGCACTGACCGAGGCCGAACAGGCCATCGGGCAGACCGCGTAAGCGACCGGCGGAGTCAAACAATATGAAACGACTATGGGATAAAGGCGAACCACTGGACCAGCGGGTACTGCGCTACACCGCCGGTGAAGATCACCTGCTTGATGCCCGGCTGGTGCCTTACGATGTGCGCGCTTCCATTGCGCACGCAGCCATGTTGTGCACGCAGGGCCTGCTGAACGAAAGTGACCTCAAGAGCATTCAGGCCGGTCTGGAGTCACTCGCCCAAAGCCATGCAGCCGGAGAGTGGGAGATTTCGCTCGAGGACGAGGACGTACATACGGCATTGGAGTCGCGTTTAACCGACGCAATTGGAGATGCCGGCAAACGCATTCACCTTGGGCGATCGCGGAATGATCAGGTGTTGGTCGCCCTGCGTCTGTATCTGCTGGATGCAGCGCAGGAACTTGAACAATCAGCCCATGCAGCCGCAGTGGCGCTAAAGGAGCTGGGCAACCGGAACAAGGACACCCCCCTGCCGGGCTACACCCACATGCAACAGGGCATGCCAAGTTCCGTCGAACTTTGGGCAGGTGGATTCGCGGCTGAACTGGAAGATGATGCGGATGGCATCGCTGCGGCCTGTCGGCGCATCAGCAAGAACCCGTTGGGCAGCGCCGCCGGCTATGGCACACCTGGCATACCAGTCGACCGCGAGCATACGCGCGCGGCGCTGGGTTTCAACGAAGTGCACAGTCCAGTCACGGCCGTGCAATTATCACGGGGCAAGGCGGAAGCTAACCTGGTGTTCGAGTTGTGCATGCTCATGCAGGATCTTGGCAAACTTGCAGCGGATTTGATGCTCTATTACATGCAGGAATTCGCGTTTATACGGCTA
>Ga0316194_10002437_pt1 | contig 12979 bp, 15 predicted proteins | sample CroRivsedime1_MG_FD_204936 | JGI IMG/M metagenome (GOLD analysis project Ga0316194, IMG submission 204936) | Coastal sediment microbial communities from Maine, United States - Cross River sediment 1 | ecosystem: Environmental > Aquatic > Marine > Coastal > Sediment | place: USA: Maine...
GAATGCTCCCGTCGGGCGTCGCAAAGGCGTTGACGTCCGCGACGTTGTAGAGCTTGAAATTCAACGTGAGCCCATCCTCCGACTCGAGGCCCTTCACGAGAGCGTTGAAGCGCTGCGCGAGCGGGTCGCCGTCCGGCACCACCGGATTCTGCTCATCCATCGCCGCCACAGATTGAAGCGAGAGCTTCTTCATGTCTTCGTCGGAGAGCGTTGCCGCTTTCGCCGCCTTCTGAACCGCGGCGACGTTGTCCTTCTTCAGCATCTTCCGGCCGAAGTCAGCGTGTGCACCTCCGGCGAATGCAAGCATGCAAGCTACGAGCAGTGTCTTCTTCATGTACGTGAACCCCCTTCATCCAAGCTAGCAAGACGCTGAAGCTCTTGGCACGCATGCTTGTGAGGGGGATCACGAATCGTGAAGATCCAATCGTCGCCCCAGACGATGGCTGGCGAGCCGACTAGAACGACAGCGTTGCGGCGCCCTCTTGGATGAGTTTGTGCATCACGCTGGCACCTGAGATGACGGCGCCTTCGATGAGGTCGTCTTGTTCGTAGCCACGGCTCTTGACGCATGGAGTGCATGCCCAGAGATTTCCGCCGCGCGCGATGAAGTCGTTCACCAGGTCGCTCAGAGGCTCGAGCGGGTGGACCTGGGTGGCATCGACGGCGCGCTTACGTACCAAGTCGACGGCCGAGCTCGTCAAGAAGATGGATACGTCGAGGCCAGACGTGATTCCACCGTTGGCGATGGTGAAGGCGACGGACGAGACCTCGCTCTCGAGACCTTGGGTGATGAGGACGACTAGTTTGCGGCGTTCTCCAGACATTGTTCTTGCTCCTATTGTGGCGGTTCGTTTGCTGGGGCTGGCTGGGAATGGGGGATCAAGGCTTCACTGCGACGAGCGAGATACTGTGCACCTCGTACTTGGTGGTGGCTCCATTGGCCTGGTCGCTGATGAACCGGTACTGAGGGTTGGGCTGCACCACTTCGATGCTGAGACCTGCATCGACGATAGCCTGCTGGTAGGCCTCACGATGCATCGCCCCTCCGATGCAAGCCGCCCACAGTGTCGCGTTGCAGACGATGCCGTGGGGAAGCTCGACGCCCGTGACGATGTCGCTGAGAGCGATGCGGCCGCCGCGCTTGAGCACGCGAGCCGCCTCCCGAAAAGTGTTCTCCTTTTCGGCAACGAGATTGATGACGCCATTACTGATGACGCAGTCGAAGCTCTCGTCCTCGAAGGGGAGCTGGTCGATGTATCCCTTGACGTAATCGATGTTGGAGAAGCCGCCTCGTTCTCGAAGTCGGCGGGCCTTGTCGAGCTGTCCGTCCGTCATATCGACGCCGACCACGTGTCCAGTGGAGCCGACCTTGAGCGAGGCGACGAACGAGTCGAGACCACTTCCGCTGCCGAGGTCGAGAACACGCTCGCCAGAGTTCAAAGCGGCGAGGTCGAAGTGGTGACCCACTCCCGCGAACGAGTCCATCGACGGCGCCGGAACGCGGTCGAGGTCATAGGTCGAGTAGCCGAGACGCTCAGCAAGCGCGCGCCCCATCTCGAAGTGAAAATCTCCGTGCGGGTCTTGAGCAACTCGCTCGTACATGTCTTTGACTTGGCTTTCGACTGCGTGGGTATCGACGGTGTTCATGGCTTCTCCTGTGTGTGTACGGTGCTTGGCGGAGTGCTGTGCAACCGTCGTGCCAGACCTTTCGACTTGGTGTTTGCGTCGGTTCTCGCCGTGGAACGGGACGCCATGTCCTTTTGGGCATGCCTCTTCGGACATGAGCGGAGAGGACTCATGTCCGAATCGGTATCGTCGCTCGGCCAAGGCGGTCGCGCGCGGCACGAGGTGGTCACCGACGTGCGCGGGGTGCTGCCCCGGTTCCTGCGGGAGTTTCCGCGGCCTAGGTCGACCCGGATGACAGCGCGTCCATCACTGCGTCGCACCAGCGCTCGGTCGCCTCGATCATCGGAAAGTGCCCCACCCCGTCGAGCAGCCGCAGATCGCTGTTCGGAATTTCATCGTGCAGGACATGGGCCATCTTCTCCACCGCGACCGGATCCTGACGGGCCCACACGATGTGCACTGGGAGGTCGGTGACGCGCAGCGCGCCGATCCACCGGTGCCATAGTCGGTAGCGCTCGTCGATGAATCCGGTCACCGCCGACAGAACGTCGCGACCACCCCCGCCAACGAGCTGGTTCCACATCGTTTCGAGCTCGGCGTCCTCGAGAAACGAGCGCTCGACGAACAAGTTGCGCATGTTGTGGCGAAACAAGCGTTGGCTAGAAAGTCGGGCGAATACCGGACCGAGCACGGGTGCTTTGAGCAAGCGCTGAACGACACGGAGATTCGCCAGCTCGATGTGCATGCTGCCGTTGCATAGCGTGAGCGAGCGGAGTTGGATCGGGTCGGAGCCGAAGTTGTGCCGTGCGACGATCTCGGTGGCCACGCTGCTGCCGTAGTCGTGTCCCAAGAGATCGGCCTCGACGACGCCGAGATCCCGCCAGAGCTTGATCGCGTGGTCGGCCTGATCGACCAGAGAGTACGAATAGTCGCGCGGCTTGTCCGAGAACCCGAACCCGAGGTGGTCATGAATGATCACCCGGTAGCGTTCCGCGAGGATGGGCAGCGCACGCCAATAGTCGTGGCTGCTCGTGGGGTAGCCGTGGAGGATCAAGAGCACCGGCTTGTCACCGCCAGTGTCTACGTAGAACAAGTCGTGCCTGCCTACTCGGCGCAGGTCTCCTTGCTGTCGCCAGTCACTCGAGCTCATGACGGAGTGATGGCATCGCGACACCGTGGAGTCCATGGGTGGCGACTCACGGCCACGAAACGCGCCTCAGCCGGGTCGCGCCACAGGCGCCATCATCCGTGGTTCTCTCCTCGGAGATCGCTGCCGATCAGTCGGATTCGGCGGCAGTGGCGATCGCCAACAATTCGTCGAACCTGGCGCGGAAAGCAGCGGTGATTTGTTCCGGATGGGGCACGAGCCCGGCGTCGGTGATCACGCCGACGCTCACTTTGCCGTCGTAACTGAAGATGCTGACCCCGAGGCCCAGTCGTCCCGCTTGTGGAACCCAGCCCATGATGTTTTCAATCTTGCTGCCGGCAATGTAGAGCGCCTGACCTGGTCCGCGCACGTTGGTCACGACCGCGGTGGCGCGGGACCCGAAGATATTCAGTCCCTGCTCCTCGACCTGTCGGGGCGTCACGCCAAAGATGTTGAGCAAGCTGTAGAACGTGACCGCCTCAATCGACTGCTTGATGGAATCCATGCGGTTCTTGGTCTCGAGAAGCCGTTCGACCGGGTCGGCTATGCTCAGCGGGAGAGCCAAAAAAACGAGGCCAAACGCGTTGCCAAGCTCAATTCCCCGTTGAGGCGCGCGCAGGTCGACCGGAATCACGGCCCGGATTTCGAGATCGCTCAGATCGGCGTCGCGCGCGATGAGATAGTCGCGCAATCCACCGGCCAGCGCGCTGAGCATCACGTCGTTGACCTTCGTACCCAATGCCTTGGTGACGGTTTTGACGTCCGTCAAAGGAACGTTGTCGGACCAAGCCACACGCTTTTGGACACCGAGAGGACCTTTGAACGGCGTCTCCGCATCGGGCGTCATCAGCAGCACGCGTCCCACGATACTCGCCGCTTCGGCCGCGGCACCCGCGCCCTCCACGATACGTGAGGGGTGGCGTAGACTTTCGCTGCCTTCGTGCGCCAAGTAGCGGATTGCATTTCCGATGCTGCGCACGGGCCTGAAGGCGGTCGAAACGAAGTCATGCCGTTTCGGCGCTTCCGTTGCCAGCTCTTCCACCTCACCGATGGGCGCATCGCGCGCCATGTCCATGAGGCGAAACAGAATCGCATTCATCGCCGTGCCATCGCCGATGCAATGATGGAGACGCAAGACCATAGCCGCGCCGCCCGCCACGTTCTCCACCAGATGGATGTTCCAGAGTGGCTTGGAGAAATCGAGCGGCGTGCTGGCAAGATCGCTGATGAGGCGCTGCAGCTCCACCATGTCGCCTGGTGCCGGCAAGGCAACGCGATGGATGTGCGCGTCCAGATCGAAGTTGGGATCGACCTCCCAGTAGGGCGTGCCCACCGGTAGGGCTGACTCCACAACGCGCATGGTGAACCGATCCAGGGTGAGGAGGCGAACTTCCAAGGTCTTGCGGAAGCGTTCGAAGTCGAGCGGCTTATCGAGCAGCGAGACGCCCGTGATCATCATCAGATTGGTGGGCTCTTCCATGTGCAGCCAGGCCGAATCGACAGGCGACATTTGTTTTGTTTTGGTGGTCATGGGTGCGCCTTCATTCACGCGGCCGGAGCCTTCAGCGGAGCGACGCGCTTCACGATTTGGAGAGCGCACGCTCGACCATCCTAGCGGGAAGCTGCTGGGCTGCATACACGGGAAAGATCCGGCCCACGTTGCCCTGGAAGCGACAAGGACTCGGTGCGCCTGCGGTCGGAGGGCTCCGGTGGGAGGTCACCGTCGCGTGTCACAAGCACACGCCGATGCACCTTCCGGAGATGCACTCGGCGTTTGCCGTGCATACATTCTTGTCAGGCAAACGAAGGCCAACCTTCTCGCTTGACCAGCCGTGCCGCCAAAGCCCCCGGAAGGAGCGGACATGAGTCCGGGCCAGCCGAGCAAGGCGCAGAGACCGTATTGGCTGACCGAAACGCGGCTGCAGCAGGCACCGTAAGTCACCTCTCTAGGTCATCCAGTTGATGACACAGGACCTCATCTTAGTTCGAGCCAAGCAGCGGCAGGTCGTGTTAGCGTCCTGGCGACACTGGGCCATGACTACGGGAGGTTGGGTATGAGAGTTCTTCTGATTCTGGCGCTGAGCGGAACGCTTGGAGTTCTGGGTTGTGGCAGCGACGACGGCGGCGGCTCGGCAGGCAGCGGCGGCTCGGCAGGCAGCGGCGGCTCGGCAGGCAGCGGCGGCTCGGCAGGCAGCGGTGGCTCGGCAGGCAGCGGTGGCGGCGGAGTGGCGAACCAGTGCAACGACGGGCCCGACCTATCCGCGACGACGGCCATAGAGTTCTCAGCTCAGTTCTGGGGCTGCTACGACACGGCCGACATGGACATCGTGCTTTCGGTCGACTCATGCCTCCAGGAAACGCCTGGGCTCTCCGAAGGCTGCGCGGAGTGCTACGGCGACTACGCCGGATGCGTCGATACAAATTGCGGCGAGAGCTGCAACGAGCGAGGGAGCGACACCTTGCCGTGTACGGAATGCGTTCAAGCCGAGTGCAATTTGACCCTCACCTCTTGCAGCGGCGTCGCCTCTCCCGCCGTCCAACCTGAGTTGTTGCAATAGGGTCTCAGTCGTTTGGCCCATCGGCGGACCGAACGAGTACGGCTTTTGGCTCGCATACCTAGCACCGCAATATCTCACCGTCGTCGAAAACGCAGTCCTCGTATCCGCATGCTTTGCCGCGGCAGGTCGTCAGGCCCCTCCACCTCGGGGGCGAAAAGCAGCGCGACCGTCCCGCGTACACACGTTGGCTTCAGGAGCGTCGATACGACGTTCCGGGCCACCGGCGTGATAGGCGGCGCCATCGCGATGGCACGCGATAACCGAGGGGGCGGTTACGTCCTCTTGATTCCCAACGCCATCGTCCTGCCGTTTCACGTATGGGCGCTCTACGCGACCAGCCGCGAGCTCAAATCCCCTAAGCGAGAAACCAGCTGGGAGCGAGCTCGCAGGGTCCAAGCGACAGGGTCGGGCTTCAGATTTTGACCTGGCGGGGGCACCTGGAGGGAAGTTTGGCGGACTCCAAGGTCGCCCTCGTCGATAGCGCGTCGCTCTTGCCACTGTCCTTGCATTTGCAATAACTTTTGTCTATTATTGCTAGTGCAAGGAGTCGGAATGTCTGTTGCCGTGTCGAGTGCCCCCGATGAAGCCAGCGTAGTGAGCAAGGCCTTGCTGCGCGCTGCTGAGACGCTCGGGCTTTCGTCTTCGGAGCTGGCCGAAATCGTCGGGGCGAGTGAGTCGACCTTGTCGCGCGTTCGCAACCAGAAGCGCGGCCCGATTCGGCTGGGCACCAAGGAAGGCGAGTTGGCACTCTTGTTTCTCCGCGTGTTCCGAAGCCTCGATGCCCTGGTCGGTGGCAACGAGGCGCATGCGAAGGCCTGGCTCCGCGCCGAGAACCGTCACGTGGGTGGCGTTCCGCTTGGGCGCATGAAGAAGATCGAGGGGCTGGTCGATGTCGCTGAATATCTGGACGCGATGCGCGGAACGATTTGAGCCGCAGCGGCTCGCCGGGCCTGCCTGGCGCGCGGTCGAATCGCAGCACGTGACCTCGACCCGTAAGCTGGTCGACTCCAACGACGAGCAGCAGGTTCTCGAAGCGTTGATCGACACGGCGAAGCCGCCTTGGCCATTGGGGCGCCGGTTCATCGGGCTTCACTATCTTCTGGCGACCCCCTTTCGCCATCCGCCGCTTCGTTACGGCTCGCGCTTTGGCACGCGCCGTGAGCGCGGGATCTTCTACTGTGCCGAGGCGCAGTCGACGGTGTTTGCGGAGAAGGCGTACTACGTATTGTTGTTCTTGGAGGGCACCGACGCGGACATCGAGCCTTTGACTCGACCGCTGACGGTCTTTCAAGTTCGCATCTCGACGAAGAAGGGAGCGGACTTGATGAGCGCGCCGTTCGACGCGTTCACCAAACGGATTTCCTCGCCGAGCAGTTACCGTGATTCACAAGCGCTTGGGGCGGCGATGCGCGAGGCCGGGATCGCCGCGTTTCGGTTTGCGTCGGCACGCGATCCCGATGGCGGGGCGAATCTGGGACTCATCGAACCCGTGTTCAGCACCAAGCATCCGCTCCACGCCGAGCAGTGGACCTGCATGGCCACACGCGCCCGAATCGAGCTCTATCCGGGGCCTGCCGTGATGCGGTCGAGGACGGGCTTCCCGCGCGAAACGTTCGAGGTGGACGGCCGACTGCCGAGCCCGGGCGTCGAGACTTGAACCGCCGGCGGGCGCAATCCGTTTCCCGATCAACGATGCTACCCTCGGGCGATGAGCATCACGGTCCACCACCTCAACTTCTCGCGCTCGTTGCGTACGCTTTGGCTTCTCGAGGAGCTCGAGCTCGACTACGCGATTCAATCTTGGGAACGCGACGAGAACTTTCGGGCTCCCGCCGCGGCCGCTGCCGTTCACCCGCTCGGTCGTTTTCCGATGGTCGAAGTCGACGGGCGCATGCTGGTCGAATCGGGCGCTGTGCTCGAGTACTTCGCGAACCGTGAGGGAAAGCTGAGGCCGAGCGACGAGGACGAGGCGCTCGCATGCACGATGTTCATGCACTAGGCCGAGGGCTCGCTCATGCCGCCGCTGCTGGTCAGCCTGATCTTCGCGAGGCTCCGAGCCGCCCCGATGCCCTTCTTCGTGAAGCCCATCGCACGTGGCATCGCTGACAAGGCGGCGCTCTCGCGAGCGTCCGGTGAGCGCCCGAACATGCTTGCGTGGCGCGACCGTGTCGCCGGCCGCTCTGCCTACCAACGCGCACAGGCGAAAGGCGGCAAGGCGGTTCCCGAGCGCTGAGCGTGATGCCCTCAGGCTGTGCAGAACACAACTTCGGCAGGTCCGCCAAGTTCGGCTTCGGGGTCTCATCGACCCCATGGCTTCCCGGAAGTATCCTTGGCGAGATATGAAGATTATTGACGTAGCCGAATTCTATGCGGAGCTCGGCGGCGGCGTTCGCACGTACATCAACCAGAAGCTGGAGGCAGGTGCTCGGGCCGGCCATGAGGTCGTCGTAATCGCGCCGGGTCCTGAGGATGGGGAAGAAGAGCGGGCGGGCGGGCGGATCTGCTGGGTCAAGGGCCCGCCGATGCCCTTTGACCCCCGCTACTATGTCTTGTGGCGCGAAGAGGCCGTTCATCGGATTCTCGACCGCGAAGCGCCGGATGTCGTGGAGGGCTCCTCGCCATGGTCCGGCGGTTGGTTCGTCGCACGCTGGCCGGGCCGGGCCGTGAAGACGTTCATCTTTCATCAGGATCCGGTTGCCGTGTATCCGCAGACGCTTCTCGGACACCGCCTCGGGATCGACCGGGTGGACCGAATGTTTGGTTGGTATTGGGCCTACCTGCGGCGCCTGAGCGCGCGCTTCGACGCGACCGTGGTGAGTGGTGAATGGCTGGCCGAAAAGCTACGCCGGTTTGATCTGCGTCGACCCGAAGCGGTGCCGTTCGGAATCGACAAGGCCCAGTTCTCTCCGTCGCTCCGGGATCCGCTCGTACGCAAGCAATTGTTGGAGCGATGCGGGCTCGGTGAAGAGGCCTCATTGTTGGTGAACATCAGTCGGTTCCATCCCGAGAAGCGCCTTGGAATGCTTCTCGCCGCGTTTGCTCGCGCCAGCCAGACCCGTCCGATGGGTTTGGTGATCTACGGCCACGGACCGCTGCGGAGCTGGGTGGAGCGACACGCGGCGCGGGTCCCAGGCGTACACCTGGCCGGGTTCGTGTCCGACCGAGACGAGGTCGCCAAGAGCCTCGCCAGCGCGGACGCGATGCTTCACGGATCGTCCGCCGAAACCTATGGACTCGTGGTCGCCGAGGCGATCTGCTCGGGGCTGCCCATCATCGTCCCGAATCAAGGTGGCGCCGCCGACCTGGCGCATCCGTCCTACGCGGAGACCTACGCCCCGGGCGACGTCGCTGGCTGCAGCGCGGCGATCGAGGCACTCCTCAGCCGCGACCGCGACGCTCTCGTCGCCGGCTGTGCCCACGCAGCGGAGGACAAGATCGGCACGATGGCCGACCACTTCGACCAGTTGTTCGAGCTCTATGAACGACTGGTCGCCGAAGCGTCGTAACTTGCTTTGGTGTTCGCCTGCTCGAGCTCGTCGAGCGTCCCTCCGGTTGACACGAACGCGGCGCTTCGCGTCGATACCGCCGAACCCGTCGCGACGGTCGACCCGCGCTTCCTCTCCGTCGCAGTCGACACCGCGCAAGTGGTCGGCGGGCGCTTCTGGTCGTCGAGCGGTGAGCAAGAAGTCATCGGTGAAGAGGAGGTTCCCGAGTACGACTTCACGCGCCCTCGCCTGCGGGCACTCGCGTCTCACCTCGCCCCTGCTTTCCTTCGAATCGGTGGGTCGGACGCCGACCGCGTCATCTACGACATGACGAATGAGCCGATCGAAGAAGCCCCGGAGGGCTTCGAGTTCGTCCTGACGGCCGCCCTGCTCGATGGCATCTTCGAGTTCTCCGAGGCACTCGATTTTCAGGTCGCCTTCACCCTGAATGCAGGCGTTGGCGTCCGCGACGCATCGAACGCATGGACGCCGGACATGGCGCGGGAGCTCGTCACGTACGTCCTCGAGAGCGGCTACGACGTCTCGCTCTGGGAGCTCGGTAACGAATGGAACGTGTACGGCTTCATCCTTGGGCTCGGTCTCGACTTCACGGAGATCGTCGACGACTTCCGGGTGGCTGGGGAGCTTCTCGATGAGCTCGACCCCGAAACACCGTTCGGCGGTCCGTCGAGCGCGTACTGGCCGACCCCCGGGGAGATCCTGCAGGCCGTCTATCCGAACTTCATGGCTATGGGTGGCTCCGAGATCATCGACGTCATCACCTGGCACTACTACCCGCAGCAGTCACAGCGCTGCCCGTTTCGGACCGACCCCTACGAACCCGAAGGGCTTCTCAACGCCGAGGGCCTCGACCGGGGCATCATGTGGGCCGAGGAGGTTCAGTCGGTCCGAGATCAGCGCGCCCCCGACCTGCCGATTTGGCTCGGGGAGTCGGGGCATGCACAGTGCGGCGGGCAGCCTGACTCTTCAGATCGCTTCGAGGGTACGTTCTGGTGGATGGACCAGCTCGGTGCGATGGCACAGCGCGGTCATCAAGTCGCCGTGCGCCAGACCCTGTCCGGTTCGAATTACGGCCTCATCGACGACGTGACGTTGGAGCCGCGCCCCGACTACTGGGCGTCCGTGCTTTGGCGCCGACTGATGGGCGTTCGTGCTCTTGGTCTCTTTCGAGACGAAGTCGACCCGTCGGTTCGCGCCTACGCGCATTGCACTCGAGATCGGCCCGGCGCCGTGACGGTCCTCGCCATCAATCTCGACCCCGACAGGTCCGTCCGGATCGACGTTGCAGCTCTCGGGGGCACGAAGGAGATCCATCTGCTCACCGCCGAGGCTCTCGATTCCGCTCAGCTCATGCTCAACGGGACGGCGCTGCGTGACACCGACGGCGAGCTTCCCGATCTCTCGCCCGAAGGCCTCGGCAATCGACCGGCGGACCTGCCGCCCCGCTCGATCGCCTTCATCACCTATCCGGACGCAGACGCGGCCGCATGCCGGTAACCGAGGGCGTGCGTATAGGCCAAGGGGGCTCAACGTCGGTCGAGGTGATAGGCTGTTGTTCGAAGTGATTGGAAGGCCTTGCCGGAACCCTGGTATCTATTCGTCGGTCTGATCGGGAGCAGCATCGGCTTCGTGATGCTGATGTACGGCCGAAAACAGCACCGTCCGCTTCAAGTGCTCGGGGGCCTCGTGCTGCTCGTGCTCCCGTACCTTCTCCGAGACGCTCTGCCGCTCGGGCTGTCCTCCGCGGTGATCTGCGTAGCCGTCTGGGCAGGCATCAGAGCTGGACTCTAGAGCGATTGCGCATCGCTCAACGAGCCGTCGTGTTCGAGTGCAGCCGCCGGTCGTTCGAGATCGCAGAGGCGGAGTCGGGTCGCGTGCGGCTACTAATCTCGGCCGTCGGCGTGGCAATCTAGGCAGAAATTGGGGGGCGCAGCGCCGCTCGGGTAGTCCTGCTCTTCGCTGTGCTTCGGATCCATCTTGGCGCGCGTGTGATCGCCGTCATGGCAGCCCACACAATCTGTGTCCTCTCCGCCCGCTCGCGATCCGAGGGCTGGATTGTGGCACGATGCGCAGTCGTTTCGGTAGTCCGAGTGGGCTCCGTTAGTGATGGGGAACTCGTTCTCCGGATGGTTGCCACCCGTGGCGGGCTTCCAGCCTGCTGTCGTGTGGCAATCTTGGCAGGTCGTTGGGAACACTTCGTGATCGGGGAACGGGCTGCTGTCGTACTCAGCCTGGTGGCAGTCCACGCAGGCGTCCAGCGTACCTGCGTACACGGGCGGGTCCCCGAGGTGACAGCTCGAGCACATGGCTTGCGCATGCGCACCCTCGAGGGGCCAGTCGTGGTCAAAGAGCGCGGGGACCCATTTGTCGCTCGTGTGGCAGCCTTCGCAGCTCGTCGGAAACGCGGGGTGCCCTTCGAAGGGGCTGTTGTCGTAGTCGGTTTGGTGGCAACCCACGCAAACCATTGGTGTGCCCTCGTAGACAGCGGGGCTACCGACGTGACAGCCAACGCAGGGAGCCTGCGCATGCGCACCCTCGAGGGGCCACGGATGTTCTGGAGTCGAGAGCGCGGGGGCCCACTGCTCGGTGGAGTGACAGTTCACGCACGTGATCGGGAAAGCATCGTGCCCGGGATAGGGGCTGTTGTCGTAGTCGGTTTGGTGGCAACCGGCGCACTCGCTTGGCGTGCCTTGGTAGACCGGTGGCTCCCCCGTGTGACAAGCCGCGCACAGAGCTCGGGCGTGCGCACCATCGAGTGCCCATGGGTGTCCGAATGCCAAGTCGGCGGGAACCCATTGATGCTCGGAGTGGCAGTCTTGACAAGTCGTTGGAAGCTCTGTGTGCGGCGGGTTGAGCGCGGACTTTCGCTCGGCCTCGTGGCATTTGATGCACTTGTCCTGCCGGATCATGCCGGGCTCGTGGGTCGTCGCCGGGGCGGTGCAGCTCATCGTGGCCAGCAGAGCAGCCAGGCTTGCGCCGGACCGAAGCTGGAGAAGAGAGCGCCGCTTGATAACCCGCATGGGTTATACGATACTATGGGAACCGGACTGTGACATGTCCGTATCCAAAAACCCCATGAAACCGGGGAATTGGCGGGGTGATTGGCCCTCCATGCTACGTTTTAGTCGGGAATTGATGTTCATTCTTGGTCGAGCGACGAGGCTGCTCTTGGTGGTTGGGGTAGCGGGCGGGGCCGCGCTCGTGGGGGCCTGCACCGGCGGTACGCAGGATCACGCACGAGTGGAGGTTCGCAGCTCGGACTGCATCGTCTGCCACGTGACGGACGTCCAGCATGCGCTCAACCCGCCGCACGAGGGCTTTCCCGATACCTGCGGCAGCTGCCACGGCAACGAGGCCTGGTCGCCGGCTGCGTTCATGCACCCGTGGCCGTTGAACGGTGCGCACGCGGCGATCGAATGCGCCGCATGCCATCTTGGGGACCCCCCAGACTACGCGGGGACGCCCACGCTCTGCGTCGGTTGCCACCAAACCGACTACGACAACAGCCCGTTCCCCGGACACTCCGATTTCCCCATCACGTGCGAGAACTGTCACACGACGACGGGCTGGACTCCCGCGACCGGCGGCGACCATCCGGAGAACGAGTTCCCAATTCAGAATGGCGACCACTCGAAGTACCGCGACGACTGCGTCTCTTGCCACAACCCCGACCTCGGCTCACCCGTCGACGGTGAAAATACGGACTGCGTCGGCTGTCATGACGGCGAGCACACACGGGCCAAGATGGACCCGAAGCATGTCGAAGAGGGCGACTACCCGCAGGGCGCCGCTCCTCCGAACTTCTGCCTCGATTGCCACCCCAACGGCCGGAAAGAAGACTAGGCCTCGCCGTACTTCGTCCGGACTACGAGCAGCACGAGTTTCGGAATCTGATCACGCTCTGTCTCACGCTGCTTCTCGTGGCGGACAAGCTCGAGCCTTCGCTCTTCACCTTCTTCGACCCGGTAAGCGGGCGAAGCGCCGCTCTGTCGATTGGAGGCTTGTCCTCGTTTGCCTATGCGGTACAGGCTCATCATCTCATGGAAGCAGCACGTATGAGGCAAGTGGTTCCGATGATTTGCATGGCGTCTGTCCTGACGCTCCTCGGGAGCACACGGAGCGCGATGGCGCAGATTGCTTCC
>Ga0316194_10002439_pt1 | contig 12978 bp, 9 predicted proteins | sample CroRivsedime1_MG_FD_204936 | JGI IMG/M metagenome (GOLD analysis project Ga0316194, IMG submission 204936) | Coastal sediment microbial communities from Maine, United States - Cross River sediment 1 | ecosystem: Environmental > Aquatic > Marine > Coastal > Sediment | place: USA: Maine...
AATTGCCGCATTTGCAGCCGGCATATGGAGTGTTTTGTTCGGACTCCCTTCTGCCAGGGTCAAAGGATTTTATCTGATTTTAACCACCATGGCCGCTCAGTTCATTACCGTAGATTTTATTATTACTGGATATGTGAGCCAGATCGGCGGGCGAGGACAGGCCTTTTCTTTACCTCCGGGGACCATCAAGGTTGGACCGTGGGTCATCGACAGTGATTTAAAAGTCTACTTTATGATGCTCGTTCTTGTGATTTTCTGTGTTAGCATCATGGTCAATTTGCTAAGATCCAGGGTGGGCAGGGCCTGGGTGGCCATACGTGACAATGATATTTCCGCTGAAGTAATGGGGATTAATGTTGTCAAATATAAGCTTTATGCGTTTTACGTCGCCGGTTTTATCGGCGGTATTGCCGGGGCGTTCTGGATCAGCAATCTTGCAGCGATCAGCCCCGAACATTTTCCCTGGTTCTGGTCGCTGTGGCTGGTGGGGGTCATTCTCATCGGTGGGGTCGGCTCTATCCACGGCACGATTTTCGGGTCCATATTCATGGTTGTTGTCATGGAGCTATTGCAGCTTGGTGTCATGCAGTTTATGGATACCAGCTGGGGAGAAAGGCTGTTTATGGACTTTCTGTTTCTTAAAGAAGCCGCCTTCGGGCTTGCCATATGTGTATTTATGATATTTGAACCCAATGGTTTGGCCTATCGATGGTGGCAGACGAAAAACTATTTTAATTTGTGGCCGTTTTCGTATTAGATGTGTGGTAAAATGGTTAAATAGTCTAAAAGACATTTTTGAATTTGACAGTATTTATCACAACTACTTAACCAATAAACTATTCAACGAATTCTCAACAAAAGAAGGGGGTGGTAATTAAACAAACATTTAATCGGAAAGGAACTCGATAGAACTTTTACTCTCTTAAAAAGGGGAAAGAAATTATGTTTGCGAAAAATATGTGGTCAAAGATTTTCGCCCACCTATTTATTGTGGCTTTGATTGTCGGTTTTTCTTCCATGGCCGGCGCCGCAACAATTAAGGTGGGAGCGCTCAATGATATGACGGGAGCGACTTCAGATGTCGGAAAGGACTATGCTCTGGGCATTGCAGAAGCCATTCATTATGTAAATGATAATGGCGGGATCAACGGCAAGCAGATCAAGCTGTATCAGTTTGATTACGGCTATCGTGTGCCCGAGGCGCTTACCAAGTACAAGCTCTTCAAAAGGCTCAAATCTGTGGCTGTTTTGGGTTGGGGAACCGGTGATACCGAGGCACTGTCACCCACAATCACTAAGGATAAGATTCCTTATGTGTCTGCCTCCTACTCAGCTCACCTGACGAATCCCCAAAAGACACCTTACAATCTTTTCTTTGCAACCGATTATTCAACCAACGCCAGAGCTGCCATCACAGCCTGGTTTGACAAGAAGTGGCCCAAACACAAAGATTACGGGAAAAGAAAGCCGCGATTTCTCACTTCTTATATGTTTGCATCTCCTTACTGCAGTGCGCCTATCAAGGCCATCAAGGATCAGGCCACGCTACTCGGCTTTGACATCGGCCCGGATCAATCAGTTTCTTTGTTTGCCATTGACACCAAAAGCCAGGTTCTGGGCATGAAGGATTTCAAACCGGATCTCGTCTGGCATGGAAACACCACGATGTCGGTGGCAGCTACGGTGCGTGATGCCTATGCCTTAGGTCTTGGAGCGGATCACATTGTCAATAACTGGGGATTTGATGAGAACCTGCCGAAATTGGCAGGCAAGGCATCCGAAGGCGTTATGGGTGCGGCAGTTTGTGCATTTTTCGGTGAAGATGTGCCGATGATGGATAAAGTGGTCGAGTATGCCAAAAAATATAATCCGGGCATTCCTGCTGAAAAGCGTCTTATCCGGACAGTACAGGGATGGGGCGCTGTGCTCATCTTGTCGGAAGCATTAAAACGTGCGGATAAAGCCGGAGGCTTAAGCGGTGAAAACATTCTGAAAAACGGTTTTGAAACCATGAAAAATTTTGACATCGGTCTGGGTGCGGCACCGGTAAACTTCACGGCAACGGATCATCGTGTGGCCGGGATTGTGCCCATCTATGAAATCAAAGACGGCAAATTTAAGATAGTTGAAAAAGTGGATCTGAAAAGCCGCTGGCCGAAGAAATGGGCCGACGAGTGGCTCGGATGGTAGGGAGGTTTCAAGGCTTTGTCTAATGAGGAAATGATCTTAAAGATCAACAATATCGAGGTCAAGTATCACGAGGTTATTCTGGTGATAAAAGGCGTCTCCATTGAGGTTCCAAAAGGTGCCATTGTGGCTCTTTTGGGTGCCAATGGGGCCGGTAAGAGTACGACCTTAAAGGCCATCTCAGGACTTTTGCAACACGAAGACGGAGAGGTGACCGATGGGTCCATTGAATTCATGGGTCAGCGCATCCATAAAATGGGCGCTGAAAAGATTGCCAAAATGGGCGTCGTTCAAGTCATTGAGGGCCGGCGGGTTTTTGAACACCTCACCGTGGAGCAAAACCTGAAGGTGGGGGCTCATATGAGAAAGTTCGGCAGATCCATCAAGGACGGCCTGGAGATGGTATACCACTACTTTCCGCGCCTTAAGGAAAAGCGCAATGAAACCGCCGGATTTATCAGCGGCGGGGAACAGCAGATGACGGTGGTGGGGCGTGCTCTGATGACCAGTCCCAAACTGATCCTTTTGGATGAGCCTTCCATGGGCCTGGCGCCGCTTCTTATCCATGAAATCTTCAATATTATTACAAAGCTCAACCAGGAGGAGAAGATATCGATCCTGCTGGTGGAGCAGAATGCCAAACTTGCCCTTAATGTTGCACCTCATGCCTATGTGATGGAGAATGGTCGCATTGTCATGGACGACACAGCCGAAAAGCTCCGAGAGAATCCGGACATCAAGGATTTCTACCTTGGCCTTACCGATGTTGGAGGCCGTAAGAGTTTTCGGGATGTAAAACACTATAAACGAAGAAAACGATGGCTTACCTAACCCTTTATATAGAATAAGGGAGGAAAAAAATGCATAAAAGATCAATTATACTTACATGTTTAAGTATTTTCGTCGCCGCTGCCATGCTGGCGGGGTGTGCCGGAATGGCGGCAGCACCCACACAGCAGAATTTTAAAGCACCGGTGGTCACCCTCGATTCAATGGAAGTCGCCCACGCTTTTGGATATTGGTATTTTTCCAAGAAAGTCAAACCCACCAAGGGAAAGCCGGACAACGTTGGGGCGCCACTTGAGCTGGCTTTTATCTTTAATGTCGAAAATCCAAATGAATACCCGGTAAAGATGGATAGCTTGAAGTTTACAATCGCTTTTGAAGAGTTTGATCTGAATACGGTCAGCTCTATGGATACCATGTGGATTCCTGCGGGAAAGACAAATCAGTTGAGAGTGTATGCTCATTTTGATGTAAGACAGTCTCTGCTTAGCCTTTTGGTCACCGGCGGCTTTAAGCTCAAAGAGAAAGGAACCAATGCTTGGGCCCAGCTCGAAAAATGGTGGACAGAAATTCCGGAATATTCAGTTCCGATTCATGTCAAAGGTGGTTCTGCTGTTTTTCATGCAGACGGATTGACCAAGGTGACGATGTTTCAGGCGACATTTCCGTAATAAATCAAAAGACAGTTTTCAGGGAACAGGGGTCAGCGGTAAATGAGGGGTTACAAACGTCCTTCGGCTGATCCCTGGCACCTGACCCCTGTTTGGGTCGAAATAGCTGCTTAGGGAGGCGAAGCTTTTATGGGTCTGTACGATTTTACGTTCTATGATCTTATCGCTCGAAATGCCGTATGTTTTGGTGGCCAATCCGCATGGTTCGAGGTTGACGCCGACAAATCGCTGACATTTTTACAAATTAAAGAGATGATCGATCGCTGTGCTTTTGGTTTACAAACAACCGGTATTAAAAAAGGGGATCGGATCGGCATTTTAGGGAAAAACAGCCTTGAATACTTCCTCCTTTACGGCGCTGCCGCGGCCCTGGGCGCAATCCTATTGCCCGTCAACTGGCGACTTTCTGCCGAAGAGATCAAATATAACTTAAAGGATTGTGTTCCTGAAGCCCTCTTTGTAGATACAGAGTTTCAAGACCTCGTCAAGGGGTTGAAGTCCGATCTTCCTTCAGTGAAATCATATTACACGTTCAAAGATGAAGGCGGCGGCTTTCTTGGCTTTGATAATTTGTTGAACAACACGGGACAATTTGAAGCTGAAGATGTCTCAAATAATGATGGTTTTGTGATCATTCATACGGCCGCTGTAGAAGGGAGACCCAGAGGCGCTCTGTTAAGCCACGGCAATCTCTTATGCGCCGGTCTGCATTTGAATTATTGTTTTCATTTAACTGAAAAAGATGTTCATTTGAATTTTCTACCCCTGTTCCATGTGGGCGGACTTTTTATGGCCATCAGCAGTTTTTTAGCCGGTGCCCTGAACGTGAACATGAGCAAATTTGATGCAGAAAAAGCAGTTGAACTCATTGAAACGAAAAAAGTGACCCTCTTTTTTGATTTTGCACCGATCCTTGCATCCATTCTTGAGCAACATGAAAAAACAGGTCAAGATATCAAAAGCCTCAGGGCCGTCATGGGATTGGATACACCGGAAACCATCGAGAAGTATCAACACGTCACCGGCGGTACGTTTTATTCCATTTACGGGCAAACGGAAACCACAGGTCTGGCAACCATGGGACAATACAATGACCGACCGGGTTCTGCCGGAAAAATGGTTCCTCTTGGGGAAGTTCGTTTGGTGGATGATTATGATCGTCCGGTTTCAACCGGAGAGGTTGGCGAAATCACCATGAAAGGCCCTTTGGTGTTTAAAGGCTACTGGAATCTTGCGGAAGACACCGCCCGTACGTTTCGTGAAGGGTGGCACCATACAGGAGACCTGGGCCGTTTTGACGAAGATGGGTTTCTCTGGTACGCCGGCCGAAAGGCCGAGAAGGAGCTGATCAAACCCGGCGGAGAGAATGTCTATCCTGCTGAAGTGGAAAAGGTAATTCTTCAGCATCCGGCTGTTGAAAAGGTCGTTGTTTTCGGCGTTCCGGATCCCAAATGGAAAGAAGGAATAAAAGCGGTTTGTCGATTGAAATCCAATGAAAAATTAGAAGCTCAGGAATTGATTCAGTTTGTAGGCGAGCGTATCGCCAGATATAAAAAACCCCAATATGTTGAATTCATATCCGATTTTCCTTCCCTTGAAGACGGAACTCCGGACAGGGCCAAAATCAAAGATCTGTATACAGGGCCGCTGGAAATTTAAAATTTAATGTTGAAGATTGTTTGGTTAATCGGTCTTATCCACCACCCCATCTCAACAATTTTTCAACTATAGCGATTCCCAAATGTCCGATTGAATCTTTTCCTGTAACAATTTGCTGTAAGCTGCCGGATTATTTCGTTTAGGTCGGGAAACTGTCTGAGCAAATTAGAGCGCGTTAAAGCGAACAGGGCTAATGTGCTAAGACTGTGCCCTTGAATGTTTTGTAAATGAACGCTTTGGACATGTGCAATATCCGGGTTAGGATAATAATATTTTTCAAGGGCCTCTATGCGTATTATGTGTTGATAATATAGAACTCAAAAGGTCTTTTTTATCAAATACTGATAAAATGTTGGGATTTGCTTTATATTGTTCAACCATCTTAGAATTAACTTTGTAACAATCAGGACATTTAGCTACATATTTGTTCGTTGAATATTCAACAATAACGCCACCTAACAATCCAAATCCTTTTAATGTAGGAATTATATCAATTATTACTGCGTCTTTGCAGTCGGAACACTCCCCTTTAAAGATGATTGTCGATTTTGCAGGAAATGCTTCAAATATTGTTCTAAATAATTCTTCCATTAGTGATTAACTCCCATAATGCTGGGTTTTTTTTCGATACAAGCTTCGACTTTATAGGTTCTTTCGTATTTAAAATAATAAAGTATCAGCTCGAAAATATAGTTATCCACAATATTTTTCCCCCACCCCAAACGTTCCAGCTTTTTGTTCAAAATGCCGACGTTATAAAAACCTCCATTGCCGAGGATGTTTAAAATATCTTTTACAAGCCTTTTGATTTCAATGGGCATCAGTCCTTTATTATAAAACCGCCGACACAAAACAGGTAATACCCTTTTGCTAAGCGCTTTTAGAGAATCAGATGCTCTTTTGTCCCATTCCATTTCAGCCTTCTTCTTTATGTGGTTATCAATCTCACATGCGTATTTATTGCAGAAAAGGGGAAACATAACTCAAGTTTCGTACCCGAATATTATGTAATTTCTATGTCTCGGATTTTCTGTCAGCGGCTAAAATTACAGAAATGTCAATAAGAGTCTGTTGTAAGCGTAAGAGGCATATGCCAACTATATTCTTCGGTATAGTCTATAGCACTCCCATCATTAAAATTTTCGGATAGCGCAGAATCTTGTATTGCGTTCAATAAGTTACAATCTTTAATGCAATTTTTCTTGGATAGATTTTTCCTGGTACAGTTTTTACATGGAGAAGAGATCATATTACCCTCCTTTAGCAAATAGCATTCATATGAAAAAAGAATGAACCTAGGAAATCAGATTCTTTTACCCCTAACCGTATTGACAGCCTCCATTCCTTCCGAATGTGAAATCGTATAGATTAGATTCCCTGTTTTTGTTTCAAAAGGCTCTTTGTTCCAAGCAATATCCCGAACCTGTCAGATCTCACATGTCGGTCCAAATCTTCACGAGTTTCCCATTCTCCGATTATGCAGACAGAATTCTCGTCTTCGGTATTTCGAAATTTGTGACAACATTTTTATAAATCATGCCCTCTAGGCTTAGACCAAAGCCGGACCTTCCAGACCCGGATCTTTACTAACCTCCACGCCCTTAGCCAACGATATTGAAGTTGCGACATTTGGTCAATTCGTAAAACTACGTATTTTTGAAGGGGATATTACGTAAATGTGATGGCGGAAAATACGTATTGGGAGGAGGAATTAGATAAAACGGGCGATATAGTGCTTGAACGAAAACCCCGGTATTTTGATTGTAAATTCGAAATCCGAAACAATGACAGAAATATAAATGTTTCAATGACAAAAACAGCGAAATTTCGATGAGTTAGTTTTGGTCATGTTGTCATTCGGGTTTCCATATTCGATTGGGCCAGGTCAGAGTCAACTGGCTTTGCCGATAAACTTAAAAGTGCCTAAAGTTTAAAGTGAGCTAAAGTGAGCTAAAGCCCGCCCTGGTGCGTATCGTTCATATCTTGATCTGACCTATGCACCATTACAAACATGACTTTTTGAGTATAAAGTGTTGGTGATCGGTCTGGGCCAGGGTTAAGGAATTCTGTCAATTATATAAAACAGTGGAGCGAAGCGACTCCATAACTTCCCCGTTTTATACGGGATAAATAGGCACTTTAGTTCACTTTAGTCACTTCAAACTTGTCCAACTTGCAGAAAAACAGCCCCTTTTCCCGTAAACAGCCGGGATCTTCGATAGGGGCAAACCAAGGCCTGGTCCTCTGGGCCAGGATTTTTTACTGTGCCATCGCCCGTAAGCGTCCAGCCAAAAGACAGTTTCTTCTTTGGGCACCACAAATCCTTTTTTTTCTTTTTTGTTCACACCCTAACTTCCTACCTTCCTTTATCCTATTATTTGGGAATCAATTCCCGATAGGCTTCCTCTATCTCTTTAAATCGCTGTTCTGCCAGTTCTCTAAACTCGTCACCCAGATGAAGCACCTTGTCCGGGTGATATTTATTGGCCAGTTGCTTGTAAGCTTTCTTTATTTCTTCTTGTGATGCATCTTTTGGAACATTCAACACCGCGTAAGGATCTCTTAAGGCATTCCCTTTTTGGAAACGGTTAGTTCCATGGGTGTCTTTTTGAGATGATCCTTTGTTGTGCTGGGACGAACGGCGGTTTTGACGATAAAAATTTTGGAAACCAGATGGTTTCTGGCCGAGAGTTTTAAAAACCCGCCACAGAATATATAAAAAGATGATGTCATCGAGCCAGCCCCAACCCATAAGAAAATCAGGAAGAATGTCATATGGGCTCAATGCATAAATCAATCCAATAATGATCAACAGGATTTTCATTCTCAAGATCCTTGTCAAATAATGGGTTTGGTATGAAGATTTGTTTTATGAAATATAGCATAAAAGTGGAAAATTGTCAGTTTTGGAAAAAAAGTCGCTTTTTGCGAGTGGAAGAGATGAAACAATCATGGCGTGGTATGTGTTCACGGGGCGTGTCTCCCCGTTTCACTCTTGCGTCTCCGTGTATAGTCATTGAAATGACGAAGCCACTCCGCCAACCCGCCTGCCATGCAAGGCACGAGCGGGCAGGTATCGTTACACGGGGAAACACACTCCGTAAACACGAACATGATGTAATATTTGGATGCCCGATGGCGAAGTTATGGCCAACCGGGCATTTTGATCCTTAAAAGCCTGACGTTATTTTATCCGAATTTTTTGCACGGCAATTAGAGAAATCATACTCAAAAATGCGCCGAAGATAAATGGAATACGGTAATCGATGATCCACAACAATCCCCCGACAGCAGGAAGGACCACGGCGGCAATGTGATTGATGGTGAATCCCACCGCCATGCTCGGAGCGATATCCCTCGGGTCCCCCACTTTTTGAAAATAGGTGCGAATGGCAATGGCAAAATTGAAAAAAATATGGTCTAGTATATAAAGTACCGCCACAATCCATTTTGACTGTACGGTGGCATAAGCAAGAAAAATAAATATAAGGCTGAAGTATTCACAAGAAAGCACGGCCCTTTCACCGAACCGAATGATCGACCTGCCGATGAGCGGACTGATGAAATAGTTGATCAGATTGTTGACGACAAAAAGGATGGTAACTTCCTGAACCGTAAAATGAAACTTTTTTACCAGTAAAAAAACGGCAAATGCGATGAAAATCTGGCGTCTGGCTCCGGCCATAAAGGTGAGAAAATAAAACAACCAGTACTTTTTGCGAAAAATCATTTTCTTTCGCTGAGGAACAATATTTTGATCCACTGGGTTTTGAAAAAAACCCCATATCCCTGCAGCTGCAATCAATCCTCCGATGAGCAAATACAATTGAGTGAAATTTAGAAAAGAGGCGACCAAATAGATAAAGATGCCGATTCCGATGTTCGAAGCTGCAGAAAGTGCTCGAAGTTTGCCGAATACCCATGGAGATGTGTCTTTGTCAAAATATTGAAGGGTCAACGATTGATTGGTGGTTTCAAAATAATGAAAGCCGAAACTCATGATCAGGGTAGTTACCAGAAGACCGCCGAATGAAGGGAAAAGCCCGGTGGCGGCCACGCCGATTCCCAAAACCAGAATGGACAGCGCCGATAGGCGATGCTCTTTAATGAGCATGATGACAAACACCGCAAGTAAAGCCAAAAAACCCGGAATTTCTCTGACCGACTGAATGATCCCCACATGATCACCATTCAGACCGACAACTCTAACGGCAAAATTATCGAACAACGTTCGCCATGCCTGCAGTCCAATTGTTGAACTGATGGTCAACACCATCAGATAACGGTACATGGGGTTTTGTTTGATTTTTTTTGTTTTGAGATTCAATGGCTCTGATCTTTAATTATACCTGAAGCGGCAATGTTTTCAAAAGGCGAGAGTGTTATTTACTTTTTAACTCACGTTTCGCATCAGATTATTGCTAAAAAGTCTATGACGTCGGAGGCCGAAAGAGATTCTTTAAAGTAAAATTCGGCAAACAGCTCGAACAACATAGGGTTATCAGGCCTGAGTGTCAAACCTTTTTGAAACAAAGTGTGATGAATGCCAGAAAGTAGGCTGAAATTGCAAGGATCATGATCACGGAAATGCCCAAACCCAGCGCGATTTGTGCAGATACGATGGATGCCAAGACCGACGCGCATCCATTGATTGTCCAGGCGTACGCCCGCTGGGCAGGAAGGTTCAAAATATATCTCATGCCAAGGGGGAAGGGGAGCCCCATTAAGAATCCCGGCGGTATTAGAAGTAACAATGACAGGGTGTAACGCAAAAATTGGTTGAGCTGTATAACGCTATTCATAATGGGATTAAAAATGAAGAACATACACATGAGGATCACGATAAGTGCGGCGATTGCAATGGGAAAGTTTTTAGCACTTATTCTCTGTGACCAATAGCCGCCGAATGCGGAAAACACAAGGAGTCCTGTAATGACGACGGTTAAACTGATCACCGGATCGCCGAAAACAAAAATGTATTCTTTTATAAAGAAAAGTTCAATGAACATAAAACCTGAACCCACGGCAAGAAAGTATAGCATGTGGGAGAAGTAGAATTTTCGATTTTCTTTTAGGGTTGTAATAAAGGGAAGAATCAAAAGAAGAATGGATATCCCTAATGCTTCTATTAAAACAACGGAAACGACAATTTCACCGGACATGAATAAAGAATAAAACCTGCTCCCTGTCATTTTGTAAAGCGCTTTCAGTCGGGACCACTTTAAAAACCGGTAAGGGAAGGGACGGTTGTCAGTCTGAGGAAAGACATCCATGGGGTAGTTTTCAAAATATGTTTTTTCTGTTCCTAACCGGTACGCTTCTGCAAGACGTTTGATTTCGATATAGTGATACGGGGCATCGAAAATATTAAAGCGGTTGACATTTTTCTTTGATATTTTCGGAAGGTAAACAAGATCAAAATTCAGGTTTCGCGAAACATCTTGTAACACGTTGGTATCGTTAAAAGGTTGTACAGATACGATCATGGTAAAGGTGTTCCAGTTGCGCAGAACGGCGATGTGTTTTTCAGGGTTTTTGATTTCAAGGGATCTCAAGCTTTCATGTGCAGTGGCCCAGAGACGAATCGCATCTGACGGTGGCAGTAAAAGTAAACGTGAGACAATGAGAATGCCGTTATTAGAAAGATGTTGAAAATATTGTGTAAAACTTTCAATGGTAAAAAAGTAGTCCTGGGTCAGAGCCGCTGATCCAGGGAGAGAGGTTCCCCAGTTTTCTATGTGTATGATGTCGTATCTTCTGTCAGATCGGGCTAAAAATGTTCTTGGATTTTGGTTGATCACCGGAAGTTTATAGTGTTGCTGAACACGGTTCGCGATCTGGGGGTGTTGCTCGACAATGGTGATATTGACTGTACCTGATGCTAATGCGCATGGAATAGCTGATCCGCCGCCATGCTGAATCACAAGAATATGCTTTGGATGGACTGCAAGAAGGTATCCGGTGTATGGGAGTGTGAATCTGGAGAACTGTGCGTCGTTTTTCGATTTTAATTGATAAAGGAATAAAGGATTGTCTCCATCTCTGAACGTGGTCGTCTGGTCGGGGAGCATGCCTTTGTATTTTAGGCTTAATCCCGGTGCAAATCGGAGGTGAGGGCTTTCAATATTCTCGAATCTGCCGCGTATACTGTTTATGGTTTCGGTGACTCGGGTGTGGGGAAACAGGAGCGTCTGACTGAGCTTCTTGTATGGGGAGGGTTTCACTTTGACAATGGTGTTGCCTCCTTTAACGATTAGTATGCCTGCAATGATAACGATGCAAAGACTGACTATCCGAAAGTATCTTCTTTTTGGGTGAAAAATTCTTCTTGTCAGAATATGACCTTGGGTATAATTTGAGTTCTTTAAAAAAATCACTGCCAAGGGAATGAGTGCTGAAAGAATGATAAGTTTTCCTTCACAGATAAAAGGAAGAAGCATAACCGGAATGATGGCTCCGGATGCCGAACCTGCCATACTCGCGAAATACACGAAACCGGTTTTTTCGGGCATAAAAGCATAAGCAATAGACACAACAAGGCCGGTGAAAAAAAAAGGCAGTGCCAGAAGAAGATACACTGTTAAAAGATAAAGGGCTTGGATAGGTTCCAACGGCAGCCTAAAGTAATCCAAAGGAATTCGATTCAAAACAATAAATGAAATGATGGCGGAAAGGGTAAAAAGGATGGTGAAAATATGGATATTTTCAAAGGAGGAAAGATGTTTTTCCCAGTTTTTTTTGCGGGTATCGATAATATTTAAAAATGTGCCGCCTGCAGCAAATCCAAAAAGCGTGATACTGATGACCATGAAAGACAGATGGTTCCACTGGCTGATGGAAAAAACCCTGACAAGGAGTATTTCAAAAGACAGGGCTGAAAGCGATAATAGAAATACTGCCGTAAGTATCATGAAGTTTATTTTGCCTTGAAAAGCCTGGTCCTTCCCCGCCAAGGCGGGATCTTCGATGGGCCATGCCTGTCCCGCAATGCGGGGGATTCTTTACTTGTAGAAATTCCGAAACGTTCAATTAGGGTCAAGGGCATACCCGGTCATGGGCACAAACAAAACACCGGTAATTTGTTTAACAGTATAGTCCTCACCATGTTTTGTTACAAGGCTCAGGTTCTGGTAGCTGAATGGGTTTCCAAGGGGTAGAATGAGTCTCCCACCGTCTTTGAGCTGTTTTAACAAAGGCGGCGGGATGTGGTCGATGGCAGCGGTGATCATAATGCAGTCAAAAGGCGCTGCTTCGGGCCAACCAAAATAACCGTCTGAATGACGGGTCTTAATATTCGTGAAACCCAATGTGCGAAGGATCTGATTTGCTTTTGTATAAAGTTTTTCCTTGATTTCAATAGTGTAAACTTCTTTGGTGACATTTGCGAGAATGGCGGCTTGATAGCCGGAGCCGGTTCCGATTTCAAGGACGCGTTCAGGGCCTTTGGGTTTAAGGCTCTCGGTCATAAGGGCCACAATATATGGCTGAGAAATCGTCTGGCCCTCACCGATGGGTAGAGGATGATCTGCATAGGCCCGGGAAACAAGTCCTTTTGGGACGAAGCTGTGCCGAAAGACTTCGGACATGGCCTTCAGAACTTTTTTATCGGATATCCCCCGTAGACTGATCTGTGATAGAACCATTTTTTCTCTTGCCTGTTGGTATTGGGGAGTGT
>Ga0316194_10002444_pt1 | contig 12967 bp, 12 predicted proteins | sample CroRivsedime1_MG_FD_204936 | JGI IMG/M metagenome (GOLD analysis project Ga0316194, IMG submission 204936) | Coastal sediment microbial communities from Maine, United States - Cross River sediment 1 | ecosystem: Environmental > Aquatic > Marine > Coastal > Sediment | place: USA: Maine...
CATGACTGGATCGTCCAGCGCACCGGTGTCAGCGAAAGAAGAATTGCCGGTGTGGGTGTAACCACCTCTGATCTGGGCTACGAGGCCGGTCTTAAAGCCCTGGAGATGGCCGGGATGAGTGCGCAAGAGATAGATTTGATCATCGTGGCCACCATCACCCCGGACACCTGCTGTCCTTCGGCTGCCAACTGGCTGCAGGCCAAACTGGATGCGCCCCGGGCGGTGACCTTTGATGTAACTGCCGCCTGTTCAGGGTTTATTTTCGCTTTAAATGTTGCCGAGCAATATCTAAAGAACAAAACCTTTAAAAATGTTTTGGTGGTCGCCGCGGAAGTCATGTCCCGCACCCTTAACTGGAAGGATCGCAGCACCTGCATTCTGTGGGGGGACGGTGCCGGTGCCGCCCTGTTAACACTCGGTACCGAGGGCCATGAACTGCTGTCAACCCATCTGCATACCGACGGCGCCAAGGGCCAGGATCTTCTATTGCCGGGTGGTGGTTCGAAAACCACACCGATTTCCCATGAAAGTGTGGATCAGGGGTTACACTATCTGAACATGATTGAAGCCAATCTCAGTTTCAGAACTGCCGTTCGGGGATTTATGGACGGCATCAAGGAGGCGGCCGAATATAACCATGTGGACATTGAAGATATCCAATGGTTCATACCGCACCAGGCCAACATCCGCATGTTTCAACATATCGCCAAATCACTGAAAATACCCTTTGAAAAGTTCTATTTAACCCTGCCAAAATACGGCAATATATCCTCGGCATCCTGCGCAATATCGCTGGATGAAGCCGTTCGCGACGGCAGCATTCAGCCAGGTGATTTGGTCTGTCTACCGGTATTCGGAGGTGGTTTGACCTGGGGCGGTGGACTTATACGCTGGTAGCACATTCCGGGCAGCCCCGACACGGCAAAGAGGAATTGCCAATCAGCTAGTGCGCTTATTTACTTTAGGGGATTATAGAGCGCTTCCAATCCAACTCAATCAACTTATTCAACCCAATGAACTCAACAAACTATTTTAGACAGCATCAGCCGTCAGCACATATAGTGGTTGTCAAAAAAACGTTCCGTTATTCAAACGTTTTTTCTTACAACCACTTATACCAGCCGGAATGTTTTTATGAAAAGCGGTATAAACTGTAATTTACAAACCCGGAGATTAAAATGTTAGGAACGATGGTCAATACCATGGCAATAATTGCCGGCAGTCTTGTTGGCCTCATTTTCAGCCGATTCATTCCCACAAAAATTACGGATACCCTGATTCATGCCGTGGCGTTTGCAATCATATTGATCGGTCTCAAGATGGCCTGGAAAACGGATGCGTTTATCATCATTATTTGCAGCCTGTCTTTCGGAACTATCATCGGAGAACTTATCAGAATCGAAGATCGGGTCATCAATTTGGGAAACTGGCTTGAAGAAAGATTCGCAAAAACCGGCAGCAGCATATCGAAAGGTTTTGTTACCACCAGTTTGCTTTATTGTGTCGGGTCAATGGCGATTGTTGGGGCTTTGGAGAGCGGTCTGACCGGCAATCACGACACCCTGTTTGCTAAATCGGTGCTGGATGGGCTCGGCTCTATTATATTTGCCGCTTCCATGGGAATCGGCGTTCTATTTTCGGCCGCATCCGTATTTCTGTATCAGGGATTAATCACGGTCAGCGCGTCCTTTATGAAGCAATTTTTAACACCGGAAGTAATAACCCAGATGTCGGCTGTCGGTGGCCTGCTTATCGTGGCCATGGGGTTTAATATGCTCGAAATGGTAAAGATAAAAGTAGGTAATTGCCTGCCGGCGATATTTATTCCATTGGTTTACTATATGTTCAAGCAGCTGATCATATTATTTTATTAGACAAAGAAATTCCCTAAATTTTGATAGCCTCGAAAATGACAATTGCAAATAGAGCGCGTCTTAAATTTTAGACTGGTTTTCCTGAGAATTATGATTTGGATTTCAACAAGCCCTCCGGTCTGATAAACAGGACCAGGATCAGAATCACAAATACAACGACGTCGGTCATGTAAGATGCAATGAAACCGGCGCTCAGCGCCTCAGCCAGCCCCATTATCAAGCCGCCTATCAATGCACCCCAAATGTTGCCCAGGCCCCCGATGACCGCACCGGCAATGCCTTTAATCGCCAGGGGAACACCTTTTTGATACTGCATCAGGGAAATCGGCGCAATCAAAATACCACCAATGGCACCGATTCCGGCGGACATGGCAAAACTCAGCATTCCCATCCGATCGATATTTATACCCAGTAACATTGACGCTTCGCGACTTTCTGAGCACGCGGTGCTGGCCTTACCCCAGATGGTTTTGTCAAAAAAGATTTTTAAAATAAAGGAAATTAAAAACGCTGCGATAAATACGGGAATTACCTGAGAGTTTACAGATGCCCCGAAAATATCGATGGTCCCGGCTTTTATGAGCGCCGGCAGTGTGTAATCATCCGTTCCCCAGATTAAGTAAGCGACACCCTGTAAAAACATGGAACCGGCGATGGTGATCAGAATCATTCTGACTGGTTCCGCCTTTCCAAGCACCCGAATGGCTCCCAAATGAAACAGCATGCCGGTTAACGCCACCGCCAGGATAGCGAGGATCAACGCGTATATTAGAGATAACCCCAAAACAGATGTCATCGTAATGGCCACCATACCACCGAGCATGAGAAATTCACCTTGAGCAAAATTCAATACCGTGGTGACCCGGTAGATAAATGAAAAGCCGATACCCACCATGGCATAGATAGCGCCCATGGTTAGGCCCGAGATGATAAATTGAACATAGAGTGAAAGGGTGTCCAATGCGCTTCTCCTGGGTTACATCCTTTGAGGAATCATCAGAACGGGAAAGGCTCACAGGTTCGTCCGAGCCTTTCCCGTCAGACAAGTATTATTTAGCCGGGACCCAATCGTCACCTTTAATGCCTAGAACCGAGCATTGATCCACTCCGATCCCTCTGTGATCCAATTCACTCCAGGAGTATGCTGCCTGAACCCCCTGAAATTTCGACTGACCCTCTACCCAATCCCGAATCTTCTCACCATCGGTTCCGACTTGCTCAATCGCTTTTACAAACATCAGGGCGCTATCATAGCCCACCGAGGCAAAAAACCAGCTCTTGGGACCTTTTCCGTATTTGGTTTCAAATTTTTTCTGAAAATCTGCAATGATTTTTTTCTGTGGGTCACTGGCATCCAGGTGCTGGGGAAAGCTGATCTTAGCGCCAACGGTGTAAACGTTGGCTGTGTTTTCGCCCAGCAGACCGATAAACTTTTTGGAGAGGTTGGCATCGGAAACCATCATCGGCGCCTTTTGCATGCCAACCTGGTCCCTGTTTTTAACAAGGGTCACCGCCGGACCACCCGAGGCCATTGTTCCAATGCAATCAGCACCGGCCGCTTTGAGTTTTGACATCTGGGTTGTGAAATCCGTGCCTTTGTTATCAAATTTTTCCTGTGCGATAACCTTCAAACCGTACTGTTGGGCCGCCTGTTCATACGTGACTGCTGAAAGTTCTCCCATCTGCGACAACGGCTCGATATTGCCCAGCTTTTTAAAGCCCTGTTGCCGGAGCCAGATGGTTTTGACTTCATTCTGTCTGGGGGTACCGATACTCATGGCCCAGGTATAACTTTTTTTTCCCTGTTTTTTATAATCGGGCAGGATTTTGGCATTGATCTGGATGCCTCCCGAAACCGCTGCGTAAGGGATTTTGTATTTCTCAGCGATGGGCATGACGGTTTGAGTTGCCTGGGTAATCACGGGTCCTATGATCGCCACAACTTTATCTTTTTTGATCAATTTCTCAAAAATCGTTCTGGCCGAATCGGGATTGTTTTTGGTATCGTAGACAACCAGTTCAAGGTTCTTGCCATTAATCCCACCCTGGGCGTTGATTTCCTCGATCACCAACTTTGCGCCGTTAACGCAATCATCGCCGATCCAACCGATTCGACCGGTCATCCCGTATGCTGCGCCAATTTTGACCGTATCAGCCGCAGACACGCTTTGCGAGCACACAAAAATGGCCATAATAGCGATTGCTACCACACATAATTTTGATTGTTTCACTGCGTCCTCCTTTCATTTGTAAAAAGTTATAAAATATGGGCAACGTCTTTATTCGTCACCCATACCCCATCCATTGCGCTCTTTTAACGCTTTTACCATCTCTTCGTTAAGAGATTATGCACCCAAGTATGCCTTCACGATCTTTTCATCCTTTAAGAGGTCTTCACACGTTCCTTCCATGACGACCGATCCGGTTTCCAACACATACCCCCTGTTTGAGATTTGCATGGCAGCTCGTACGTTTTGCTCTACGAGAAGAATCGGTAATCCGTTCTGATTAAGTTCTTTGATAACCTTAAAAATGGTGGAAACCACCAGCGGCGCAAGCCCCAGAGAGGGTTCATCAAGTAAGAGCATTTTGGGTCTGCCCATCAGACCCCGACCAATAGCCAGCATCTGCTGTTCTCCGCCTGACAGTGTCCCTGCTTTCTGATGCGTTCTTTTGTTAAGTATGGGAAACAGTTCATAGACAGAATCCAGATCTTGCCTGTATTCGGATTTTCCCAGCTTAAAATAATGAGTGTATGCACCTAAACAAAGATTGTCTTCAACCGAGAGTTCCTTGATTATCAAGCGACCCTCCGGTATCTGTATGATGCCCTCTTTCGTTAATTTCGCTGCACTGAACCTCGTCACATTTTTGCCCTTAAAGAGTTTACGACCCTGCCAGATGGGGATAATACCGGAAAGCGCCCTCATCATGGTCGTTTTACCGGCACCGTTGGCCCCAACCACGCAAACGATCTCGCCGGCATCCACTTTTATGGAGACCTCTTTTAAAACTTGAAATTTTCCGTAACCGGATGTGACATTATTCAGTTCTAACAAGAATTTCTTCCTTACCCAGGTACACTTCAATTACGCTTTCATCGTTGACAACTAGTTCTGGGGGACCATAAGCGATTTTGGTTCCGAAATTAAGCACCATAATTTGATCTGAAATGCTCATGATGAATTTCATGTTGTGTTCAACAATAATTTGGGTAATTCCACTTTTTTTATTTTTAAAGATAATCTCTTCCAAGTTGTTCATTTCCCGATCGTTCAGTCCCGCACCGGGTTCATCTAACAGCAACAGCTTGGGCTTGGCCGCCAGAGCACGTGCGATTTCCAATAGCTTCTGCTCACCTAAAGAAAGGGATTCGACTTCGGCGTCTTTTTTTGGGGCCAATCCCACAAAGTTCAGCATCTCCATGGCATAATCTTTAATGGTATGCTCCTCCCGCCGGGAAGACTTAAGACCGAATATGGCGCGCGAATAAGTGGGAGCTGCCCATCCGTGACATCCCACCGCAATATTTTCGAGTACTGAAAGATTTTTAAAAAGCCTGACGTTTTGGAACGTCCTGGCAATTCCTCGCAATGTGATATCGTGTGGCGGAAATCGACCCAGGGACACATCTTCAAAAATGAATTCTCCTGAATAATCTCTGTCAAAACCGGACAGAAGATTGAAAAGGGTTGTTTTACCGGCACCGTTGGGTCCGATAATCGCAAAGATCATTCTGTCTTCGACCTCAAAGTTGACGTCCAGCAGGGCTTGAAGGCCTCCAAAATTTTTTGAGATCGATTGACCCTTTAAAATGTGCGGGTGTGCGTTTTCCATATCCTATTGCTATATTCGTCTTTGATTCACAACCTCTGAAAATAGTACTTTTAGTTATTATATCAATTTATTATCTGCCTTAAGTTCAATAACCGGTTTAATCCCCCGACTAAACCCTTGGGCAGAAAAATAAGTATGAGCATGAATACAAGGCCTTCAATAACCAGTTCAAGTCTCTCCATATGTTCTAGAAATTCAGGTAGTACAAAAAGAATTAAAGCTCCGATCAGCCCCCCGTATATACTGCCGGCTCCTCCAAGAAAAAGCATCAGGAGTAGTTTCACCGAAAGCATAATATTGAAACTGATGGGAGAAATAACAGTTCCATAATGGGCATATAGACTGCCGGCGATAGAGGCCAGAGCGGCACTGAATACAAATACCAGAATTTTGGTTTTGGCAACATTGATTCCCATGCACCCGGCGGCCTCTTCGTCGGTATGCACGGCCTTCATACTTCTACCAAGTGCAGTTTCACCAATTCGCAGGCAAACAATGGCCGCCAGGAAAACAATACTCCAGACAAGAAAGTAATAACTGCGGTCAGAATCGAACGTGTAGCCTAACACGGAAAAATGGGGGATTCCGGATATGCCCGAAGACCCTCCAAGGAACTGAGTTCTGATCAGTGATTCGACGATAAAGGCAAATCCCATCGTGGCAATGGCCAAATAATACCCGCGCAGCCTTAAAGTGGGAATTCCAACAACAAACGCGATCAGACAGGTAATACATATTCCACCAAGGATACCGAATATTGGATACCATCCAAACCAGGTGGTTGTAATGGCTGTCGCGTATGCACCGATAGCAAACAGGCCGTTATGTCCCAGGGAAATCTGGCCGCAATAACCCAGAAGAAGATCGTACCCGACAACAATCAGACCATAGATGCCCACATAAATTAAAACAGTTATCCAATAGGATTCAGGAAATGCCAGCGGAAAAAGAAAAATCGCTGCCGCAAATAAGGGTAATATGAGAAAGTGGGATTTCAACAGGCTTTTCTTTCCCTAAATAGTGGTTTACGACGGCTCTTAAGACACTCAAAATATTCGAGGTCATCTATCACGGATCTATTGATCGCCTGGCCCATTCTGATAATTCTCTATTTCGCCTACTTGCGCGTAAAGACCTTCTTCTCGCTGCCGGCGTACATCTTCCTTAAATCCCGCTTCAACACTTTGCCCGAAGGATTTCGTGGAAGTGCGTCGGTGAAAATCACCTTGCGCGGCTTTTTGTAGCTGGCAAGATGTTCTTTGCAGTACATAAGGACTTCTTGTTCGGCGATCTCCTGGCCTTCCCGTGGAACAACGACGGCACAGACGCCTTCGCCAAATTTGGTATCCGGAATCCCGATGACAGCGGCTTCCATAATTTTGGGGTGTTTGTAAAGGGTGGATTCAACCTCCACCGAAGAGATATTCTCGCCACCGCTGATGATGATGTCCTTCTTACGGTCCACTACATATAGATAGCCATCGTCGTCCATCTGACCCAGGTCACCGGTATACAGCCAACCCGCTTTCAGGGCGGCGTTTGTGGTATCCGGGTCATTCAAATATTCTCGCATGACCTGATCGCCTTTTACCGCTATTTCGCCCACCTCACCCGGCCGGCATTCCTTTCCGCTTTCAGCCATCACCCGAATGTCAGTGTTGATAAACGGCCGCCCCACAGAGGGCGCTTTTTCAATGGCCATTTCATGTTTGGCCACCGCAACAGTGGGTCCGGTAGCCTCCGTCAACCCATAAGCATTATAGATACGGCCTTGAGGTAAGTATTGCGCCATCTCTTCGATGGTCGCTCTGGGTACCGGTTCCGAGCCGGTGATACAGGTGCGCCATGAACTGAGATCATATTTTTTAAAATTCGGTACGGAAAAAACCTGCCGATACATACCCGGAGTGATATACAGGTAGGTGCATCTTTCCTTTTCTACAATTTTAAGAAAAAGCTCCGGATCCCAGGAAGGCTGAGGAAAACAGGTCGTGCTGCATCCTGAAATGGCATGGGCCAGATGATAGCCCACGGCCCCGATGTGATAGAAGGGTGTGACCACCAAACAATTGTCACCATACTGAATGTCCATATCCGCAGCCCAGATCAGACCGGCCGTTATGAGGTTTTGGTGGGTGAGCACAACCGCCTTGGGAAAGGCAGCTGTTCCCGAAGTAAACAAAACCACAGCGGCTTCTTGATCGTTCCCCGTAAAAGGGGGAATATCCGCACTGGCTTTAGCCATTAAATCTGCATAACATGACATACCCGGCAGGGCTTCTTTGCCAAGACAGATGTATTGATCAATCCCCAGACGATCTTTAATCGGTTCGACTCGCTCGAGGAACTCCTCGCCCAGTATTAATACTTTAACATTCGCCACCTCCTGCACATATAAGATCTCATCCGATACGAGGCGGAAGTTAATGGTCACGGCAACCGAGCCCAGCATAAAATTGGCCCAGAGTACCTCCGGATATTCAAAACAGTTATAGAGAAGGATCCCGACACGGTCTCCCCGCCTTACCCCCAGAGCGGAAAGCGCATTTGCCAGACGACATCCTCTTTCCTTGAGCTGGGAGAAGCTCATGCGTTGGTCCCCATAGATAAACGCATCTACGTTTGGGTTACGTCTGGCTTCTCTTAGCAAAACTTCCCTTAGATGCATGATCCCCGCTCCCTTTTAAATAGATTAAAAAAAGGTACCTATTGGAACTGTTGTTGATAAATCCGTTGAAGGATTTGAAAACGAAATCATCTTATGGTCAGACTGTCTGCACCTACCTTTAGCAAACACAAATTAAATAAAATTAATTTTTTATTTAATTCAATATAAAACTTCCGTCAAGCAAAAACACGTAAACGAAGAAAAAATATAAACTATTGGCGTTACGGGTTTAATAGTTTGAATAAATTATATAAATTTAGTATTATGTTAAATAATTGAAGGCCATCTTTTTAAAAGACGCCCTGAATGCGAGCCTGTAACTCTTTTCTTCTTGACTTAATTCCGGATATCTATCATAAAAATAATTCAAAAATTAATTAATTTATGCATTAAAATTACCGGTGCAGCGGTTTTTCTCCACAAACCGATAGTGAGAGGGGGTTAATCCATGAGTATTTTACCTTTCTCTGATGAGGAATACAGCCAAAGACTTGAAAAGATAAAAAACCGCATGTTGGCGGAAGGCCTGGATGCCCTTATCCTCACCCGGGCTCAAAATATTTACTGGGTGGCCGGATATCGCGCCGCGGCAATGAACTGGACCCTTCCACTGTTGCCCCTGATCATCACCGCGAAAGGTGAGATGCGTTTTATGACCCGGGTGATCGAATGTTCGGCAGCTGCAACCCAGCTGGCCCCTAACCCCCGATTTTATAAGGACCATGAAGACCCCTATGCGATCCTGGCAGAACTTGTTGAAGACTGCGGAGTTGCCACGGGTGCCATTGGCGTAGAAGAGGCATTTATGACGGTTTTTCAATTCAATCAGATGAAAACCGCCCTGCCCAAAGCAGCGTTAAAAAATGCCAGCTGGCTGGTTGAGAATATTCGGATCGCACTATCGGAACAGGAAGTTGCCTACTATCGCAAGGCGGCTGAGATTACCAATATCGGATTTCAAAAAGGGCTGGAATTGATCCGGGCCGGTCTTTATCCCTACGAAATCATCGCCGAGATGCAACATGCCATGTATCAGGCGGGCCAGTCCGATGTTGAAGTGCCCAAGATGTGGCTATGGTCAGGTCCAAAAGGTGGCTACATGCACGATACCGCCGTCAATCGCCTCTTAAATACGAACGATATCGCCACTGTCGAAGTGTGGGGCACCGAATGTCAATACCTGGCAGGCGCTCAGGCAACCGTTTTCCTTGGTGAAAAACCTAAATCTGAAATCATCGATGCACATAAACTGGTGCGCGACATGTACCTGGCCGCCAAGGAGGTGCTCAAACCGGGTGCGATTTCAGGAGACACGTATAAGGCGGCCAGCAAAGTTTACCGCTCAGCAAAGGGGGAGGATTACTGGCGCAGAGTCGGGGCCAACCTGGGCCTTTCTTTCGGTCCGGTGGATATGGGCATGACCGGTCAGCACGCCATTGAGCCTTGGACCCCTTTTATTCTGCAAGTTGTTGAAGTCGAACCGGCTCTGGTTACCTGTTGCAGCACATTATTGGTAACCGACACCGGTTGTGAAGAACTAACGCCGCCCCACCTCGAATTACGGTGTATCCGCTAACTTATAAACACTAACGCAGACAACCATCTTATCAAAGGAGGATAAAATATGGCAACCAGTGGTAAAAAAGCTTGGCAAAAGGGACTTGACAGAATCCCACAGGCGGTGGGCGAATTTCCGGTGGAGCCCGCAAACATGGCCCTGTTGGTGATTGATATGCAGTATTATGTGGCCCATCCGGATTACGGCGTTCTAAAAAATTATATCGAATCGGATCCGGAAGCCGCTCAATATTATTCGGATCGATTGAAAATTGTTATTCCCAACTGCGCGAAACTGCTAGATTTTTTCAGGAACAACAAGATGCGGGTCTTTTATGGCTGCTTTGGCGCATCTCTGCTGGATGGAAGCGACCTGCACCCTCTCAGACAAGCACGCCTAAAAGAAGTCCCGGCCTTTACCACCGAGGACTTTGAGTTCAAGGTCCTTGAAGAACTCGAACCTCAGCGGGGCGAACTGGTCGTAGCCAAATCAACCCGCAGTGCATTTATGGGTACTTCCCTGGATCATCGTATGCGAAGGGCCGGCATCGACACGGTGGTGGTCGTCGGAACGGCTACCGATGTCTGCGTGGGAAGCACCGCCCGAAGCGCCTGGGATCTGGGGTATAAGGTCATCATGGTCGATGATGCTTCAGCTGCATTTACCGAAGAAGATCAGATTTATACCCTGCGAAGCTGGGCCGCCTTCTTCGGTAAAGTGATGGATACGGACGAGTTGATATCAAATCTGCAGGAAAAACTGTAAAAAAAGTAGCCTCGCAAGACCTTTGCAAAGGCATCCTTAATAGCCAGGATTTGAATTGGAATCCGAGTTCCAGGATAGTCGACCACGATATTAATTTGAAACCATAGGATTCAAGTCAAAGGAGAACAACAATGATATTTTTGCATGTGACCGTAAAAGTACAGCGTGGCAAAATGCAAGAGTGGTGCAAGATTTATGAAGAACATTTGCTCCCGGCAATGAAAAAGCACGGTCAGCGGCTGGTGGGGGCCTGGAAAACAAGTGTCGGCGCCTATGATGAAGTAACGGATCTTTATGCGTTTAAAGATTTTAACGAGTTTCAACAAATTCGGGAAAAGCTATTTAACGAACCGGAAATCCAAAAATGGTTGCCGATTATTTACGAAATTACCGGGCCCGAGGAATCCAAAATATTGACCCCATTGGGTTATGGAGAGCTTACCGGAGATTGATGCAAATCGTGATTTCTGGAGATTTATTTCTCTTTAGACTGGATGAGCTCGATTAAAACACCATAGGTGCTTTTGGGGTGAATAAAAGCGACCAAATCCTGATGGGCGTTGCGGTATGGTTTCTCATTAATAAGTTGTAGTCCTTTGGTTTTGAGACGGTCCAATTCGGCCTGGATATCATCGACTTCCAATGAGATATGGTGGATACCCTGCCCTCTTTTTTGAATAAATCTGGCGATCTGCCCCTCAGAGGTGGTGGACTGGAGGAGTTCCAGGTCGGTTTCGCCGATCGCAATAAAAGAAAAGAGCAGCTCTCCGAATTGCTCCTGAGCAGATACGGAAAAATCGAAAGTTTCATCGAAAAAGGCTCTGGCTTCCGCGAGATTATCAACGGCCAGACCAATGTGGCTTATTTTCTTGATCATCGCCGAACTCCTTGCATTTCAGGGATGCGGGATTCTGGCCAATCTATCTTCATCGATACGGACAGAGAGCCTCGCCCGCACCTATTGAGGGCTCCGATAAGCGCTGATGTTATCTAGTTAGAACATTGAATTATATATTTCCCTAAAAGAAGTCAAGACAATCTCGGAGGTGAGCAATGGAATTTTTTAAAAACCTTACGGTCCTTTCACTGGAACAGGCAACGGTCCTGCCATATTTAACATATCGACTGGCCCATGACGGCATTAACGTGATCCGACTGGAACACCCTGTGTATGGAGACCCCAACAGACTGGTTGGCTGGAATCTGTTAAATGAAGAGCGAATGAACACCTATTACCTCTGTATCAACTCCGGTAAAAAAGCCCTGACGCTCAATCTTGCGGAACCCGAGGGCCAAAAAATTTTCCGTGCTTTAATTCAGGAACTAAAGGTGGACATTTTTGCCACCAACCAGCTTCCGCGTAACTATGAAAAACTGGGGATCGATTATGAGACCATAAAGGCACTCAAGCCGGATATCATCTGGCTGGGCATCACGGGTTTCGGACCACACAGTAATGAACCGGCCTATGATCCGATCTTGCAGGCCCGATCGGGCCTGATGGACCTGACCGGTGAAAAGGAAGGTGAGCCCTATGTAACCGGCATTCCCCTTCCCGACATGGGCACCAGTGAACACTGTTACGGGCTGGTAATGAAAGCGCTTTACAAGCGCGCGGTCACCGGTGAAGGTTCCTGCATGAATATGTCCATGTACGAATCTTCCCTGTCCTGGATTACCATTCCCATTACCTTTACCAGTTTGGGGCGAACGATCACCCGCCGGGGCAATACCCATGAATTTTTTGCCCCCCTATCCGTTTATAAAACAAACGATGGGTATATCTACCTGGCTGTGGGCAATGACCGCCAGTGGAAAGCAATGGTGTCCCAGGAGATTTTCCGGTCACTTGATAAAGCCGAGTATGAAACCAACGCGGGTAGAATCGGAAACGTCCAAAAAATGAACAACGCCATTAATGAGATTACAAAAAATCATTCATCAGCGGAGCTGATCGGGCTGTTTAATGCCATCACTGTCCCGGTAAGCAACATAAATTCAATTCCCGAAGTGCTGGCAGATCCCCTGGTGCAGCAACGCCTTTTATCTGCTGAAGACCCGGTAACCGGTACAAAAATCACGATGCCCCCGGCCCCCAATCTGACGCCTTACCTTGAGGGATTGAACCGCCAGCTTTCATTTCCGCCACGATTCGGTGAGCACAACAAAGATATCATGGGGGGGGTTCTGGGATATTCGGATGAAGAATTGGAGCAGTTTAAGGAGCGCAAGATCATCTAACACGGGATAGCGCTCCTTATCTTT
>Ga0316194_10002445_pt1 | contig 12963 bp, 9 predicted proteins | sample CroRivsedime1_MG_FD_204936 | JGI IMG/M metagenome (GOLD analysis project Ga0316194, IMG submission 204936) | Coastal sediment microbial communities from Maine, United States - Cross River sediment 1 | ecosystem: Environmental > Aquatic > Marine > Coastal > Sediment | place: USA: Maine...
AGAGCTCATCGACGCGTGGCGGGCCAGGCCCGATTCCTGTCTCTGGGTCGACCTCGAGCACGATGCCGACCATGAGGCCAGAGTGCTCGCCGAGTTTGGCGCGGACAGCACGGTCATCGAGCAGTCGCTGGCGGTTCGCTACCCACCCAAAGTAGAGGCCCTCGCGGATGAAGCGGTTTTCATGCTGCTGCGCGGGCTGGACGCCACGTCCGACTCCATCGACTTCGGCACCATCCAGATCGCCTTTCTCGTCGGCGAGCGCTTTCTGATCAGTCGGCACAGCGCCAGGTCCCCATCCATCGAACGGGTGCAGAAGCAGCTCGAGGCCGGCGCTTCCGAAGTCGGGCGCCGGCCTGCGGAGCTCGCCCTGGACGTGGCGGAAGTGCTGGTCGGCCGCTACGTTCCCATCGTCCTGAATCTGGAGGGGCGCCTCGAGAAGATGGAGGATGAGATGTTCGAGAATCCCACTGACGACCTGCTCAATGAGCTGCTCGGCTACAAGCGGCAGCTCAAGAAGCTGCGTAGAATCGCCAGCTATCAGGTCTCCCTTTTTGATCGCGTGCGGCGAGAGGGCCACCCGCTGTTCAAGGGGTTGGAGCGACATGCGGCCGAGGTCTCTGAGCAGTTCGAGCGGATCGTCAGCCTTTCCAATCTGCACAACGAGCTGGCTAACGACCTCATGAACGGCTATCTGTCACTGTCCTCGCATCGGCTGAACAACATCATGAAGGTGCTCACCGTCATTACCTGTATCTTCGTGCCCATCACCTTCATCGCCGGCATCTACGGTATGAACTTCGAGTACATGCCGGAGCTGGCTTCCAGGAACGCCTACTTCATCGTGCTCTTCGTCATGGTGATGGTTGCCACCGGGCTGCTCTTGCTGTTCAGAAAGCAGCGATGGTTCTGATTGGTACAGCCCATCGTTCAGGGCTCATGAAGGTGCGCGTCAGCCACCGGGCCGTTTGCCCGACCCACTGCGATACAGAGGTTTTATGATGTCAGATCTCGCCGATCTGCAGCGCCGGGACCGCGAGCATCACCTTCACCCGTTTACCGACTTCAAGGCGCTGAGCGCCAGGGGGACGCGGGTCATCAGCCGCGGTGAGGGCATCTACATCTGGGATCACGAGGGACGGCAGCTGCTGGACGGCATGTCTGGCCTTTGGTGCGTTAACGTCGGCTACGGTCAGCGACCGCTTATCGATGCCGCTACCCGGCAATTGGAAACGCTTCCCTACTACAACAGCTTTTTTCAGTGCACGACGGAACCTGCTATCGCGCTTGCCGAGCGCCTGGCCGGGCTGACAGACAACAGGCTCAGCCACGTTTTCTTTGCCGGGTCGGGCTCAGAAGCCAACGATACTCAGATCCGCCTCGTGCGCCGGTACTGGCAGCTGAACGGCAAGCCTGAAAAACGGACGATCATCAGCCGCACCAACGCCTATCATGGCAGCACCATCGGCGCGGCGAGCCTGGGCGGCATGAAGCCCATGCATGAGCAGGGCGAACTGCCCATTGCCGGCATTGTGCACATTGATCAGCCCTATCACTTCGGCGCCCAGACCAACGAGACGCCGGAAGATTTCGGTCTCCGTGTCGCGTCCCAGCTGGAAGAGAAGATTCTTGCGCTTGGGCCAGGCACAGTCGCCGCGTTCATCGGTGAACCCGTGCAGGGGGCTGGCGGTGTGATCATCCCGCCGGCAACCTACTGGCCGGAAGTCGAGCGTATCTGCCGCGCCCACGACGTCCTGCTCATTGCCGACGAAGTGATCACCGGGTTCGGCCGGCTCGGCCACTGGTTTGCCCATCAGCGGCTCGGCTTCGAGCCGGATCTCGTGACCTTCGCGAAGGGTGTCACTTCCGGGTACATCCCCCTTGGCGGCGTGCTCGTCGGCAAGCGTGTGAGTCAGGTTCTGGCGGCGGATGGCGGAGAATTCGCGCACGGCTACACCTATTCCGGACACCCGGTAGCCTGCGCGGTGGGGCTTGCCAACCTGCAGGTCATCGAAGACCAGGAACTGCTGGCGAATGTTCGGGAGGAGATCGAACCCTATCTTTGCTCAGGCTGGTCTGCGCTGGCGGACCGCCACGCCATCGTCGGCGAGGCGCGTCTGCTTGGCCTCATGGGCGCGCTGGAACTGGTGCGGCAGGGTGCGGAGCGTTTTGACAGGAGCTTGAACGTGGGAGAGCGCTGCCGCGATCTTTGCATCGAACACGGTCTGGTCATGCGCGCCGTCGGCGATACCATGATCATTGCACCGCCGCTAATCATCACCCGGACGCAGATCGACGAGCTGCTGGAAAAGGTGGACCGTGTGCTCACCCGGGTTGCCGATCAGTTTGGGTGACCCATGAGCCGCGGCGTTCAGACAGCGATGGGTTTTGAGAACTCCTGGTACTACGCCACCGCGAAAGATCTTCACGACTACCCGGCCCTGGAAGACCGCATCAGCGTTGACGTCTGCATCATCGGCGCCGGCTACACGGGTCTTTCCGCAGCTCTGGAGCTGGCTGAGCGAGGCTGTGCGGTAGTCGTTCTGGAAGCCCATCGTGTCGGCTCCGGCGCTTCCGGCCGCAACGGCGGCGTGCTCGGGATGGGTCAGCGCCAGGGGCAGGACGTTCTGGAGGCGTGGCTGGGTCGGGATGCGGCCCGGCAGCTCTGGGAAATCGGGCTGGAAGCGAACGCCTTGGTCCGGCAGCGCATTGCCCGCTTTGATATCGATTGCGATCTGAAAGACGGAGAGCTTCACGTCGCTCATCGCGCCCGCTACGAAGACGAGTACTGGGCCTATGCGGATCTGTTGGCCGACAGTTACGGCTACTCGGCGTGCCGCAAGGTTTCCCGGGAAGAAGTGGCCGACCTGCTGGGCAACGACACCTATCACGGTGGCTACGTGGACGGCAACGCCGGCCATCTGCATCCGTTGAATCTGGCCCTGGGTCTGGGCCGTGCCTGTCGTATGCTGGGCGTGCAGATTTTCGAACACTCCGCCGCGCTCGGACTTCAGTCAGGTGACCGGGTTGAAGTACGCACGGCGCGGGGACGCGTTGATGCACAGCGTGTGGTGATAGCCTGCAACGGCTACCTGGACCGTCTGGAGCCGTCCCTGGCAGCTTACCAGATGCCGATCAACAACTTCGTGCTTGCCACGGAGCCCCTGGGTGCCGACCGCGCCGGCCAGATCAATCGTGACGATCTGGCCGTGGTGGATTCGCGGTTCGTGGTCAACTATTTCCATATGACGCCGGATCATCGGCTCATTTTCGGCGGCGGCGAAAACTACAGCCCCCGATTTCCGCGTGACCTCAAATCTTTCGTGCGCAGACACATGCTCGCCGTGTACCCGGACCTCGCAGACGTTGCCATCGACCACGCCTGGGGCGGTACGCTCGCAATCACGCTGAAACGCATGCCGCACTTCGGGCGGCGCGGCGAGAGCGTTTTCTGGGCCCAGGGCTACTCCGGCCACGGCATCGCGATGGGCAACATGGGTGGCAAGCTGATCGCGGAGGCCATTACCGGGACGACAGAGCGGTTTGATCTCATTGCCCGTCTGCCGCATCGGCGCTTTCCGGGCGGCCGCTGGTTACGCCGGCCGTCCCTGGTGGCCGGGATGCTGTATTACGCTGCCTTGGACAGAATCTGACGCCACTTCAGGGCCGCATTGTCCATGACCGCCCTACCAGCCAGGTGACCGGATTCTGGGCGGATCAAAGTCGGTATATCGGGCTGGCCCATCTGGCTTCCGTCAATTAAGGTCTGTTGCCTCACGAATTCTGGAGACGTCCCATGAAGCTGCATGAAGCCCCCTCGCCCAACGCCCGGCGCGTGCACGTGTTTCTGAAGGAAAAGGGGCTGGACGCCATCCCGTCCGTACCGGTTGACATCCGTGGCGGAGAAAACCTCACCTCAGAGTTCAGGGCGAAAAACCCTTTCGGTCGCGTCCCCGTCCTCGAGCTTGATGACGGCACCCTTCTGTCCGAATCCGTCGCCATCTGCCGGTATCTGGAAGGCCTGCATCCGGAACCTTCGCTGTTCGGCAGCACGCCGCTGGAGCTGGCGACCATCGAGATGTGGAACCGCCGTGCGGAGATAAACTTCATGCTGTCGGCGACAGGCGCGTTCCGCAATCTCACCGGCTTTTTCAAAGATCGCGAGAAAATCTCCGCCGAGTGGGGTGCCATCAGCCTTGAGAACGCAGCCGGCGCGCTGCAGCGATTTGATGCAGTGCTGGTAGATTCCGAGTTTCTCGCCGGAGATCGCTTCAGCATCGCCGATATCACCATGGGCTGCGCGCTGGACTTCGCAAAGATGGTCAAGCTCCAGCTGCCGTTGGATCTGCCCGGCGTCAGCCGCTACCATCAGGCGCTGCAGGCCCGGCCCAGCTTCCAGAACAGCTGACAGCCCAATTGCCCGCGCGTTCAGGGCGCATTTGGTCTATGCTCGCACGCCTCGAAATCGGTGGGATTCGAGGCGACAGCCGAAGCAAGCGGGAGCAGAAGTGAGCACACCTCTCGAAGACGTTACTGTCCTGGAAGTGGACAACTACATGGCGGCGCCCAGCGCGGGTGCTATTCTGGCCGACCTCGGCGCCCGGGTGATCAAGGTGGAGCCCCTTACCGGCGACCCCATGCGCGGCATTGGCCGGCCGGCGAAAGTGGATGGCGACCTGTCGAAGTATGACCTCAGCTTCGACGTTGACAACCGGGGCAAACATTCCGTCGCCATAGCCCTCGATACCCCTGAAGGCGCGGCCCTGGTGCACAGGCTTGTCAAAGAGTCTCAGGTTTTCATGTGCAATCTGCTGCCGCACCGGCAGCAACGCTTCGGCCTGGATCCTGATTCTCTGATGAAGGTCAACCCGCAGGTGGTTCACGCGACCCTGACGGGTTATGGGACCAACGGTCCGGACGCGCTACGACCCGGTTATGATGTCACCGCGTTTTTCGGCCGCTCCGGCCTGTACGATGCCATGCGCGAAGGCGACGACGGCGATGTGCCTATGGCAAGACCTGCCCAGGGAGATCACACCACGGGCCTGGCGCTGGTGGGAGCGATTCTCGCTGGCCTGCGCCTGGCGGAGCGCACGGGTCAGGGTCAGGTGGTGGAAACCTCGCTTTATGAGACGGCCATCTGGACCCAGGCGACGGACTTTGGCGTCACTGCGGTAGACCGCGCTCCTGTGCGAAGGCGCGCCCGGCATCAGATGCTGACCCCGGCGGCAAACCGCTACCCTTGTGGTGACGGCAAGTGGATCGTGCTCAACACCATGGGGGAGAGCGCCTGGCACAAGCTCTGTCGCGCGCTCGGCCGCGATCACTGGCTGGAGGACGAGCGGTTCAAGAGCAGCAAAGGCCGCTACGATCACATGGCCGAGCTGGTGGATGGCATGGATGCGACGCTGGCGGCAAAAAGTCGCGATGAGTGGGGTGAGATTTTCGACCGCGAAGGTTTGATATGGGGCCCAGTGCTGACGTTGGAGGAGGTGGCGGACGACCGCCAGGCCGAGGCCATAGATATGTTCCCGTCCATCGACCACGAGCGTCTGGGGACTTATCGCAGCGTGCGCATTCCCATGCGCATCCGCGACGCCGATATCAGGCCGCGAGGCCCATCACCCGATCTCGGGCAGCACACCCTGGAAATCCTGACAGAAGCCGGCCTGAGCGAAGCGGAGATCGCGCGTCTGATCGAGCAGGGCGCGATAGGCGATGTCCGGTAACTGAAACCAGCGGTTAAACGAGCATGCCCAGGAAAGTCATTCATACTCAATTGCGGGGACACCGGGTTCTCCGTGACCCGCTGCTTTACAAAGGTAGCGCTTACACCGACGAGGAGCGACAGCTGTTGGGCCTGACGGGTCTGTTACCGCCGACGTACAACGATCAGGATCAACAGGCGGTGCGGTTCTATGATCGGCTGTCGACGATTGCCGAGCCGCTGGCCCGATATCGAGAGCTGGCCGGCCTGCAGGATCGTAACGAGCACCTCTATTACCGCGTGCTGATGGATCATCTGCATGAGCTCATGCCCATCGTCTACACACCCACGGTGGGCTTGGCGACGCAAAAGTTCAGCGAGGTCTTTCAGCGCGGCCGTGGCATCTGGATTACCCCGGCAGAACGGGGGCGTATTCGAGAGGTTCTGGAAACCGGAACCGCGGGGCGCAATATCCGTCTCACCGTGGTGACGGACAACGAATCCATTCTTGGCATTGGTGATCAGGGCGCCGGTGGTATGGCCATCTCCATTGGCAAGCTGTCGCTCTATACTGCTGGCGCCGGGATCGATCCGGCTCAGACCCTGCCGGTCAGCCTTGACGTGGGTACGAACAACAAGGCGTTGCTGCAGAACGATATGTATCTGGGGTGGCGCAGCGATCGGCTCACAGGCAGCGCTTACGATGAGCTGGTGGAAGAGTTCGTGGAGGCGTTCAGTGATCTGTTTCCCTCAGCGCTGATCCAGTGGGAGGATTTCCGCAAGGATAACGCACTGGCGATTCTGGAGCGTTATCGCCATCGGGCGCTGTCATTCAACGACGATATTCAGGGTACCGGGGCGGTAGCGGTAGCCGGCATTTTCAGCGCGCTGCGGGTTATCGGAGAGCCGCTGGCGGAACAGCGCATCGTGATACACGGCGCTGGCGCGGCCGGTCTTGGCATCGCGCGGCAGATCAAGGCCGCGCTGCGGGAACGCGGCGTCAGTGACGACAGTCTGCACCAGCATCTGGCGCTCCTGGACAGCCGAGGGCTGCTGGTGGACGATCGGCCGCAGAAGGACGCTTACAAAACCGAGCTGGCCTGGCCGCACGCCTTTGCATTGGCGTGCGGTATTGACGAAGACCGCTCGTTGGAAGCGCTTGTGGCTGCGTATAAGCCCACGGTGCTTATCGGTACATCCGGTCAGCCCGGCGCATTCCACGAGTCCCTGGTGAGGCAGATGGCGGGATCCGTAGCGCGCCCGGTCATTCTGCCTATGTCCAATCCCACCGCGAACACGGAAGCCACGCCGAAAGACCTGCTTGCCTGGACTAACGGGCAGGCATTGGTGGCTACCGGCAGTCCCTTCGAACCGGTCACACTCGGGGAACGCGTTGTCCACGTCGGCCAGGGCAATAACGTGTTCGTCTTCCCGGCTCTGGGTCTGGGCGCGCTGCTCGCCGGCGCTCGGGCTGTGTCTGATGACATGATCACCCGGGTCGCGAAAACACTTGCCGGACAGATCACCGAGTCGGAACTTGCCCGGGGATCTCTCTATCCCGATATCGCCCGGCTGCGCGAGATCACCGCCGTATGCGCCGCCGCGGTATGCGAGCAGGCCTTCGACGAGGGGCTGGCGACTGCGGACCGGCCGGATGACTTCGAGGCGGCCGCGCGGGAGGCTATGTGGTGGCCGGAATATCCAGACTTCGTTTAGCCGGAAGCGAACCCGAACTCAGGGTGGCGTCATCTGTCTTACTGGTTACAGCGAGATGATCACAGGTTACGAGGCATGATGAAACTGCTGGCCGCATTTTTCTGCCTGGCAGCGATAGGCAGCTGCGCCACTTCCCCCACGGGTCGCAGCCAGCTGATTCTCTTCCCCGATTCTGAGATGGACGAGATGGGCGTAGCCGCGTTCAGGGAGATGAAGCAGCAGACGCCGCCATCCACTGACGCAAAGCTCAACGGCTATGTTCGGTGCGTGTCAGATCACATCATCAGGGCTATGCCGGGCGGGGATCCGACAGCCTGGGAAGTCCGCGTGTTCGACGATGATCAGGTCAACGCGTTTGCACTCCCAGGTTCCAAGATTGGCGTCTACAAAGGTCTGCTGGACGTCGCCGAGAATCAGAATCAGCTGGCTACGGTCATCGGCCACGAGGTGGCCCACGTGGTGGCGCAACACAGCAACGAGCGGGTGTCTACTAACTATGCGGTAGGCACCGGGATGCAGGTGGTGCAGATCGCTGCCGGCGCCCAGTCGCCGGCTCAGCAGCAGCTTTACGGTCTGCTCGGTCTGGGCGTGCAGGTGGGTGTGCTCATGCCGTTCAGCCGACGACAGGAAGCAGAAGCCGATCTGGTAGGGCTGGATCTCATGGCCGACGCCGGGTTCGATCCGCGCGAGAGCGTGAAGCTTTGGCAGAACATGTCTGCGGCGGGCGGATCCAAGCCCCCCGAATTTCTCTCCACCCACCCCTCGGACCAGCGACGCATTGCCGAGTTGAATGCACGGATTGCTGGCGCGATGCAGCGCTCGGCGAGAGCCCGTTCCTCTGGCCGGGTGCCCGACTGCGACTGATTCCCGGACCGGCCGTTCGCTTGCCCGGAAGATTCCGGGTAGATTGATCGGAGGCGGGTTGAGGGAAAAGGATGCTGCTGCCGGCGCACTGGCCACGTCGCCACAATGTGGTATTTCTGTCGTTTCTGGCGGTGTTCGTCTGCTACATCGACCGGGTCAACATTTCCGTTGCCATCATCCCCATGGCTGCCGATCTGGGCTGGAGCATGGATACCCAGGGGATGGTGCTGTCGTCGTTCTTCGTCGGTTACCTTCTGCTGCAGATCGTAGGCGGTCGACTGGCGGATCGCTTCGGCGGCAAAGTGGTGCTCGGGGCCGGGGTGCTGCTGTGGTCGCTGTTCACGCTTCTCACTCCGCCGGCAGCCTTTCTGGGCCTGGGTATTCTGATTCTCACCCGAATCGCCATGGGCATGGGCGAAGCGGTGACATTCCCTTCTATCTACAGCCTTTACAGCCGCTGGGTTCCCCTGCAGGAAAGGTCCCGGGCCATTGGCCTGACCAACAGCGCGATTCCGCTTGGCACCGTCTTCGCCCTGGTCGTTACTCCCTATATCGTCGAGTCCCTGGGATGGCAGTGGGCTTTTTACCTTTTCGGCCTCCTGGGCGCGGTCTGGTATCTGATCTGGCACCGCAGCGTCACGGCGATTCCCGCGGACGACCCCGAGATAGGGGCCGAGGAGCTGGAAATCATCAGGGCCGGTGCAACCCCGCAGGCTGCCGGCGAGGCCGTGCCCTGGAAGGCGCTGCTGACCTCCCTGCCGGTATGGGCCATCATCGTTGCCCACTTCTGCAACAACTGGTCGCTTTACGTGCTGCTTTCCTGGCTTCCCACTTTCGTCAACAAGGGCCTTGGCGTGGACTACGCCTCGGTCGGCTGGTTTACCATGATCCCCAGCGTGGCGGCGTTTCTGTTTCTCAACCTCGCGGGCAACATCGCCGATCGAATCATTGCCGGTGGCATGGAGGTGGGTCGGGTGCGCAAGCTGATGCAGACCATCGGCTTCGGCGGGCTGTCGCTGGCGCTGCTGGTGGTGGGCTACGTGGAGACCGCCTGGATGGCCATCGCCATCATGGCCGTGGGTAACGCGCTGGGCGCTTTTGTCACCGGCGGGTTTGCGGTGAACCATATGGACCTGGCGCCCAAACATGCGGGGACCTTGATGGGCATCACCAACACGGCGGGTACCATTCCAGGCATCATCGGCGTCTTTCTCAGCGGGCTGATACTTGAAGCCACCGGCTCCTGGGTGCTGGTATTTCACGTGGCCGCGGGAGTTACCCTGTTCGGGCTGGTTTTCTTTCTCCTGTTCTCTTCGGGCAAGCGGCTGTTTGATTGAGGCCGGGTTGATCCGAAGATATCCAGGGCCCGAACCCAGCTTCATGAGTACTCCCCCGCGTTCTGAATCCGTTAGCTGCCGGGCATAGTGTTAGAATGCGGCCCGCTTCCAGGCTGAGCAGCGTTTGCTGCTCGCAGCCACGGGGCGTTCACTGAAACGGAGCAGGTAGCGCAGCGCATGAGCACGGTAGTTCGATGGGGTTTCGCAGCGGCTTTGATTGCGCTGCTGGCCGGCTGCGATGCCAAATCAAACGACGAGAAGCGCGATGATGCGGCTTTCGATCCCACCCCGGACTCCGGAGATCTGGGGTTCGTTCATGCCATCTCCGATGCCCCGTCGGTAACCGTTGCTTTTGCCGGCTCCAACGGCGGTGCCGATCAGTTCGTGCTGGGTTACGGCCAGGCTCGGCAGGAGAGCCTGCTGGTGGGTGGCTACAACATACAGGTGAACTATGAGGATCCTGACGGCAACACGGTAACGCTGGTGGAGCTCCTCGGCGACGACAACATCAAGCTGTTCACTCAGGATGAGACCACGCTGGTGCTGGCTGGCACCCTCGCCAACCCGACCATTTTCCAGGTGGAGAATACCGAGTATGGCTATGGCGATGCGAACAGGAACAATACCGCTTTAGATCCACAGGTGCAGTTTCTGCACACGGTGTCGGGGCGTACCTCCGTGGATTTCTATCTGACCGCCTCCGGCGCGAATCTGGCAGGCGCGACGCCCGTGACCCTCGCGTTCGGTGCGGCCTCCGCGCTGCAGGATATCGCGCCCGGGTCCGACTATCGCGTCCGGGTAACCGCGCCGGGGAATTCGACGGATGTGCTCTACGATTCGGGAACCACGAGCTTCAGCTCGAATACCCGGGCGCTGCTCGGCGCCTTCAACTATTTCGGGCCCGGCGACGCCCAGCTGAGAGTGAAAAGTGTGCGGGGCGTTGCTTCGACCTTCCCGAATGAGCCCTATGTCAGCGCTTACCGGGCAGGGTCCCTGGTGGCCGACGTGCCGGCCATTGACGTCTTTCTCGGGCCGACCTCTGGCGCGCCCGTTATCGCTGGCCAGGCGTTTCAGACGGTTTCCGCCTATGTAACCCGCAGCAGCGGCAGTTTCGATGGCAACGTCACGGTGGCAGGCGTGCCGGCCGACCTGCTGTTTAGCGGGAACATTCCCCTGTCTTCGGCTGATGCGACGGTTCAGTACTTCGCCGGCCTGCAGTCGGATCCGGCCAGCGGTAACGCGCTGAACGTGGTCGGCCCCGGTGCTGTGGAAGACAACCGGCCCATCCCCGGCTACGCGCAGGTCCGGGCGGTGAACGGCGCGGCCGACAGCGAGCCGCTGAACGTTTATCTGCTGCGTTCAGGGGAAACCACAGCAAACGAGGACCCGGACTTCCCCCTCCTTGGTTTTGGCGTGACCCAGGCTGTTGTCACCGGCGCCGGGGACTACGATCTGCTGATCCAGAGTAGCGCGGGCACCACACTCATCGGGCCGGAGCGCATTACCCTTGCCGATACCAATCTGTATTCGCTGCTGCTGACGGATACCGCCGGCGGCGGCGCGCCTCTGGAATGGGTGCTTGATCCTTCCCCCATCGGCTTCTGATGCGGCGCTGCCCTCCGGTTTGATTCTGACTTCAGTCGAACCAGCGACCCCTGCCGTGTGAACGCGTAATCACACCCGTTCTGGGTCAATGAGTTAGTTGATGTCACAGGCATTACCAATCACATAGCGTCTCTGCTGATCCCGCCGCATCACCCCGAATTTCGTTGGTGCTGTGACAAGGTGGTGGATTAAGCAACATTTCTTCTGTAAAAACGGTTATCCCCTGAATGCTTGTTAGTCGCTGAAGGTCAAGTAGCGCTTATCGGCGGTCTGCCAGTCTTCAGCGATCTCCATCACGACAGCCGACACCAGCCGCAGGCACGAGGCCTCGCTGGGGAAGAGCCGCGCCACTCGTGTCCGACGCCGGATCTCCTCATTAAGCCGCTCCACCAGGTTAGTGGTTCGCAGTCTCCGCCGGTGGGTCGGAGGAAAGCTGAACGCAGTGAAGCCTTCTCTCAGATTTTCCTCAGCCCACTTCACCAGCTTCGGTGCCGTCTTCGAGTATTTCTTCAGCAGCTTACCCAGCAGATGCTCGGCTTCCTCCAGATCCGGCGCATTGAAGATCGAGCGGATATCGGCCGCAACACCACCTCGCATCGCCATCGACGGCACGTACTGCCCAGCATTCTGCTGCAGATGGAACTGGCATCTCTGCCAGGGGACGCTACCGAATACGGCCTTACGCGCCGCCTGTAGGCCTTCATGAGCGTCACTGACTACCAGTTCGATACCGTGTAGGCCTCGATCCTTCAGCTCCGATAGGAACGTCCGCCAGTGTACCTCGGCTTCGGAAAGCGAGACCGAGCACCCCAACACGTCCCGTTTGCCATCTGCGCCAACCCCACAGGCAATAAGTATCGCCGCATCAAGCACTTGGCCGCCCTGACGGACCTTCTCATACTGGGCGTCCAGGACCACGTAGCGGTAGCGGCCCAGCTCCCGAGTACGCCAGGCCTCGAGCAGCTCGTCGAGCTCAGCAGCGGCCCGGGAGACCTGAGTGGAGCTGACGTTCATGCCACACAGTTCTTCCACGATTCGCTTTACCCGGCGAGTGGAAACGCCCTGAACGTACATCTCGGCAATGGCCAGCAACAGAGCGCGTTCCGAGCGCAAGCCTTTCTCCAGGCTCTGCGGATAAAATTCGCCGTCTCGAGTCTGCGGCACCTTCAACGACAGCTCGCCGAGCCGGCTCTTGATCGTTTTGTCTTTGAACCCGTTGGCGTAGCCAACCCTGGTCGCGCAGCGCTCGTAAGGCGCCGCGCCCAGGTACTCGCTTCGTTCAGCAACCATCGCTGAGTTCAGCAGCACTGTCACGGCATCCGCCAAACCATCAAATCCGTTTGCTTTGAGCAGTTCCACTGCATCGTCAATCGATCTATTCTCTACTTGCTGAGCCATTCTTGTTTCCTCTTGTTTGCAAATCGCCAATTCGCTTTCAAAAGGATAACTTGGTGGCTCAGCGCTTTTGAGCCCCCAGAAATTTACAGAAAGAATGGTGCACTACCCACTCCAATTCGGGCGTTATTTTGCGAACGTCGGTTAAGGGTCGACATCCGCCTTGCCGTTGTGCGGCGCAATAGTCTGGTAAGCGCTGAACAGCAGACGTCCTAGCCCAATCTCGGGGTGATCCGAGTTCGGCCAATAGCTGCCATTGCCATTCCTCTGTACGATCCCACGACGACACTAGCGGTTTGGATTGATGATTCGAAGCATTAACAAACATATACGAGAACAGAA
>Ga0316194_10002447_pt1 | contig 12961 bp, 11 predicted proteins | sample CroRivsedime1_MG_FD_204936 | JGI IMG/M metagenome (GOLD analysis project Ga0316194, IMG submission 204936) | Coastal sediment microbial communities from Maine, United States - Cross River sediment 1 | ecosystem: Environmental > Aquatic > Marine > Coastal > Sediment | place: USA: Maine...
ACGAGCGCCAGAAATCGATCCGCTCCGGCTCGGGATGAGAGTCGGGAATCGTGGCGAGGTACCAGGTCGTCCAGGGATTGGGGTCGAAAGCCGGGGCGCTGCTGACGTACCCGATACGCGCCATCGGGCCGGAGCTTTCAGGGGCCAGCTCGATACTGAGCGTCTGGTGCTCGGGGACGGTGGCAATCTCGTGGTCCCGGACGAAGTCCTCGACCTCCCGGCCGTATCTCCGCAGCTCGAGCAGATACTCGTGCTCGGTGAGTGGACGGTTGGCCTCGAGGTCGGCGAAAGCTCTTCCGACGAGGCTCTCGAAGTCTGTGGGTACAGGGGTCTGGGGATCGATCTCGCGCCAATAAGCAGCAGCCATCACTTGCAGCGCCTTCCTGCTGTTCTCGATTTCCCAGAGGGCGATCTCCCCCAGCTGTTCCGGTGTCAGGTCGCTGTCGGTGTAGATCGCGAGCTTCCGAGCATAGGTTTCCTGCCCAAGGATCGGCTCGTCGGGAAGGGTCAAGTCGGGCAGGAGCTTCCGCCCATGGTCGACGAGATCCGATATTGCTTGGGCGGTCTGGGTGCAGGACTCTCGCAAGACTGGAGCCGAGGCCTCATCGAACCAGTCTCCCGCGGCCCGAGGGAGGTCGGTCTTGATGTAGCGGGCGCTTTCTTCGAGGTCTACCAGAGCCTCTGAGGTCTCAGATCGTCGCCCATTCCGAACATTCGACTTAGCCGAGCGCGAGAGCTTCTCGATCTGTTTCAAACGAAGAAGAACGTACCGCCGCTTCTCGTCGTCGGACAGCAGATTCGAATCGAGAATCGGTGACAGGCCGTTGGAGATCAGGTCGGAATAGAGGTTCAGTGATCGCTCCTGGGGCTTGTCGTTCTGCCACCGGTCCAGCTCGGTTCGGATCTGGGTGCGGAGAAGCCTCCGGTCGATGAGGTCATCCGTCGGCAGACCCGAGAGAGCCTCGAGCTTTTTCAACGTCACTTGGTTGTACTCGACCCAGGCGGTGATCGCGCTCGGGGAGAGGTCTTCGAACCCTTTGATCGCGTCTACGAAGCCGCGCGAGCGAGCTCGCGAGGGGTTGAACTGCTTCCACTCTTCGATGTAATCGTCGATAATCGCCGCCACAGTTTGGGCAGGCGAAACGGCTGCGCCCGCGAAGACCTGAAAACAACTCACGACAAGGACAGCAAGTGAGAGCTTCTTCATAGCAGGCTAGGAGTCTATCGAAGAATACTGAGTCGGCCACCGCTACCTCATGGGACGGCGGTTCGCACCCTGCGAAGAGACCCGCGTTCGCGCGGGTCTCTTGCCGGGACGACTAGCTTTTGTGGGTCCTGGGCTGGTCGCTACTAGGGTAGCGGGTTGTACGTGTACTTCTGGCCCTTGATGGCCGCTTCGTACATCAGGCCGCCCTTGCCGATGACGAAGACCAGCATGCCCTTGTAGTACTGGGTGCTGGCCTGGCTCCCGCCCGATCCACCGCTGCTGGCACCGGCGGCGGCACCCTCGCTTGTTGCCGTGGCCCCAGCGCTGGCTTGGACGGCGATGGCGCTGGCCTCGGCTCCAAACTCGAAATTGCCACTGGTGAAGTCTTTGTAGGCGCGCTCGTCCTCGAAGAACACAACCTGGCTATAGGCCTGGCCACCGGCCTGGAAACCGATGGAGACATCGCTCAAGGAGGTGAAGCCGGTCACTTTCCCACCGGCATAGACCTGGCCCTTGCCATGGGAGGCACCGATACCGAGTCCACCTTTGCCGATCGTCGGAAAAACGGCATAGCCATAGGCACTGTCGAAGAAAGGTGCAACGTCCGAGGACTGCTTGAAATTGTTGATCGTGGAGGAGTAGTCCTGAACCTCACGAGCAAAGCTGGTGCCCGCCAGAGCGAGAGTCAGTACGACCATGAGAGCTAGATTTCGTCGATACATGAGAATACCTCCTAGAGATTGTGGTTCAGCCTGTCAAGAGTACCAAATCCTACAACATGAGGTAGGGGTGACACTGCCGGCGGGTGCATTTGGTCGGGAGATCAGTCGAGATAGCCCAGCGCTCTCAGTCGGTGCTCCTCCTCCTGGGTCAGTAGGATGTCGTCGGAGGACGCCACCTCTTTCTGGCGCTCGACGAAGCGCTGCATCCATCCATCGAGGCCCTCCTGCATATCCAGTGCGATCTCCGGGTGGTTCGCGGCGATGTCGGTCTGTTCGGTGGGATCGAGGCTCAGATCGAACAAGCGGCCATCTGAGAAGTACTTGTAGTTGTTGCGGATGAGAATCCGATCGACCCTGCGTTCGGCAACTACTTCTCTAGGCACCCTCTCTCTGCCTTTCCACACGGGCTGGAGATCCTCTCCCATGAACGACTCCGACGGCTCCAGACCGGCGAGGCGAAGAAGCGTAGGACCGATATCGATGTTGCGGGTGGGCTGTGTCACCTGCTTACGACCCGGCACCCCGGGGCCACGCAGGATCAGCGGCGTCCTCAGAAGCTCGTTGTAGAGGGAGTACGTGTGCCTGCCGTAGAGGCCATGTTCACCGAACTCTTCACCGTGATCCGACAGGACGACGATCACCGTCTCGTCCCAGATCCCTGCTTCGCGCACATGGTCGAAGAGCGTGCCCAGAATCTCGTCAGCCCGGAAAAGCTCTGCGTCGTAGAGATCGACGATGTACTGGTAGTCGCGAGCGGCCAGCTCGAGCTGGCCATGGTTGATTCGATTGATGTCCTCGCGCTGAATCCAGACGGGAAGCGGGCCGTCGTAGCCGGGAGCGAACCTGTCGATGAAGTTCTTCGGTGGGCTGTACGGCAGATGTACGTCATAGGAGTGAACGAATAGAAAGAAAGGTTGATCGAGGCTCTTCGAGATCCACTCCTGGATCACCTGGGTGTCTTTGAGTCCTTTCCCTGCATTGGGAGGACTCTCGAGGATGTGATAGCGATCGAACCCTTGCTTGTAGGTCTCACCGTTGAGTTGGGTGAAAGCGGCCGTTCGGTAGCCGGCCTGTTGGAAGACTTCCGGCAGCGTCTCGACCTCGGGGTCGAGCACCTGCCCGTGCTTGAAAACTCCGTGGACCGAAGGGTAGAGGGAAGTCAGGATGGAAGTGTGGGAAGGCGCCGTGTTGGGTGCTTGCGAGTAGTTGTTCAAGAAGAGGGTGCCTTCTGTCGCGAGTCTGTCGAGATTCGGCGTCGTATCTCGGTAGTAGCCTGCGGCACCGACATGATCGGCACGTAGGGTATCGAGCGAAATCATAATGACATTCGGTGGTGTGGAGTCCGTGCCACAGCCGACAGCAGACAGGGCGAGGAGAAGGGAGCCGAGGACAGCGAAAGTGGCGCCAGCATTCCGGATGCGCAAGTGACGAGAAAGAGTGTGCATGGGGTTCGCCGGCAGCCTGCGGTCGGTGCCTGCCGGATCATTCTACAAGCGAGGTTTCAGGATCCACTGACGAGCATCTCATCGATCACCGAGATCGCCGGCTGGAGTCTCTGCGATGGCGTACCGCTAATCTCCACGAACCTGAATCCGTGTTGCTCGAGGGCCGAGCGAAAGAGCTCGTGCATCTCCTCGCGCCGGTCGCCGCGATCGCGCTGATCGCCGTCAGGAGTCCAGGGCACATCGATGTCGGCGAGAAGATAGAGATCTCCGGCTCGCTTCCGAAGCTCGGTCTCGATCCAGACCGGACAATCCCCGTAGTAGTGCCGACTGAAGACCGCCGTGCTGAGCAGATCCGTGTCCTGGATGAGCAGCTCGCTGGCTTCCGAGGCCACTTGATCCTCGACTGCGATCTGGCCGCGCGCAATCGCTTCGACATCCTCATACTCTGGGGCGGCACCCTTCACCTCGACGAACTGCCGCACGAACTCTGGGACCCACGCCGTGCCGTAGTGTCTGGCGAGCGCCTCAGTCAGTGTCGTCTTGCCTGTGCACTCCGAGCCTGTGACGACGATCCGGATCATCGGTTCTCGAGGGTGGCTTGCTGCAACCGACCCTCCTCCACCGATCGACGCCAACTCAGGAATCCCATGACCGCCAGAACCAGAAAGACCGCGTAGAGGGCGGCAGTCAGGTAGAGGCCCTTGTAAAGGAACATGCCGACGTAGAAGACATCGACCCCGAGCCATACCAGCCAGGCTTCGAGCAGCTTGCGAGTCTGCATCCACTGCCCGACGATGCTGAATGAGGTCAAAGCCGAGTCCATGAAGGGTAGCGAGGCGTCGGTAAAGCGGCTCAGGGTCTGTCCGAGCAGGGTCCCGACGCCGGCCCCGATGACGACCAGAACCAGCCTCATCCTGGTCGACGCCAGGGTCACGTGGAGCTCTCCATGATCCTCGCCGCCGTGACGCCAGGCCCACCAACCGTAGATCGCGAGTCCGAAGTAGAGCGCCTGCAGCCCCATGTCCGCATAGAGCTTGGCCTGGTAGAAGACCAGGGCGTAGAGAGTCACGCTGACCATGGCCAGCGGCCAGCACCAGAGGATCTGGCGGGCCGTCAAGTAGACGGCAAACAAGGTCAGCACGACCGCGACCGGCTCGAGGAAGATCATGATTGGTGGGGACTCAGAGGCCGAGCTCCAGCGTCAGGACAGCATTGCGGGTAGCGAGAGGGTAGTAGTACGGAATGCCATCGAGCGTCTGCTGCCCGCTGCCACTCTGGTTGATGAACTGGTAACTGTAGCCGCTCGGATACTGGTCGTCGTTGTCGAAGAGATTGTTGATGAAAAGTGTGATTCTCGGGTTGGCGGACGCCCACCAGCGACCGAGGTTCATCGAGGCTCGCAGATCCGCGTTGGTGTAAGAGGGCAGACGGAACCCCTCGAGACCGGTGTTGTCGAGCTGGGCGTCATCGACGTAGCGGCCCATCAGGGCGATGCTCGTCCCCGGGCGGGCCCATTCGACGCCGAGGTTGAGGATCACTTCTGGAGTCAGCAGCGGCGGCACGTCCCTGTGGGTAATCGGCTCACTGTCGACCCAGGAGCCCTGCTCGTCGTAGACGTCGTAGAACTGGATCCACTCGCGGATCCGGTTTCGGCTCAGGTTGGAGCTATGGAGGAGGGCCCATCTCTCGGTTGCCTGCCATTTGAGGTCGACCTCCAGGCCCCGCCGATAGGACTCGTCCACGTTGGTGCGCAGCGGCAGGCCGATTTCGGAGAGCTCACCGGTCAGGGCGATCTCGTCGGTGAACTCCATCGCATAGACATTAGCCTGGAGAGCCAACTGCGGCGTGTTGAGGTCGACCCCGGCCTCGAAGTCGAGCACCTCCTCGGGCCGGACGGCCTCCAGATCGTGCGGCACCGTGGCATTGTCCTCGCCAAGCAGCAGATCCAGCCGTGCGGGTTCACGTTGAGCGCGGCCGAGAGAGGCGTAGACACTCAACCGAGGTGAGACGAAGCGCCGCACCCCTACCTTCGGATCCAGGAACATCCAGGCTACCGAGCCGAGATCGATGTCCCCCTTGTACGAGAACTCGGCCCACCGCAGCTGAAGGTCACCAAACAGAAGCCAATCGCCGAGTCGGTATTCGGCCTTGCCGAAGGCGTTGGCCGTCTGTTTGTAACCGGTGTTCTCGTAGATGCGGGTGCCCTCGGTATCGAGGGTGTGATCACCGCTGAAATCGTTGAAGTGCGCGCCGAGGGTGGCGGAGAGACGATCGAAGCTCTTGCTGGCCGTGACCATGGTTCCGATGAAGGACTGATCGATGCCGAATTGGAGCAACTCGTTCTTCGCCTGGGGGTCGTCCCACAGCCGGAACCACCCATCCGCTCCGTTGTAATAGAGGGAGGCGGTCAGAAGAGTATCGTTGCGAAGGGCACGGGTGTATTTGAGCTGGGCGAAGTTCTGGCCGAAATTGTCGCGCTCCTCTTCGTCGAGCGGGTTGTATCGCCGGTTCTGGCGCAAGATCTCCGGCTCGACAGCAAGCCACGCCAGCTGCGTTTCGACCTCACCGAAGAAGGAGACCAGCTTCAGCGACGACCGTTCGCCCTGCCAGCCGGCGTCGAAGAAGGCCGTCTGGTGCTTGGTGCCGGAGTTGTCCCTGTATCCATCGGTGTCGGCGTAGGAGAATCGCCCTCCTACGGTGATCCCGTTCTCGAGAACCCCGGATTCATAGCCGAAGGAAGCCCTCTTGGTGTCGTACGAGCCGAGGGCCAGGCGAAGGTCGCCGCCACGGTCCTGGGCAGGTGGGGAGCTGGCGAAGTTCACCGATCCGCCGTAGGAAGGCGAACCGACCGAAGAGGTACCGACTCCCCGCTGGATCTGGACGCTGTCGACCGTGTTCGTGAAGTCGTGAAAGTTGTTGAAGTAGACCGCGTGTTCTGCGGGATCGTTGAGCGGCGCGCCGTCGAAGGTCATGTTGATGCGGGTCTGCTGGATGCCGCGCATGCTGAAGTACGAGTAGTTGGATCCAATGCCGGAATCCGAGTACCAGGTCATCGCCGGTGTGTATTGAAGCAGTTGGGGAACATCCTGTCCGTAGCTCAGGGTCTCGAGCTCTTCCCTGTCGAGATTCGTCTTGGTGACGGGCAGCTCGTCCCCGGCCCGAATTCCGATGACCGTAATCGTCTCCTCGATGGCTGGTGTCGTTTCCGGCTCCTCAGACTCCTCCTCGACTACCTCCTTCGTGTCCTGTGCCAGGGCGGAGGGTGGAATCCCCGGAACAAGGATCGCGGAGAGGGCGAGCCAGGGAAAGAGGCGGATGTTCTTCACGAGCATGGTGGGTCCCCTGCGGAGTAGCCACTCGGAGCGAGCTCGAGATCCCATCGAAACTGTTGCGGGGGCGGTGTTGCCGTTCCCTACGCCGGTATGATCCGGATCAGGTTCGAGGGTGTAATCTCAGGCCGAGCGGCCACCCCTAGGCTGACTTCTAACCTGTGAGTCTCCCCCCTCGAGCCCCTCAGGTCAAGCGCCCTCCGGTCGGAGGGAGGGTAGTTCCGTGCCCTCGGATGCAACCGACAGATCTGGATTTCGTAGAGACAGGAGGTTAGAGTGGTTGTGTAAGTCGTTCGATCCCGAAACGAAAGGAGAAGGTATATGAAGAAGACGATGATTCTACTGATTGCATTGGCGGTCGTTGCAGCACCCTCGATCGCACAGAAGATCACCATCGACTACGCACACGACTTCGATTTCGAGCAGGTCAAGACGTTTACCTATGTCGATACTCCGGACTCCAACACCGGCAACGATCTGGCAGACAATCGCATCAAGGCCAAGACGATTACGGCGTTGACCGAGGGCCCGAATGGTCTGAAGCAGGTCGACTCCGGGGGTGACATGTATGTCACCTTTCATGTCACCACGAAGGACAACACCGTCTTCACCACCGACAACTACGGTTACGGCGGCTGGGGTCCGGGCTGGGGTGGCTACGGGCGCTACGGTTACGGCGGCTACGGTGGCTACTACGGTGGTATGGGGACCACGACCACGAGAGCTACGACCTATACTGACGGCACCGTCATCCTCGACGCCTACGAACCGGGCGACAAGCAGTTGGTCTGGCGCGGCACAGGCACCGTAACGCTCAAGGCGAAGCCGGAGAAGATCGACAAGCAGATCGACAATATCTTCAACAAGATGGCCACCAAGTGGCAGAAGATCCTCAAGAACCAGGGCCGGTAACGCCCGAGCTTTGGGACCAAATCTGTTTGATGTCTCGAGAAGGCGCCGAGAGTCTACTCGGCGCCTTCTCAGTGTTCAGGGGCACGACAGGGGGGACCCCAGGGAGCTTTCCTCCCTTCCGTTGCAGGAACCCCCTGGAGTCCCCCCTGCCGAACCCTTGCAACCCCGGCACTGCACCGTGGTGTGATGACCTCTATCCGTGGGAGGTGCTTGGCCTGATCGTGCGTGGAATCCGAGAGACCACAGCGTTGGTAGCAGGACTGGCCCTGGTCTTCGGCGCCGGGGCGATTCTGCCTGGAGTATTGAGCGCACAATCTGACGAGGTTGTCCAGACCCTAGGAGGCTCGATCATGGAGCAGCGCTGCAACGACGAGGTGGTGCAACTCCACCAGTTCTTTCAGGATTGGTTCAACGGTGTTCTTCCTCCAACGGACGAGGCTTTCGATCGATTCAGCTCCGTGATGGCTGAGGGCTTCGTGATCATCAGCCCCAATGGCGAGCTGACCGAACGAGATGAGCTGTTGGAGCGACTGCACGCCGCCCACGGAATCTGGCGCGAGATGAGTCGCCCGGGCAGAATCTGGATCGAGAATCTACAGGTTCGACATCAGGTCGGTGACCAGGTGTTGGTGCATTACGAGGAGTGGCAGGAGATCGAAGGCGAGTCCCGCGGACGGCTCAGCACGGCCCTCTTCCGACGCCGTGCAGGCGCTCCGAACGGTATCGAATGGCTCCATGTGCACGAGGTCTGGCTTCCAGAGCAAGACTGACCAGGGCCTGGTGCCTAGTCCGGCCCGTCCACGGTCGAAACGCCCGCCAACTCCAGCACCTTCTCTACGGGTAGGGCTGGGACGGTTCCCTGAAAGCCCTCGGTTGCGGTGGCAGTGAAAAGGCTGTCCACGATGGCTTCTTCCGTTGCCTCGGCCGCTGCGAGGAACAAAGGCGACATGGCACTGTTATCGAGAACGGGCCTCTCCACCACAGGCCCCTCCGAGCCTCGGTGGATCCTGACGGCTTCATGCGTCGAAAACGAGATGGCGTAGTCACCACTTCCATTGCTGCCGTAGCCTCCGGTTCTGGCCATGCCGTAGAGGGCCCGGGCGGCCAGACGGCGAAGGTTCCGATGGTCGAGTGGGGCGTCGGTCGCCACGACGATCATGAGTGAGCCGTCGGGAGTCTCGAGTTCGCCCCGCTCGGCGGCGTGCTCCTCCAGAAAGCTCCCAAGAGGGGTACCTGCGATTCGGGAAGGCAGGCCACTCAACCTCAACGGGCCCCCGAAGTTGGTTTGCACAAGAACCCCGACGGCCCAACCCCCTATCTTCGCATCGAGTCGCCGGGAGGCCGAGCCGATTCCGCCCTTGAAGCCGAAACAGACGGTCCCGGCTCCAGCCCCGATCGCGCCCATCGGCACGGGGCCGTCGTGAGCTGCTTCGATGGCCTTCCGCACTTCGACTGCACCGAGCGGTCTCGCCCGAATGTCGCTCAAATAGCCGTCATTCGTTTCGCCCACCACAGGGTTGATGGACTGCACCTCCTCCATGCCGGGCAGAGCGAGCATGTAGCTGATCAGGCCATCGGCCACCTTGGGTACATTCAAAGTCCCAGTCAACAGGACGGGAGTTTCGATCTCGCCGAGCTCGTTGACTTGGGTGCTGCCGAGAAGCTTGCCGAAGCCGTTGCCGACGACGATGGCCGCCGGCACCTTCTCGTGGAAGAGGTTGCCACCGTGTGGAAGCACCGCTGTGATCCCGGTATTGAACCTCGTTCCCTGCTGCAGTGTGAAGTGGCCGACTCGCACGCCGGACACATCGGTGATGTCGTTGAGTGGGCCAGGCGTGAGGACGCCGATCTGGAGCCCGAGCTCGCGTGCCCGTGGGAGTGATGGGGACTCTGCAGTCTCACTCTGTCCCCAAATCCCTGGGCTTGCGAGGCCAAGGAGAAGAAAGCCGCTGACCGAGATTCGTCGATTGCGCATTGTGAAGAAGGCTCTCGGTGCGCCGGTCTCACGGAGGGGTTGGCTTGGACGAGAGTATCGAACCATTCTATCGGCCTCCAGCCTGGTAGCGAGGAAGCTTTTCCCAGGCAGGCAGAGCACTCCTGATCTCTGTAGTTTGGCAAGGTCAGGCTGGCGGAATCCGACTCTAGAAGAACGACCTAGGGCATCGCGCTTAAGTGCTACAATGTGCGTCATGATGAGTGAATCGAAAGTGGGAGTCAGGGAGTTGCGACAGAATCTGAGTGTCTACCTGCGTCGGGTCAAGGCCGGAGAGGCGCTCGAGGTGACCGAACGGGGGAACGTTGTCGCCCTTCTGGTGCCTCTGCCAGGCCACGACACGCCCCTTCAACGACTTGTGGCAGCCGGGGTGGCGAGCCAGCCTTCTGGTCGGTTGGCAGATTTGTCCGCCCCATCAGGCGATCAGTCCCACGAGCTCAGCCACGCCCTGCAGTTGGAGAGAGAGGAGAGAGCGTGACGGAGGTTGGACGCCCGCTACTCCTCTATCTCGATTCTTCGGCCATCGTGAGATTGGTGGCTCGAGAGCCGGAGTCTGCCGTTCTCCACGAACGGGTGGTCAATGGCGGCGACGCGGTAGCCAGCGCGTTGGCACTGGTGGAGGTCCAACGGGCAGTGCGGCGAATCGGGGGTGGGGAGATCCTACTGGACAGAGCCAGGTCCGTTCTGGATCGAGTCGCGTTGATCAAGATCGACGACGCGGTTTTGGAAAGGGCGGCGCACCTCGAGCCAGTGGGCCTGCGCTCCCTGGATGCGATCCACCTAGCTACGGCGCTCTCTGTGCAGGAGCACCTCGAGGCGTTCTTGGTCTACGATCAGCGGCTTGGGGCAGCCGCGTCAGAGCTGGGCTTGAAAGTCGAGACCCCGGGTTGAGGCCCAACTGGCACTGGTTCCCGAACCAACGGGCCGCGTGATACTTCTGTGAAAGTTGCTGGTTAGGATTGCCGGCAGCCATGCTAAAACGAGTGCTCATCGTCGAAGACGACCAGGACATCGCCCATCTGGTCGCCCTCCATCTGAAGGACATCGATTGCGAGGCCGAGGCCGTCGCCGATGGAAAGGTGGGTCTGGAGCGGGCTCGTGATGGAGGCCACGACCTGATCATCCTGGATCTCATGCTGCCGGGCATCGATGGTCTCGAGATCTGCCGACAAATCCGCTCGCGCTCCGACTACACACCGATTCTCATGTTGACTGCGCGGACATCCGAGTTCGATCGAGTTCTGGGTCTCGAGCTGGGTGCCGACGACTACCTGACCAAGCCCTTCAGTGTCTTGGAGCTCGTGGCGAGGGTCAAAGCCCTGTTTCGCAGGATGGAGGCGATGGGCTCACAGGAGGCCCTGGCTGCACAAGCGCCGATCCGCCTGGCTGACCTCTCGATCGAGCCGGACAAGCGAAGTGTCGAAGTTCGGGGCGAGGCGGTTCAACTGACGGCCAAGGAGTTCGATCTTCTGCTCCACTTTGCGCGCTACCCGGGACGCGTTTTCACTCGCGCCCAGCTCTTGGACCAGGTGTGGGGATATGGGCACGAGGGCTACGAGCATACGGTCAACTCCCACATCAATCGACTGCGGTCCAAGATCGAGCAGGAACCCGCTGAGCCTCGCTACATCCTGACGGTTTGGGGAATCGGTTACCGCTTTTCGGAACCTTCGATCGCAGGAGAGAAGGCCCAGTCATGATGAGGACGCTTTACGGACGGCTGGCGGCCGCTCTGCTGGCAATTCTCGTTCTGGTGGGTGGGGTGTTCTTCGTCGCGGGCCTGGCTTCGGTGCGCCACTTCCTGAACGAGGTGCACCAGAAGATGAACCGAGACCTGGCCGAGCACCTGGTCGCCGACTCCCTGCCGATGGAGAACGGTGAGATCCGGCCCGAGGAGCTCGAGCACATCTTCCACGTCCTTATGGTCATCAACCCGAGCATCGAGGTCTATCTGTTGGATCCCGACGGTCAGATTCTCGCTTACTCGGCTCCGAAGGGGATCGTGGTTCGTGACGACGTGGACCTGGCTCCCGTCCGTCGATTTCTAGAGGTCGACTCCCGGCTTCCCATTCTTGGCGATGACCCTCGAGATGAGAGTGGCAGCAAGGTCTTCTCCGTCGCGCCCATTGGCTCTGTGGCTGAGCCAGACGGCTACCTGTACGTAGTCCTGGCGGGCCAGCAATGGGACTCCGCAGTTTCAATGCTGCAGGGCAGCTTCATCCTGCGCCTCGCTACCGTGGCGATCGCCATGGGTCTTCTGGTAGCTCTCTTGATCGGGCTGTTGACGTTTGCCTGGATCACGCGACGGTCGCGACACCTGGAACGGGCAATGGATGACTTCCGGGCCAGTGGGTTCCGCAAGCACCGGCCTCTCGTGGAAGCCGACCGCAAAGAGCGGGACGAGATCGACCGCCTGACCCACACTTTCGATGCGATGGCCGGCCGGCTCGTGGCCCAACTCGACGAGCTGGAGAAGACCGATCAGCTGCGACGTGAGCTGGTGGCGAATATCTCACACGATCTGAGAACGCCACTCACGTCGCTGCGGGGCTTTCTCGAGACCATGGCGCTCAAGCAGTCCGAGCTGACTCCCGAAGCAAGGAAGGCCTATCTCGAGGGAGCAATTCGTCAGACCGATCGACTCAGCCGCCTCGTAGCGGATCTGTTCGAGCTGGCGCGCCTGGAATCGGGGACCCAGGAGATGGAGATCGAGGCGCTGGCGCTCGCCGAGCTGGCTCAGGACGCCGCGCAACAGTTTCGACTTCAAGCCGACGAGCGCGGCATCGACCTGCAGGTCGAAGTTCCGGGTGGACCCGCCATCGTCGAGGGCGATATGGGCCTGTTGGCGCGCGTGCTCGACAACCTTCTCGACAATGGGCTTCGATACACCTCCGAAGGAGGCCAGGTAACCCTGGGCCTGCACGAGTCACCCCAATGGGTGAATGTCGAAGTCAAGGATACGGGCTGTGGCATTGCACCGGAGGACCTGCCGCATGTCTTCGATCGCTTCTTCGGACGCAAACAGCGCGATGTGGAAAGCGATCACGCCGGGCTGGGGCTGGCCATCGCCAAGCGAATTGTCGAGCTGCACGGTGGCACTATCGCGGTTGAAAGCCAACTGGGGTACGGTACGACCTTTTCGGTGACGCTACCGTCTCGCGGCAGCGCGATGTGATGAAAATGTGAAACTTCCGCGAGGTCCTCGTGACCTTCCTTCGTCATCCTCTTCTCGTTCGAAGCGAGAACGACAAACCCCAGCCAAGAGGAGGATGAACGATGCATCGAATCAAGACCCCGCAAATCTGGATAGTCGGCGTTGCCTTACTGCTGAGCTTGATGGCTCTGCCGGCGAT
>Ga0316194_10002450_pt1 | contig 12956 bp, 12 predicted proteins | sample CroRivsedime1_MG_FD_204936 | JGI IMG/M metagenome (GOLD analysis project Ga0316194, IMG submission 204936) | Coastal sediment microbial communities from Maine, United States - Cross River sediment 1 | ecosystem: Environmental > Aquatic > Marine > Coastal > Sediment | place: USA: Maine...
ACACCCATCCGAGTGTCGCCGTGGCTGAGCTGATGCGACTGCTGGTCGATGAGCATCGCTTCGACTGGGACCGCGCCTGGGATATCGTCAGCCGCACCATGGCCTACACCAACCACACGCTGTTACCCGAAGCGCTGGAGAAATGGTCGGTGCAGATGTTTCAGAACCTGTTACCGCGGCTGCTGGAGATTATCTACGAAATCAACGGTCGCTTCCTCGCCCAGGCGGCACAACGCTGGCCTGGCGATACCGATCGGCTGCGGCGCGTATCGATTATCGAGGAAGGCGATACGCCCATGGTGCGCATGGCGCACCTGGCCATCGTCGGCAGCTACTCGGTAAACGGCGTCGCCGAACTGCATTCGCAGCTGCTCAAGGAGGGCTTGTTCCGCGATTTCTTCGAGCTCTGGCCGAACAAGTTCAACAACAAGACCAATGGCGTTACCCAGCGGCGCTGGCTGGCCATGTGCAACCCGGGCCTGTCCGAACTCATCAACGAACGCATCGGTGACAGCTGGATCACCCGGCTGGAACAGCTCAGGGAGCTGACACCGCACGCTGATGATAAGGAGTTGCAGCAGCGCTGGCGCGAGGTCAAGCTGGCCAACAAGCAGCGTCTCGCCGACATGGTCGAACGTGACACCGGCGTGAAGATAGCGACTTCCGCAATGTTCGACGTGCAGGTGAAGCGTATTCACGAGTACAAGCGCCAGCTGCTGAACACGCTGCACGTCATCCACCTGTACAACCGTATCAAGCGTGGCGATACCGCCAACTGGACGCAGCGCTGCGTGCTGATTGGTGGCAAGGCGGCGCCGGGTTACGCCATGGCCAAGACTATCATCAAGCTGATCAGCAATGTCGCCAATGTCATCAACGCAGACCCCGACGTGGGCGATCTGCTCAAAGTGGTGTTTCTGCCTAACTACCGTGTGTCGGCGATGGAAGTCATCTGTCCTGGTGCGGATCTCTCCGAGCAGATATCCACTGCTGGCAAGGAGGCTTCCGGCACCGGCAACATGAAGTTCATGATGAACGGCGCTATTACTATTGGCACACTGGATGGCGCCAATATCGAGATTCTGGAAGAAGTCGGCGACGAAAACTTCTTCCTCTTCGGCCTCAACGCCGAACAGGTCGCCGAGACCCGCAGGGATTATCGCCCGTGGGATATCATTGCTGCCGACGAGGACCTGAACGCCGTCATGCAGCTGCTGAAATGCGGGCACTTTAATCAGTTCGAAAAAAACCTGTTCAACGGGATTGTCGATGCGGTTACCAGCGCCGATGATCCCTGGCTGACCGCGGCGGACTTCCGCAGCTTCGTCGATACCCAGGAGCTCGTCGCAACGGCTTACCGCGACCAGCAACGCTGGACGCGCATGAGCATCCTCAACACGGCGAACAGCGGCAAGTTCTCGACCGACCGGACGATACTCGAGTACAACAGTGAAATCTGGCGCTTGTCGCCGGTAAAACCGCATCCACTTTAAGAAAAAGGTAAAAGCAGAAGTACAGCTTTTCAGTCTGGATGAACTGGCAGTCGTTTCCTGTCGTCTGGCGAAGTGATATTTAGAACCAGCCCTGCATCCGGAACCGGCCAGTTAGAGATATTCCTGCAAGCAGAAAGCCCCGCTGATGCGGGGTCTCTGTACTTTCTGTAACCATTTCGACTAAAAAATTAAGATGGAATGCTTCCGTGATTTTTCTATTCGACAGGGATGGGGCAAGGCGCCACATCCCTGTTGACACAGCATATCGGTTACTCGTTACTGTTAAACGCGCCCAACAGGTGCAGCAGGCTGGTGAACAGGTTGAAGATGGCGACGAACAGTGTCACGGTTGCCATGATGTAGTTGGTTTCACCGCCGTGGATGATGTTGCTGGTCTCGTACAGTATCAGGCCAGCCATGAGCAGTACGAACATGGAAGATACCGCCAATGATAACCCGGGCATCTCGAAGAACACTGCACCCAGACCGGCCATGAAGGCGACCAGGATACCAACCATCAGGAAGCCGCCCATGAAACTGAAGTCCTTGCGCGTGGTCAGCGCGTAGCCCGACAAGCCCAGGAAGATGACGCCAGTGGCACCCATGGCCGTCATCACCACCTGGCCGCCGTTGGGCAGCGCCAGATAGGCATTCAGTATTGGCCCCAGCGTGTAACCCATGAAGCCGGTCAGGGCGAACACGAACAGCAGCCCGAGGCTACTGTTGCGATACCTGGTGGTCGCGAACAGCAGGCCAAAGTAACCCGCCAGTGTCAGTAACAGGCCGGGGTGGGGCAGGTTCAAGGCCATTGAAACACCCGCTGTCAACGCACTGAACAGCAGTGTCATGGACAGCAGGGTATAGGTGTTACGGATCACCTTGTTAGTGGCTAGTACGGTCTCCGGGCTGCGGACCGCCGTGTTTGTCATTGGTGTATTCATTGCAGCTTGTCTCCAGTCAGATCAGTTAATTCAGCTTGTGAAGTTCGCCTGTCGATTCCATGTGTTGCGGTCTGGATGAACGGCCCCTGGTACGTTTTCGCACCAGTCGCCGTCCAACGGTGCGACCCGCACGACCGGCTGCGCGGTCGATAGCGGTGTAGAGATCGGCTTCCGTGTCTTCGATAACCACATCCGGCAGTTGGGCGAGGGTCACCTGGATATGGCAGCATTTGTCTGCCCCGCCGCGCGGGCCATTGATATCTGACAGCCGTACGATCACACGCTGGATGTGGTCGTCTCTGGCGCTCAGGGCAAAGCCCAGTCGCCGTTCAGTGTGGTGACGCAAGGCATCAGTCAGTGGAAAATTACGTGCCTGGATATCTAGCTGCATCGTTATCTCCTTTGTTTAGGTCTATTGGACATCAGTTAACACACTAGGCTTGTTTAAATATAAGTAAAAGTCGATTATTATTACTGTATTATTCGTATTTGCCGAAGTATTATCCGGGTGATGATCAACTACAAAGAGCTTCATTATTTCTGGGCGGTGGCTGAGATCACGCAGACAGCACGGGAATGGCTGTTTCGGGATGTGCCGGCACTGTATCCAAAGGAATTCTATGAAGGTAGTGGCTGCCTTGACCCATCTGCAAACATGTCGAAAGGCCATGCAAGCTCACTCTGGACGCGCTCAAGTGGCGCTGGAATAAATCTGACAAAGCAGGATTAATTTCTCAGACGAAGGATAGATACACTCGTATTAGAGATAACACAATGAACACTGCTTCGAATGCTTCCAGGAACGTGGTGTTTCTTTTCCCCGCCCATGGTTCTGAACATATGGGTATGAGCAAAGGCCTGTATGCTTATTTTCCCTGTTACAGAGAAGCGTTTGATTGCTGCGCGGATTATCTTTTAGATTATCTGGACGTGGACCTGCGCCACCTGATAGCACCACCTCAAGGCAGGGAGAGCAGCTGCGGGAAAAAATCAAGAGACAATATGTAGTACAGCCTGCACTGTTCACGGTGGAATATTCGTTAGCGCGTTTTTTTAATTGATTTAGGCATTTACCCCATCTCTATGCTCGGCTACAGTGTCGGGGAATTCCCCGCGGCGTGTCTCGCCGACGTCTTTTTTTTCAGTTATCCGGGGCTGATACCCAGCGTACGATAAATGACTTGAGGTACGCCCGCTGTTTGTTGGTGAGACTTTCTTGAAGCAACAGGTTTTCAGCAGACGATTTGGGTAGGTCATTCGCATTTAACCATTTTCTGTACTCGTAACGTAAGTCTTCTATTGAGGCGCTTTTGGAAGTATTTGTCGTGTCGTACATTTCCGCTCTCCTCTGGTCGTTTCGATATTCCGCATTCAAGTTTGTCTACAGGCACCGCTGGCCATAGGGACGCACAACCACGATATTGTGATGACGACGGATGCGGTAAGACTGTGCGTTGTAGCCGTGACCGCGATAAATGTTTTTTGCCTTCACAGGGTGTAACTTTTTATGCTTGCTATATTTGCCCCGCTTTTCATGGCGGCGGTCGTCTTGATAGTCCCGGTGATCCCTGCGGTGCTCAGCCCAGTAGTGGAACTTGCCATGATCCTGTTGATCAAGGCCATGCCGAAAATCACCGTCATCTGCGCTTGCAACAAGTGGCGAACAGCCCAGGCTCAGCAGGGTAATCAGGGACAACTTTTTAAATGTCGAATACAGTTTCATGATTCATTCTCCATCAGGATAAAAACAATCGGGGTTTTCCCTATGGCTGTACAATAGAACAGGCTTGATGAACGAAAGCTGAACGTCCGATCACTTTGATATCTTGTGATTATTAGCAATGCATCTTTTATTGATATGACTGGAAGGACTAGAACCTTCTAACAGGGGAGTCACTGTCCCACGCACCCTCTGTTTTCTGCTCTAGAAAGCCGAAGAATCCCAAACGTTTTTCTGCCTGCTTCCTTTTTCGGCGATCGAAACCGACCCTGTATCGATCCTGATGTGAGCATCAGGGCAAGCGTATCCTCACCGGGATCGTTAAATGCTTAGGGAAGCGTTGCCAGGAACTGGCGTTTGTCAGAAGCGGACGGCATTGCTTGAGGCTGGCTATTTTTTACAAAACTTGTACAAATAGGTAATAATTATGTTGACAATGTATAGGAATTGTATATTATAACAACCGTTGATAGCAGTATTAGAAGAATCTTTAACCGAATTTGTACATACATAACAGGAGAGCAAACATGAGCAACTACGAAATACAGATACTCAAAACAGGGCAAATATACGACGCTGCGATACGTGCAGCAGAATCTGAAGGGATTGAGGTTCTCAGTTCCGTCGTACCTGGAAGCCGGCTACACGAAATCATTAACAATCCTGTAGATAGTGGCATCGACGAGGGCTGAGAGAGATTTAGCAAACCCCGGAAAGGGGGGGGTGTCCCGCCCCTTTCCGGGGTGCTCACGAATCCCCAACCAGTGTGGGCCGGAAACTGGGATAACCGGCAGTCGCGACTGCCTGGTTAGTTACTTTCCCACATGACGTTGCACTTTGCCTTTGCCGCAGCTTTGAGCAAGTCGACCAGAGGCAAGGCACGGTGCGGGAGACTTACGGCAGACTCGTCATCCTCGCTTTCACCGGTCTCTCGCGACTCAGGCAACTGTTCGCCTGCCTCTATCGCAGCCTCCAGACGCGCCAGCGCAGCCGGGACATCTTCTGCAAGCAGGGCACCGGGAACAGTGCCGCTGTGCCCCATCAATTTAATCAGGTGGACTGCCACGTCGCCGAACATTGTTATGTTCGCGTAGGCAGGGCAGGAAAAGGTAATTAGCATAGTCACTTCCTATTTGATGCTCGCGCTAAACGCAGCCGCGCAAGGCAGGCTAGGCAAAGGATAACCTCTGCATCAGCGAACGTCATCCGGTTTTTTTTGACATCATACGATCCCTCTGCGCGAACTGGAATCATATCTGGCAATCAGACACAGATCAGAATCGCTACAATCCCGAAAATCCCCACAGCAATGACGACCTTCATTGAAGGACTGGTTCAAATTGCCGATATTATTATTGAGCAAATGATGAGGAAATGACTGTAGCGATACAACTGGACAGGTGGCGATATGTATTCAGAAACTACGAAAGCTGGCGTTGAGGTTAGAAGCAAGACTGGATCACTACCGAGCTTCAATGCGCGCATACCTTGCGAAAAAGGGCGAGCAGCGGAAAGACATAAGTGCTTTGGAACCAGTGAAGTGTTTTTCTGCGGATGCACGGATTGCCCCTGCAGGAAAGCCTGCGAAAAGCTCGTTTCACCATGGAACTTTGATTAAAGACACGACATACGACTTCGCAGATGTTCTACCTGCATGACGGCATTCGCATTTGGATCAGCAGGCCCCGCTAACTCACGGGATGATGACAGGCAGTTACTAACTAACTGTCCGTTAAACCGGGGGAATATCAGTGTAATAACTTATACCAGTTCGCCAGGTTCCGCTTTTTCCTGTCGGGCAATTTCCTGGACGACTGCTTTGTGGAAACAAGCAGCCATCTTTTACAGGGTGGTCACATCTATACAGTGAGGCACAAAATGTGCCGCAGCTAGAAGCGGCAACTGGTCTCGCCGCCTTTTTCAATCCAGCCATGGATCATTTTTTTCGTTGTAAATCCGCTCGAGCAATTGCCGTCTTTATCTATAACAATGACACCGCCACGCCCTTTTACCTTGCGTACCAGGTATTCGATGCCGGCTTCAGTTGCCTGTTTTGCATCCATACCTTTCATATACATGAAATCAGATATGGTTTTTGAAATGACGGAGCGCATAAAGTCCTCGCCGAAACCGGTAGCGGAAACAGCACAGGTCTCGTTGTCAGCATAAACGCCTGCTCCAATAATCGGTGAATCACCGACGCGACCCATACGTTTGTTAACTATTCCGCCAGTCGATGTGGCCGCTGCAAGATTGCCAAGAGGATCACGTGCAATTGCACCTATGGTTCCGTATTTCTGGTCTTCGCTATCTGCATCGCTATCATCATGGTCGAGCATGACCTTGTGCTGCAGGCGCGCCTGACGAAGTTGTTCGACGCGGTCAGTTGTATAGAAATAGTCTTCGGGCACACGCTCCATGCTGCAATGGTCGGCAAAGCGCATTGCACCCTCTGAAATGAGCATGACGTGCTCGCTTTCGCTCATAACCAGGCGCGCGAGCTGTACAGGGTTGGCAATATTGTCGACTGCGGCGACTGCACCGGCTGACAGGTCACGGCCATCCATAATTGCCGCGTCCATCTCAACCTTGCCGTTTTCATTCAGCACCGAACCGCAACCGGCATTAAAAACCGGGTCGTCTTCCAGAATGGAAGCGCAGGCTTCTACCGCTTGCAGTGCCGAACCGCCCAGTTCCATGACATCCCGGCCATGTTCGAGGGTCCTGCGAATACTTTCGAGATAACGAAACGCGGTCTTGTCATCCTTGACGTTATCGAGCGCACCGGCTCCGCCATGGACCATCAGGGAATAGCTGCTGATGTTGCTCATGGGTTGATCAGGCGGTCATTTTGCACCCGTGCATTGTCACACATCAGCCAGCAGAACTCCCGGAAAAGTTGATTGCTATAACCGGTACAGCAACTCGTTTCGGAGCGCTTCCTGGTAGTCGGGTGACCCGGCCAGCAACAGCACAAGTTTACCCTTCAGCACAGTTCCCCAGTTGACGAGAACAAGTCCCTCTCCTGTTTTCATATCAAACTCGAGACCCCTGATATCCAGATCCGACAGCTTCCGGTGTTTGGTCTTGAGCGTCACCGCGCTCCATTCCGGGATATCCAGTTTCTGGGCAATAACGGTCGGATAGGATGCCCCATTGAACCTTGGATTGCATTCAATCGCGGGAAAGCGGATACCGCCAGGCGTTTCAACCACCGCCAGGTCAAAGGCAAAGATACCCTTCATGCCCCGCTCCTTGAGCCAGAGAGCCATGGGTTCGATGGCATCCCATGGCTCATGGCTGGACGGAAAACTATTTCCCTGGTGGGCGCATCCCTTGAGAATCTGTTCGCTCGCGGCAAGGCGTACCAGTCGATCTTCAACGACGCGATACTGCATATTGAGAAATACTTCGGTTCTGATTTCTTCCTGTAACTGCACTGGTACATTGCTTGCAAACTTTTTCATCGCATCGCGCAGTTCTTCCCGGTTTGCACAGCGGTAGATGCCGACACCGGAAACCGATATCGCCGCTTTCAGGTAACAGGGCATATTGAACGAAATGATGTCCATCTCGGTGATCTGATCAACACCGGCAAAGCATTGCGTCTGCGGCACATCAATACCCAGTTGTTCTGCAAGCGTCATGAAATTGTTTTTCGAGTTAATGAACTCGACTACTTCCAGCCATTCCGGGTCGTTCCAGGCCTTGCATTCCGCCGGGCCGAAATAAAACACAGATGGCCTGTAACCATCATATGCAGCCACTTGTTTCAGGCTTAAGTCCCAGATTACGTTTTCACTGTGGCCCAGGCCAATGCGTTGATAATGATTCGCAATATCATTCCACAGGGGTTTTAGTAGCGGGTGTAGTTGAATATAGTCATCCGGTTCGCTAAGCCCGAGCGCACGACCTGAATAAAGGTCGTTACCGGCAACGCCATCAGCCGTGCAGTGCATGATGTCATGATTGATGATGTAGTGGCCTGCAGGCAGGTAACCGTGACTGACATTGGTAGACATGGCACTTCCTCATGATAATCCCCAGGATTTTTGTAGAAGCAGGATTGGTGCCAATTGCTTTTCCATATAAATCAGTAACTCATAAATTCACTTGAGATGAAAATGCATGTTTCCAGTGCAGGGTTACTTTTTTCGAACCATTTTGGCGCATAACAATGTTAGGCCATTCAGGTGTTTGTACAGATGATCATGCCGGGTATTTGCCGAAGCACTCGATGACTATGTCGCCAAAGATAATTTGGCCAGAGTGGTTGATGTTCTTGTCGATGGGCTGGATTTAGCCACTCTTTAGTGGACTGATCCAGACACCCGTTGCAGCCTGAATCAGGAATTCGTCACCCACAGGTTTTATATGGCTTTACAGGCACGTGATGCCTGCTGCAAGTGCGACGCTATGTCACATCTCAAACCAGCCTGGAACTTTTAAAATACCCTTCGTTTTCAGGTCTGCGTGGTACCCGTTCAATCTATAGCCTGCAACGTCACATCGTTGCCCCTGGAAGAATTGATGAAAAATAATAATTTTTATATCTATTTCCTGTTGTTCCCCGTTGCCAGCCTGCTGGCGGCTGAACCGGTCATCCTGGTGGAAGACGTGGAGCTACCCAGGCCGGCTACCCAGACCTGGTTGCCCGAGGAGATCGAGCTCGCACCCACCAGTGACGGGGGAGAGTTGTTGCGAAATATTCCTGGTATCTCCGGCTCACGCATGGGCGGGCGTGGCATCGACCCCATTATCAGGGGACAGAACAGTAACCGCCTTAATATCCTGCTGGACGGCGCCTATGTCTATGGTGGCTGTCCGAACCGCATGGACCCGCCCACGGCCTACACCTCATTGAACAGCTATGACAGCATCACTGTTATCAAGGGTTCACAGACCGTGATCTATGGTGGTGGTGGACCTGGCGGTACCGTCCTGTTTGAGCGCCGCACACCACGATTCACCGAGGATGAACCCTTCCGGGCAGAGGCCTCCGCCGGTTACAAGAGTAATTCCGATACGCAGCAGTATGGTGCTGATGTGGGTGTGGGGAACACGAACTGGTTCCTGCGTGCTATCGCTGATTACACCGATGCCAATAACTATGAAGACGGTAACGGAGATACGGTCCGCTCCGCCTACCGTAACAAGGAAGGAGTTGCCATTCTGGGCTATACCCCGAATGACAATACCCGGCTTGAATTGTCCTACGAGGCGAACCGTGAAGAGGATGTGCTGTTTGCTGGAGCCGGAATGGACTCACCCTACAGTGACAACGACACGACGCGGCTCAAATTCGAAACCGGCACACCCATGGGCTTCCTTGCTGCTACCAGGGCCGAACTGTATTACTCGGATATCGACCACCTGATGGATAACTATTCGTTGCGCGAGCTGACAAGCCCCATGAAAATGCGGGTCCCCAGTACTTCGAGGACCGGTGGTGGCCGGATGAGTGGTGAAGTCCATACTGCTAACAACATGATCTGGACCATCGGTGCCGACTACCAGAAGAACAACCGCGACGCCAAACGCTATTCCGTTATGGCTTCGGGTGGCCGTCCTTCCAACCTGCAGTCCATTCTCTGGCCGGATGTCGACCTGAAACAAACCGGGCTGTTTGCCGAATTCTCCAGACCTCTCTCGGATACAGACAATCTGAAGACAGGCATCCGCTATGACTACGTGGACACCTCGGCTGACGCAGCCAATGAGGATGCGAACGTACCCACCATGCCCGGCATGTCAGTGGAACGCAGTCCCTCTGATCTTTATGACCTGTATTACAACACCAGGAAAGACGACCAGACCGAGCACAACGTAGGCGGCTTCATTACCCTGGAACATTTACTGGACCCGTCCTCTACCGTGTATGCAACCTTGAGCAGGACAGTCCGGACTGCAGATGCCACGGAACGGTATATCGCCAGTGACAACGGCATGAATGGAAGTATGCGCTGGGTCGGTAACCCTGATCTGGATCCGGAGGCACACCATCAGCTGGAGCTGGGGTATACCCGGGATGCCGGTTTCTGGGATACCGCTGTCTCGGTGTACTACAACGACGTATCCGACTACATCATGCGTGACCGTGCCCACGGCCAGAAAGGCATTCAACAGGATGACAACGCTTCCATCTATCGCAACGTGGATGCGGAACTCTACGGTTTCGAAATGGAGGCCGGTATACGCTGGGCATCCTACTGGTCCAGTCGGGCCACGCTGGCCTATGTACATGCGGAAAACACCGATGACAACCGGGCAATCGCCCAGGTGCCGCCACTGGGAGGTACCGTTAGCCTCGAATACACACGCAACGACTGGAACATCGGTGGCCTGGTGCGTGCCGACGCAAGCCAGCACCGGGTGCAGGATAACCCTGACAGGAACAGCGGTGAGGATGCCGACACAACCTCCGGCTGGGGAACACTCGACCTGTTTGCCGGCTATGAAGGTGCGGAACATTTTACGGTATCCGCCGGCGTCAATAATGTCTTTGACAAGGCCTACGCCTATCACGTCAACCGGGCCAATGTCGATCCGTTTAACCCGGATGCCGTGCAGGTCAATGAGCCGGGGCGGGAATACTGGGTTCGCCTGGGCGCATACTTTTAATTTCGCGAGATTGAAAGCCAGAACAATAAATATTGTTCATGCTGGAACAGGCTGATCAGAGATTTGATGTGACAGGATAATAATATTTGCAGGCAAACCGCTGCTGCATGCTTGTTGCGGTTTCACAGCGTCAGGAGGCAAATAAATGAACAGTTTTGAACACAGCAGTTTTTTTGTTGCCGCCGTACTATCGGTTACTGTGCACGCGGCGGCGGCTGTTTATCTCGGTCATTATAATGCCCAGTCTGCAGATCAGCCACAGGCCACTGCCAGTGTCATGCTGATCAGCCTGGCTCCCGCTGTGCAGGCCGCTCCACAAGCCGAATCGAAACCTGTCCCGTTAGCAACGCCTGAAACGATAACCGAGCCGCCGCCCCCGCCGCCCACACCGGTCCAGAAGCCTGCCCCGAAACCCAGGCTCGCGCGGAAGCCACCACCGAAACCGGTCATCGAGCCGTTACCCGCAACGAGTGAGCCGCCGGAAAAAACAGAACCCGTCGAGGATCAGACTGCATTATCAGCCTACACTGAAGCGCCGCTGAACAAACCGGCACTGGACCAGATGGTGCTGATAGACGAACGGGAATCCTACCTGACGCGAATGCTGGCTCATATAGACAGCCATAAGTTTTATCCGCGCAAGGCCCGCAATCGCGGCATGGAAGGCGAAGTCAAAATCGCCTTCTACCTGCACAAGGACGGCAGCATCAGCGACCTGGAGGTCAGTGGAGCCAGCAGGGTACTGCGTACGGCCGCAAAACAGGCAGTAAAGAGGGCTTTATCCCTGCCCCGGCCACCCGAATCATTTCACCTGCAGCAACAAATCCGTTTTGGCATGGTTTACCGGCTTGACGGATAAAACAGTACGGACACGAACACCTGAATCAGCCTGTAAGGAAGCAACAAACAATGAGTACTTCAACCAGCGATGCCGTGCAACGGCTGAACAGCCTGTTACCCCTCAAGCTCAGACAGGCAGCACTGCCGCCCGAACTGCTAAACCTGCACCGTGCGACACTCACTTCTCTGGCTAATCGGGGGCGGCCAACTGACCGGGAAGAACTGCATGAATTACCTGCTGGAGGGGATGTCGATGCTGCACTCACCCGACTCGCAAGTGATGACCTGGTGGTATTGAACGCGGCGAGAAATGCCATCGCGGGTGCCTACCCGATGACAACCGAGATGACCCCGCATCAGCTTATAGTCAACAAGCAGCCGGTGAATGCCATGTGCGCGCTGGATGCACTGTCTGTCGGCCCCATGTTCGATGCAGAGGTTGAGATCAGCTCTAATTGCCACGTCACTGGCACGGCGCTCAGCATTCGCATGCAGGGTGAATACCTGCTGGAAGTTACGCCGTCAGCAGATGTACATGTCGGCGTACGCTGGCAGAACCCGTCTGCCTGTGCAGCCCACAGCCTGTGTCTCGAGATGGTGTTTTTGCGGGACCAGTCGACTGCACTCGAGTGGCAGGCAGATGACCGCGAAAATACCAGCCTGTTCAACCTGCAGGACGCCATTGTGTTTGGCGCCGGATTCTTCACCCCGCTGTTGCAGGACTGAAACACAGCTCAATAAATGATGGACAGACCACGATTATTCATCGGCTGCATGCTGTGGAGAGGCCGCTAACTACGGCATTGAAGTCGCTGTAGATGCAATTCATGGGGAAAACTGCTGGAAACGGGCTTGCAGCCTGCCTGGGGGTCTGACTCTTTACTTGCCAGGTAAAGGGTCCGGGAAGCTGTTATTTGCATGACATGTAGACCTCATCTTCGTCCTTGCCATTACCCCGATATACCGTGAAGCTATGCTTGCGCAGATCGGCCTTCAAGGTCGCAGTGGCTTCTGGATGTTGCCATGTGATGTGCAAGCGATGCCGCTTGCTCTTTAATATCTTCATCTCACCGTCGAATGCCAGTGAAATGTTGCGCAGCCTGATCAGCTTGAGCTGGTCCCGTACGATGGGGCGTTTCAGCCCCAGTTCGATATCAATTATTTCGAGAGTAGTGCGGTTAATCTCCTTGTGCCCTGCGGTACGCCCACGTTTTGCCGCAGCATAGTCGTTTGTGCCGGCAAAAAGATCCAGATACCACACCTGCGGAAGTCCTGGCATGAACATCTGGATGGCACGGGCCAGGCGCAACTTGCGCTCGTCCTCACCCAGGGCGCTGAAAA
>Ga0316194_10002455_pt1 | contig 12936 bp, 12 predicted proteins | sample CroRivsedime1_MG_FD_204936 | JGI IMG/M metagenome (GOLD analysis project Ga0316194, IMG submission 204936) | Coastal sediment microbial communities from Maine, United States - Cross River sediment 1 | ecosystem: Environmental > Aquatic > Marine > Coastal > Sediment | place: USA: Maine...
CTCTGGCCATCAATCTCTATCTGGCAAAGCGCTACGGACGGGAAGGTGCGGACGCGCTCTATCCGGATACTGCCGAGGCTGAGGCCCAAGCCATCCGCTGGACACTGTTCGCTCAGGGCCATCTCGAGCCCTGGGTGCAGAAGGATGCATTGCTCGCCGACCTGATCGAGGCCATCGGCGATCGGGCGGACGGTATGGTCGCGCAGTCACTCGGCGTCCTCGAGCGGGTGCTCTCTGATTCGCTCTGGCTGCTGGGAGACACCTTTACGGTCGCAGATCTGAACGTCGCCGCAGTGCTGTCTCCCTCACGTGCCTCTCTGCTCGAGCTGAGCGACTATCCGCACGTTCAGCAGTGGCTCACGCGTTGCTACGAGCGGCCGGCCGCCCGGGCGGCACGGCGCCTATTCGAGTCTTCAGCATCTGGTCAGGATTTGGATAGCTACCAGGCGTAGGCCTCGGGCGCCTCTCCGCACGGCGGGAAGATGTCGTCGATCGCGTCCAGAGCTTCCCGGCTCAGTGAGATACCCGGGACGCAGAGCACTGAGCTCAACTGGTCAGGATCCGCCGGGCCGATAATGGTGGCGGTGACCGGTTCCTGATGCAGCAGCCAGGCCAGCGCGACGGCGCTCATGGTCTCGCCGAGTTGGGCGCAAAGCGATTCGAATCTGCTGAGCTGATCAGCTCGCCGGGCTCGCTCGGCCAGCGCGTCTTCAGACTGGCGGCGACCCTCACCGGCGCTCGACGGCTCTGCGAGCAGACCGCCTGCGAGGGGGCTCCATGGAATCACGCCCAGTCCGTATTCTCGACAGGCGGGCAACACTTCCAGTTCCGCCCGTCGTTCGACCAGGTTGTAAAGGCTCTGCTCGGACACGAGACCGGGCCGACCACGCGCCATCGTGCGTTCGTTGGCCTGGGCAATCGCCCAACCTGGGAAGTTGCTCGAGCCGACGTAGGTGATTTTACCGTCGGCGATCAGCCGATCCATCGCCAGCCATATCTCGTCAACGGGCACGGATCTGTCGAAGTGGTGCATCTGATAGAGATCGATGTGGTCGATCCCGAGACGGCGAAGGCTTGCCTCGCAGGCGTTCCGGATATGGCGCGCGGACAGTCCCCGATCGTTCACGTCCTCCGACATGGGCTCATGAACCTTGGTGGCGAGCACGAGCTTGTGTCGACGCGAGCCGTCCTCCTTGAGCCACCTGCCGAGCAGCGACTCGGTTGTGCCCACGCCCAGATGACCGCCGTACTGGTCTGCGGTGTCGATGAAGTTGATGCCGGCGTTGGTTGCGTTGTTCAGTATCTCGAAAGCAGCCGCTTCGGAAGTTCTGGGTCCAAAGTTCATGGTGCCGAGGCAAAGGGTGCTTACCCTCATGCCGGAGCGGCCTAACTGGCGGTATTGCATGTCGGTTCCCTGTCTCCGTCTCGACTGATGATCGTGCTCAGGGCGCTCTGAGCGTGGTGCCTGTTTCCAGCGTCTCGCTCGAATCCGCCACGCTGAAGCGGACGAATTTCTGAACTCGCTCAGGGAGCTTCCGAAAGCGCTCGTAGGTGATGCCCGGCACCATCGGTTCTCTGAACCAGGGGGCATAGAACTCCAGGTTCGGGATGGAACGCACCTCGTCGGAGAGATTCGGCGTACCGCCATGCCAGGCCCGGACATCTCGGATCATGATGCTGCCCGCCGGCGCGGGGCAGACGGTGCTGAGCCTCATCCACTCCGGTTCGTCCTTGAGGCCTGGAATTTTCGCCCGGGCGTTCTGGGTGCCCGGAATCTGTCGAGTCGGCCCATTCAACCGGGTCACGTCCTGGGGCAGGAAGTTCACGCAGATATAGGGGCAGGGCAGATCGCGGATGCTGATCCGGCCGCTTGGATCATGGTAAGCACTGAAGGGCGAATCGGTGTTGCTCACCCAGTCTCTGACGTCGGCATGCAACCGCTGATAACCCGTGGTTCCGGGCAGGCAGAAATCACCGCTGGCGGCGCGCAGAATAAAGTCGTCCGAGCCGAACAGAACAGCCACCAGGTCGGTCACCGCTTCGATCGAAAGCAGCATCTGCCAGGCCGGCCTATGCAGCTGGCTGCGGGTCAGAGACGAACCGCCGAAGGAATAGCGCTGGGAGCCTCGATTCCCGGATCGCTCCGCGTCGAGGGCGAGCACTTCATCGACCACCTCTTGGCAGCCTTCGGCCAGCATGGCGATCTGTTCGGCGTTGAGGACATCGCAGATCACTACGAACCCATCTCTCCGAAACAGCTCAACCACCCGTTCCGTGTCTGATAGCTCGAGGATCTGCAGAGAGCGGATGCCGTTGTTGGCTTCCAGGTGGGCTCTCATAGCGACCACTTCCGGGTCGTCCTTCGGCTTCTCGGTCCAGCCGATATCGTTCACGGCCATGCGCACCTCCCTCAGATCTGAATCAGTGTAGTTGCTGCTCAGCACAGGTGCGAGACAGCGATGACTTCCGATCCGGGCATGGCTGTTACATACTTCTGATCAGGCACAACGTCCGTGCCACCCCCCTCCATCGGGGAAGTACTCATCGTGCAGGGCGATCGCGTGCTGACAGCACGAAAATTAAACCTGGCTGGTCGGGCCGAATCGCATAAGGAGGGATTGTGAGAAAAGGCTCGCTTAGGAGGTTTGACATGAAACTGTCCGCACCCATTTTCCGTCTCAAGCGCCAAGCGCGACTTTTGTCGCGGGAAGCGCAGATTCCGCTGCATCAGGCGCTGGATCAGGTTGCCCGGGAAGAAGGTTACGAATCCTGGAGCCTGCTGGCTGCGCGCTACTCTGCTGCCACGACCGGCAAGCGCTTGATCGACGCCTGTCGCCGTGGTGACCTCGTGCTCCTTGGTGCCCGACCCGGGCACGGCAAAACGTTGCTGGCGCTGGAAGCCGCCGTAGCGGCGATGCACGGTGGAGGTCGAAGTTACTTCTTCACCCTCGAGTATGGTCTGGAGGACATCCGCAAGACGTTTCGGGCGATCGGGGAGGAGATGTCGGCGTTCGAAGATCGGTTCGCGTTCGATTGCTCGGACGATATCTGTGCTGCATACATCATCGAGCAACTGCAGGAAGCTTCGACGGGCACCGTGGTGATCGTCGACTATCTGCAGCTTCTGGATCAGAAACGGCAGCACCCGGAAGTGTCGGCGCAGATCGCCGATCTCAAAGCGTTTGCGCTCGAGCGCGGTCTGATTCTGCTTTTTGTTTCGCAGATCCATCGCGACTTCGATTCGACGCACAGTGCACTACCACGGCTAGAAGACGTACGCCTGCCGAATCCGCTCGACCTCGAGATGTTCAGCCGAAGCTGTTTCCTGCACGAGGGCGAGATCGAGCTGGCTGATGTAGCTTCGACAACGTGAAAGTGCGCTGTCTGAGATGACCAACGGCATCGGCACGCTCAACGAAGGCCCGCTCCATCAGGCGCTGAAGTCCCTCTATCTCACCGGCGCCGGTGAGGAAGAGGTGCCGGTGGGCAGCTACGTGGCCGATGTCCGAGCCGAGGATGCGGTCCTCTACGAGATCCAGACCGGTGGCTTCGCGCCGCTCAAGCGCAAGCTCGCCACCCTCATCGAGTCTCACCAGGTCGTGCTCGTGCACCCCATCGCTGCGGTGCGCTATATCGTCAAGCTGCCGGAGGAGGAAGACGGCCAGGCCAGCCGCCGGAAGTCACCGAAGCGCTCGAGCGTGGCCAACATCGTCGAAGAGCTGGTCAGCATTCCGCACCTGCTCGATCATCCGAATTTCGAGGTGGAAGTGGTGCTGATCGAAGAGGACGAGATCCGGATGTTCGATCCGACCCGGGTCCGTCGCCGGGGCGGCTGGCGCGTGGTGAGCCGACAGATGAATCATGTGCTGGAACGGCGGCGGATCTCATCGCATCAGGATCTCTACTCGCTGGTGCAGGGGCCACTGCCGGAGTCGTTCAGCACGGCGGATCTGGCGGAGGCCATGGGGCAGCCTCGCTGGCTGGCGCAGAAGCTGGCCTACTGTCTGCGCGAGTCCGGCGCGGCCGAGCTCTGTGGTAAGTCAGGCAATGCGCTGCTTTATCGACGCGTTTAGCCTGCCTCAGGAGAAGGCTGCGTCGAACACCTCTTCGATGGTGCGCGCCAGCACGATGTCGAGCTCGGCACGCACCGTTTCCGGCAGCTTGCTGAGATCCGACTCATTCTCCGCTGGGAGAATGATCCTGTGCTTCCCGGCCCTGTGTGCGGCCAGCAGCTTTTCCTTGATGCCGCCGACCGGCAGCACCAGCCCGGAGAGCGTGAGTTCGCCTGTCATCGCGAGATCACCTGGTACCGGTTTCCCGGTATAGGCGGAGTAGAGTGCGGTGGCCATGGTCACCCCGGCCGAGGGACCATCTTTGGGGACCGCACCGGCGGGCACGTGGATGTGCACACCGTTCTCCTCGATCTTCGCCGGATCGATGCCGATGTCGCCCGCCACGGACCAGAGATGGCTGCGGGCAGCCCGGGCGGATTCCTGCATCACCTGGCCGAGATGGCCGGTGAGCATCACCTTCTCGTCTTTCGGCGTCAGCGTCGCCTCCACATAGAGCACGTCGCCGCCCGCCTCTGTCCAGGCGAGCCCGGCTGCGACACCTGGCTCCTGAGCATCCCGCTCCTGATCGGGCTTGAACTTCTGCGGCCCGAGCAGCGTGTCGAGATCGTCCACCTCCACCGTCTCGCTCAGCGGCGTCTCGGCGTCCACCACCTGCCGCGCCCGCTTACGCGCCAGCCTGCCTATCACCCGCTCCAGCTCGCGCACGCCGGCTTCCCGGGTGTAGCCGCGGATGGCCCGCTCCAGCGCCTCGTCGGAGATCTTCAGCTGGGCCTCATCGAGCCCGGCTTCCTGTTGCCGCCGGGGAATCAGGTATTGCCTGGCGATGGCCTGCTTCTCCATGTCGCTGTAGCCGGACAGCTCGAGAATTTCCATCCGGTCGAGGAGCGGTCGGGGTATCCCTTCGAGCGTATTGGCGGTGGTGATGAACAGCACCCGGGAGAGATCGAAAGGCAGATTGAGATAGTTGTCGCGAAATTCCTGGTTCTGGGCCGGATCGAGTATTTCCATCAGCGCGGCGGCCGGGTCGCCGCGAAAGTCCCGGCCGAGCTTGTCGATCTCGTCGAGCATGAGAATCGGGTTGGTGACCCCGGCGCGACGCACCGCCTGCAGGATCCGGCCGGGCATGGCACCGATGTAGGTGCGGCGGTGGCCCCTGAGCTCCGCCTCGTCGTGCAGGCCGCCCAGACTCAAACGCTCGAACTTGCGGCCCATGGCCCGGGCGATGGACTGACCGAGGGAGGTTTTACCCACGCCGGGCGGACCCACGAAGCAGAGGATGGGTGCCTTCGCCTCCGGATTCAGCTGCATCACGGCCAGCGCGTCCAGGATCCGCTCTTTGATGTCCTCCAGCCCGTAGTGGTCCTCGTCGAGCACTGTTTCGGCATGGCCTAGATCGAGCTTGTCTTCGGTACGCTCGTGCCAGGGCAGCTCGGCGATGAGTTCCAGATAGGCACGGGAAACCTGATAGTCGGCGGCGCTGGCAGACATGCGGGCCAGGCGGCTGAGTTCCCGGTCCACTTCCTTCTGCACCGCCTCCGGCAGGTTCGCATCCTTCAGATCTGCCTTCAGCTCAGCGATGTCCGGATCTTCCTCGCTTTCACCCAGGGCATGCTCGATGGCGCGCTTCTGCTGGCGGAGCACGTGCTCGCGCTGCTGTGATTCCATGTCATCCCGGGCCTGCTCGGCGATCTGCCGCCGCACCTCTGCCACCTGCTGCTCGTGGGTGAGGATCTCGTGGACGACGCGCATGAGGTCCTGCACGCTGTTGGCGGCCAGCACTTCCTGCTGCTGATTCACGGTCAGGTTCGCCAGATTGGCAATTCGATACATCTGCACGATGGGATCGGGAATGCTGCCGATCAGCTGCTGGTAGATCTGGTCGCCGTTCTCACTGTCCATGAGCCGGGCGATGGCCTGAGCCAGCCCCAGGTTCTCCCGGAGCAGAGCGTCTGCCGCGGCGCTGCCGGGCGCATCGGCCTGTTCGGCCGACTCGCTCATGTTGAGCACGGGTAGCGGCTCAACTTCGAGCATCAGGCAGTCGTCGTCGGGCACCGCGGATAGAATTCGAACGCGACGCTCGCCCTGGACGATCACCTGAGCGCCCTGGTCATGGCTCTCGATCCGCTTGATCTGCACCAGCGTGCCGATGGGGTGCAGGTCGGAGGGTTCAGGGTTTTCGATGTCCGGCGAGTGCTGCGCCACGGTGACCAGCTCGATGGCGTTCTCGGAGGCACGCTTCAGCGCCGCCATGGATTTGCGCCGCCCCACGGCCAGGTGCTGCACGATCTGCGGAAACACCACGATGTTCTTCAGCGGCAGGGCGGGATGCGAGGAGGAGGTGGTCACGTCATGTGGCCCGAGGAATTCTGGGACTCTGATTCTACGCCAGTCTGGCGAGCTGTTCCCGTCGGACCATGTGCTTGAGCGCCCGGCCGGTGCTGAAGCGTTCGACCTCGGCCACGATGTAGTCGGTCAGGCGCTGGGTCTCGTCGCCCAGAGAGCCAGCGATGTGCGGCGTCAGAAAGACGTTCGGGAGATGATAAAAAGGGGAATCCGGTGGCAGCACCTCTGGGTCCGTTGTGTCGAGCACGGCAAACAGACGTCCTTTACCGAGCTCTGCCAGCAACGCCTCCTGCTCGATCAGCCCGCCGCGCGCCGTGTTGATCAGGGTGGCGTGATCTCCCATCAGGGAAAGTTCGCGGGCAGAGATCATATGCTGGGTGTCTTTGAGTAGCGGCGCGTGCAGGCTCACCACGTCCGAGCCGGACAACAGCTCGGACAACCCCACCTTGGTTGCTCCCAGCTCCCGGGCGGTCAGCGGCGTGACGTACGGATCGTACAGGAGTACGCGCAGGTCGAAAGGCTTCAGGTAGTCGATCACCAGCCGGCCAACGTGAGAGGCGCCGACGATGCCCACGGTCTTGTTGTAGTTACCGACTTCCGGCGCTTCCCGTGTCCAGGGCGCCCGATTCTCTTTGTGCTGACGATAGAAATGGTTCAGCTGAAAGACCCGTTTGTTTGCGAACAGGATGGCGGCCAGTGTGTATTCGGCGACCGGTTTGGCGTTTGCTGCCACGGCGTTGGTCACCCGGATGCCACGGCGCCACACCACGTCGTCCAGAAAGCCCTTTACGGAACCCGCCAGATGGGCAATGAGCTGCAGGCGGGGCAGCCGGTCGATGATGGCGGCATTGATGGGCGGGCAGCCCCAGCTCGTAACCAGGATTTCGATCCGCGCCTGGTGTTCCTCCAGCACCTCGAAGTCGCGAAATGGCTCGGTGCTGACCAGCCGCGTGATGCGCGCAAGCCGCTCCAGATGATCGTCCCGGATCAGCTCGTCGAGCACCACCGGGTGCATCACCATGGCTGTGGTGTGTACTTTAGCCATGTTGGGAAGAATACCTCATAATTCCGGGCAGCCCTTGCGGGATGCATGTTGGCTGAGACGAGGTTAGACGGGGTTAGACGAGAGACTATGGGACTGGATGCCGCTGCCGGCGAGATGTTGCGCACCATGGCCAGGATGCAGGAAGCGCACAACGAGCATGTGCATCCTGAATGGCGGACCCAGGGCTACGAGTACTACCGGGCTATCTGGGTGGAGTGCGCCGAGCTGCTCGATCACTTCGGCTGGAAGTGGTGGAAGCAGCAACATGCGGACATCGATCAGGTGAAGCTCGAGATCGTCGACATCTGGCACTTCGCGCTGTCGGACCTCATTCGCGCCGGTACCCTGACCGATGATCTTGCAGCCCCGCTGATGTTCGAGCCCGAGGCCGGGGACGGTGATCCGGCGGCGTTCCGCCTTGCCGTCGAGGCGCTCGCCGAACGGACCCTCACGGAGCGGGCGTTCCGGATGGAACCCTTCGTGGCGGTCATGCGCACGCTGCCCATGGGCTATCAGGAACTCTTCAGCATGTACGTCGGTAAGAACGTGCTGAACAACTTTCGCCAGGATCATGGCTATAAGACCGGTGAGTATCAGAAGCTCTGGTCCGGCAGGGAAGACAATGAACATCTGGTGGAGGTGCTGGAGGGGCTGTCCTGCGATCCCGACGAAGTACCGGACGTGGTCTACTCAGCCCTCAAGGCCCGTTACCCCAGCTGATCACTCAATCCAGCAGTGCCCGATAGGCCGACAGCGTGCGCTCGTCGAAGCAGACAAAGCGGGCCAGAGTCAGGTGCTCAGCGTCGTGCTTGCGAAGGGTGTCGACGGCGATCTCTGTCGCGGCCTCCAGGGGATAGCCGAACACCCCGGTGCTGATTGCCGGGAAGGCGAGGCTGGATAGCAGGGCGCTCTCCGCCAGGGTCAGGCAGTTCAGGTAGCAACGCCTCAACACCTCCGCTTCGCCCGCGTTCCCACCTCGCCATCTCGGGCCCACAGTGTGGATCACGTGGCGAGCCGTCAGCCGATAGCCGTCTGTGAGCTTCGCTTCGCCGGGCGCGCAGCCGTTCAGCGTTCTGCACTCCTCGAGCAGATCGGGACCCGCTGCCCGGTGAATGGCACCGTCCACGCCGCCACCGCCGAGCAGCGACTCGTTCGCCGCGTTGACAATCGCATCCACGTGCTCGGCGGTGATGTCGCCACGGACAGCCTCTATGCGCACTTTTCTGCCATCCCTTTCCGTCCTCTCTGCAGCATGCTCACGACAGATTGTATCTGGTTGGCGGCAATCAATGACGGCTGCCGCGCCTGGCCCGGCGACCTGGACATTGCACCGGCCGGTCGCCGGCTCGACAATGAGCCGCGATGGCAGCTGAAGAACCCACCGCGGAGCATGACCGCCTCCTGACCGAGCGTCTCGAGGGCTGGCGGCCTGACGTACGCGGCACGCTGCTGTTTCTCCGGGATGACGACCGGGTGCTGTTGATCCGCAAGAAGCGGGGGCATGGCGCCGGCAAGATCAACGGCCCCGGCGGCAAGATCGATCCGGGTGAAACTCCGCTGGCGGCAGCACTTCGCGAAACGCAGGAGGAAACGGGCATCCGGGTAACCGATGCCGCGCTGGTGGCTGAATTCCGGTTTCTCGATCTGGTGGCCCAGCAGTGGTACGGCTACGTTTTTCTCGCCCATGAATGGCAGGGCACACCGCAGGAGACTGCGGAAGCGGATCCGTTCTGGTGCCCGATCGCCGAGCTGCCTTTCGATGCCATGTGGGATGACGATCGCTACTGGCTGCCACGCCTGCTCGCAGGCGAGCGCTTGCGCGGCGAGTTCCTGTTTGACGATGGCCGGCTGCTGGCCCACCGTTTGAGCTCTCTTTAACGGAAGCTGACGCATGAGCCACGAACTCTGGCGGGAGTCGCTGAAGCGCCTGCGCGCCATCGCCCAGACCGGTCAGACCTACACAAAGGATCCCTATGACCGGGAACGCTACGAGGAGCTGGAGGCCATGGCGCTGACGCTGCTGGCGAGGCTGCTCGACTCGCCGCCCGAGGCGGTCCGCAGCGTCTACCTGCCGGAGAAAGGCTACCCCACACCAAAGATAGATGTACGGGCCGGTGTTTTCAGAGATGGGAAGATACTCCTGGTCCGGGAAACGGCAGACGGCCGCTGGACGCTGCCGGGAGGCTGGGGCGACGAGCACGAAGCCCCGAAGCAGAGCATCGAGCGTGAAGTGCGCGAGGAGTCGGGCTTCGAAGTGCAGGCTGAGCGGCTGGTGGCGTTAAAAGACCGCCACCTGCACCCCTACACCCCCAAGCGCCTCGAGCGCATCTACAAGCTCTTCTTCCTCTGCACGCTCACCGGCGGCGAGGCGGCCACCAGCCTGGAAACCGACGCAGTGGACTTCTTCCCTCTCGACGACCTGCCACCCCTCAGCCTCGGCCGCACCCTGCCCGACGACATAACCCTGCTGGAAGAATATCTTCGAGCGCCTGATCGACCTTGCTACTTCGACTGAGCGCCGCTTCGACAACGGGCCGAACAGTTTGCTCGATTGAAAGCTCTGGCACTCGGAAGCTGCGAGCCCGCGCTGCGGTACTAGCGAAACCAAGAAACTGCCACTAGAGTACCCCGCTTGCCAGGCCCCCCTCGGAGCAAACATGAAGCCATACAGGGACGAGATCGAATCCCTAGAACAGAACGGCATCACCAAGGTGGCGTTCAAACGTATCGACGATCCGAAAGTGATACCTCTGTGGTTCGGTGAGGGCGACACGGTCACCCCGGACTTCATCCGGGAAGCCACCAAGCAGGCGCTGGACGACGGCCAGACCTTCTACAGCCACACCCGAGGACGCCCCGAGCTGCGCCACGCTTTGAAGCGCTATCTGGACGGGCTCTATGGCATTGACCTGGACGAGCGACGTATCACCGTACCGGGCGCAGCCATGCTTGGCGTCACCATCGCCGCGCAGATGGCGCTGACCACCGGTGACCATGGACTGATCGTCGGCCCGGTCTGGCCGAACATCGATTCCGTGTTCCGGATCACGGGCGCGGACGTATCCTACGTGCGCCAGCGGCTGACGGAGAACGGCTGGCAGCTGACGGCCGACGAGATCATCGAAGGCGTGCGCCCGGAAACGAAGGCCATCTTCGTGAACTCGCCCTGCAACCCAACGGGCTGGGTGATGTCGGGGGAAGAGCAGGCGAAGCTGCTCGATTTCGCACGCAAAGAACGGATTCTGATCATTGCCGACGAGGTCTATCACCGGACGGTATTCGATGCTGCCCACGCGCCAAGCTTCATGAGCATCGCCCGGGAAAACGATCCGGTGGTGGTGGTCAATGGTTTCTCGAAAGCCTGGGCCATGACCGGCTGGCGAATCGGCTGGGTGGTGACGCCGCTCAATCATGAGATTCACTGGACCGCGCTGTCAGAGTGCTTCAACACGACCACTAACGTGTTCTGTCAGCTCGGCGCCGTTGCTGCGCTGGAGCAGGGTGAGGATTTCATCCGCGAGCAGCAGGCCCAGTTCGCCCGGGGCAGGGAACTGGTGGATGCAGCCTTCGGCAACCACCCTCTGATCGACTACGTGTCACCCGCCGGTGCCTTCTACGCCTTTCCTGAAGTAAAAGGCTGCACGGACAGCATGGCCTTTGCCGAGGGTGTGCTGGAAGAAGAGGATGTGGGGATTGCTCCGGGCTACACCTTCGGGCCGGACAACGATGCGCACTTCCGTGTCTGCTTCGCACAGAGCCTCGATCGGCTGGAAGAGGGCCTGGCCCGGATCGTCCGCTACACGGAGCGGCACTACGGCTGAGCGGTGCCTGCGTCCGAGCTCTGCTCCAGGGTTCGCCAGAGCACGGTGCCGCCGGCGACGGCGACCGGGATCAGCAGGAAGTTCAGCAGCGGGATCATCAGCGCGCCGGTCGCACAGAGGCCAAAGGCCAGCGCCGCCGCGCGATTCGACTTCAGTTTGTCGAGCGTCTCCTGAAACGGCCTTTGCCGATTCTCAGTCGGGTAGTCGACGAACTGCACCGCCATGGTCCAGGCGCCGAACAGCAACCAGATGGCCGGGGATGCCAGATTGATTACTGGTATCAGCGTGAGAACGAAGACCAGCAGCAACCTCGGCAGGTGGTAGAGGAGTTTGCGGGCTTCCCGGGCCAGGCTCATGCTGATGTCCGTCCAGATCTGCGAATCCACCTCTGGCGCGCTGCCGTAACGGACCCGCTCCAGCGCCATCGATAATGCGCCGAGGAAGGGCGAGGCGATCAGCACCGCCAGCAGGCCGAACAGCCAGGCGCCGCCCAGCACGCCAGTAATGTACAGCAGTGGCTTCAGCAGCAGATCAAGCCAGGAGAGCCATTCGGGTAGCCCGGCGATCCAGCGGTTGGTGGCATCGATCAGATAATCGAAGGCGAAGTACAGTCCGGTTACGCAGACGACCAGACTGATGGCGATCGGCAGCCACGTATAGCGACGCAGCGCCGGATGCCGGGCCAGGGAAAACCCCTCCACGAAGCTCGAGATACCGGCAGAGGGATTCATCCGCAGACCCGGTCGATGGCGGTGCCGAGCGTCTCGGCCATGGTATCCACATGGCTGTCATCAATGATGAACGGTGGGCCCATGCAGACGATGTCGCGAAACTCACCGGTACCGCCACCATAGAAGAAGACGCCTTCTTTCAAACCTTCTCCGACGACCCGGCTGGAAATGTTGTCGGCTTCATCGTAGGGCGTCAGCGTGTCGCGATCGCGCACGATCTCCACCGCCCGCAGCAGCCCCATGCCACGAATTTCCGCCACGTGTGGATGCTGACCCAGCCGTGCAGTCAGCTTCGCCTGCAGCTTGTCGCCCATCTCCTTTGCTCGGCTGACCAGATCCTCCTCGACCATGATGGTCAGAACCTCTGCCGCAGCCGCACAGGCGGCGGGATGAGCACCGAATGTGTGGAACATCACATTCATGTTAGCGCTTTTGATCGCCTCGCCGATGGCGGCGCTTGCGAACACCCCGCCCAGCGGTGCATAGCCCCCGGCGAGCCCCTTGCCGGACACCAGAATATCCGGCGTGAAGTCCCAGTGCTGGTAGCCGAATTTTCTGCCGGTGCGACCGAAGCCGGTCATCACCTCATCCATGATCAGCAGCACGCCGTAGCGGTCGCAGATCTCCCGCACCCGGGGCCAGTAGTCATCCGGTGGCACGAGCGCGCCACCGCTGGAGCCCGTGATGGGCTCGGCCAGAAACGCAGCGACCCGTCCGGCGCCAGCCGCTGTGATGGCGTCTTCCAGCGCCTGAGCGTACCAGGCGCCCAGCGACTCAGACTCGATGTCGGCGGGTGCCCGCAGCGGGTATGGCGTCGGCACCACGGGTGGCACGGCGAGCATCGACTCCAGGCCTCGCTTACGCGCCGCGTGGCCGGATAGGGCGGCCGTCGTCAGCGTCGTGCCGTGGTAGGAAGGCGAGCG
>Ga0316194_10002456_pt1 | contig 12935 bp, 14 predicted proteins | sample CroRivsedime1_MG_FD_204936 | JGI IMG/M metagenome (GOLD analysis project Ga0316194, IMG submission 204936) | Coastal sediment microbial communities from Maine, United States - Cross River sediment 1 | ecosystem: Environmental > Aquatic > Marine > Coastal > Sediment | place: USA: Maine...
ATCCGCCTCCCGGACTGGGCGTCGCGGCTTCAGGCCTCGATCCTGCAGTATTTTCCAGGCAAGCCATTCACCCCGGACAACTATGACTCGCTGCGTACCGCGAGTGTCTGCAATGAAGATGGGCTTGTCGCGCTCGGTGTGACGCCGACCTCGATGGAAAACGCCGGCGTCCGTTTTCTGCACAAGACCGACAAGAATCAGCGGCTCAACTCACTTCGGCAGATCAGCCAGCGCTGAGCACAGGACGTAAAGTTTTCGCACCGGGTTCATTCTTTCTCCGCAGCCCGCAGAAGATCCGACATGATCACCGAACGCTCGGCCGCCGGGGTCGATCCGATCTCGGCGCAGGCCGCGTGAAAAGCGCTCATATCGCCATCGAATTGGTTCAGGATGCGTCTGAACGCGGGCTCCAGCGCATGATAGGTGCTGATGCTCGCCAGATGCGCATTGTTCAACGGCCGGTTCATCCATCGGTCGTAACCCGCATAGCCGCCCCAGGCCTGCTTCAACTCCGCATACTCTTCTTGCAGCAGCTGAAAAACCGCTCGCTTGCGCGCAAGTAACTCATTCCGCTCTGCATCCTTGGCGTACAAATCGGCCAAACGCTGGCGCATCTGTTCGAGCAAGCGCAGGAATTCCAGCCAGCGCCTTTCCTGAAGCAGGCGCTCACCGCGCTGTTGCGCATCGCCATGACTAATGAGCCAGCGCCGTACGCCCTCTTTTTCCACCACCGTGGCGTAGGACTCGTTGAATGCACTGTCGCCCTTTATGTACAGGGCCTCATGTGCGAGCTCGTGGAACAGCAATCCCGCGATATCCGGCAGCGGCCAGTCGATGATCGTGCTGGGCAGCGGGTCGCTGAACCAGCCCAGGGTCGAGTAGGCTGGAATCGGCTCGACCGCCGTATCCCAGCCTTCGCCGGCCAGATCGGCTGCATAGTCATGTGCGGCCTGTTTGTCAAAATAACCGCGGTAGGCGGCACAGCCAAGCACCGGATAACACCATTTGCGCGGAGTCAGAGAATCCACCGGCGCCGCCACCACGTTCCAGACCAGGGCCTCGCGCTGCACGTCAGCGTACAGACGGTAGCTGTCAGTCTCGGGCAGCGCCAGCTCTTCAACCGCAAACCGGCGCAACTGCGGCAGAACCTGCAGTTGCCCGCGCACGGTGTCAGGGGTTCGTGGATCGGCAATGACGTCTTCAACCGGTCGCGAAGCGGCCATTACACCCAGTTGTCCACGCACCGATTGTCCGTAGTAGCCAAACGATCCACAGCCGCCGAGCGCGAGCGACATTAGCACTGGCAGATGGCGGCGCATGCGATCAGATAGGGAAAAATACGGCCGAGGTAACACGCTGGATCACATTCTTTATCTGGCGGTTACTGCCGTCGGCAACCACCTTCGCCATGAGGTCCTGCAATGCAATCAGCTTGCCGGCCAGCCTCTCGAAGCTGAGGTTGCCGTTTCCCTGCAGAGAGTTGCTCAGCAAGAACAGATGACCGCTGCTGTCACGATCATGTCTCAGCTTCCAGAATGCAATCTCGAAATTGCGTGCCAGGTAATACAACTTCTGCGGATCAAGAACGTCGAACAGATAAAACGCGTCCTTGCCATCGTAGGCATCCATCATCATGGTACGCAGACCCTCGATGAAGGCGGCCACCCGGTCTCCGTAAAAGTCCTCGTCGAATGCCAGGCCGATAGCCTCCGCAGAGCGCTTGCCGTTCAACCCGGGATAATGGGTCAGGCGGCGGGGCCCGAACAGGGCATTCAGTGCCGCCTCCCGATCTGCATAGCGTCCCCGCTGCAGCTGGTTGGGATTTCGCACGTAAAGTTTGCGTGCGTATTCGCGCAAATATCGCAGACTGTGACGTACATTGATCTCGGCCATCATGTCACCGTCGCTCTTGCCCACAGCGCTGATATCGAAGTCCTCCGCCTGCACAGGCTGATTCCTGGACGGGCGTTGCTGACAACCCAGCAGCAGAATCAGCGCACAGACGAACAACAACCTAGAGACGTTCACGCATATCCCTCGAACGGAACCCTGACAGCGTGGCCCGCGCCCCGCGCGCCAGCGCCATGACCTTGAAGCGCTCACCCATCTCGCCGGGCAGCGTGAGCTTTTTTACGCCTTGCATCAGGCTCAGGTGCCGCTTCAGATCGTTGGGATCGGACGTGCTCAGCATCTGTTCCAGGCCGCTGTCAATGAGAAAATGCGCCTGCGTGGTGTAGCCGGACAGCTCGAAGCCCAGCGCCACTGCGGCCTCCGCCAATGCCGTGAAATCAACATTTGCAGTCATGTCCTGCAGCCCCGGCAGCAGATAGGGATCGGCATAGGCACGGTGACGAAAATGGCAGATCAGCGTTCCCAGGCTGCGCTCCACATGATAGTACTCGCGCTGCGCATAACCGTAGTCGATCAATATGACATAGCCTGCGTCCAGGCTGGCGGCCACTGCCTTGAGCCAGGGGGCGAGACGCATATTGAGCTCAGAGCTGTAACCCTCGCTCACACCGGTAGCGTCCGGCCACAGCTTTTCGAGCGCCTCCGCAAGCCCCGGACTCTGCAGTGGCTTCCAGCGATCGCAAAAGGTGCCACCTTCCACGCCCACTGCCAGCTCCTGCCAGGCACCTTCGACGCGCCTGAAGCGGTGCACCGGCATCGCATCCAGCAGCTCATTGCCTACCAGCACGCCATGAAACCCGGCGGCGGGCATCTCTGTCAGCCATACGACCCGCGGCAACAGGTGCGGCACACCATGACTCAGGGTATCGAACTGCGCCTGCTGCAGGCTCGGGCTGAGCTCGAGGATCTGGTAACGCTCAGGCAAGGCATCCAGCGTCTCCAGCTCGGTCAGCATATCCGTTGCCATGCGACCGGACCCCGCCCCCACCTCGAGTACCGAGCCACCGCCCAGATTACGCAGACATTCAGCCACCTGGCGCGCCAGACAGCGACTGAACAAGGGGGATACCTCGGGCGCGGTGACAAAGTCGCCTGCCTCACCGAACTTCCTGCGGCCGTTGACGTAATAGCCCAGCCCCGGCTCATACAGGGCCGTCTCCATGTAACGGTCGAACGGCAGTGCGCCACCGGCAGACTCGATCTCCGCGGTCAGCCTGCCGCGCATCTCGCCCAGTAAAGATGCTTCGGCGTCTGTCAGTTCGGGTAAGTGCAAAAAACGGCTCCACACGGACGGTTGATCAGCAAACACACGCCGTTTGCTATAGTCAAAGGCCGGTTATTCATGCCGCGCAGTTTAGCCCGCGCAGCGATTGAATACTTAATATCGGATATCGGCAGCCTGCTTTTCGGCTTTTTCATCATGCAGGCCCACATTCAGGGAGATGCAATTGGAGCAGTCTGAGATCCTGCAGGGAAAAACGGCCCTGGTCACCGGCGGCGCCGCCCGTCTGGGCGCCAGCATTGCGCGTCATCTGCACGCCGCAGGCGCACGCGTCGTGATCCATTATCGCCGTTCTTCCGGTCCCGCGCAGGCACTGTGTGATGAACTGCTGGCCGCGCGTGCAGCATCGGCGACGACGGTCCGGGGCGACCTGATCGACCCTGAGTCCTGGCCCCACCTGGTGGAGGTGGCAATCGGCTTTGGCGGGGGCCTGGATATTCTGATCAACAATGCGTCGAGCTATTATCCCACGCCGGTCGGTGAAGCAACCACGGCGCAGTGGGATGACCTGTTCGGCAGCAACGCGCGCGCGCCTTTCTTCCTGGCGCAGGCCGCGGCGGCAGAGCTACGCATGCGTCGTGGCTGCATCGTCAACATGGTAGATATTCATGCCGATAGGCCAATCGCGGACCACCCTGTCTACTGCATGGCGAAGGCGGCCAACGCAATGATGGTCAAGGCGCTTGCACGGGACCTGGCGCCCGAGGTGCGGGTCAACGGCATCGCTCCGGGCGCCGCCCTATGGCCGGAGGATGCAATTGCAGACACCGAGAAACAGGAAATCCTGAAGCGCATTCCCCTGCAGCGGGCCGCCGGGGCGGATCAGATCGCGGCGGCCGTGATGTTCATGGTGACAGGGCCAGATTACATCACCGGCCAGATCCTGGCGGTGGACGGCGGGCGCAGCGTACAGCAGTAGGGTTCAGTTATCGCTCGCATGACCGGTTTCAGAGTAAATACATACGCGATTACGTCCCAATCGCTTGGCTTCGTAGCAGGCACTGTCTGCATCATGTAGCGCATCTTCCGGTGAGGAATGCCTTCGCCGGAGCTCCACCAGCCCGATGCTGACCTCGAGCCGATGGGTACCGTGCTTGCCGGTGTATTCGTAACGCTGGACCGCTTCGCGGATGTTTTCCGCGATCGCGCAGGCGTTGAGTAAGCGGCAGTCCTCGAGTATCACCGCAAACTCATCGCCGCCCAGGCGCGCCACCGCGTCTGCCGTGCGGACCTCCTTGCAGAGAAAGGAACCGATATCGCGCAACACCTGATCACCCGCCCGATGGCCTTCCGCATCGTTGAGGTCTTTGAACCTGTCCAGGTCCATAAACACAAGCACATGGTTCGCCTCTTCGCCAACCCGTTGCAGTGTTGTCTCGAGACGCTCCATGAACACATGGCGGTTCCCCAGACCTGTCAGTGGGTCATGGCTTGCCAGCCAGGAGGCCTCCTCACGCATATTCATCTCATGACGCGCACTGCTGGTCATCATGCCGGTGAATACGACCACCCAGATCAGACTCACATCCAGGTAAAGTATTCCCAGATCGGTCTGCGCCAGACTCTCTGCCGGCAACCAGGCCGCTGACAGCAGCATGACGACCACAGCCATCACACCGAGCACCAGAACCAGGATCTGATCACCGCGCTGCGCGACCAATATAAAAACGGGGATCAACAGGTAAAGGACCAGTGGCGATGAAATATCAACCACCTGCAGCATACCAACGGCGGTAACCAGCATCGTCACAGCGCAGGCGACCAGCAACTGGATCAGCTGTTTGCCTCCGAGGTGGATCGACCGCCGGGCCGCGACCACAAGCCCGAAACCGCCGACTATCAGGAATCCGACACTGTTGCCCAGCCACCACAGCAACCACAATCGCAGCAGATCAAATTCGCTGCCGCCGAGAAACTGAAAAGCGATGCTGCCCGCAGTGGCACTGAACACTGGTCCGAGCACCGGACCGACAGCCACGAACAACAGCGCATCACGCAGATGACGCAGACCCGGATCGATACCGGCGCGACGCAGAATGTATGCCGGAACCCCCGCCTCAAGCATACTGCCGACTGCCGACACGACGGCGACCTCGACCGGCAGGCCCACCACCCAGCCAAGCGCCAGCATCGCAGGCAGCAGCGCGATGATCTGACCAAGGCCAAACCAATACACCATGGCGAACGCGAACCCGGACGCCGGCCATGCGGGCGTAACGCCGGTCTGCGCCGATTGCAGCTGCAGACCCGCCATGCCGAGAACGAAATAACCGGCGATAAAAAAGAGAAATATGACTGCTGGCCGAACAACGCCTGTCGGGGCCCGTGTCGGATCTGTACTGTTGCTGTTGCTCAAACGGATTCCTAGCCGGATTCGTTCATCCATGGCGGATTTTCCAAACGCCGCAATCCTTCCGGATTGCCGACTGCGAAGCGCTCCCACAGGCTATGGTAGCTCTCTCCAAGCCCCGGATGTATCTCTTCCCCCGCGACGTCGGCCAGCGGGGCGAGGACGAAGGCATAGCGCAGAATCTCATCGCGTGGCAGGGCCTTGCCACCTTCGTCGGTAACAGCGTCACCATAGGTCAGAAGATCGAGGTCAAGGGTTCGCGCCGCAAATTTCCCACCACTGCGCTCACGGCCATGACGCGCCTCAATATCGCGCATCAGGCCATGCAATGTGGATGGCGTAAGCGAGGTGTCGAATCCGACAACCAGATTGAAAAAGGCATCACCCTTGAATCCCACCGCCTCCGTTTCATAGACGGGCGACACGACGAGCTCGCCGAAGGTCTTGCGCAGTTCGGCCAGCGCCGCGCGGATATGCCGTTCACGCTCGATGTTGCTGCCGACACTGACCCAGACACGCGGCATCAATAGCGCTCCCCGCGCTCGATGATCACACCCACATCGCTGGCACCACGCACGGCGCCCTTCTTGTTGAGGGTAAGGCGCACCCAGCGCACGCCGTATTCTTCGCAGATAATCTGGGCACAGCGCTCCGCCAGGGTCTCGACCAGCTGAAACTCACTCTCACTGACAAACTGGGTCAGACGCTTGGCCACGGATTTGTAATTCAACGTGTCGGCAATATCGTCAGACTCAGCGGCTCGGGCAACGTCGGCGCTCATCTCCAGATCAAAGATGATGGTCTGGCGGGTGCGGCGCTCCCAGCCGTAGATCCCGATCACGGTGTCGATACGCAGATCGCGCAGGTAGACGATATCCATCCCAATAAAACCCGTTCTTAACACCCGCCGATGTTAACAGCTCAGGTCGATACCCGTGACCTGGGCCCTGCCGCCAGGCCGCATAAATGGGCCACAGCGCCCCAACCCACATCCCGTACAATAACCGGACCACCCAAGGAGCCCCGATCAACATGCTGGACCTGTCACTCGTCATTGCGGCCTATCTGCTGGGGTCGATATCAAGCGCGATCATCGTTTGCCGGCTGATGGGCCTTTCGGATCCGCGCACTCAGGGATCCAACAACCCCGGCGCGACCAATGTCCTGCGGATCGCCGGCAAAAAGGCGGCGGCCATCACGCTGTTGGGCGACAGCCTCAAGGGTTTCCTCCCGGTATTCGCCTGCCATCTGCTTGACCGCAGCGACCTGGTATTCGCGCTGGTCGGTGGGGCAGCGTTTCTCGGTCATCTGTACCCGATATTCTTCGGTTTCAAGGGGGGCAAAGGCGTGGCCACCGCCCTCGGCGTCCAGTTCGGCTGGAGCTGGACGATCGGCGCAGCCGTTGGGGCAAGCTGGCTTTTCATGGCCAAGGTAGCCAACGTCTCCTCGCTGGCGGCATTGATCTCCATGTCGCTGGCGCCGCTGTATATCTGGTTGCTTTGGCCGGCACCTGAACTGATCGTTATGCAGATCCTGATCACCCTGCTGCTGATCTGGCGGCACCGCAGCAACATCGAGAAGCTGCTGAAGGGGGACGAGGGCCCAATTTCAACGTCGTCGACGGACTGAGTTCAACCCGGCCTACTGCCCGGCCGCGAGTTCCTGCATCGGCCAGCGTGGCCGGATACCGAAAGCCAATGGTTCCCGCTGACCCTGCCGCAACCGCTGCCAGCCGGCATAGGCGATCATCGCACCGTTATCCGTGCACAACTCGGCTCGCGGATAGTAGGCGCGCCCGCCCATATCCGCCATCAATCGATCCACGCGGGCGCGCAGGACGCGGTTGGCGCTGACGCCGCCGGCCATGACCAGTGCGCGGCTGCCCGCCTGCTCGACAGCCCGGCGGCACTTGATCGCCAGGGTTTCGACCACCGCATCCTCGAAAGCGCGCGCAATATCGGCATGCAGCTGCCCAAGCTCGCCTTCCGACGTGAATTCAGATTGCTGACGCAGCGTGGTCAGGGCGAAAGTCTTGAGCCCGGAAAAACTGAAATCCAGCCCCGGCCGGTCGGTCATTGGCCGTGGGAACCGGAATCTGCCCGGATCACCCTGCTGCGCCAGTTGAGCCAGGGCCGGCCCACCCGGATAGCCCAGGCCGAGCATTTTCGCCGTCTTGTCGAACGCCTCACCAGCGGCGTCGTCAAGCGATTCACCCAGCAGTTCGTAGTCGCCGACGCCGGCGACCTGCACCAGCTGAGTATGGCCACCGGATACCAGCAGCGCCACGAACGGGAATTCAGGGACGTCGGATTCCAGCATCGGGGCGAGCAGATGGCCCTCCATATGATGGATGCCCAGGGCCGGCACCCGCCAGGCCCAGGCGAGACTGCGCGCAAAGGCGGCACCGACCAGCAGCGCTCCAGCGAGTCCGGGTCCGGCCGTGTACGCCACAGCATCGATTTCACCACCCTCCAGGCCCAGATCTGCCAGCAGCTGCCTGATCATGGGTGCCAGTTTGCGGACGTGATCGCGCGAGGCCAGTTCAGGCACCACGCCGCCATAATCGACGTGCAGCGGGATCTGGCTGTAAACCGCGTGTCCAAGCAGGCCGTGGTCGCCATCGTACACGGCAACACCGGTCTCATCGCAGGATGTTTCGATGCCCAGCACTCTCATGTTATTGAAACCTTTGCATTTCGGTAAACGACGCATTAGAATTTCGCGCCTTTCCCGGCTTTGGCGGTTTTTTCCGTGGTCGCGAAAACTTCATTTTAACTGTTTGTTGATTCGAGGAAGCAATGCCGCACGTACGCGTCAAAGAAAACGAACCCTTCGAAGTCGCCATGCGCCGCTTCAAACGCTCCTGTGAAAAGGCCGGTGTACTGGCCGAAGTTCGCCGCCGCGAGTTCTACGAGAAACCCACCTGGGAACGCAAGCGCAAGGCCGCTGCTGCCGTCAAGCGCTGGCAGAAAAAGGCCGGTCGCGACGTCCGCCGGTTCGAACGCCTTTATTAATCCCCCCCTTGTGCTGAAGCAACAGATCACCGACGCCATGAAGGCCGCCATGAAAGGCGGTGACAAGGCGCGTCTGGGTGTGGTCCGCCTGATGCTCGCTGCAATCAAACAGCGCGAGGTCGATGAGCGTATCGAACTCGACGACACCCAGGTCCTGGCGGTGTTGGACAAGATGGTGAAACAGCGCCGCGATTCGATCCAGCAGTATGGCGACGCCGGGCGCGACGATCTGGTTGCGCAAGAGGCATCCGAGATCGAGGTAATCCAGGAGTTCCTGCCCGCGGGCCTCTCCGAGGCGGAGATCATCGCCATCATCGAGGCCGCAATCGCCGAGACCGGGGCCGAATCCATGCGCGACATGGGCAAGGTCATGGGAATCGTCAAGCCAAAGGTCCAGGGCCGGGCCGACGTTGGACAGGTCAGCAGCCTGGTCAAGCAGAAACTGGGCTGAACGACGACTTCGCGCTAGGCTTTCAACATGCCCGGTGCCATACCCCAGCACTTCATCGACGAACTCCTCTCGCGGGCTGATATTGTCGAAATCATCGGTCGTCGCGTCCCCCTGAAAAAGGCCGGGCGCGAGTTCCAGGCCTGCTGCCCCTTCCACAACGAGAAGACCCCGTCTTTCACGGTCAGTCCAACCAAGCAGTTCTACCATTGCTTCGGCTGTGGCGCGCATGGTTCTGCGCTCAGCTTCATGATGGAATACGACCGCCTGAGCTTTCCCGAGGCGGTGGAGGAACTGGCGACATCCATGGGCCTCGAGGTACCGCGCGAGGCGGGATTTGCACAAGGGCCCGACCACCGTCCTCTTTTCGACATACTCGAGCGCGCCGCAGCTTATTTCGCACAACAGCTTCGCCAACATCCACAGGCTGCCCAGGCCGTGGAATACCTCAGAGGGCGGGGTGTCAGCGGCGAGGTTGCCGCCGATTTCCGGCTCGGCTATGCGCCGCCCGGCTGGGACAACCTTCTGCAGACCCTGGGCGGTGACGACGGCAGAATCCGCCTGTTGCGCGAAGCCGGCCTGATCACCGAACAGGAGGACGGCAAGCGCTACGATCGCCTGCGCGACAGGATCATCTTCCCCATTCGCGACACACGCGGCCGCGTGGTAGGTTTTGGCGGCCGCCTGCTCGGCGACGGCAAACCCAAATACCTCAATTCCCCCGAAACCCCTGTTTTTCACAAGGGTCGTGAGCTCTACGGTCTTTTCGAGGCCCGACAGGCGGACGCCAACCCTGCCCGCCTGCTGGTCGTCGAGGGCTACATGGACGTGGTCGCCCTGGCCCAGTTCGGGATCAGCAATGCGGTGGCCACCCTGGGCACGGCAACCACCAGTGACCATCTGGAAAAACTGTACCGCGCCACCCCCGAGCTGGTTTTCTGTTTCGACGGTGATCGAGCCGGCCGCGACGCCGCCTGGAAGGCACTGCAAACAGCCCTGCCACTGATGCGCGAAGGGCGCCAGGCCCGATTTCTGTTTCTCCCCGACGGTGACGACCCCGACAGCATGGTTCGCCGCATCGGACAGGAGGCCATGCAGGCAGAGATCGGCCAAGCCCTGCCGCTGTCGGAATACCTGTTCGACAAACTTGCCTCCCAGGTCGACATGGAGAGTATCGACGGCCGCGCCCGCCTGGGTGAACTCGCCAAACCGCTGCTCGAGCGCCTGCCATCCGGCATGTTTCGCGACATGATGCATCAGGCCCTGCATGAACGTATTGGCCTTAAGCACACCGCGACCGCCGCACCGGCAGCACACAAACAGCCGCCGCGTGCGCGAATTCAAAGGCCGCAGGGGAGCATCCCGCCGATTCGGAGGGCGGTTGCGCTGCTGCTGCAGTATCCGGAGCTGGCACAGCTGGAACTCCCAGTTGGCTGGGAGAAACTCGATTCGCCGGGCATCAGCCTCCTCCAGGAACTGATCACTGCCGCCCGGCGCCAACCCGAAATCCGCAGCGCGGCACTGGTCGAGCGCTGGGAAGACCCGAACACCCGCAAGCATCTTGCCAAACTCGCCGTGCTCGATCTGGGCGTCCTCGATGACGCGCCCGAGCAGTTTGTCGGCACGCTATCCTCGCTGGCGGCCGACCAGCGTCGATCCGAACGTGAGACCTTGCTCACGAAAAGCCGTGAATCACCGCTGTCAGAAGAAGAAAAACAACGACTTAGGGAACTTTATCGAAAGCCGCCTGCCTCATTGGGTAGCAATGATTAACTGGCGGGAGCAGACAATTACTGCTATCATGCCCGATTCAATTTTCCATCCTCACGCCGCGCACCGGGCCCGGCGGGGGGACGTGTGCGCCGAACACCTGAGGATCCCGATGGACAGCAAAAAGCAGCAATCCGGCATCAAAGACCTGATCGCCAAAGGCAAAGAGCAGGGCTTCCTCACTTACGCCGAAGTCAACGATCACCTGCCCGATTCGATCGTGGATCCGGAGCAGATCGAAGACATCGTGCGCATGATCAACGACATGGGCATCTCGGTGCATGAAACGGCTCCCGAGTCGGATGACCAGACCCTGTCAGACAACGCGGTCTCTGCAGACGATGACGCAGCCGAGGCAGCTGCAGCCGCGCTGGCCACGGTAGACAGCGAGTTTGGCCGCACCACCGACCCCGTGCGCATGTACATGCGCGAGATGGGCACCGTCGAGCTGCTGACCCGCGAAGGCGAGCTGCGCATCGCCCGGCGTATCGAAGACGGCCTGAACCAGGTCAGTGCGGCGCTCGCCGCATTCCCGCCGACAGTCGAAAGGCTGGTCGAACAGTTCGACCAGGTGGACAAAGAAGAGGCACGCCTGACGGATGTCATCGTCGGCTTCGCGCTGCCCGATATCGGCGACACCATCCCGAAGCCCGCCAAGACGGTCGCCGATGCGACCAAGAAACCCGATCCCAATGCAGTCGACGAAGAGGACGAGGAACCGGAAGATACCGGCCTCGACCTCGAACTGGTCGCGGAGAAGGCAAACGAGCTACGCAAGCAGTACAGGGCATGGCGGCGCGAACTCGACAAGTCCGGCAATAACGAGAAATCCCAGAAATGCTGTGAAAAAACCGTCACTGCGTTTCTTGAGTTTCGCCTGGTGCCCGCACTGTTCGTAGGACTGACGGAGACCCTGCGCGGGGTGGTCAACCGCATCCGCGAACAGGAGCGCATGATCCTCGACATCTGCGTCAACGAATGCGGCATGCCACGACGCGACTTCATTGCCTCGTTCCCGAAGAACGAAACCAACGCCGACTGGGTGTCGGAACAGGTCAAGAGCAAGAAGGCGTTTGCCGGTAACCTCGAGGCATACAGCGAAGACATCCGTCGCGGGCAGCGCAAGCTTACCGAGATCGAAGAGCTCTGCTCACTGACCATCAGCGACATCAAAGAGATCAATCGCCGGATGTCGATCGGCGAGGCAAAGGCCCGGCGCGCCAAGAAAGAGATGGTCGAGGCCAACCTGCGGCTGGTCATCTCGATCGCGAAGAAGTACACCAACCGCGGCCTGCAGTTCCTTGATCTGATCCAGGAAGGCAACATCGGCCTGATGAAGGCGGTGGACAAGTTCGAGTATCGTCGCGGGTACAAGTTCTCGACCTATGCGACCTGGTGGATCCGCCAGGCGATCACCCGCTCGATCGCCGACCAGGCCCGGACCATCCGCATTCCGGTACACATGATCGAGACGATCAACAAGCTCAACCGCATCTCCCGTCAGATGATTCAGGAAATGGGCCGCGAGCCCACGCCCGAAGAGCTTGCTGAGCGTATGGAAATGCCCGAAGACAAAGTCCGCAAGGTACTCAAGATCGCCAAAGAGCCGATCTCGATGGAAACCCCGATCGGTGACGACGAGGACTCGCACCTGGGTGACTTCATCGAAGACCAGCTGGCCATGTCACCGGTGGACTCGGCCACCATGGAAGGCCTGGCCGAGGCAACCCAGAACATGCTCTCAGGGCTGACGTCACGCGAGGCGAAGGTCCTGCGCATGCGCTTCGGTATCGACATGAATACGGACCACACACTGGAAGAGGTCGGCAAGCAGTTCGACGTCACCCGTGAGCGTATCCGCCAGATCGAGGCAAAGGCACTGCGCAAACTGCGCCACCCCTCGCGTTCGGACAAGCTGCGCAGCTTCCTCGACGGCGAAAGCTAAAACAAGATGGCCGGGCGGACATGCCGGCCTTCTTGTTATCATCCCGTCCCACATTTTGGGCCTATAGCTCAGTTGGTTAGAGCAGGGGACTCATAATCCCTTGGTCCCTGGTTCGAGTCCAGGTGGGCCCACCAATTCCATTGCTTTCAATGACTTATAGACCCGGGACCGGGGGACTATAGTCCCTTGGTGGGTATGGAAAAGTCCCTTGGTCG
>Ga0316194_10002460_pt1 | contig 12926 bp, 17 predicted proteins | sample CroRivsedime1_MG_FD_204936 | JGI IMG/M metagenome (GOLD analysis project Ga0316194, IMG submission 204936) | Coastal sediment microbial communities from Maine, United States - Cross River sediment 1 | ecosystem: Environmental > Aquatic > Marine > Coastal > Sediment | place: USA: Maine...
ATTTTAACGCGAACACCGAGCCGGGCACATATGACGTCATCGGACGTCAGATCTATGCCGGAATCAGGGTCACGTACTGACAGCTGACATAGCTAGAAAAAAGACAGGGCGGTTTCACCGCCCTGTTTTTTTTTGCGTTGTCGACATGAAGAGGGGCCTGCAGTCGCGATTACTTTACGCGCTTGACCTGGACAATTCTTTTGACGCCTTCTACCTGCAGGTTGTAACTGCCCATCATTCCCTTGGATATCGTCACTTTTGCTGCCGGAATGGGGTCGCGCGGTATGTAGTCCTGGATATAGTTATTGGTTTGTCGCCACACCTGGCCATTATCAAGCGTGAATACTGTCTTTCCTGTCCAGCCGTTGAAGTCACCGACCAATCGGGCTTCGACAAAATCAATCGGGGGCGCTTCTATCTGCTCCGCACCAAGATCCGGGTTCCCGACCGCGTCAGCATCGGCGCGCTTGAACAAATCGTCATAGCATTTCAATCGTTGCGTGTCATTCTCGATACGCGTGCAGTCATCGGCATCGATCGAATCAGCAACGACCGACAGAGGCACCAGCAAAACAGCGAAAAGATACAAATAAGATTTCATTTTGGTTGGGCGCGGCTCATGTTGATCGAAAGCATAGCAAAATAGCGGCCGAACCGGGCTACTGGCGGGTAAAGCGCGAACCTGTTTCGGGTTGTGATGATCGCGTCGGTAAGGGCGAGCATACGATCTCGTGGCTGGGCACTGCGCCGCACTGTTGAGTGTATGAACCCAAGCGGGGTGCTTCTGCACCTCGCTTCACCGTTTGGCCGCACTTCCCCTGGAGGCTTCGACGGTATACCGCAACGCGTTCTTGTTAATTTTTTTCGATATTGCGTCTTCCAGGTTGATATCGAGCCTGTCCGCCAGCCGCAAGGCATAGATCAATACGTCGGCCAGTTCCTCAGTCGCAGCCGCGAGTTGATCTTCGGTAAGTGACGATTTCCGGGACTGTTCTTCAGTCAGCCACTGGAATATCTCCAGCAGCTCGCCGACCTCGCCAGCCAGCGCCATGCTGAGGTTCTTGGGACTGTGGAATTGCTCCCAGTCCCGCTCTTTTGCGAACTCGGCCAGGCGAGCTTGTATTTCCTCAATGTTCATTTAATTCAATCCAGCCAAAGCAGCGGTTGGGTGGTATCGTTGCACAGTGGCTGATTCGCCATCAAGCAAGTTTTTCAGAACAAGTGATTTTGAATGATCAGGATGAATGATGCGGTGCGGGTCGCGATGCCCGGTCTGCTTCTGAGTGCGACCATCGCACTTGCCGTGAGATTCGTCAGTGACCGGCTCGGTGGTCCTGCGATGTTGTACGCCCTGTTATTTGGGATGGCATTTAACTTCCTTATCGAGGACGAACGTTTTGCAAGCGGCATCCGCTTTGCGAGCCGCAATATCCTCCGCATTGGTGTCGCGCTGTTGGGTCTGCGCATTACAACAGGCGAGGTAATGGAGCTTGGCTGGCCGGTCGTTATACTGATCGTGGGAAGCGTGGTGGCGACCATCGTGTTTGGCGGGCTCATCGGGCGCGTCTTTGGCCTGAAAGGCGACCAGTCTGTCCTCTCGGCGGGTGCGGTAGCGATCTGCGGTGCGTCCGCGGCGCTTGCAATCGCTTCGGTTCTGCCATCGCATAAGGATTCCGAGCGCAACACGATATTGACCGTCGCCGGAGTAACCGCGCTAAGCACAGTCGCGATGGTCGTATATCCGGTATTCGTCACCTATCTTCACTACGACAACGCAACGGCTGGCATTTTTCTCGGCGCCACGATTCACGATGTAGCGCAGGTGGTCGGAGCCGGCTACATGATCTCCGATGAAAGTGGTGAGATATCCACGCTCGTGAAACTCATTCGAGTCGCCTGCCTGGTGCCGGTGGTTATATCGATCTCGCTGATCATGCGACGCGACCATTCGCCGGCATCCGGCAACGTGCCACTGCTGCCCTGGTTCCTCGTGGCTTTCATCGTGCTCGTTATCGTCAACAGTCTGGGCTGGGTCCCGGCCGAGGCGCATACGATGTTGACGCCGGTCTCGAGCTGGTGCTTACTGACCGCCGTCGCAGCACTTGGGGTCAAGACTTCACTTAAGGCATTAGCCGACGTGGGCCCTGCACCGATCGGCGTAATGGTGATTCAGACCGTTTTTCTTGCTGTGATTGTTATTGCTGGTATCCATTGGATGGCTTAAGAGGAGGACGTGGTCATGTCGAATCTGGTTCCCCCGCATGGTGCGGGCTCGCTAAAGCCGCTGCTGCTGCCTGAGGCCGAAAGGGCGGAAGCGTTGCAGCGGGCAGGGCGTCTGAAGCAAGTTCCACTGTCCAGCCGCGAGGTTTCCGACCTGTTCATGCTTGGCATGGGTGCCTACACGCCACTCGACGGCTTCATGGGTGAGGCGGACTGGCGCGGCTGCTGCGAGCACATGCAGCTTGCCGACGGACTTTTCTGGCCGATCCCGATCACACTGTCGTGCACACAGGATCTCGGCGATACGATCGAGATTGGCGAGGATGTCGCGCTTGTCGACGGCGAGACCGACGAGACTCTCGGCATCCTGACGGTCGAGGAAAAGTACTCAATCGACCGCGATTTTGAATGCTCGCATGTGTTTCGAACTACTGACAATGCACATCCGGGCGTCGCGAAAGTGATGAGCCAGGGTCCGGTCAATCTGAGCGGACCGGTGCACGCGCTGTCGGAAGGTCATTTCCCTGAAACCTATGCTGGCCTTTATTTTCGCCCGGCCGAGACGCGCGCGATGTTTCTGGAAAAAGGCTGGTCCAATGTTGCGGCTTTCCAAACGCGCAACCCGATGCATCGCAGCCATGAGTATTTGGCCAAAATTGCCATCGAGATATGTGACGGGCTGCTGATTCACCAGGTGCTGGGCGCGTTGAAGCCTGGTGATATTCCAGCCGAGGTGCGGGTCGCAGCGATCGATGCACTTACAAAAAACTATTTTGTAGCAGGTACGGTTCTGCAAGCCGGCTATCCCATCGAGATGCGTTATGCGGGTCCACGCGAAGCCCTGCTGCACGCCGTGTTTCGTCAGAATTTCGGTTGTTCACACCTGGTCGTCGGGCGCGACCATGCTGGTGTCGGCGATTACTACGGGCCGTACGATGCGCATCATATTTTCGACACGCTGCCCGAGGGGAGCATAAAGACACAAGCACTGAAGATTGATATCACCTTCTTTTGCTACAAGTGCAATGGTATGGCGACTGGCAAAACCTGTCCGCACACTGCCGCCGACCGGTTGGCGATATCCGGAACGCGGCTACGCGAGATGTTCGCAAACGGCGAGTCGATCCCGCCCGAATTTAGCCGTCCCGAGGTGGTTGCGGTACTGCGAAAATTTTACGACGATCCCGGTCGTTAGTAATTCTGCTAATTGACAGGATCACAGCAAACGGTCTATAAATTTGAGAGCTCGAATATTCTTAAGTGGGTCGGGGCCCTCGGCAGTACTCGATACTGATCCGAAACCAGAGGGGCTGTTCAAGTCGGGGAGATTCAATGTTCACGAGTAATCCGTACCGGGTTCTGGCTTCTGAGTCCGTTACGCATCACACGATGTTCCGCAAGGAAACGCGGTGGCCGGGGTACTACTAGCCCAGATCAGCGATACCCACTTACTGGCGCCAGGGTCGGAGCATCCCGCAGCCGGGTTGCGGGCCGAATGCCTGCGGCGTTGCGTCGCGGATATTAATCTGCAACGGCCTGATGCCGTTATCTTCACCGGCGATACGGTGCAGCATGGCCTGCCAGAAGAGTACACATACTTGCGTGACCTTCTGGCACCACTTGATGCACCGCTTTACCTGGTACCGGGTAATCGCGATGACAAGATCGCCATGCGCGCAGCATTTAGCGACCACGCATTCTTGCCCAGGGACGGGGATCTTCTTCACTACGTGGTCGAGGACTATGCTGTGCGACTGGTTGCGCTCGACTCAACATCCCCGGGCGAGCGCAAGGGCGTCTTCTCTCCTGAGCGGATGGCCTGGCTGGACACCGTGTTGAAAGATCAGCCAAACCGGCCAACATTGCTGTTTATCCATCATCCGCCCTTCGACGTCGACGACCACTATCTTGGCGGCTACCGCCGACCCGAAGAAGCCGCTGCATTGACGGACCTGGTTAGCCGCCATGCACAAATCGTGGGACTGCTCTGTGGTCATGTGCATTGGCCGGTCGAGCGCGATTGGGCCGGCACAGTGGCGCGCATCATGCCGAGTGTCGCCATCGATGTTCGCAAGGGTGTCGATGAGGTCGAGGCGCGGGGGCGTCCTATCTATATGCTGCATCGCCTCTCGGGCCAGTCCCGCCTCGATAGCCAGTTCAGGATGGTCGCCAGCGCAGCTTGATTCATCACCTGGTATGGACTTTTGCAAACCTGCCCATATATAAAATTCGGGAGCATGAAGTGCTAGACAAAGTCGTGCAGTCGGGCGAGGAGTCCCTGGATACGCTATCCGGGAAACGGACAGGTAGGGATTTGTTCAAGGCGACTCTGCCTTATTCCGTCGAGTCTGTGAAAGCCAGCTGGTGGCTTGTCGGCTCGACGTTCGCGATGCTGATCGCGACGCTTTTCGCTGCCGCTCTTGCGCCCGCGTGGCCACTGCGGCTGTTGTTTTCCATACTGTCGGCGCTGTTGATGGTGCGCGCATTCATCACGTACCACGACTACATGCATAACGCGATTCTGTCGCATTCAAAACCCGCATGGCTGCTATTTCGTATCTATGCCGCTCTTGCGCTCACTCCGCCGCGTTCCTGGAAACAGAGTCATAACTATCATCATGGTCATGTCGGCAAGATCGCCGCCGCCAGTGTTGGAGCGTTCCCGGTAATGACCACTGACATGTGGCGCGATGCATCCCTGCCGGCACGCATAGGCTACCGCGTCGAGCGTCATCCGCTGACCATACTGGCCGGGTACCTCACGATCTTTTTTATCAGCGTTACATTGCTGCCTCTTTTGAGAAATCCAGCCCGGCACTGGGACTCGCTGCTTGTGCTGCTCGGGCACGCCACCCTGATTGCTGCCACGTGGATTCTTGGGGGTTTTGACACCACGTTCTTCGTCGTCTTGTTGCCAATGACGATTGCATCGACGATCGGGAGTTACCTGTTTTTTGCCCAGCACAGCTTTGAGGACATGCACATCTTGCCGGCGGATGACTGGACCTATCATCGGGCGGCGATGGAGTCCTCGAGCTACATGAAGCTGAACAAACTCATGCGGTGGTTCACAGGCAACATCGGCTATCACCATATCCATCATCTGAACGTGCGCATCCCGTTCTATCGACTTCCTGAGACAATGCAGGCAATTCCTGAACTGCAATCGCCCGTGACTACGACGCTATCGCTTCGCGACATCCGTGCGTGCTTCAAATGTTGCCTGTGGGACGAAGGGCTGCAGCGAATGGTGTCTTACCGTGAGGCATCGAAACAGGCACAGGCTGCCTGACACTCTGACTGGAATTACGTCGAACGGCATTCAAACGATGCCTCGGTCGGGTGCATCTAAAAGAAAAATCCGGGGGATGATCATTGACTAGATTGAAAGTTTGGCTGCCATTGCAGGTGGCCGTTCTGTTTTGTAGCGGTGTTGCGAGTGCCGACGATACAAAGATTGAGGAACTGCTGAGCGCCAATAGCCATCCAATTGCGCTTGGCGACCACGGTATCTCAGGACCCGGCGCAGACTTGATAATACGGCTGGCAGAGGACGCGCAGTTCGTGGCCCTCGGTGAGGAACATTACAATTACTATATTCCGGCCATTGCGACAGCGCTATTTGGGGAAATGCAGGAGCGCTACGATTATCGCTACTTCATGACGGAACAGGACCCGGTCATGATGGAACTCATGTCGCGTCCACCGGCCAAAGGCGACCCGAATCGTATCAATGATCTGGCGCGCCGCTACCCGATGGGGGTCACGTTCAATTCGGATGAGGAATTGAAGATGCTGGCGGATATTGGCCGCATCTCGAGTACCGAAATCGATGTTATCTGGGGTTGTGACCAGGCTGCGGGCGTGACACACACGCTGGATCAACTGATCCTGGAGCTTGGTGACGAGGAGTTGCTGGCATTCGTGCAGGAAAAGCGCGACATGGCGGCGTCGAAGGAGCATGTCAGGGACTTCAAGACCGGTTTCTTCATTTCGGACACCGCCCCGTCCTGGTTTGCTGAGTTAAAGAGCACCATCGACCCGCAGCCCGGATCTCGCGAGGCCTGGTTAGTCGATGTCCTGATCAACGGCAACACTGTGTTCGATTATTACAGCAGAGGCGAACAAGGCCTGGTTCCAGGCTATTACGAGAACAATCGTTTTCGCGAGGAGCATCTGAAGGATTTGTGCCTCGACAAGTATCGACAGGCCGAAGCGGCAGATGCCTATCCGAAAGCCATGATGAAGTTCGGCAGCTGGCATTTGTATGAAGGTCTGAGCCCGACGCGTATTCACACGATTGGTGATTTTTTCGCGAGTGTGGCGAGATTCAACGGATTTGAGTTCCTGTCGATCAATTTCGTGTCGCTGCCAGAGGATCCGGAGGCGTCGATGAAGGAGATTGGGTACGCATGGCCCTTTATAAAAGGTTTGGATCCTGAGGCGTTTACCGTCATTGACCTGCGACCATTTCGGCATTATCGGAACCGCAGCCTGTTGGAGGAGTTGGCAGGAGAAGATTGGTCGGCAGAGTACAAGGAGGATTTTGTCCGTCTCGTGTACGGCTATGACCTGCTGTTTTTTGTTGGAAAGACGCGGCCTGCCACCTTCACTGTGGTTCCTCAGCCGGATTAATGTGAACCAGGTTTTATCGCCATATGAGACGCCTGTCTCAGTTTGGCCTGCTGTGCGTGACCAATAATGACGACTGGTATTTAAGCTTACGCACCAGTGAGGTCGTAACATGAGAACCAAGAGTCAGACAACCCGAAGCGCGTGGAGCGTGGTGATAGCGGCTGCGGCGCTGACGCTTGGCGCCTGCGATGCGGTTAACGAAGCGATCGACGCAGTTGACGACATAGGTAATGACGCCGAGGTCTATTACTATGTCTCGGCTGGCACATCGCTGTCGGTTGGCGTGCTGCCCGATCCCAGTGGCGTACTGCTGCCATCGGATGATGGCTATGCGGACGTGCTTTATGATCTCATCAAACCTGGATTTGAAGCTGCCGGGGCGCAGCCTCGCGAATTGCGGCTCATCAAGCTCGGCTGCCCGGGCGAAACTCTGAAAAAGCTGGTGGAGGGCGGAAGCTGTCCCTACCTGGCGGGATCTCAGCTCGAGGCGGTGGTAGATTTCCTGGAAGACAATGCGGGCAATATCCACCTGGTCACGATTGATATTGGTGGTAATGATTTTCGTAATGCGGATTGCATAAACACAACGGTAGACGTTGACTGTGTAAACGCTGTGTCGGCCGACATTGCCATGGAATTGGCCCCTGTTCTGGCCGCCTTGAATACTGCCGCCGGCGCCGGTACGACTATCGTAGGGATGAACTACTACAATCCCTACCTGGCGTCCTGGTTGGACGGACCCGCAGGCGAGGTGCTTGCGGTGCAGTCGAAGGATGCTGCCATTGTCTTTACAGATATGCTGACAACGACTTATGCAACCGCAGGCGTGCCCATGGCTGATGTGGCTGCTGCATTCGAGTCGAACAACTTCGCAGAAATGGCACCGCCACCCGATGAACTCCTGCCTGTCGCCGTAGCGAACATCTGCGCGTATACCTACATGTGTGATACGGATCCGCTGGGACCCGATATCCATGCCAATCGCGCCGGATACCGGTTGATCGCGGACACTATGGAAGCAATGTTGCCCTGAGGTTCGCCGTTTGGCGGACGCTAAAGTGCAGCATCGCGACCGGGTGAATCAGCTGTTGGCTTGAACCCAGCGCACAATGTCGGCGGTGCCCATGGCACCCGGTTGGCGCGCGACCTCATGACCATTCTTAAACACGACGAGCGTCGGAATACTCCGGATCTGGTATCGCGCCGCCGTGGCCTGATGCTCTTCCGTGTTCAGCTTGGCAAGCCGAAAGGAGGGTTCGAGCTGAGCTGCGGCCTGCTCGTATGCCGGCGCCATCATCTTGCACGGCCCGCACCAGGGTGCCCAGAAGTCCACGACCACTGGAATGTCGTTGCGACTGATGTGCGTCTGGAAATTTGCGTCTGAGAGCTCGATCGGACGTCCGCCAAAAAGCGCTTGCTTGCATTTTCCGCAGTTCGGATTCTCGGCGAGACGTGCGGGCGGTATCCGGTTCACCGCAGTGCATTGCGGGCAGGCGATGTGTATTGATTGAGTCATAGGACGATTGGTTGCGAAACAGGTTCTGCGTACTTTGGGGCGCCGCGAAGAAACTCAAGTTGGCTCTCTTAGTTGCCGGCGTGTTCTTCCCTGCGAATGTCGTCCAAAATGGCGAGGTAAGCAGCCACGATGGTTGATTCGAATAGAACGCCTACCAGTCGACCGTCTTCAAGCACGGGTATGCTCTCGCCGACAAGACTCCACTCTTGACCGGCATCCTTGCATCGAGGGACTGCGCGGTTTGAATGACATCCGCAGGACCGTAGAACCGCCTTTCAGGAATCCTGGTGCTGATCAAGCCAACAACCAGGCCGCCTGCGGCCGGAATCCCAAGCGTCATCACTGTCAGCCAGCCACGCCCAAAGGCCGGCTCAGGGCTGCCGCGCGATATGTAGAACAGATCGTTCAGCCACAACACGGATTCAACAAAGCCTACGGCCACGACGCCCACAACCCCGCCGATAACAAGGCCGAGCAGGGTCAGGGTGGAAATTCGCTTTATCATCAAGTGTGGCCGATCGGTTGAGCTGGAAAATTTGTCGAGAAAATGAGAATAACTATAGCAGCATGCTAGACTCGCCCATCGATGGCGGTACCTCAAGAACCCGGTAGGGAGAAAAAAATAATGCGTGTCATCATCTACGCTACTTTGTGTCTGGCCCTGTGGGCGCCAATCGCCCAGTCACAGATCGTTCCCGAGCTGGTGGGCGTCGAAACGATGGGCGAGCCGGGCGAAAACTGGATCATGGGCAAAACGCGCAACGGCGGCTATATATTTGATGCCGACAGCGGTGAGATGCAGGGACTGATCTCGCTCAGTTCGCATACCTCGTCGTTCGAAATCGACACAGCCCGTCGCCAGTTTTACGCACCCGAGTCCTACTACTCGCGTGGTGTTCATGGTGACCGCACCGATGTCGTCACCATTTACGACTTCGACAATCTGTCACCCATCGCAGAAATCGAAATTCCGAAGAAAATCGCCGTCCTCGGGTTTCGCCGCCATGTCGGCATGCTGGGGAACGGACGCCATTTCCTGGTGTTCAACATGACGCCGGCACAGTCGGTCAGTGTTGTCGACGTTGAGAGCCAGACATTTGTTGGTGAGATTTCGACGCCCGGGTGCGCAATGATCATGCCCGTCGCGGAGAACGACTTCCTGATGATTTGCGGTGACGGCACGCTGCAGCTAATCCAGTTGGACGAGCAGGGCAACGAGACCAACCGGGCGCGCAGCAAAGAGTTTTTTGAAGTACTCGAAGATCCGATCTTTGACAGGCCGTTCCCGACCGCAGATGGTTGGTTGCTGATGACCCACGGCGGTCAGGCATACACCGTCACAGTAGACGGCGATGACATTCGCCTCAGCAAGCCCTGGTCCCTGCTCGATGAGGAAGATGCGGAGCAGAAATGGCGAGCAGGTGGCGGCGAATTCGGTGCAATAAACAAGGCGACAGGCCTGTTGTACATACTGATGCACAAGGCTGAGAAGGACTTCACCCACCATGACCCCGGAACAGAAATATGGGTAATGGATATCAATGGGCAGCGCCGTTTGGAACGCATCGAACTCGAAAAGGAAGCGTATGGCTTGTACGTTACGCAATCCAATGAGCCGAAGTTGATCGTGCAAGAAGAAGAGGGCGGTTTACATGTTTACGACGCTATCAAACTGACCCTTGACCGGACAATTGAAGACCCAGGTCCCGGCGCCGCTTTTTTCCAGGGTTTCTAGGTAATGCTCGACCCGATAGTGCTTACCCTGATATCGATCAGCTTTGGGCTGATGTTCCTGCTCGCGTCTGCGCACAAGCTGCGCGCACTCAATACGTTCAGGGCCGTGTTAGCCGATTACCGCGTGATGCCGGCATTTGTCGTGCCAGTTGTGGCCGTCGCGCTGCCCCTGTTTGAAGCCGCACTGGGATTGCTCTGGTTATTTTCGACAATCAATCTCTGGATGCCGACAGTCGCTTTGCTCGTGCTGTACACGGCTGGAATTTCAACAAACCTGGTGCGCGGCCGAGTACACATCAGCTGCGGCTGCGGGTTCGGCCCATCAACGACGACAGACGAAGCATTGTCATGGGGCCTGGTCATGCGCAATGTCATCCTGACTGGCGCGGCGTTGATCACGGCGATGCCAGTCACGTCACGTTCGGCTGGTTTTCTGGACTACGCCACGCTGGTCCTGGCGCTTGTCGTGGTCGTCCTGTTGTTTACTGCGGGCAACCAGCTAATTCGCAACATGGCGGCTATCAACACATGGCGCCGACCGGTGGCACATCATGACTGAGATGCTGTTGGTATCGAATATCGTGTTGTGGGTGCTGGTCGTAGTGCTGGCGCTCGTGGTGCTGGCGCTTGCCCGGCAAGTAGGCATTCTGCATGAGCGCGTCGCGCCGGCAGGTGCGTTACAGCCTACCGAAGGTCCGAAGGTCGGTGAGTTGACGGAAGCCATGCAACTCGAAGATCTGAACGGCACTCCCGTCACGGTCGGTGGCGTTGATGCGGGCGGTCTTGCGACATTCGTACTGTTCATCTCGCCAACTTGTCCCGTCTGCAAATCGCTTGTGCCAACGGCGAAGTCACTGGCGAAGAAAGAGTCGGCAAGAATGCGCTTGTTGTTTGCCAGCGATGGCGACAAGCGCGAGCAGCACGTCGCTTACGCGCAAGACCTGCAGCTCGACGATTATCCTTACGTATTGTCGCAAGAATTCGGCATGGCATACCACGTCAGCAAATTGCCTTTCGCTCTGCTAATCGGTGCCGACGGCAGTTTGCAGAGCAAGGGTCTCGTTAACACGCGTGAACACCTGGAGAGTCTCATCGAGGCGATGGATTCCGGGATTGCAACATTACAAGACTACGTCAGCCTGGTGGCCGACAGTCATTCAGACAGTCATTCAAATGTGGAAACAGCGGTGAAGGAACAAAGTCTATGACCTCTCCAGACCTCATCGAAAAGGGTTACTACTGGCTTGACGAAAAGGCGCGCGACACTGCGCGTCTGCTGGCGCGTCGAGTTTCTCGACGCAGCTTTATCGGCCGGCTTGGCGCCATGTTGGCCGGCGCCGCGATGCTGCCATTGCTGCCTGTCGCGCGTGCATTCGCACAAGAAACAGAATTGAAGGAAATCGGTGACCCGCAGACCTGCGAATACTGGCGTTACTGTGCGCTTGGCGGGACGCTGTGTTCATGTTGTGGTGGAACGCATAAGACCTGCCCACCAGGCGCCGAGCCATCACCCATCACCTGGGTTGGCACTTGCCGCAATCCCGTTGATGACAAGGACTACCTGATCTCGTACAACGACTGCTGTGGCAAGGCTGTATGCGCACGTTGCGGATGTGGAAACGCCGAGCGGGATCGCCCGGTGTACTACGCCAACAACAGCAACAGCATTTTGTGGTGCTTTGGCACTGAACACCGTACGTATCATTGCACGGTTGCAGTCGTGCTGGGCGAGGCCGCGGATAGCAACTGATGCGGCTCGTGACGCTGCTCCTTGTGCTGGTGGCTTTGCCGCTGCCGGCAGCCAGCGCCGACGAGGAAGTGCGCGCTAACTACCTGCTTGCTTGTCGAGGTTGTCACCTGGCTGACGGATCCGGCGTGCCACCCGAAGTTCCAAGCCTGAAGAACACGCTGAGCCAGTTCACTGCAAGTCCGGAGGGCCGCAGCTATCTTGTGCGTGTGCCTGGCGCGTCACAGTCGCGTCTCAACGACGCGCAGCTTGCTGAGGTTATCAACTGGGTACTGACGGAATTTAACGCAGACACGCTACCAGATGCGTTCGTGCCCTTTACGGCGAGTGAAGTTACCCTGGCGAGAAAACAGATCCTTGCCGATCCCGTGAGATTGCGATTAAGCCTGGCCGAAGGCTCAGCGCTCGAGTAGATGCTCGTAACGCTGGTCGGTCAGCGTTTCCAGGAATGCCACCAACTGCGACACGCGTCTTTCGGTCAGGGGCTGACCTTCCCGCAGTAGTTCCAAGTCGACAGTTTGCGGTACTTCGGCCGCGCCCCATGGCTGGTTGGTTTCGGGGTTGGTGCGGCTTTCTTCGGAGATCAGCAGGAAACGGTTGTAGAAGACGATCGCGGTTTCCAATTCCTTGAATACACCGTTGTGCATGTATGGGCCCGTTATCGCAACATTGCGTAAGCTTGGTACGCGAAAGCGCCCGGATTGCGCTTTGTCGTTGACTCGTGGGTTCTGCAGCAGACCCTTGTCGACATGATCTTCGCCCAGTCCATTCTTACCGCGAAGCTCTGAATTTATCGGCACGCCGATATTGTGATAGCGATGGTTTGTGAATAACTCCCTGGGACGGTGCTCGCGCCGATCGAGAAGGTGGCAGCGGTTGCAGTTAATCAACTCTGAGAAAAACAGGATGCGCCCGAGTTCCTCTTCTTTGTCCAGTGAGAGTTCGCCGCGAAGATAGCGATCGTACTTCGAGTCGAACGGTGAAAATTCCGCAGTGTTTTCAAATGCGGCAATGGCCGTCGCGACAGAAATCTGTGCCTGTTCGGGCGTATCCAGGGACGCTGCACCCATCAGT
>Ga0316194_10002465_pt1 | contig 12921 bp, 12 predicted proteins | sample CroRivsedime1_MG_FD_204936 | JGI IMG/M metagenome (GOLD analysis project Ga0316194, IMG submission 204936) | Coastal sediment microbial communities from Maine, United States - Cross River sediment 1 | ecosystem: Environmental > Aquatic > Marine > Coastal > Sediment | place: USA: Maine...
CGGCCATGCGCGCTAGCGTAATAATCAGATATATGAAATCAAGGATAGGTTTTCTCATTGTGCAACTCCATCGAATGACAATAAATATTCCGTACCAACCTCTAAGGTATTGTGTATAGGCTGCGATTCTGACAAAGCATCGGGCCAGATTTATACCTCATTGGATAGTATACCGGGGGATCCCGGGTATGTTGGACCCTGACTTATGCGTCATTTTTCTACTCACCTGGATTCGGTATTTGAGAAATTGGATTTGCATGCATGGCCAGGCGTCTGAATCTGGCACTACTCCGAAGCTTGCCCTGCTGTTTCGAATGGCTGTATTCAAGGGATGTCGGAAGCCGGTTTAATCGTGTACTGCCCCCTTTTGACAGCGGCCCAGCGGTAAATAAACACGTATACTATCCCCGAAACTCACCACAAGGAACCCGGGAGCAAAGTCATGGCTATACCGTTCAAAGAACCTAAAAATCCGTTACGTATTCGAAGTGCCAGGGAAAATCGGGCGCTCGACCAGCATTTTCTGAAACGCGGCGTACCTGTTTCATCCCCCAAACGATTGCTTCTGGCAAGCTGGAACATAGCCAATCTGGGCGTTCAGGACCGCTCAAACGGAGCACAGAGGGTCATTGCGCATATATTGAAGCGCTTTGACCTCATCGCGGTGCAGGAAATAAACGACGCCTACCGATCGTTCACCGCCATCGTTAAAAAGATGGGCCCAGAATTTGACTTCGTCATGTCGGATACGGCGGGCAACGACGAACGACTGGCCTATGTCTATAACACCTCCAAGGTATCGCAGGGAAACTTGTTTGGTGAGGTAGCCCTGCGTCCCCGCGAGTATCCCAAACGAGACGTCAAGGTCAATTACCGCCAACGCGGTGTCGACAAATCACAAACATTCAAAAAAATGCGTTATACGCCGTTTGACCGCAATCCGTTCATCGGCAGCTTTGAAAGCGGAAAGGTCGACCTGGTGTTGGCAAATGTGCACCTGTATTTCGGAGCGTTTCAAAATTCGGGCAAAGAAGAAGAACGACGCAAGTATGCCAGGCGGGTATTGGAAATATACGCGCTGGCCAAGTGGGCCAGGGATCGCTGTTCCGGTGACAATGCCTGGGATAAGGACATTGTGTTGCTCGGTGATATGAATGTCCCCAATATGGAAAATAATGAAGCCACGATCAAGGCGCTAGAACAGTTTTCATGGAAGTCAGTCGATTTTTTCAGTGATCGCGACATGGCGCGTACCGAGAGCCTGTCGCGGATCGGCGGCTCAAATCTTGGGAATGACAAAACCTACGATCAAATCGCTTTTGCACCGACCGCTTTGCGTAACCGGGTGAAATCCTATGGCGTGTTCGATTTCGATGCCGCCGTGTTCGCCAGCAAGTGGAATCAATTGGAAGCCACGCTCTCGCACGCGAAAGCCGTCAAGGAATTCAATTCGTACCTACGCCATTACCTGTCCGATCACAGGCCTGTCTGGGTGGAGTTGCGTACCGACTAATATGCGTGTTATGTGTTATGGGGTCAGGTCTTTGATTTATGATATTCATCACCAAAGAATTCAAAATCAAAGACCTGACCCTGTTGCCTTCCTCGCTAAAGCCGAGACAAACGATTCAACGAAATAGCAGTAACGGTATTTTGCAGCTGCGAATCATTTCAGTGGTGGTTGAACCGATGATCAGGTTTCTGATTCTGGAATGGCCGAATGCCCCCATGACTATCAGGTCGTAAAAATCGGTTTCGACTTCGCGGGCGATCACGGCTTCCGGCTGGCCTGACTCGAATTTGACGTGGACATTATAACCGGCTGCGCGCAGTTGATTGGCCGCGGCGCCGATTTGAGCTCCTGCTGCGGAAGTTTCTTCGCCGACGTATAACAATTCGCAATCGAGATCGACGAACACTTTGCTGCGGGCGATTTCCTCGATAGCCTTTATCACACTGGGACCGCCATCGAAGGCAACCAGAAATCGCTGGATGGGTTTAAATACCCTTGACGCCACCAGCACCGGGCGATGACTGCAGCGTATTACACGTTCCAGATTCGAGCCTAGATGCAACTTGTTAAAATCAGCGGCACCGCCACGTTTGCCGATGACAATCATGTCGGCTTCCGCTTCCAGATCTTCCACTGTCTCGACTATGTCCCCAAGGCGCAACCTGGTGGTCACATTGTTTACCCCGGATGCGCTAACTATGTCTTTGGCGTCATCCAGAATTGCCCTGCCGCGTTTTTGCGACAGGCGGGCCTTTTGCGCATCGAGCTCGGCCAACTCCTGGAGTAGCGCGGTTCTTGCGCCGAGGCCGATATTGCCACTGAGATTCTCGGGTTGGCTGGACAGGTCGCGACGGCCAAGCACATGTATGATTTCTACTGCGCCACCCGAGCGGTTGGCAAACCAGGCCGCATGTTCACACACACTTTTTGCATAATTCGATCCGTCGATAAGCGCCATTAGATTAGTCATCATTTTTACCTAGTGCCCCAGCAGGTGCTCAAGCGCACCTGGTTTATCATGGATGGCGAGTTGGTCAACAATGGTTTCGCTCGCTTTATTAAGCCCGATAATTTCGACGTTCGCACCTTCTCTGCGAAATTTCAAAACCACCAGGTCGATCGCGGTTACGCTGGAGATGTCCCAGATATGGGCACGACTGACATCAATGGTGACATTCTCCAGCGCTTCTTTAAAATCAAAAGAAGCCCTGAAATCATCCACCGATGCAAAAAACAGCTGCCCCTCGACGAAATAGGTTCGCGACTTGCCATCTTCGCCAGGTATCGAGGTGATGCGAAAAATCTGGGCGATTTTCCAGGCGAAGAAAATAGCCGAAAACAGCACTCCAACCATTACCCCGATGGCAAGATTATGGGTGGCGAGCACCGTGGCGACCGTGGCCAACATCACTGTGGACGAACTTCTGGGATGATCTTTCAGGTTCTTGAGCGAAGACCAGCTAAAGGTGCCAATCGACACCATGATCATAATTGCAACCAGGGCGGCCATGGGAATCTGTTTCACCCAGTCGCCCAGAAATACGATCATCAGCAATAGAAACGCCCCTGCACATAAGGTGGATAAACGCCCACGCCCGCCGGATTTCACATTAATCATTGATTGACCAATCATCGCACAGCCTGCCATGCCGCCAATGAAGCCGGTCGCCGTATTGGCAATACCCTGGCCGATACATTCCCGATTTTTGTTGCTGCTGGTATCGGTTAGCTCGTCAACAATAGACGCGGTCATTAAGGATTCGAGCAGGCCGACCGCGGCCACCGCCGCCGAATAGGGCAGGATAATCCACAGCGTTTCCAGTGTTAGCGGAATATCGGGTAGCAGGAAGACAGGTAGCGTTGAAGGTAAATCCCCCATATCGCCAACGGTGCGCAGATCTAATTGCAGAAACATCGTAATCGAAGTCAGCAGCAAAATGCACACCAGCGGTGATGGAATTGCCCGGGTGATATAAGGAAACAGGTAAATGATTCCCAGCCCTGCAACGACCATGAGATAGGTCAAATTTGGTACGTCGATGAGTTCTGGCAATTGCGCGATGAAAATGAGTATCGCCAGTGCGTTGACAAAGCCGGTCATCACCGAGCTCGATACAAAGCGCATCACGTAACCCAGCCGCAACAAACCGGCCACAATCTGAATCAGTCCGGCCACGATCGTGGCCGCCAACAGATACTCCAGCCCGTGTTGCTTGACCAGCGTAACCATCAAAACCGCGGTTGCCGCGGTCGCTGCCGAAATCATACCCGGACGACCGCCGGTAATAGCGACGATGACGGCAATCGAAAATGAGGCATAAAGCCCGACCTTCGGATCGACGCCGGCTATGATGGAGAAAGCAATTGCTTCGGGAATGAGTGCCAGCGCGACGACTAGCCCCGCTAAAATTTCGATACGGATATTGCCGCACCATTCGCTGCGTAGCCGCGAAATAGAAAAAAAGTTCAAAAAAGTATCTCGAATGAAGTAAAACAGCTGTATTTAGACTGAGCCAGGCATCAGCATCAGCAGGTGAAAAAGGCCAATCTCATGCTGGCGCATGGTTTGTTATGCGATTTAAAACAAGAGGGGAAATATCCGATGGCGCGAGGCACTGCCGACTAGAGTTTTGCTTGAAATCTCTATGCGGCAGAATTCGGTTCGTAGCTCAATCCATGAGGTATCGCATCTTACCTGAAATTGACCCGCCAGGCTATTGATATTCGCCTGCAATCACCGGGCCAGTCGTTTTTGGTCACCGCCGCATTTTTCAGGCTAGCCCGTGACCGGGGCCTGGGCCGTGATGCCCTTCAGCAGTTTCCCGAGCACGTCCGCGCCGGTGATGATGCGCGGCGATTCACCCCACACCAGCACCGCGTCGTATTCGATCGCGGCATCTTCCGCCGTCGACGAGCTGGGCAGGCTCTTCAGGTAACTGATCACTTCGCCGATGGTCTTGCTTGAATCGCGGATGACCAGTGGCCGCCGGCAAAACTTGTAAATGTCGTAAGGCCGTTCCACGTCGAGCAATGCCGCCCGCAGCGCGGCATCGGCGTCGAGCAGCAACTGCGGGTTGCCCTCGAGGTCGGCCAGCACCACCCAGTGGTGACCACTGGCGTTCACTTTTTTCAGGAACGGATCATCCACATCGCGGCTGACTTCGGGAATCAACGGCAGATCGATCCTGGTCGGCAGGCGGATGATCGAAGCGGCGTCGACCGGTTCGCCTTCCTCGGTCACCTTGACGTCGTCGATCGCGAGGAAGTTGAGCGCGCCGCGGCCTTCGAGGTGATCGAGCCACGCGTCGTCGGCTTCCATGTGCGCGCGGATCATCGACACCAGTTCTTTTTCATGGAGATAGTCGATGCCTTCCTTGCCGAGCCAGGCGTCGAGAAACATCGCGCAGGGCCGCGCTACCGGGGTGAGCACGTACTGGTAGAAGCGCAGCACCGGTGCCAGCAGCGACGCCATACGCAGCGCGTTGCGCGAGAAATAGGCCTGCGGCAGGATTTCGCCGAAGATAGTGATGAATACGGTCGAAAACGCGAACGCAAGCACGCCCGCCATGACCGAATCCGACAGCAGCGTCAGCAGCACGTTGATGCCGACATTGCCCCACAGGATCGTGGTCAGCAGGAAATTCGAATCCTGGCGCACCGCGAGCACTTTGGCGGCGGTCTCGTTGCCCTGTTTCACTTCCACTTCGAGCTGCAGCCGGCTGAGCGAGAAAAACGCCAGGTTCAGGCCGGAAAACATCGCCGATTGGGAAATGCAAAACAAGATACCTAGCCACAGCAACGTATCCGGGTTGAAGTCGGAGAAAGTTTCCATCGACAGGTCTCGGGGGGATTCAAGGGAAGCCGGATGCTACGCGCTTTGCGCATTATTTTCCAGATAAAGCCCGGGGGTATTGCGGGGACAGTATACCTAACTGGTTGTTCTAACTGGCGGCAGGCCGCGTTTCTGGATCCCGGCAAATAGGCGGCAAATAGGGGTCAGATCCCAATTTTCTCTAATATTAGTGGAAATTGGGATCTGACCCCTATTTATGACCCCTATTTCACCCCTATTTCGGTTAGCCAACGCGCCGCAGTATTCGATCTAGCATGCGATCACTGAGCACACGCTTTAACCAGCTGAACAGGTAGGTCGGGAAAGTGACCGGATAGCGGATTTTGGGTTGCCGGCTCTCCAGTGCGTGCACCACACGTTTTAACACGGCCTCCGGTGGCAGGGTAAATGGCTGTACGTTGCCGATCGTTTCAAAGCGTTGAATCATTTTCGTGTAGCGTTTGCGATGAACACTGGTTTCTACCTCGATGTGTTGCTGGAAGGCGCGATAGGCGTTGGCTCGAAAGCGGCTTTCTACCGGTCCGGGTTCGATCAGGCTGACGTGAATATCCGTCCCGGCAAGCTCCAGGCGCAGGGTGTCGCTGAACCCTTCGATGGCGAATTTACTGGCGTTATACGCGCCGCGCATCGGCATCGCGGCAAATCCGAGTATCGAGCTGTTTTGAATAATACGGCCGTAGCCCTGTGCGCGCATAACCGGAATGATGAGATTGGTCAGCTCCATCCAGCCGAATACATTGGTCTCGAACTGTTGGCGCATCGCCTCGCGGCTGAGATCTTCACAGGCGCCGGGCTGGCCATAGGCGCCGTTGTTAAACAGGGCATATAACTGCCCGCCGGTCAGTTCCAATACCTGCTCAACGGCTGATTTGATACTCGCGGAATCCGCGTAATCGAGCACCAGGCACTCGATACCGGCCTGGTGAAAAGCCGCGCAATCGTGCGTGTTACGCACGCTGGCAAAGACGCGATAACCGCGCGTATGTAACGCCCGAGCAACACACTCGCCGATACCGCTCGAACAGCCGGTGATGAGTACACTTCGCTTTGCCGTATCGTCAATCTGCGCCATGGCTCAGGACTCGTCGAGGGCAAAGCGTTCGCGCAGAAAATGGGCGATGCCTTCCTCGTCGTGATGCCCGATGACCGCCGTCGCGGCCGATTTGATGGCAGCGTTGGCATTGGCCGGTGCGTAAGCCTCGTCGGCGGCCTCGAACATGCTGAGGTCGTTGTCGCTGTCGCCAAAACAGATGACGCGTTCGAGGCCGAGCAATTCTTTCAGCGTCCTGATGGCGCCGCCCTTGCTGGCGTCACTGTGGTGAACATCCAGCCAGTGCCACGCGGCGCCCTCCCGGGCGAGACCGGAATAGGCGACCAGGTGCGCTTCATCCTCGACGCTGTGCACGATCGCCTTGATGGCACTGGCTGCCCCGATCGAGTTGACGTGGGTGACGGCGGCATCTGCGGGCAACTCGTCGAGCGCACGCATCCTGACGTGACCATCGATACCGAGCACCCGAACCAGCTCGAAATCGGCATCCGCTTGCAACACGGGGTGGTACACCGTGCTGTTATCGTCTGCGTCCATGGTGAAGACGAAAGGCGTTACTCCCTGGTGGAGACAGGCATGGACGACGTTTTCGAGTTCGGCCGCGGTGAGCGTCGTGCTGCTAGAAAATTTCTGCTGCTGTGGGTGCCAGATCATCACGCCGTTCTTGTAAGCCTGCGGCAGGGGGAAGCAATGGCCTTCCAGGATTGCGCGCGCGCCATGCAGCGTGCGGCCCGTCGCCACGGTGTAGGCGATCTCGCGTTGCGACAACAGTTTCAGCGTTTCGCTGGTGTAATCCGAGATCGTCGATTGCCGGTTGAGCAGCGTTCCGTCGAGGTCAAAAACAATGAGTTCCATCGATAACAGGTCGTGGTGAATATTGGGCGTTAGTTTCGCTGCTCGGCCGGGCCGATGCAAATCTGAGATACAGGGGGGAATTCGGCTGCCAGCTAGAATTTTTCGATATTTGACTCGCTGAAACCGTTAAACCAGGGTTCGATGTCAGAGTCGGAGGTCGATATTTTCGATACATGCGCTTCGATGCACTGCACCGCTTCGTCTGAGGAAACGATGTGGGTGTTTAGTAAAACCGACTTTTCCATTGGCAAGCCGTAAATGATCAGGAAGGTTTGCTCGTTGGTTCGTCCGAGGAATATCTGCTCGCGTGTAACAGTGGTCTGGGCGAGGACTATATTGGCGATGGCAGTGGCGCAGGACATGGGTGTTATCGGCGTTTCGATTTTCGGGGTTATGATCGAAACCCTGGTCTTGCCTGAGCTGCCGCGTAATCGAAAAACAGGTTGGTGTTCGTTCATTGGATGCACGGTCATATCGATCCCTGACATACCGGGAATCGTAATGCGAACATTGGGATCGGACAATTCAATGGTCAGGGGAGGCTTACTTTCACTCGCGTGAAGACCGGTCGTAAAGAAAACGCACAGGGCGATGGCAGCTAATAGTTTTTGCAATTTGAGGATTCCCGCAGTGTAAACGGCCGATTTCAGTCAGCCGTGGAGTATATATTAAAAGGCAGTTCCGACGACATAATACCTGACTTTGTAACGCTGGATCGGTGCCCGGCGATGCTTTGGCACACAGTAAACTGCCCCCAATTAAGCGCGCCATCCCCGCGCAAGCGGCGGTCCGACATATCGGGATCTCGTACTCATTGGCTTCTAGCCGTTGCAAGATCCCCCGCTTGCGCGGGGATGACGAACTTTTTAGTTTCAAGGTTTAAGTAAGTGCCACTGTAAACTGTCCCCCTGATCCCCGTGATTTGTGCATAAGCGTTGAGCCTGCCGCCTGATGTCTGTATAAATCCCTTTCTGATAGAACCGCCTTTCAAACCCGTTTGTCGTAGAGACTGCCCGAGACCCAGGGCTGAGGTTAGCAGTGAACAAAAGCTTTGTGACCAATCTGATTGCCGCGTTGATAACGCTGGCTGGATATTTTTATTCGTCGATGCTGTTACTGAGCATCGGCTTGTTTGCCTTGTCCGGTGCCTTAACCAACTGGATTGCCGTTTATATGCTGTTTGAAAAGATTCCGGGATTTTATGGTTCCGGTGTGGTGCCGGCGCGATTTGAAGAATTCAAGGCCGGAATCCGGGTTTTGATGATGGAGCAATTTTTCACTGCGGAAAATATCCAGCGTTTCCTTTCGGCAGACGGCAGTGGTACGCAAACACTTGACCTGGAGCCGGTTATCGATGCGACTGACCTGTCTCCGGCCTTTGATGGGCTGGTCAATGTGATCGAGGAATCCTCGCTTGGCAGTATGCTGGCGATGGTCGGTGGTGTCGCCGCATTGCAGCCGCTGAAGGAGCCGTTTGCGGCGCGCCTGAAAAAATCCCTGATAGAAATTTCGTCGACGGATGAGTTCAATCAAATGCTCGTGCAAGCCACGGCCCACGCCGGCGATGATCCGCAAATTCGCGAAAAAATCGCCAGCGTTATCGAAAAGCGACTGGATGAGCTTACCCCGCAACTGGTAAAGGAAATTGTCCAGGCGATGATTAAAAAGCACCTGGGATGGCTGGTGGTCTGGGGTGGTTTTTTTGGTGGTCTGATTGGTCTGCTCGCGGGATATTTCACGCCGCTGGTCGTATAGTTACTAGTGAGGCATCTGTATCTGACGTTGGAATGGGTAGAGCGTGTAAATTGTAAGGCCTGACCCCAATGGCATGACTAACTTTTTTTCTTTAAATCCAAATCAGGTGCCCGTGCGTAGGAATAGTATGCGTTCGTGAAAATAGTAAGAAATCCGTTTTAGAGAAGGTGGGGAAAGTTATGAGCAATTTCGTCAGGCCCGTGTTGAGCAGTGTGCTGGTGCTAATGTTACTAGTTGTGGTAAAGCCCATCTACGGGGCAGTGGAGCCACCGGCAGACGCCCCGGACTTGCCGCGACCGAGCTCCGAACTGCAGCCGGGTGAAGTGGTTCAAATCGTCATCGACGCACTCGCCAGTAACGACTACCCCTTCCCGGATGCGGGTATCGCAACCACATTCAACTTCGCTTCACCCTCCAACAGGGCGCAAACCGGCCCCCTGGAGCGCTTTGTCACGCTGGTGAAGGGCCCGGTATTCGGTAAAATGATCAACCATCGCGATAGCACGCTCAGCAAGGTTATTTTCGAGGGAAACAAGGCCCTGCGCCTGGTGCAGATCGTCGGCGAGAATAACGAGACACTCTACTTCGCCTTCCGGCTCGGATTGCAGCAGGAGGGCGAGCACGCGGGAATGTGGCTTACCGAAGCGGTCTGGCCGCTGGAGGCCCCCGGCGGCGACGTGCTGGCATTGTAGAGAAGAAGGCTGACGCCGTTTTTATGCCCTGCCGTTGTTAAACACCGTATTGTGAACACCAGAAAACGAACTGCTGAAATCGTGGCAGGCACCGGGTGATACATCGGCAATTAAGTATTCTGTCCTCCGATCTCTCGGACAGCTTGCGCCGCAAACAGCTTTAGACAAAAAGAAATTAGTTTAAAAAATGGTAGAACTGGTCCAAAAACGAGTAGCGAACGTAATAGCTCTTTTCAACGACATCGAAGCACAGAAAGTTATTTCTATGGAGAGCTTGCGGCCAAGTTTATATTTCGTCCTCTTATCCTGCACCCTTTTGGTTGTTGATGTCACCTTTAGCACTTTTTACATTGCGATATCCGGCAACGCTGCTTCGGTTTTCCAAACTTTTGCACTGAGCTTTTTCTTTCTTGTCATCATCAATATTTCTGTTGGGCTTTTGTTATTCAAAAATATTCGGAAGCAAGAAGCCGGGATTAATACTGGCCAGGGTGACCTTTCTTCATCTATCCAGAAACTGCCTGTAAAGAACGCGGTATGGGTTTTTATTCTTACGCTGATATATACCCTTTGCAGCATTTCCATAGGCAACTTTCTGCTTGAAACCGCAGCGCCTACCGAAGGCATGCTGCTAACCTTATATGTTGCTGCTCTCTGGTTTTCGTTGCTCTATGCGTTTCAGTTTGCCCTGTACGCCTATTTTATTGGTATTGCTGTTTCTATCCATACACGCAGTTGGTTTAATCGCAAATACAATCTTGAAATTCCTTCTGGCTCAAACCTTTTAGTCCTGCGCCTGTTAATGGGTATGTTCGCCATCATCATAATTCCATCTGCGCTAATTTTAACTGACGTCTGGTTTTTTGAAGACATAAGAAAATTGCAAGGCCTCTCCACAAAACAGGCGATATTGCTAGATGTTTTATCCATGCTCGTTGCTGCTACAGTCAGCGTCTTCTTCATTTGCCGATCAATCACCACACCACTGCTAAATATACGCAACGCTATGGAGCAAACATCCATTGGCAGTAACACCGCGCGCGCGCTCGTCTTAACTGATGATGAAATCGGTGTGGTCGCCGATTCATTTAATAACATGATGGGTAAGATCAATGAGCGAAAATTCATTGCCGAGACATTTGGTCGTTATGTGCCTGAGACCGTTGCCGCTACTATTATCGAAAACAAGGGGGAATATAAGCCTCAATACAGGTTAGCGACAATTCTCTACACTGACATTGCTGGCTTCACATCGCTTTGCGAGAAATTGCACCCAGATGAAATAGCCAGTTTGCTGAATGAATATTTTTCCCTGCTGGCAGCCATCATCAACAAGCACGGCGGCAGCATTAACCAATTTCAAGGTGATGCCATGCTGGTTACATATAACGTCCCTGCGATGGATAAAAATCATGCCGATGGCGCTCTGTTGACAGCGGTAGAAATTCAGGAAACGCTCTCGGACCATATCTTCAGATCCAGGTTCAAGATGCCTACCCGAATAGGCATAAACACCGGAAAAGTCTTTGCCGGTATCGTTGGGGGGCAGGACAGGCTCAATTACACAGTCCATGGCGATGCCGTGAATATAGCTGCGAGATTAGAAAACTTGAACAAGGAATACAACACGTCGATTTTGGTATCCAAAGCGACCAAGTTACTGCTTGGCGAAAATATAAGGGAACAAATCCGCCTTACACCTATGGGCAAGCTTAACGTCAGGGGCAAGACCAACGATATCAGGGTGTTTACAGCGTCAAGCGCAGCGATGGGATTTTAACAAACGAGAATTGCCGTTTTATATAACTTCCCATACTTCTCAACCAATAACCCGGACATTCACATTATGGTGTGCGGGTTCTTAGTGGAATAAATGAATTGGTAAAACTGTTAATCATCATTGCCTCGATAGTCCTGTTGGTGATTATTGCGCTTTTCATTCTTGGGCTTATGTCGCATTCCGGCGCGCCATACGGCCTGGCCGAGGGGCGACTGAAGCAGTGCCCTGACCGGCCCAATTGCGTCAGTAGTGAGTTTGTGTCGGATACAGAGCACTATATCGAACCGCTTGTTTATTCAGCTAACGACGCGGCACAGGTTTTGCCCAGGTTAAAAGCTATCATTCGCGAAATGGGCGGTAGCCTCCAGGTGGAAAAAACTGATTATCTGGCAGCTACGTTTACTTCTTCGCTATTCAGGTTTGTCGACGACCTGGAATTGAGAATCGATACTGACCAGAAGACAATCCATCTGCGCTCTGCATCCAGGGTCGGTTATGGTGACGGCGGTGTTAACCGCAAAAGGGTAGAGCTTCTGAAAAAGTCATTTGATTTGAAATCAGACTGATTTCATGGGGGTCACCCCTTCCCTTCCGGGGTCACCCTTCCGGGGTCACCTTCCGGGGTCAGGCCTTACAAACGACATCCTGGTTCCTGGTGATTGTGAAATGTAAGGCCTGACCCTAATGGCACTTGGGTGCCATCGGGCTTGACGCCGTTGGCGCTCATCAACAGAAAACGACGCACCCCGGCGGCCACGGCCGTATCCATCACCCGACGCGCAGCCACGTCCTGCAGTTTGGCGTAAGTGATGCCGCGTTTCGGGAACTCGCGCAGGATGCCGATGTTGTAAATGATCGAATCGCAGCCGTCGACGACCCTTTTGATCGCATCGGCGTCGTCGATATCGCCGTTGACGATGGTACAGCGGTTGAGTTGACGAACCTTTGCTTCGCTGCCGTCACGCACCAGCAGGACGGGGTGAAAATCGCTGGCGAGCAAAGCATCGACCAGGTAACTGCCGACGAATCGGGTTCCGCCGAACAGTCCGATGCGCCGTAGCGAGGGCTGTTCAGATGTGGTGCCTGTCATGTAAAGCTCCTCGACGTATCCTCGAAAGAATTGATGAAACAAGCCTTATGACTAACAAAATCAACTCTATTCGAGTTAGAAACGCTCAAATTCATCGATTCTGCCCGGTTTGATCGTGACATTCGCTTCAGGCCCGGGCCCGAGCAGGGGACCGGGCTGGTAGAGCAAGCTCATCCAGGTCGGGGCTTTCAAAATTATCGGGATTGCTGTCGCCGTCCACGGGCTCAAAATTCGACGGGTCGCTATCACCGGCTTTGGGCAGGAACAGCTCCGGCCTGTCATCGTCCTCGGCGGGATAGAAGCTCTGCGCCAGGGGGCCAATCGCATCGGCG
>Ga0316194_10002468_pt1 | contig 12904 bp, 14 predicted proteins | sample CroRivsedime1_MG_FD_204936 | JGI IMG/M metagenome (GOLD analysis project Ga0316194, IMG submission 204936) | Coastal sediment microbial communities from Maine, United States - Cross River sediment 1 | ecosystem: Environmental > Aquatic > Marine > Coastal > Sediment | place: USA: Maine...
TGGTCAGGTGTGCGCGTATACCGGGAACAAAGGCCTGCCCCAATGCCAGCGCCGGGTCGTCCTCTGCCGCGAGGGCTTTGCGCCAGGAAGACAGCAGAATCCTGGCCAGGTAGAGCTCGTGGTTTGCCTGCCCCCGGGGTCCGCTCATGCCTTCTTCTTACGGCCCGCCGAGCGCTCCTCCTGCCACTTGCCGCCGTGGTAGAAGGCTTTCCAACCGGTGGCTTTGCCGTCTTTTTCGGTCATCACGTACTGCTCTTTGGTCTTGCGGCTGAAGCGTACCTGGGCGGGATTGCCATCCGGATCTTCCACCGGCGCACTGAACAGGAAAGTATACTTGGAATCGATCTCTGCCTTGTGTGGCAGCAGCTCACTGACCAGGGGCGCCCGGGTTTCTCTATTGCGCGGGAACTGGCTGGCGGCCAGGAAAATGCCGGCTGCACCATCGCGCAATACATAGTGATCCTCCACCTTCTGGCAAATCAACTCGGGCATGGGCACCGGGTCCATTTTCGGCGGTGCCGCCTCGCCGCTGCGCAACAGTTTACGGGTATTCTTGCAGTCCTGCGACGTGCAACCGAAATACTTGCCGAAGCGCCCGTTCTTGAGCTGCATTTCGGCGCCACACTTGTCGCACTCCAACACCGGCCCTTCATAGCCCTTGATCTTGAACTTGCCCAACTCCACTTCAAAACCCGGGCAATCCGGGTTATTCCCGCAAACATGCAGTTTGCGTTTCTCGTCTACCAGATAGCTATCCATCGCGGTGTTGCACAGTTTGCAGCGGTGGCGGGTACGCAGTTGCCGGGACTCCGCCTCATCGTCGGCATCCTCGCGTATGGCCTCGTCCCCTGAGGTCAGGTTGATGGTGTTTTTGCAGCGCTCCTTGGGTGGCAAAGCATAGCCGGAACAGCCCAGGAACACCCCGGTACTGGCGGTGCGTATCTGCATGTCACGGCCACATTTACCGCACTTTATATCCGTCGGGGTGGGTTCATTGGGTTGCATGCCCAATGGCTCAGGCTCACTGGCTTTTTCCAGTAACTCACTGAACTCCGCATAAAACTGGTCCAGCAATTGCCGCCACTCCAGCTTACCCTGGGCGACCTCGTCCAGGTGTTCTTCCATGGAAGCGGTAAAACCGTAATCCAGCAGTTCCTCAAAGCTGTCCTGTAGACGCTGGGTAACAATATCGCCCATTTTTTCTGCGTAGAAGCGCTTGTTCTCGAGGCGCACATAACCGCGATCCTGAATAGTGGAAATAATCGAAGCGTAGGTGGAGGGCCGCCCAATGCCGCGTTTTTCCAGTTCTCTAACCAGGCTGGCCTCGCCATAGCGCGGTGAGGGCTTGGTGAAATGCTGCGCCGGGTCCAGCTTCAGCAAGGTCAATGCATCACCCTCGTTGACATCCGGGAGTACGGTATCCTCGCCCTTGCGTCCGGCAGGCGGCTGCACCCGGGTATGGCCGTCAAAGCGGATGATGCGCCCACGGGCCGTGAGCTCGTAATCGCCGGCTGCAGCGGTAATGGTGGTGGACGTGTATTCCGCAGCGGGCATCTGGCAGGCGACAAACTGCCGCCAGATCATCTCGTACAGGCGCTCTGCATCACGCTCCATGCCATTCAGCGCAGACTGCGGCACATTGACATCAGATGGGCGAATCGCCTCGTGCGCCTCCTGTGCGCCCTCCTTGGAGGCGTAAAAGGCAGGCTTTTCAGGCAGGTAGGCAGGCGGGAAGTTGGCGCCGATATATTCGCGGCAGGCAGCCACGGCGTCGGCACTGAGGTTCCTGGAGTCGGTTCGCATGTAGGTGATATAACCGGCCTCGTACAGCCGCTGGGCCATCATCATGGTTTTCTTGACGCTAAAGCCCAGCCTGGTGCTGGCCGCCTGCTGCAGCGTCGAGGTAATGAACGGCGCCGGCGGTTTGGAGCGAGTCGGTTTATCTTCACGTTTGCTCACCGCATAGGGCAGAGATTCCAGTTCCGCGGTAGCCGAGTGGGCACTGGCCTTGTCACCCGGGCGGAAGTTACCGCCCTGGTACTTGCTGACCTGGTAGCGCACCTCATCGCCTCCGGCGGTAGCCAGGTCGGCGTGAATCTCCCAGTACTCCTCGGGAATAAACGCGTGTATCTCCCGCTCACGTTCAACGATCAGGCGCACGGCAACGGATTGTACCCGCCCCGCCGATAAGCCTCTGGCCACCTTGGACCAAAGCAGTGGCGACACCATGTAGCCCACCACCCGATCGAGAAAGCGCCGGGCCTGCTGGGCATCCACCCGGTTCTGGTCAAGCTCGGTGGGGTGCTCGAAGGCCTCGGTAATCGCTTTCTTGGTTATTTCGTTGAACACCACGCGTTGGTAGCGTGAGTCGTCACCACCTATCGCTTCGCGCAAGTGCCAGGCGATGGCCTCTCCCTCGCGATCAAGGTCGGTTGCGAGATAGATCGAGTCGGCGTTCGCGGCCAGCTTTTTCAGCTCGTTAACCACTTTTTCCTTACCCGGCAGGATCTGGTAATTCGCCTCCCAACCCCTGGCAGGGTCTATACCCATGCGGCGTATCAGTTGTTCCCTGCCCTTCTTCTTCTTATAGGCGGCTTTCTTGGCTGGCGGCATCTTGCGCGTTTTGGCTGCCTGCGCTGCGCGCTCCTTGGGATCGACGTTGTTGCCACCGCTACCGGCGGTGGGCAGATCGCGGATATGGCCAACGCTGGACTTGACGACAAAATCGGGCCCGAGGTATTTGTTGATAGTCTTGGCTTTTGCCGGCGACTCGACGATAACTAGTGTTTTAGCCATAAATTCCTGTTGTAAGCCCGGACTGATGCGCCCGCCGGAACCCGGCAAGCGCGAAAAAAGTGGCATATATATGTCGGCACGCCGTCGCGGTCAAGGAAAATCGCTAAAGGTCATGGCCGCAATTGCCCTGACCAGGCATCCAGAACACTGACTACCTGCTCCACCTCCGCTGGATCACCGCTCTCCTGCCAATAGATCCCGCAACTACCTTCATCGACACTGGCCGCGAGCACCGAGGGCGGCAACTGCAGTAACAGTGCAGGGGGCGTGTCGCGCCGCTGCAGGCCTCGCCAGCCCTGCTCATCCACTATCCAACTGCAACGCTCTGCGCTTTTGCCCCGCTGCGGCGGCAGCCTCCTGCCATAGTAGATAATGTCGCCGCGCGGCGCGCTAACACTGCCATGTTTGCGTTCGCGTGGTACACCGGGCAGGTTGCGAAACTCCACGAACAGGCCGTGCAGGGCCGCGTACTCTCGCATTCCCGCTATCTTGCGCTGACGCTTACTGGGGACAAAGTGCAGCAATGGAGCCAGCGCGACAGCAACTACAAGAATGATGAACAAATAGGTCACATGTGTTACCTGATTCAAGTCAACGATGGGGCGTTCACCGGGCCACCATACCCGAAACACCGTTGCCCGTGGGGAATTCTATGCTATAAATAGCCCGTCAAGGTTGATCAAGTCGGAGTAGACGCATGTCTGAATACACTAAAATCCTGGTCGCGATAGACCTGAGTGAAGATTCCTCACGGGTGGTAGAACGCGGTCATGCCATCGCCAGCAAAAACAACGCGGATCTGCATCTGATTCACGTGATTGAGCCGCTGAGCTTTGCCTACGGTGGCGATATACCGATGGACTTTTCCGGTATCCAGGATGAAATTCATCAACAGGCAACGCAACAACTGGAGCGCTTCGCCGCAAGTAACGGTATCGACGCGCAGCACCAGCACATCATACTGGGCCGCCCCGAAGTGGAAATACATGCCACGGCAGAAGAGCTGGGGACCGATCTTATCGTGGTGGGCAGCCATGGCCGCCATGGGCTGGCCCTGCTCATGGGCTCGACAGCCAACGGGGTGTTGCACGGCGCCAGCTGCGATGTGTTGGCAGTGCGCGTGGGCAAGAAAGAATAATCAGCCGTGCAGGAACTGGTTCAGCTGTGAAGCGGTAAAGGGCCAGCACAGCTCCCTGCCATCCGGACTTGCCAGCACTGGGATAGTCAGCCCATAACGCGCGAACAACTCGTCAGATTCGCTGATATCACACTTTTCATAAGCCACCCGCTCGCCCTCCGGGCGCGCTTGCAGCAAATCTTCGGCCAGCTCACACAGGTGGCAGGCCGAGGTTCCATAGAGTATGTAGGTAGTCACCTCAATCCTCGACTGTTCGCATAAACGGGCACTTGAACTGCGGTAGCGCGAGGCGTTACCATTGCGCGCCAAGTACAATAAAATAAACCGCGCCACAGGGTGCCTGGCGGGAACCCCGAAGGCAGGCGTCGTAACTGGAGTATACAGGTGGCTTTATTTTCCCAACCCACAGCTCGTGCACTGGCCATTCTGGATCTGCTGATGGCCAACCCACAGCAGGCCTTTGGTCTCACCGAAATGACCCGCCGGCTCAACCTTAACAAGGCCACCTGCCACGCCATTCTAACCACTATGGCCAATTATGGCTTCCTGGTCCAGGACCCCAAGACCAAGGCCTACCGCCTGGGCCCATCCATCATTGCCGCGGGCAATGCCGCTTTCGCCCAGTTCCCCGTGCTGGAGTATGCGCGCCCGGAACTCGAGGGGTTACAGAACGACCTTAACATCGGTTTCGGAGTGACCGGGCGCTCCAAGCTGCACATGGTGCTGCTGGCGCTTTACGGCAGCGCGTCACCGTTGATTGACTCTTTCCAGCTCGGCTTACGGCTGCCCAATACCGCCCCCGTGGCGGCCTGCTTCACGGCTTTTTCACCAGCGAAATACCTGGAGGCCTGGTTGACCCGCGCTCATGAATCACGCGGTGAGTACAATGAAAAACTGGACCAGAAACTGCGTGTATCGTTGATAGCCATACGCGCGCGGGGCTATGAAGTCACTTTAAAAACCCGTGCTGAAGCTGAACTGACCAGGGAATTGAGCCGCATTCATAACTCCTGGAGCCTTACCGAACTCGAGGAAGCGGCCAACAAATACCAGCACGACCTGTGCGACGAGTACTACCACCTCGACCGCATAGATCCCAAGGCGCGATATGAAGTCAGCACTATTTCAGTACCTGTATTTGTCTATAGGGAAGTCCCGGTCATGTGCTTTGTCGCCGGGTCGTTTGATAAACCGATCATAGGCGCCCAGATAGAAGAAATCGCCGAGCGCATGGTCGCGTCAGCCAAGCGGGTAACCGCGCTGGCCAGCGGTCGGGAAAAGCTCAGTCAGCGTACCGACAGCTGATTTCGATACAGCTTACCCGACTCGTGGCGAGGCAGTTGCGGCACAAACTGCCAAGTGCGCGGCAGTTTGAACTTTGCCAGTCGCTCCGCGGCAAAGTCGTGTAACTCCCGCTGCAACTCGTCCTGCTGTGCCGAAGCCGCCACCGGTTGTATTATGGCGTGAACAGTTTTACCCCACTCCGCGTCATCCACACCTACCACCACCACGTCCGCCACCGCCGGGTGCGCCAGCAATACGCTCTCTACTTCTGCCGGGTAAATATTCACACCGCCGCTGATAATCAGGTTGCTGCGCCTGTCCGCTATATAGGCATAACCCAGCTCGTCAAGCCATCCCATATCGCCCAGGCTGAACCAGTCATCCCGGTAACAGGACTCTGTCTTGGCGTCGTCCCCGAAGTAGACAAAGGGGCGCGCCTGTCCTTCGCGCCTGGCATACAGTTCACCAACTGCACCTGCTGGCAGCTCGATAAACTGCTCGTCGCGCACACTCAGTTCATACTGCGGCAGTGGCTTGCCTACAGTACCCGGGTGGGAGAGCCAGTCAGCGCTGTCCACCAGCGTGATAATACCGCTCTCGCTGGCGCCCCAGTACTCCACCAGCACCGGCCCCCACCATGCAATCATCTGCTGTTTGATATCCGGGGCTACGGGTGCGGCACCGTGCAGCACCAGTTGCAGGGAAGACAGGTCTTCAGCCTGTCCAGACTGGACACGCTCGCGCAACAGGCGCACGAACATGGTGGGCACCAGGTGCGTATGGGTAACGCGGTAACGCTGTATCTGCGCCAGGCATTGCCCGCTGTCAAAAGAGGACATGAGCACAACCGGGCAACCATTGAGCAGATCATAAAAAGCATAGAGTCCCGGTGCGGCGTGGTACAGCGGGCCGGTCACCAGGTGACAGCCAGAGCCGTCAAGGCCTATGGCACGGCCCAGGCGGCACCAATTGACCCATGTCTCACCCAGGTTGCCGGTAGTAGCGCGCTTCACTCCCTTGGGCCTGCCGGTGGTGCCGCTGGTATACATCAGGGTGCCGCCGGGCTCGCCCTGCAACAAACCGGAAATTTGTTCCAGCCTGTCAGCAGTTGGTCCGTTCAACTGTTCCAGCTGGCCGGACAACAATGGCAGCACAGGCATCGCTGTCGTCCCGCCATAGTCGCACCCCGCCGTAAAGAGTAGTAGCGCCTGTGAATCCGCCAGCACGTAATCCACTTCCGGTGCACTCAGGTGCCGGTTCAGCGGCGTCAACCAGACACCGGCCAACAGGCACCCCAGCAGTGCCTGGAAATACTCTACCCGGTTGGCCGAGAGTATTGCCACGTGGCCGCCCGCGCCTACGCCGTGGTCGCGTAACAAACGCACTACACCCAGCGCACCGGCAAACAGTGCCTGCCAGCTGTGCTCGCCGTGGACATCTATCACCGCGGCATCATTGGGGCGCCGCCGGAGCTTCTCCAGTGCGGTAATGTCATGCATAACCTACCTCTCCCACCATGCCTGAGATATTGCCCGGCAGACCCGTGCTACACTGCAACTATTGCAGCGTACACCGGTAACCATAGCAGTTTGGATAGGCATAATTACAGCAACTTCGGCAGCCGTGGTATCCGCCGTGCCGGATAACGCATCCTACCAGCAAAAGAAGGCATTTTTTGACCGTGTTCTCACGGTCTATGGGCGCAAGCCAGTGCTTGAGGCCATCCGTGACGACAGCCTGAAGTGCCATGCACTGCACCTGGCACAGAGCAACCGCAATGCTGGAATTATCGACGAAATCAGCCAACTGGCCGTGTCCCGCAACGTACCGATCAAACTACACCCGCGCAATGAACTGGCGCGCATTTCCAAAAACGCCAAACAGGACCAGGGCGTGGCCCTGGATATCCTCTGCCCCGCCTTTGGCGCCCTGGACGATTATCTGGCAGAAGCGGCCACCGGGGGGGCCAGGCGACTGCTGGCACTGGACGGCATCAGCAATCCACAGAATCTCGGTATGATTATCCGCTCCGCCACCGCGGGCAACATCGACGGTATCATCTGGTCGCGGCGCGGTAACGCCACGCTGGGCCCGCTAGTGATCAAAGCCAGTGCTGGGACACTGTACCGGGCGCCGCTGCTGTTCTGCGCATCGCTGCCTGAGGCGTTGCGCAGCTGTAAGGGACAGGGTATGGAAATCTGCACGCTGGACGCAGGAGCAAGCCGGACGCTGTTCGAGCACCGGCCATCGGGGGACTGTGTGTATGTACTGGGAAACGAAACCGGAGGTATTTCCGAGAGTGTCAGCCAGTTGGCTGATACCGCCCTGTCTATCCCCATGGGTAACGGGGTGGAATCGCTGAACGTCGCGGTAACCGCGAGTTTGATTGCCTACGCCAATTACTTGGACAGGTAAGCCATACCCTCCTCCAGCCCTTTAAGGGTCAGGGGATACATATGCCCCTCCAGCAACTGGTGGGTAATCGAAATGGACTGGGTGTACTGCCACTCGTCCTCAGGCACCGGGTTTAGCCAGATCACCTTATCGTAGACTTCCCGCAACCTGCGCATCCACAACTCGCCGGCTTCATCATTCCAGTGCTCTACGGAACCCCCGGGCTGCACGATTTCGTAGGGAGACATCGATGCGTCCCCGACGAAAATAACCTTATAGTCATGGCTGTACTTGTGCAGGATATCCAGTAGCGGCGTACGTTCATTGTGCCTGCGAATGTTGTTGCCCCAGACACTCTCGTAAATAAAATTATGGAAGTAGTAATACTCCATGTGCTTGAATTCAGTGCGCGCGGCGGAAAACAATTCCTCGCAAACGCGCACGTGCGGATCCATGGACCCGCCCACATCAAAAAACAGCAGTACTTTTACCGCATTGTGCCGCTCCGGCACCATCTTGATATCCAGCAACCCCGCGTTGCGCGCAGTGGAGCTGATAGTGTCATCCAGGTCCAGTTCCTCAGCCGCACCGGTGCGGGCAAACTTGCGCAGCCGCCGCATCGCCACCTTGATATTGCGGGTACCGATTTCCACGCTGTCATCCAGGTTTTTGAAGTCGCGCTTATCCCAGACTTTCACCGCTTTTTTGTTGCGGCCATTGGGCCCTACGCGAACACCCTCGGGATGATAGCCCTCCTGGCCGAATGGCGAGGTGCCGCCAGTGCCTATCCACTTGTTACCGCCCTCATGGCGCTCCTTCTGTTCCTCCAGGCGCTTCTTGAACTCCTCGATCAATTTCTCCAGGCCGCCCAGGGATTCTATTTTCTCCTTTTCCTCATCCGTGAGATTCTTGAGAAACTCCGAGCGCAGCCAGTCATCGGGAATCAACGCCTCTATGACATCATCCAAAGCCTCAAGCTCTTTGAAATGTAAGCCGAAAGCGCGATCAAAACGGTCAAAATACTTCTCATCCTTGACCATGCAGGTGCGACTGAAAAAATAAAAGTCGTCCATGCTGCCGAACACCACGTGCTGCTGCAGACCCTCCATCAGGTCCAGCAGTTCCCGTGTCGTGACAGGGACACCCGCGTCCCTGAGACCATGAAAAAAATTGATCAACATGGATCAGCGGTTCTCGCGGCGGTGCATAAAGGCAAGACGTTCCAGCAAATGCACATCCTGCTCGTTTTTCAACAGCGCACCGTAGAGGGGTGGAATAGCCTTGGTATGATCCCGCTCCTTCAGAATTTCATCCGGAATATCATCGGCCATCAGCAGTTTCAGCCAGTCGATCAATTCAGATGTCGAGGGCTTCTTTTTCAGGCCGGGGATGGCGCGCACATCGAAAAAGACTTCCATCGCTTCCTGTACCAGATCCTTGGCGATAGCAGGATAGTGCACACCCACGATTTCGCGCATGGTGTCGCGATCCGGGAAATTGATGAAGTGAAAGAAACAGCGGCGCAGGAAGGCGTCAGGCAATTCCTTCTCGTTGTTGCTGGTGATGATAATGACAGGCCGTTTTTTCGCCTTGATAGTCTGGCCGGTCTCGTAGACGAAGAACTCCATGCGATCCAGTTCTACCAGCAGGTCATTGGGAAATTCGATGTCGGCCTTGTCCACCTCGTCGATCAGCAGCACCACCTGCTCATCGGCGTCAAAAGCTTCCCACAGCTTGCCACGCTTGATGTAGTTGCCGATGTCGTGCACTTTTTCGTCGCCCAGTTGTGAGTCGCGCAGGCGCGATACCGCGTCATACTCATACAGGCCCTGTTGAGCCTTGGTGGTGGATTTAATGTGCCACTGGATTAGCCGCATGCCCAGACCCAGGGCCACCTCCTCGGCCAACATGGTCTTACCGGTACCGGGTTCGCCCTTGATCAACAGTGGCCGCTCCAGCGTAACCGCCGCATTGACCGCCATGCGCAGGTCATCGGTGGCGACGTAGCGTTCGGTTCCCTCAAACTTTTTCATCTAGTTCTCACTTGTTAAAAATACGAAAACGGCAAAGGTTACAGATTGCCAAAGGTCATAGCAACAGGCTTCAGGCGGGGCCAGACCCGGGCTGCGAAGCGGGTTTCATGGGCGCGGCAGGCCCGGTTTTGCTACGTAACAGGGTAAAGCGAAGCAATATCGACAATACCGTTGCGATGCCACAGGCGATCCCCAGCGGTCTCAGCGCATGCAGCGCGGCCTCGTAACCCTCCGTAAACAATTGAAAGCCCGCCACAATCAGCGCAGGCGCCATAGTGTCAACACCCGCCCTGGGATAAGCGGGAGTGAGCAACAGCGCCGCAGCGAGCAATACCGCAAAGGCCGCCCATCCGGCACGCCAGCTGCGCCCCAGCCACCAGGCCAGGCACAGCAGCATCAGGCCGGCAGCCCCGGTATAGACATAAATCGCCGTCAGGTAGGATTCCTGGCTTAACATGACTTACCTCCTATTCCACCCAATGCACGATGTGCTCATCAAAGCCATCAGCATGCACATACTCGTCGGATATTGAGCGCCCGCGTATGGAGATACCCGCCTCGTGCAGCGCCATGGAGTCACCTGCTACCAGCGGATGCCAGTCAGGCAAAGGCTTGCCCTCAGCACGCAACCGGTAGGCGCAGGTACTGGGCAGCCAACCCAGCTCGTCAAGTTTGTCAGCGCTGAGCTGGATGCAATTCGGCACCAGCACTGAGCGATTGGCGTAGTCGGTACAGCGGCAGTTATTCTCATCCAGGTAGCGACAACGCACCTTGGTATAAAATACCTCCCCGGTGTCGGCATCCTCCAGCTTGTGCAGGCAACACTTGGCGCAGCCATCGCACAGCAACTCCCACTCCTGCCCTGTCAGTTCGTCCAGGGCTTTACTGTTCCACCAGTCACTCACCCTGCCCGTCCCGGCGCAGCAACTCCGCGGCGGTAGGTGGCATCTGCAGATAGAAGCCCTGCTGGGCAATCAGCTGTAATACTTCTGCCGCATCTGCCCGGGCCAATCGACGCTCCGCATCCAGCAGTAGTGACATTACCTCCTCTGGTTCGCCGAACTGCTGCATCAGCGCCTCGGGCACATCCTCCAGCCCACGTGACTTTTCCACATACAGGTAGGTTTCGGGCTTGCGCGAGCTGCGGTAAATCTGGCAGTGGATCCTGTTCATATTATGTCTACCAAATATCGTCTCAAGGGTTCTATCACCTGCTGCTGGCGCCAGCCTTGCCAGTGCGCCGGCACAACCACAGTCTCGCCGATGGCATCGCGCAATAACAACTCGTAGTCCTTGCCCTGCAGCAATGCTTCCGGAGCCGACTCCAGGGAACCGGCGATTTCCCGAATCTGCGCCTTCATTTTCTTCAGCAAATCGCGCTGCCTGGCGTTCAGTGGCGTCGGCAAGCGCTGCGGCAATTCGTTATCAGGCACAGCGCGCTGCTGCGCCAGGACCTGCAGCAGCTCTTCGCTATAGCGGCGCAGCGCCGGTGGTGGCAGATCTGCTGTATCGCGCATTGCGGCGTAAGAATCCGGGTTGGACTGCGCCAGCTGCAGGCAGGCCTTGTCGTCGATGATCCAACTGCGGGGCTTGTCCCGCTCCCTGGCGGTCTGTTCACGCCATTCGCACAGCGCCACCAGGCTTCCCAGTTGTCGCGAGTTCAATTTCCATGCCGTCTTGATACGCTGGAAATAGCTGTTCAAACCATTGCCCATCGCGGCGGTCGCATCTGCACCGTCAGCCAGGATCCACTCCAGCTTGCCCTGTGCGGCGGCACGGGGGTGCAGTTCGCGCCATACCTGCAGTAACCAGCTCACATCCTGTGCCGCATATTCACATTGCGCATCGGTCAGTGGCCGCTGTAACCAGTCGGAACGGGTTTCACCCTTGGGCAATTCCACATTACAGATTTCCTGCACCAGGGCTGCATAGCCAAGGCCGAAGCCGATGTCGAGTAACCCGGCGGCACGCTGGGTATCAAACAGGGGTTGTGGCAGTACACCCAACCAACGCTGAAATACCTCCAGGTCTTCGCTGGCAGAGTGCAGCACCTTCAACACGCCCATATTGCCCAACAGGGCCGCCAGGCCGGAGGTATCCTCTATGGTCAGGGGGTCGATCAGCCATGCGCAATCCGCAGCCGGGCCGGAGGAGAAGCACAGCTGCAGCAGTGCCACCTGGGGGTAAAACGTATTGCGACGCATGAATTCCGTATCAACGATAACCGCTTCACAGCCTGCAGCCTGATCCAACAACTGCCGCAAGGCGGCATCCGATTCTATTAAACGCCAATCCACCAATTACTCCATCGGCCTGCGGCCGGATAAGGCGTGGGCCAGAGTTGATCCGTCCACGTACTCCAGTTCACCGCCAAGGGGCACGCCGTGCGCAATACGCGACACTTTAACCCCCTGGGGTTGTAACATATCGGTAAGATAGTAGGCTGTCGCCTCCCCCTCTACCGTCGGATTGGTGGCCATGATCACCTCTTCTATACCCTCTGCAAGCACTCGCTGATAAAAACGATCCAGACCAATCTCCGCGGGCCCGATCCCGTCAATCGGGGACAAATGACCCATCAGGACGAAATATATCCCGCGAAAACTACCGCTTTGTTCTATGGCCAGCACATCACCCGGGGATTCCACCACGCAGATGATAGTGGGGTCACGCCTGGGATCAGCACAGATTTCGCATACCTCCAACTCGGTAAAATTGCGGCAACGAGTGCAGTGATCGACCCGTTCCACCGCCACTTGCAGCGCTTCTGACAGCGCTGTAGCGCCCTCTCTGTCGCGCTCCAGCAGATGCAGGGTCATACGCTGTGCCGACTTGGGCCCCACGCCGGGCAGGCAACGCAGCGCGTCGATCAGATTTTGTAGTGCAGGACTGAAATTCATCGATTGGCAGAGGATGCCCTAAAAGGGCATCTTGAAGCCCGCAGGCAGGTTGAGACCGGCGGTCAGGCCGGACATGGCATCGCGGTTATGCGCCTCTACTTTGCGCACAGCATCGTTGACTGCAGCAGCCAGCAGATCTTCCAGTACTTCCTTGTTTTCCTGCAGTACGGCATCGTCTATGGATACCCGCTTCACGTCATGCCGGCCAGTCATCACCACAGAAACCAGGCCGGCTCCGGACTCGCCGCACACCTCGGCACTGGCCAGCTCTTCCTGCGCCTTTTGCATATCCGCCTGCATTTTCTGCGCTTGCTGCATCAGGTCTGAAATACTTCCTTTCATCTTCTTGCCATCCTCAG